>Ga0310038_10003093_pt1 | contig 12115 bp, 10 predicted proteins | sample Sb_taG_6_FD_200461 | JGI IMG/M metagenome (GOLD analysis project Ga0310038, IMG submission 200461) | Peat soil microbial communities from Weissenstadt, Germany - Sb_50d_4_PS metaG (v2) (version 2) | ecosystem: Environmental > Terrestrial > Soil > Wetlands > Peat | place: Germany: Weissenstadt... | reverse complement strand
CAGGACGATCCTCTGCTGCGACTGGTATTTCCCCTTGCGGTTGGCGTAACTGGTTTCGCAGACTTCATCGGACTGGAAAAAAGAATTTGACACAGGCCTTCGTTGGCGTAGATGCGCGCCTATCGAACTTGCGAGGGATCGTTCGACTGCGCGTGACCGTCCTTCGGACGGTCATGCCCCGCTCGGATGACAAGACAATCTTAGCTTGAAAGCGCTCGGCCAGTTTACGGTACAGATGCTCCCGTTGACAATCTCACTTATCTCCCTTAGCATCAATCACTTGAAGCACGATTTTGACCCTGCGTCGTTTGATCCTGAACCCGGGAGCCTCTTGTGATTAAGCTCGACATCATCAACGAAGTGGTCGCCAAGACCGGCATCACCAAGACCAAGGCCGAGCTGGCCGTGGAAACAGTCTTCGAGAGCATGAAGAAGGCGCTGGCCGGCGGTAATCGCATTGAGCTGCGGGGATTTGGCGTGTTCAACGTGCGTCCGCGCAAGACGGGAATCGGGCGCAACCCGCGCACCGGAGCCGAAGTGTCCATTCCGCCAGGAAGGGCCGTGCGGTTTAAGCCGGGGAAGGAATTGCAGTCGATCGATTGAGAAGGGCAGCTTCTAGCTTCTAGCTTCTGGCTTTTGGCTCTTAGCGTCGTGCCCGGCGTTTCCCCACCGTGTAGTAGCATCAAGACAGGCTCCGCCTTGAGTTGCCTGGCCTGAATTGCATGTCGGAACTTAATTCCCCAATTCCCTCTTCCACGCTCGAGTACTACCACGCGCTGCCGGAGCCGGTGGGACCGCCTCCGCGAAAACGCTATTGGCTGCACGGGTTGCTGCTGGTGGCGACGTGCTTCACCACTCTCGTTACCGGCGCGCGCATGCAAGACAACTTTGCGCACAACCTGCCAGCGCTTTCAATGAGCGACGATTCGGCTCCCCTCTTTCCTGTCGGCTGGATTTTCTCGGACCCGAAAGGACTACTGAAAGGATTGCCTTTCGCGGCTGCGGTGATGTTTTTTTTCCTCGCCCACGAAATGGGGCACTATCTTTACTGCCGGCGCTACGGGATTTATGCAACGCTGCCTTTTTTCATTCCGATGCCGACGCTGATCGGCACGATGGGGGCAGTCATTCTGATCCGCTCTCCGATTCGATCGCGCAAAGCGCTGTTCGACATCGGGATCGCGGGACCGATCGCTGGGTTCGTGGTCGCGGTTGCACTGCTCGTGCTTTCGCTGGGATGGTCGAAGCCAATGCCTGCTTCACTCCATCCGGGCGTGCAGGACATTGAGATTGGCTATCCGCTGATTTTTCAATGGATCCAGGGCTTGCTGGCGGCGATGAATCCTGGGAGCACGGTGGCCGGCCTGCCACTGAACCGGGTCGTCCTGCACCCAGTTGCGATCGCCGCGTGGGTGGGAATGTTCGCGACCGCGCTCAACCTGTTGCCGGGCGGACAACTCGACGGCGGACACATTCTGTACTCGATTTCTCCGCGGGTACATTGGTTCGTATCGCGGTTGGCGATTTTGATTCTTCTGCCCATGGCATATTACTTCTGGGCAGGATGGCTGGTTTGGGCGATTCTGCTACAGGTGAGCAGCCTGCGCCGTCCGCAGGTATCGGAGCTGCCGCGAGTCTCGGGAACGCGGGTAGGGCTGGCGCTGTTTGCGCTGTTCATGCTGGTGTGTACGCTGAGCTTGGCTCCACTTGGCCGGCATCCGCTGCGGGAGTTTGGGATCGATGTATGGCAAGCCTTGCACGACCTGGTGCTGTTTGTGCGTGGTGTGTTCCAGCACTGGATGAGACGCTAGCCAACGGCACGCCTAAGCCGGCTGTGGCTTCTGCCGTAGCTGAAGTAGATCACCATCCCCACGAGTAGCCACACGATCAGGCGGAGCCATGTGCTCCACGGCAGGCTGGCCATGAGGCCCAGCGAGATTCCCATCCCGAGGATTGGGGTCAAGGGAACGAGGGGAGCCTTGAATGGACGAGGCAGATCGGGACGCTTGATCCGCAATGCCCACACACCGGCGGACACAATGACGAAGGCCAGCAGCGTGCCGATGGATGTGAGCTGGCCGAGTATGTTGATGGGAAGCACGCCGGCGAGGATGGCGACGAAGAATCCCACGATGATTGAGGAAATCCACGGCGTGCGAAAGCGGGGATGAACCCGGCCCGCCCACTCGGGCAACAACCCATCCCGCGACATGGAAAAGAACACGCGCGATTGCCCCAGCAGCATGACCAGCATGGTGGTGGTGAGCCCAGCGAACGTGCCGAACAGCACGACGATGCTGCCCCAGCGGACGCCAGTGGCCTGAATTCCGACCGCTACGGGGGCAGCCGTGTTGAGGCCGGTATAGTGGACGACGCCTGTAAGTGTGAGGCCGAGGGCCACGTATAGAACGGTGCAGATGGCAAGCGAACCCAGGATTCCGATGGGCATGTCGCGCTGTGGATTCCTGGCCTCCTGCGCGGCCGTCGACACGGCGTCGAAGCCGATGTAGGCGAAAAAGATGACGCCGGCACCGCGCGCGATGCCCGACCATCCGAAAGCCCCGAACGATCCCTGATTGGGAGGAATGAAGGGATGCCAGTTCGCGGCCGCGACTTGCGGATGGCGCAGCAGATAGAGGGTTGCGATGACGACGAAGGTGAGCACCGTGCCCACCTTGATGAATACGATCAGGGAATTGAAGTTGGCCGACTCTCGCACTCCAATGACCAGGATCGCGGTCATGAGCGCGATGACGAGATAAGCGGGGAGATCGAGAATGCCGTGAGCTGTGGGGAGTTTGGCGGCGTCGACACCGGCTTTGACGAGTGCCGGCCCGATCGTCGCCAGGCGCGACCACTGTCCGTTGTAGAGGACCAGCAGCGTGCCGGGAGGCGCGGTGATTTGCGGAGGCAGTTGAATGCCGAAGCTCTGAAACAGCGCCACCAGATTGCCGCTCCATCCCACGGCCACCGATGCGGCGCCAACCGCGTACTCCACAATCAGATCCCATCCGATGATCCAGGCAAAGATCTCCCCCAGAGTGGCGTAGCCGTAGGTGTAAGCGGAACCGGCGATCGGAATCAGCGAAGCAAACTCAGCGTAGCAGAGTCCGGCAAAGATGCATCCCAAACCCGCCAGAATGAACGACAACACGATCCCTGGGCCAGTGAAAGTTGCGGCGACGGTACCGGTCAGGACAAAGATTCCGGCGCCGATGATGGCGCCAATGCCCAGCGTAACCAGGTTGACCGGACCGAGGACGCGGCGCAGGCCGGTGCCGCTCTCGTCGCGAGCCTCGGTCAGCAGAAGATCGAGCGGCTTGGTTGCCAGCAGATCAGACAAGGGCTGCTCCTTCGGTCAGGCTGATTCCGACTGGATCGGCGCGTTCTGCGGCGCGACTGGCATTGTATCCGGCGGCGCGTCAAATGGTCACGCGACTCTCACAATGGATGGGATTTTCACGGACTTTTAGCACTTGGTTAACTTTCCGGCGGTCCTGTGGCGCTAGGCTCAGCCGAAGCAGAAGGGGCGGCTGCCGCCCCATTTTTTGCCGCTGCTGCACGACACTGGCCCGCTTCAGTTGTGGGCTGGGCGAGCCAGAGCTGGGATTTTCCGCTGACGGCTCGAATGTTCGATCAGCGTCGCCAGGCGCTTTAGTCTGGTTTCCTCTTTCTTCGCGCTGATGACCCACCAACTGCAGATTCTCTGATACCCAGGCGCCTGGGCTCGGAAAAACTTCCATGCATCCGGGTGGCTGCGAAATTGTTTTTGATAGGCAGCGGAAAGCCTGGCATTTTTTCTCTGCTCGTAGGAATAGAGTTCTGAACGATTTCCATCGCGCTTCTCAAAAGCGGCCAGGCCGGCGGGGTGCATTAGGCCCAGAGTGGAAAGTTCGGTGGCGCGTCGTACGTTGACGGCGCTCCAGACGCTTCGCGGTTTTCGTGGCGTGAACCGAATCTTGTAGCTGACGTCGTCAATGCTTTTGCGGATGCCATCGATCCAGCCAAAGCACAACGCGCCATCGACCGCCTCCGGCCAGGTGATGCTTGGCCGTCCGGACTCTCGCTTGTAGAGGCCGACCCACAGTTCCGCGGTCGCAGCGTGATGCTTTTCGAGCCAGGCGCGCCACGCCGATGGCGATGAAAAGAAGAGCGGCTTCGACGGCATAGGCAAGAATTATCTCTGAACAGAATTACATTAGCCACAGCGCATCGACGTCGACAATCACCTGGGTGCGCGGAATCTTTTTTTGTGCGGCGTAGGCCAGCATGGCGCGCAGGGTGGTGTTGAGCTTTTCGCGGCTGGGAGATTTGAGAACGAAGTGGTAGCGGTAGTCGCGCTTCAGCCGCATGATCGGAGCTGTCGCTGGACCAAGCACGCGCACGTCTTCGTGGCGAGTTGCATCGAACCACTTCCCCAAGGTCCCCGACCATTGCAGGGCGTCATCCAGTTTGTCGCTGCGCACCAGCACGTTGGCAAGAGCGGAGTAGGGCGGGTAATGCATCCAACTGCGGAATTGCAATTCTTTCTCGTAGAAGCCGATGAAGTCGTGGCGCGCGGCATACTGCACCGCATAGTGGTCCTGAAAATAGGTCTGCAGCACAACCTTGCCGGGAGTTTGCCCGCGTCCGGCGCGTCCGGCAACCTGGGTTAGAAGTTGGAAAGTGCGCTCGGCAGCGCGGAAGTCCGGAAGGCCAAGCGCCACGTCGGCTCCGACCACACCGACCAGCGTCACCCCGTGAATGTCGTGGCCCTTGGCGATCATTTGGGTGCCAACGAGTAAGTCGAGTTCTCCTTCGTTCAGGGCGTTGAGCGCGCGCTCGAAATCTTCGTGGCTGCGCACGGTGTCGCGGTCGAGGCGGGCGATGCGCGCCTGCGGGAACATGCCGTGCAGCAACTCTTCGAGCTTTTCTGAGCCGGTCCCGAGAAAATACACATACTCACTGCCGCAGTGGACGCAGGCCTTAGGTACGGGCGCGGTGTAGCCGCAATAGTGGCAGACCATTTTGTGCTCGCGTTTGTGATGCGTGAGTGCGATAGCGCAGTTCTGGCATTCGAGCTTCTTGCCGCAGGTGCGGCAGAGAACGACTGGGGAATAGCCGCGGCGGTTGAGCAGGACCATCACCTGCTCCTTACGATCCAGCCGCTCTTTGATTTCGGCGGCCAGTTTGCGGGAGATGACCTGCTCGTGGCCGGTTTCCTGAAATTCCTGGCGCATGTCGATGATCTCGACTTCGGGGAGCGGCCGCTGTTCTACACGGTCGGGCAACTCGACGAGCGCGTATTTATTCTTCTTGGCATTGAAATACGATTCGAGCGACGGCGTTGCCGAACCCAGCACTACCACGGCATTCGCCATCTTGGCGCGCATTACGGCAACGTCCCGGGCGTGGTAGCGCGGCGTTTCTTCCTGTTTGTATGAGGAATCGTGCTCCTCGTCGACGATGAGAAGCGCGAGATCCGCAATGGGGGCGAAGACTGCCGAGCGCGTGCCGACGACCATGCGTGCTTCACCGCGCTTGATGCGGTGCCACTGCTCGGCGCGTTCGCGATCAGAAAGAGCGGAGTGCAGGATGGCAACTTCATCGCCGAAGATTTGGTGGAGGTCCGCCGCCACGGCCGGAGTCAGGCCGATTTCCGGGACGAGCAGGACGGCGGAGCGTCCGGCTTCGAGGACGCCACGCATGGCTGCCAGATAGACGGCAGTTTTGCCCGATCCGGTGACGCCGTGCAGCAGCATGCCGGAAAATTTGCTGGCGGCGACGCCTTGCCGGATTCGTGAGAGCGCGGCTTGCTGCGCCGGGTTCAAATCGAAATCGAACAGCGCGGGCCGGGGCTTGGAGCGCGAGACCGAGAACTGCGCAGGCTCCTCGACGATTTCGACCAGGCCGCGCCGCACCAGCGTGGCGAGTGTGGTTTGTGGAGCTTCGAGCGACTGCAGGGTGGTCACCGGGACTCTTCCGCCGGAAGCAGCCAGGGTATCGACCAGCACTCGCTGGTTGTCGTTCAACTTGCCCTCGGCAGATTTCAAGGCTGCGATCTTTATGGTGCGCGTGGCATCGCGGGCCGCAGACACATCCTCGCGCGACAGCCATTTCTTGCGAACCATCCCAGCGAGCACGGCGCGGGAAACGCGGGTCGCGGAGCGGAGTGTTTCTTCGCGGACGAAGTCCGATTCACCCGGTGAGGATTCGTTGGTCGCCAGATAGTCGAGGACACGGAACTCGGCCGCTTGCTCTTCCGGACTTCGACGGGAACGGGCAGACGATCCTGACATACCTGCCAGGTGCAGCGCCATCTGCCCTTCTTCCGTGAGGCGATAACCGATTGAGCGTTTGAACTCGGCACTTAAGGGCAGCATCGTACGGAAAACATCTCCGAGCGGAGCCAGATAGTAGTCGGCGATCCAGCGGCCGAGCTGCAGCAGCTGCTCGTCGAGCACGGGCGTGGTGTCGAGTACGGTGAAAATACTTTTCGTGGCGACGGAAGGTTTGCGGTCGTGCAGTTCGACAACGATGCCCGTCATGCGCTGCTGGCGAAATGGGACCAGCACGCGACCACCCACGACGGGCGTGGCGTCCGCGGGCACACGGTAGGTGAAGACCATGTCGAGCGGCACGGGCACGGCGACGTCGCAGAATTCGGGCATCGGAATCAGAGGATAGCAGTGACGGCTGAGGAAAGGGGAATCGTGAATCAGGCTGCGTCAGCCGCGTCCCGAGCAGAAAACCAGTCGAGCTGCGCTCGACCGGACAGCCGAGGGCGGCTGTCCTCACATGAGACTCCTATTCCACAGGCTTCTTCGGGGGCTCGAGCCCCAGGTACTTCATGACCATCTGCAGGTCTTTCCAGGCTTCGCCTTTCTGGCGCGGATCGCGCAGGAGAAATGCGGGATGGTAGGTCACGGCGAGCTTCGTTCCCTTCCAGGAGGGATCGCTGCTGCGCGCGCCGGCGGGCATGAAGTCGTAAAAGCGGCCGCGGAGTTCTGCCATCGATGCATTCATGGCAAGCAGGTTTTTCGCCGCGACCGCACCCAGCGCGACCACGACCTTGGGCTTGACGACGGCAATCTGGCGCATGAGAAACGGCGAGCAGGTCTCACACTCGTCGCGTTCGGGCGTGCGATTGCCGGGTGGGCGGCATTTCACCACGTTCGCGATGTAGACATCTTCGCGGCGAATGCCCATGGCCTTGATCATGTTGTTGAGCAACTGGCCGGCGCGGCCTACGAAGGGCTCGCCTTGCGTGTCTTCGTCGGCGCCGGGACCCTCGCCCACGAACATCAAGTCGGCGCGCGGATTGCCCACGCCGAAGACGATCTGCTTGCGGCCCTGTTTGTGCAGCTTGCAACGCGTACAATCGCCCAGGTCTTCGCGAATGAGTTGGAGCGCGGCGATGGGATCAGCAATTCCGTGCTCCGGTTTCGGAGTGAGTGTCTCGAAAATATCTTCTTCAGCGACCTTTGCGACGACGGCGGGTTTTCTTGCGGCCATTTCCTCTCGCATTTCCTGGGATGTGGAAGACATAACGTCAACTTCAGCAGCGACTGCCAGGGATTCGGAGTCTCGCGGTTCACGCCGGTAGAAATCGTAGATGCCCATCTCGTGGCAGTAGCGAACTCGCTCGGCGAGCGCGCGGCGGAGACTCGGGTCAAGGGTGTGGGGCATCGGTCGTTTGATTGTAATGCAAGGCAGGCGCCGACGCTCGTGGCGGCTGCGAGAAACAGCAGGTTCCTCGTCGCTTCGCTTCTCGGAATGACAGAGAGTCAAAGTTTCAGGCTTTGATGGGCGATTTGCGGTGTTGGCGCAGGCGCACCACCTGGTCGAGGACGCGCTGGGCCACTTCCCACTTCGTGGTTTCGGGAACCTCGACAACTTCGTCGCGACTGATGATGGTGACCGCGTTGCGGTCGGAATCAAAACCCACGCCCTCGCGCGAAACGTCGTTGACCACGATGGCATCTAGATTCTTGGAGACCAGCTTCTGGCGCGCATTCTCGAGAACGTTTTCCGTTTCAGCGGCGAAACCTACGACGATCTGCGATCCCTTCTTGCTGGAAAGTTCCTTCAGAATGTCGGGCGTGGCTTCCAGTTCCAGGGTCATGGGCCCTTTGCGTTTGATCTTCTGGCCAGCGGCCGCTTTGGGGCGGTAGTCAGAAACGGCGGCGGTCTTAATCACTATGGTTGCCTGGGGCAAGAGTTTAAGCACAGCGTCGCGCATTTCTTCGGTCGACTCGACTCCGGTCACTTCGGCCGCTCCGGGCGGAGTGAGCGAGGTCGGCCCGCTGACCAGAAGCACGCGCGCACCGCGACGCAAGGCGGCCTCGGCGAGAGCGTATCCCATGCGCCCGCTGGAACGATTGGTGAGATACCGCACGGGATCGATTTTCTCCCGCGTGGGACCGGCGGTGATCAGCACAGTTTCGCCATTCAGATCCTGCGATGTACCGAGGGTCTCCATGACCGCGGCGACGATGGCTTCGTTTTCCGCTAGCCGCCCGGGGCCGGTCATTCCGCAAGCGAGGTAGCCTGCGCCCGGCTCCACAATCTTCACGCCGCGCTGGCGGAGGACCTGCAGATTCGCCTGCGTAGCTGGATGATTCCACATGTTGACGTTCATGGCAGGCGCAACGACGACCGGCGCAGTGGTCGCGAGATAAAGCGTGGTCAGAAAATCGCTGGCGATTCCCTGCGCGAAGTGGGCCAGAACGTCGGCCGTCGCCGGCGCAACCACGAGTGCATCAATGGACTTCGCGACGGCGATGTGCTCAATCGCGGAATCGATGTTGGGTGCGTGCTCGTCGTCCGGCGCAGACGATTCAGTCGCAAACATCCCGGTGATGACTTTTTCTCCGGAGAGGGCGGCAAAGGTGAGGGGACGAACGAATTCCTGGGCAGCGCGTGTCATCACGACTTGTACGTGGATCCCGTGACCCTGCAGCAGGCGGACAATTTCCGCCGCCTTGTAGGCCGCGATCCCTCCGGTGACGCCCAGAGCTATCTTCATGAAATTTTTGATTGTTGATTTTCGATCGTTGATTCAAACCCCAAGTTCTCGTACTCAAACAATCAACCATCACGAAATCAACACTTCCCCTAGTCCTGGCCCAGCGCCTTGTCGAGCGCGTCTCCTGCCTGCTCGGCAGCGGAGCGGGTTTCCGGGATCTCCCACTTCACTTTGCCGGCGCGGATCTCATCCTGCGCGATGCGGCAGGGTTTGCGGGAGTTGGTATCGACCACCGGCGGCGCACCGGACTGAAGCTGGCGAGCACGCCGAGCCGCTACCAAAATGTATCGATAGTTGCTGTCAAAGCCTTCGATCAACTTCATTGGGACTCTCCCTCGAAAAACAGGTTTCAAGCTATCAGTGCCGAACGTCGAACGATGCGTTGCTCAGAACACGGACCACTCTCAGGTTCGTCCCGCTCGATTCTGCTCGCGGCTTCCGACGTCCTGTTTCCGGCGTCCCTAAAATGATACCGCGAAATCTAGAGACGTGCTGAAGGAGGGAGGTCACCAAAGGACTGCAGGATTGGCCCCACCCGGTGGCGGATGTTGGCCAGCCTTTGACGGTCCGCCAGTTCCACGATCTTCTTATCTTTCGCGGAAAGAGGCGCCCCCGACCTCAGCAAGCGTTCCGACAGAACGATCGCCTGCAGGCTGTCGCTCGATTCCTCCAACTTGTCGTTGATCAAAATATAGTCATACTTGTCGTAGTTCTCGATCTCACGACGAGCCTCGTGCAGGCGGCGATTGATTGTCTCGGCCGAATCCTCACCGCGCTTCCGCAGGCGCCATTCGAGAGTCTTGCGGTCGGGGGGCAACACGAAAATGCTGATCGCGTCGGGCAGTTTCTGCTTTATTTGCGCGGCTCCCTGCACGTCGATGTCGAGCAAAAGATCGTGCCCTTTCTGCTTGGCCTCGCGATGAAACCGCCGCGCCGTGCCGTAGTAATCCCTGCCGTACAGACTGGCGTGTTCCAGAAACTCGTCGTCGCGGATCATCTGTTCAAATTCCTGGCGGGAAACGAAATGATATTGCTTGCCGTTCTGCTCGCTGCCCCGGGCGGCACGCGTAGTGTATGAGATCGAGAAATCGAGTTTGGGAACCAGCTTGAGCAGTTCATTGACAAGCGTCGATTTCCCCGAACCGGAAGGTGCCGAGATGATGTAGACGAGAGGCCTGTAGGTTGGGCTCATTCCAGGTTCTGCACCTGCTCGCGCGACTTTTCGATTTCTGCTTTCATGGCCAGGCCGGCCTCCGTAATCTTCAATGCCTCGCCCGCCAGGCCAGAAGTTTTCGAGAGCAGCGTGTTGGCTTCGCGATTCATTTCCTGCAGCAGGAAGTCCAGCTTCTTGCCAATCTCGCCGCCGGCTTCGAGCAATCCGAGAAAATGCTGGACGTGATTCTCAAGGCGGACGATCTCTTCCTGAATGTCGCTGCGATCGACCAGCAGCGCAGCCTCCTGCAGCACGCGTTCCTTGTCCACGGTCGCACCCAACAACTCTTGCAACCGGGACTGCAACCTCTCGCTGTAGTTCTGGAGCACGGCGCGGCGATGCTGCTGCACGCTTTTGCCAGCCTCGACCAAGTGAGCCATCCGGTCGCGCAGTTCGCGGGCAATGCCGCGGCCTTCTTCTTCGCGCATCTGATTCAGGCGGTCGAGAGCCTCGCCTACCTTCGCCATCACGGCCGCCTCAATCTCGCCCTCGGCACTGTCGTTAGCGGAATCGAGCGCGCCCGGAATGCGCAGAACGGCGTTGAGGTCGGGCTCGCTCGCGAGAGAAAACTCGGCGGCGGCGGCTCGGAACGCAGCGATGTAACCGCCGACAATGTCGCGATTGAGCGAGAACGCTTCATTGGTAGTGCGTTCCAGGCTCAGCGAGACTTCAACGTGGCCCCGGCCCATCTTCTCTTTCAGCAGGCGGCGGAGCTGCATCTCGAGAGAATCGGTGCCCGAGGGAAGGCGGAAATGCAGGTCCAGAAAGCGATGATTGACCGCCTTCAGCGACAATGCAAAGGCGAGCCGTCCATTAGACTGAGCTGAGACGGCTGTGCTTCCGCCGTCTGGTGGCTGGATTTCACCTCTCACCTGGGCAAAACCTGTCATCGAGCGTATGGGCATAGGGCCTATTCTCAAGCTTCCGAAACCGCTTTGGGAGAATCTCCATTAGCGAACTGCAATTCGTAAAGACGCCGGTACGTGCCGAGCTTCGTCATCAGCTCTTCGTGGCAGCCGATGTCGGCAATCGTGCCATTTTCGATCACCACAATGCGATCGGCACGGCGCACGGTCGAAAGCCGGTGCGCGATCACGAACACAGTGCGGCCGCTCATCAGATTATGCAACGCGGATTGCACCAGGGCCTCGGACTCGCTGTCGAGCGCCGAGGTGGCCTCATCCAGAATCAGGACAGGCGCATTTTTTAGAAGCGCCCGCGCGATCGCCAGGCGCTGGCGCTCGCCTCCGGAAAGCCGCACGCCGCGTTCTCCGATCACGGTATCGTACCCGGCGGGAAGCGCCATAATGAAATCGTGAGCCAGCGCGGCCCGGGCCGCGGCCTCGACTTCTTTTTGTGGAACCTGGGGCTGGCCGTAGGCGATGTTGTTGCGCACCGTATCGTTGAAGAGCACTGTTTCCTGCGTGACGATGCCGATCTGAGCCCGCAACGAAGCGAGCGTTACATCGCGCACGTCATGCCCGTCGATGAGGATGCGTCCGCCGGTTACGTCGAAGAAGCGGGGGATCAGGTGGACCAGGGTGCTCTTGCCCGCCCCGCTGGAGCCAACGATTGCGAGAATCTCGCCACGCTTCACTTCCAGGTCGATGACACGCAGGATCTCGCGAGAATCGTCGCCATCGGCCTGGTAGGAAAAACACACACCTTCGAATTGAATGCTTTTCGCAAAACGGGGAAGCGCCTTCGCGCCGGGCTTCTCGAGGACGACATCCTCGGTATCCATGAACTTGAACAGCTGCGAGGAAGCGCCCAAGGCCTGCTGAAAACTGTTATTGAACATGGCAAACTTGCGCGCAGGATTGTACATGCTAAGGACGAGACCGACAAAAGTCACAAAATCACTTGGGGTGAGTTCATGGTGCACAATTTGATCC
>Ga0310038_10003089_pt1 | contig 12127 bp, 9 predicted proteins | sample Sb_taG_6_FD_200461 | JGI IMG/M metagenome (GOLD analysis project Ga0310038, IMG submission 200461) | Peat soil microbial communities from Weissenstadt, Germany - Sb_50d_4_PS metaG (v2) (version 2) | ecosystem: Environmental > Terrestrial > Soil > Wetlands > Peat | place: Germany: Weissenstadt... | reverse complement strand
TACGAGGCGATCTAAAGGTCAACGACCTTCTTCCGCGACATACCTCACCCGAAATCGGATGCAAATTCCGTCAAGTAGTCGCAGGTCCACCGTTGATTTTCATCGGTCGTCCATCGGGGAAGCGACGCCGCCACCCGCGCTGACGCTCGCTCGGTCGCAAGAGCGACAGCGGCGCGGGCTTGCCGAACCTGCGTAGATCGAGCGACCGGCAAGTGCTTCAGGGGTGCCGCTCGGCGTGGCTGAGCGGAAGTCTTGGCTCCGCGGGCAACGACGCTGCTGAGATTTCTCAGTTGCGACACAGAGTCCGGCGTCGACGAGCACTTCCGGTTCGAGTTCCTCGGGCTTGTTGGCCGCGAGGGCTGCAAGCGCCAGCGCGCTTGCACGCCGCCGCGCTTTGCAGACGAGAATCCGTGCGGAGCGTCGGTTCTGCGGAGAGGCGCGCTAGGCGCGGATCCCGCGTATTGGGGGGCGCCCGCCAAAGGCGTCCCTATGCCTGTGCTGATAGTGAGGCGGGAGCGCCGTGTGTGCGCCTGCGGTGGACGGGTTGCACTGTTGGTGCGGATTGATCAGTCCGGTGCCGGGTCTGTCGAACGTTCGGGCTGATCCACGATGATGAGCGCCATGTTCGGGAGGGTGAGAGATCGCGCGGGTCGGCTGGTGCCGGCGCTGGTGTTGTGCTCGTCGTTGCGTGGGTATCGGCGGTCGTGGGTGCCGGCTGACGTTCTCGCTGCGCTGACGCTGTTGGTGATTGCCGTCCCGGAGCAACTGGCGACGTCTCGCCTGGCGGACATGCCCCCGATCACGGGCTTCTACGCGTTCGCCGCGGGCACGGTGCTGTTTGCGCTGCTGGGGTCTAATCCGCAGATGTCGGTCGGCGCCGATTCGACGATCGCTCCGCTGTTCACGGTGGGGGTGGCCCACCTGGCGCCGGCTGGTTCCCCCCAGTATGTCGACCTGGTCGGGATCTTGGCGGTGGTCGTTGGCGTGTTTGTGGGGCTCGTGTGGCTCCTGCGTCTGGGGTGGATCGCCGAGTTCCTCTCGGCCCCGATCATCGCGGGCTTCCTGGCCGGGATCGCCGTGATCATCGTGGTGCACCAGATACCTGATCTGTTCGGCCTCGCGGGGGCGAGCGGCAGCACAGTGCATCGGCTTGCGTTCACCGTCGGTCACCTCGGGCAGACGAACGGCCGGGCATTGGGGATCGGGGTGGCGGTGCTCGTGATCGTGATCGCCGCTGAACGGATCGACCGCAGGCTCCCGGGAGCGCTCGTGGCGCTGGTCGCCTCGACGATCCTCGTTGCCGCTTTCGGTCTTCAGGACGATGGAGTGGTGGTGCTGGGCAGCGTGGCTCATGGCGCGCCGCGGTTCGGGCTGGTTGGTCTGTCCTGGTCGACGCTTCGTAGCGTGGCGCCGATCGCGGGTGTCGTCGCGCTGGTGGTGGTGACGCAATCGGCGGCGACGACCCGCGCGTTCGCGGACCAGGGCGGCTACCAGATCGACGTCGGCCGCGACTTCCTCGGGGTGGGGGCCGGGAGTATCGCGGCCGGCCTTGTTGGGGCGTTTCCCGTGAACGCAAGCCCGCCGAGGACCGCAGCGGTGGCGGCGGCATCCGGTCGCACGCAGGCAGCCGGACTCGGTGCGGCGGCTGCAATCCTGCTGCTCGTTCCCGCTGCGGGGCTGCTGAAGGACGTGCCAGTGGCGACCTTGGCAGGGGTGCTGTTGTTCGTCGCAGCGCGGCTCTTCCACGGTCACGACCTGCGCGCGATCGCGCGGTTTGATCCGTTCGAGTTCGCGCTCGCCGTGACCACGATGCTCGCGGTCGCGTTTGTTGGGGTCGAACAGGGGATCGCAGTGGCGGTCGGGCTCGCGATCCTCGACCGCACCCGCCTCAGCGCCCGGCCTCAGCTGCACGTCCTCGGCTGCATTCCACAGACCACCAGCTGGGCCCCGATCAGCAGCCCGAGCGAGCCAATCCAGGTACCTGGAGTCCTGGTCGTGCTGTTCGCGACACCGCTCTGGTACGCGAACGCAATCCACTTCCGCGACCAGCTGCAAGCCGCGCTGACGCGCGCGACCGGACCTCCGAGACTGGTCGTACTCGACGCGATCGGGATGAGCGACCTCGACTACACCGGCGCCCGATCGCTACACGAGGCGCTCGACGACCTCGACCGCAAGCACATCTCATTCGCGATCGCCAGAGCCGGAGAGCACGTACGCGACAGCCTGACCCGAAGCGGCCTGCTCCAGCGCATCGGAGAGGACAGGCTCTTCCCCTCGGTCGACGAAGCCGTCACGGCGCTGCGCCAAGTCAGTCCCGACTCGCCCGCGGATGCATCAGGCGCATGACGCCGGCCCCGGAACGTCATCGCTCAGAGGGCCGCCCCCCACCGCCTCCGGTTTCGCGGGACGCGCAGTCGACAGGCTCACGCTGGCGGCCGAGTCCTTGCCAGATTTGCTGTCCATCTCCTTAGTGTCCGCCGCCGACGGAGCGCTCGCGTCGTCGGCAGGTTCCGCGACGGGCTGAGTACCGCGCCGACCTGCAAGCAGTGCCGCGCTCGGATTGGTCTCGCACCTGCCTACCGTCACGAGCAGGTGCCGGTCGCAGGCCACGCACCACCACGAATCCGAACCGCCGGATGGTGACGCAATTTTCCAGGCCAGCAAACACGCCGCGCTCGAAGCGGAAGTCTGGATCGAGCTTGAGCGAGCTCCCGCTTGGGAACGGGGGCAGCCACGTGGCCGCCTCCCTGGTGGCGCCTGGATGGGAGTTTTGCTCCGGTTCCATTGCAGAACTCGCGGCGCCGTCGGTCACGCCGGCTGAGGCTTCTCTTTCTGGGCGATAGCAGCAGCGCGCGATCCGGCAGTCGGTGCCGCTCGTCGCCATCTTCGCATCGGCATCGCCGCCCCGCGGGGACTACTCCTTCGATCAGGGCGTTAGCACGGAGGCTGCAAGCACCTAATGCGCGTTGTGGCGAGAGGCAGGGATGCGCCCGAGCGCGGGGGGTGGCGTCTTGCAGTTTGATCGCACCGGGCAGCCGGTATCCATCGCGCGAAGTTGCGCGCCGCTGGTGGACCCTCCACGCCGACTCCTAGCGTGGGGCGACGCGTCGAGTGACGATCAGAGGACCTTGGCGTGTGCGGCGCGGTGCCGCGATGCGCCCGCGATGAAGAACAGGAGCGTCGCGCCGACGAGCATGTCCAGGTCGGCGAGACAGACCGGCGGCGCCAACGGCAGCGAGATCCACTCCGTCGTCGCGCCTGACATCGCGCGCTCCAACAGGTTGCTGGCCGCTCCACCAACGAGCAGGCCGGCGGGCAGCCACAGAGACAACGAGCGCTCGGGGCGGTAGGGATGCCAGATTCGCCCAACGGCCGCCGCGGTGACCATCAATAACGCCGCGGCGAGCGTAAAGCCCGAGGGCAAACCCGTGCGGTGGAGATGAACGAGTACAACACCCGGCACGAGGCGGCGATGACCCCCAGGCTGCACGGCTGACCGGGCGATCGCCTTGGTTGCGCAATCAGCCGCGAGTGCTATGACGGCGACAGCCACGAGGCGCCATGCATATGCTCGATTCTTCAATGGGCACGCGCCTCCCGATCGGCTACCGCGCGACCGAGAGTCGAGTACCGCTGACCGCCCCAGCGGAACCGGACTGACTTTCCTGCGGAGGCTCCAACCCGCTCCAAGTACACGATGCGGTTATTGCAGGATGTTCACCGCACGCGAGACGATCAGGCCGATCGTCACCAGCGAAACGAGCGACTGGATCCCCATGATGCTCTTGGCCATCGGCGACAGCGGCATCGTGTCCGTCGGGCTCAACGCCAGGGCGTTAGTGAGCGAGAGGTAGAGGTAGTCGATGAACTGGGGGCGCCAGTTGGCCGGCTCGATCCGGTCGTCATTCATCTGCGGGAAGAGAAAGTCAGGAGGCCCGTCCTCCCCGGCGGCGCGCCGGCCGGGCCCTCCGCGGTCGGTCTGCCAGTACCACAGACCGAAGATGAGGACGTTGGTGAGCCAGATCAGCGCGCCGGAGACGATCAGCTCTCGGCCGTTGGGTGAGCCGTGGTGAAGCAGCTGATGACTGAGTAACGCGAGCGAGGCGATATTCGCCGCGCTAACTACGCCCGTGAGCGCCAAGGCCAGGTTACGGCGCACCCGGTGGGCGTGCTCAAGCTGACGCGGAGACGCAAACGCGAGCCCAACCAGCAGCACAGCCTCCAGTCCTGGGAGCAGCCACACCGGCCCAACCGTCAGTCGATCCGGTAGTAACAGCTGCAGAGCGATCGCGAACAGTACGGTGGCAAGCGCGGGCCAGAGCGGTTCGCTGCGAGGAGGAGGCGGATACGGTCTGCCAGGCAGGGAAACCCCGCCCGCCTCACGATCGGGCTGCAACATCGGCCCCACAGCCTACGCCGCCCGCCCCCGGTCCGGATGGCCACGGTCACCCGCAACGGGAGCGCGCCATCCGGCCACGTTGGGAGCTCTGAGCCCGACCGTGGACTCCCGGTCCCGCCGGGGCAATCGGAAGACGACGTTCGGCTGAGAGCTTACGTGCAGACCGACAACCGCAGCGTTCTTCAGCAGCTCGGAGCCGAGCACGACTGACGCTCGCGGCCGCGCGAGAAGGCCGGAGCAGCCGGTCTTCTCGCGCCGGCGGCGCTCGCCCGACAAGCGCGTTCCGCCAGCCCCGGGAGGAACTCTCGACCGACCCCGACCTCGACGGCGCCCACGATGCCCGCTGGAGGCCGATCCTCCACGGTGCGCTCACCGGAACATCGATCCCCCGCATCTTCATCGACGAGCTCATCGCCCACGGCGAGGGGCGACACGCCGGTTAGCTGTGGCGGGAGATGCCCCCGCGCCGATGAAAGCAGGGCTTCGCGCGCGCGAGGCAAGAGACGTGAGATTGGCCACAAACGCGCATTAGGTGCTCGCAGGCTCCGTGCTAACGCCCTGATCGAAGCAGTCGTCCCCGCGGGAGGTCGTGTTCCCGCGTCATCCGGTTCCTTCGGTCTATGTGATCAGGACGACGACCCGGGCCGTGGGGCCTGCGGCCGCCTGCGCGTTGGCATCGATCGGCGCGAGAGTGGGCGCTCGTGCCTTGAGTATTGCGGCGAGTTGCTCGGCCTGAGTCTCGGCGCCGTTCGCGTAGAGGATCCAGTAGCCCGGCGCCCGTGACTCGGTGATGTTGCCGGTGGCGGTGACGTCGACCCGCTGCGCGGCGAGGTGCTGGGCGAGGGTCTTCGCGGCGCCCGACTGCCCGCTCGTATTGAGGACGGCGACGGGCACCGTGGGCGGGCCGCTCCGCACTGGCTGGCTTGACGCTGCAGCCGGCGCCGGCGCCGGGCGGCTGCCGGAGCGCGTCAGCAGGTAGCCCGCTGCAGCCGCTGCGAGGACGACCGCGACCGAGGACACCACGATCGGTGCTCGCCCACGCCGCACGCGGTAGTTGTGCCGTTCCATGACGACGCCGGAGCCGGCCGAGGCAGTGGCAGCCGCGACGTTGGTCGATGCCGCAATCGCGGTGCTGAGGCTCGCCTCGCGGGCGAGGTTGGTTTGAAGCTGCACTCGGACCTGCCGCGTCAGCCGTCGCTGTCTGAGTATCATGATCCCGAGCAGCGGCACGAGAACCAGCGTGGCCAGTCCCGCGAGCGAGCCAACCGTTTGCAGGGCCGGCGTCTTGACCGTCGGGACCGGCCGGGCCGGCACCGAGAAGGCTTTGAGGATCACATGCTTCGAAGAGCCTGCCGCCGGGACGCCGGCAACCGCGCCGATCGGCACGGTCTGCTCGGCGATCGCCAGCAACTCGCCGCTCCCGATCGAGTCGGTCAGCGTGTTGTGGACCCAATACACGGCGCCGTACTCGCGCCAGGCCACCGTCTGCAGCTGGGTCCCGTCGTAAAACAGCTCATAGGTGCGCTTGCCCGCGCGCAGCGTCTGATTGGGGTCGGCGAACAGCGGCGCGTCGGTCCACGTCGTTCCCTGCGCGTCGTAGAACTGGCCGAGCTGCCCGTTGGAGAACGCCTCGACGTAGATCGGGTACGCCTTCCCGCCGGGCGCATGGATCAGGTAGTCGCGGATGCACGCCTGCACCTGCGTGGTGCACTGCGGGGCGACGGCATAGGCTCCGCTTCCCGCCAGGTCTTGCACCTTTGGGAACTCGGCCGTGAAGGGGATTCCGGCCGTCGCCGCTTTCTCGGCGGCGACGTTCGATGCCAGCGTCGGCGTAAGCGGGAGCCCGGCGACCCCGTGACGTCTCCCGACCTTCTGCGCGATCGCCGCCGTCTGCCGCGTCGGCGGAGGCGGCCCGCCGACCAGGAAGTTGTGCACGCTCTGCTGGATCTGACCGGGGGTGGCGGTCAGGTCGCCGTTCGGCAGGGGGCCGGCGAGGAACGGGACCTGGCGCACGCGTAGCCCGGCGGCCGTGGTCAGCAGATCGGCCAGGTTGAGGATCTCCGTCGGGCTATCCAGCCCCGGATCGGTCCGCACGGTCTGGCCGAAGATCCTCTCGAACTTGCCGACGTTGCCGGCGAGCTCCGGGCCGTACTGCTTCTTTACGTCGAGCAGGAAGGCCTGGTCGCGGGCGTCGCGTATCTGCGAGGTGTCGGTGTGGCGGTAGGAGACGAACTGCTCGGCCTCGCTGCCGCTGAGGCATTGATACCCGGGTTGCAAGTCGATGTTCTGATACTGATCGCCGCCGTCGGCGTTGTTGTGGTAATAGCGCTCGTCGATCGTCGAGTAGACACAGCCCAACTCGTCGATCGCCTTCTCGAAGCGACCGAACGTGGCCACGATCACGTGGTTTATCGATAGCCCCGTAACCTGCTTGATCGTCTCCAGCAGGTACGTGAGCCCACCCGTGTACGCGGCGTTCAGCCGGGTCGGGCCGATAACTCCGTTCGGCGTCTGGATGGGCACCCACAACTCCCGCGGAATCGACATCATCGAGATGTACGGCTTGCTCGGATCGATGCGCACGAGCAGCATCTCGTTCGCTAGGTGGGGCACCGGGTGGGGGTAGTACCTGGTCGCCGGTCGCCAGTCGTCGCCGACCAGCAGCAGCGTCTCCGGGCCTCCGTAGTAGTCGTGGGCGAGCACTCGGCGGTCGACCTTGAGGGGTTTGTTCACCCGGAGGTCCTGCACCACGGTGTGAACCTGCTCGAGGATGAACACCGCCGTCGCACCGCCGCTCGCGAGCACCACGAGCAGGCACCCGAGAGCGATCTTGAAGGGTGCGCCGAACCAGCGCCGGCGATGATGGCGCGGCTCGGCTAGCACAGAACCGGACACCGATTTGACATCATATGAATGACCCGGCATACGGTACGGAGGTGCTCGGCCCGATCCTGCCGCGATCGCAAGCTGCGGCTTCGGCGGCGCACCTGCGGGTTCGGGCAAGCCCGCGGGAGCGCGTGTTCGTCGCGCGAGGTAGCGGCTGCGTCGCGCGTCGGCTTCCAGCCGGTCTCAAGAGCGGACCAGGCGATTCCGTCTATCCAGGGTCACGGGAATCCGATCCGGGCGCTACTGGGAGCTTGGACTGGCGGTGACTATTGCCGCGCTAGCGGCCGGGAGGGTGACTAGGTAGCCGCCGGGACTGGCCGCTAGCGCGCGGCCGAGTCGTGCGCGAGGGAGATTCCCGGTCTGTGTGTGAGCGCCGAAGCTCTGGCCTCCCAGCGCGATGCCGCTTCTCGCCCAGGCAGTCGGAGCGGTCAGCCGCTCAAGTGTGGCTTGTGAGCCTCGCTCCGGTAGCCGCACCGAGACGACATGCGAGTGCCAGATGTCGTCGTTGATCAGGACGAGGCGGATCCGTCCGTCTGGCGCTCGCGTCGCCCACGCGCGCACTTCCGGACTCCCGCTGCGCGTCACGGACAGTAGCCGTGCGCCGGGGGGCGCTGCCTGCGCGAACATCAGCAGTCCGTAGTACTCCGGGCGCACGAACGCGGACCATCCGGCGCCCAGGCGGTGGAACGTGAACAGGCCGTAGCGCGCGCGGGGAAACGTGTGGATATTGACACCGTCGGCGCCTGACCGGGCCACGGCGAACAGTGCGTCCAGGGCCCAGAGCGCCGACGCGAAGGTGTCGCTGACCCCGGCCTTTCCGCCGCACGCGACCGAGTTCATCTCGTCGATCCGGAACGTGTCGCCTTCCTGATGTGCGAGGCTGACGTATCGAGTGGTCCCGCTGGCGAGCCCTCGTGACGCGGACGAGCTCAGTATATTCGCGACGGTCGGGTACTTCGGTGACCCTGGGGTCGTGAAACACCGGTTGAGCGGATAGCGGTGGAGGGTCACTACCCGAAGCGTTGGCTCTGCGGCGAGGAACCTTCCCAGGTTCTGCAGCCACGGGAGGGCGCCGACGGTCGGCCCCGCGAGCGGCACTCTCGGCAGGCGTTTGCCTAGCGCTGAGAACTCGGCGGAGAAGGCTCGAAGGTCGTAGCTTCTCGGTCGCCCGAATACCAGGCGTCCGCCGGAGTTTCGATACCACGGGAGCGTCGCGTACCAGTTCGGCTCGTTTCCGATCTCGAGCGCCAGCACCGACCGGGCACCAACGCCAGACAACAGCGCTCTCGCCTCGGCCGCTGCGATCGAGGACTGGTTGGCTTCGAGGTTCACACCGAGGATGAGCCGAGCCCCGGTCCCGTGCGCGAGCGCGCGGGCGACCGCGAGCCAGCGCGATGAGATGCTGTATGTCACGCCGCTCGGCCTGACAAGATGGCTCACCGGCCACCACGTACGGTCGGTGCTGTCGCCACCAATCCGAAGCACGGGCCGTTGGTTCGGGGCGAGGTTGCGAACCAGTTGCTCGAACACCGGATTGATCGCCCGCCGGTCAGAGCCGGCGTAGGCGGTGACCGCGGGGTACTCGATCGACAGACCCACGAACCCTGCACTTACCGGCCGGCTGACAGCCTCGCGCGTGACGTTCACCGAGACGTCGGCGCGGAGTACACCGGCACGGGCCGTGTCGTCTAGCCGATCGGCTCCGACTATACCCGCGATCACCGCCCCACCGAGCCCGGCCCCCACAAAAGCCGACAACGCCAGACGGCGCCGGACCCACCCACTACGACACAGCCGATTGCGGAGAGTCACTCTGTTATGTGCGAATGGAGAATGTGGCATGGGCGGTAATCAGTGGCGATAGGACGGCCTCACCGAGCTTCGACCGTGAAGAAGTCGCGGCTGTAGGGGGCGAGGAAGTAGCCGGGCACGCCGTTCTGGCCCGGTACGACCGGCACCGGTGCGAGGGGTCCGACTCCGCGGCGGTGGCCGTAGAGGTAGCCGGCCACCCATTCGGGGTTGATGTCGAGCTCGACCGCGCGGACGACGCCTGCGCCGAGGAGCGCAGCGGCTAGCTCGGAAGGGGTCAGGTGCTCGCCGCCGGCCCACACGAGATGGCCGTCGGCGGTGATTCCGAGTGCGGAGCGGGCGGGGTCGCTGACCCCGCCGAGCGTCGCGCCCCAGCAGGAGATGCAGTCAAGGCTCGCTGCTGCGGTCCCGTTCTTGATCAGCAAGTTCAGGTTCTGGCGCACGGAGGCCACGGGTGTTCCCGCCGCGGGGACGCCCTGGTTCCAGCTCCCGATGTCGGTGCGCCCGTTGGTATAGGTGACGATCGAGCCGAGCCCGTTGCGCAATGGTGCGCCGAGGCGTCCGTTGGACTCAAACCCCCCGGCCCCGGTGGAGAACTTGAAGCCGCCGTTGAATGCAGCGACCAGCCGGCCTAGCTCCGCGCCGAGGACCGCGGGGCCGAAGCGCCAGCCGGATCCGCCCGCGTCGACCGTGCCCGAGTGAAGCCTTAGCTCGACGAGGCGCTGGTCGAACGAAAGCAGCGCGACACCAGATGGGGACCGCGAGATCCACACGGCAGTCTCGCCGCGCCAGCTGACGGCGGGGACGAACGTCGTCGGTGAGGAGCCGAGCGCAGCCGTAAGTACCCGTGGATATGAGGGAGGCGGCGGCGTCGCCCTGGAAGCCGCCGCCCGCTTGGACGCCGAGGTCGCGGACGCACGAACGGCGACAGTCCTCGGGCCGCTAGTGGCGGTGCGGGTCACGGCAGTGCGGGTCGCGCCGGCTCCACAGCCGGCGAGCGCGAGCACGGCGCAGGCGCTCAGCAGTACCGTCGCGAGGCGGGGGCTCAAACGTTCTCGGGGTCGAGCCGCAGCGCCAGCGCTGGGCAATGGTTGGCGGCGCGCCGGGCGCCCTCGACAAGCTCAGGTGGGAGCTCGGGATCGTTCACGATCGGATAACCCCGCTCGTCGAGCCTGATCCATTCGGGCAGGAGGTCGGCGCATATCCCGTGGGCGGCGCAATCGACCGGGTTTACGCGCAGTCGCATGCCCGCTCTAGTGTGTCGCCAGCGGCTGAGCAGTTAGGGTGCCGGTGACGCTGCCGGAGCTTGGACTGATCTGTAGCCGCGCGAGCAGGACGAGTGAGCCACGGGTGCTGCTGACCCGGGCCTCAATGCTCGTGCCGGCTAGCGCGGTCACACGGCCTCTGTACATCGTCGGCTTGGCCGAGGTGCCCAGCGTCACCGCGCTCGAGGTCATCTCCACGCCGCCGTCGTTTAGCGGCTGGCCATCGATCTGGATGTCCGAGGCGTTGAGTGGTTGTCCGGCGAGCGCGAGCCGGAGGTCGACTCGAACCAGCCCGTTCCCGAGCGGCGACTGGCCGGTGGTTCCCGTCACGGACGCGTTGAACGCAGCCGGCGCTACGCCGCCGGCGCCGGAGCCCGCACTGGAACCGTTGGTCGAAGTCGTGGTGGCGCTGACTGGGGTCCCGGTCGCGAGCAGCGAGGTGGGCGTCCCCGCGCGCTTGGACCAGCCCGAGGAGAGCGGACCCGTCGGCAACCAGATCAGCAATGCGATCGGAACGGCGACCGCCGCGGCGATCGCCGACACCCGCGCGCCGATGTGGTCGGGCCAACCGGCGGCGGCGCGCAAGCCCACCGCCGCCAGCACAACCAGCACCGACCCGGCGGTCAGCGCCAGCATCCAGCTCGTCTTCGCATCGCTACCGGTCCCGAGCCCATGCACGAGCGCCACCGGCCAGCACGCGTACGCAAGCCAGTGCGTCGCGCGCCACGCCCGATGGCCGAACCGCCGGCGGAGCACGCTGGTGAGCGCAACCGCGATCAGCAGGTCCGACGCGATCGCACCGAGACCGAGCCAAACGGGACGATAGGCCGAGACGAACGGGACCACCGCGTCGATCAATCGGATCGGGGCGAACGGATCGAGCACGGAGGTGACGACGTGGACCGCGAGGAATCCGAGCGCCAGCAGCGAGGCGCTGCGATGCACCGCGTCGAGCACGAACCGCGGCACACGCTCGGTTTGCGTGCGGCGGACATTCGCGACGCCAATTGCGACACTCGCCGTCAGCAGTACCAGCGTCACCGCGCCCGTCCCGCGGGTGAGATACCAGAGCGCGCTCGGCCCGACACCGCTAGCCATCTCAGGACCCCCCGGATACCACCGCGCCGGGCCCAGGGCTCGCTGGAGCGGGAGCCTGCGCCGGCGATGCAAAACCGCCCGCGGTGCTAGAGGGCGCTTGCGCCTGCTGGGTTCCGCTGCTCGCGCTCGAGCTTGCACCGCGGGCCGTCACGGTGTGCCCGTGAAACGTGTGCGCCGCAGCTACAGACAGGAAGCCCGTGGCCGCCACCGCGCCAGCGACCAGCCAACGATTGACGCGGCTGATCAGATCCATCCCGGCTTCGCGCCGCTCGATTGCCGGTGACATTGCACCCAGCCGAGGGGGCCGATCGCGGTGGGGAGTCGCAGGGCGCGCCATTGCGACGTCAGTGTCCGCCCCCACTCAAAGGAATCTGTAAGCCAGGCGTGAGAGCTCGCTAATCAGCCTGCCCGAATACGTCGGCTAACTCCCGGGCCAATCTGCCGCGTGGGTCTACCGGCGTGGCGCACGGCGTACCACAGCCTCCGCGTGGTGAAGGCCGTGCGGGAAGCGGACGACGTCTTCTCATTGGTGGTCAGGGGCCGCCGGCTGGAGCGGCTGGCGGTGTCGGGCGGCCAGTACTTCCAGTGGCGCTTCATGACCCGCGGCCCGTGGCTCCACTGGCCGGCCGCCGAGTCGCACTGACCGCCGCCGGCGTTAGGGTCACGC
>Ga0310038_10003086_pt1 | contig 12128 bp, 12 predicted proteins | sample Sb_taG_6_FD_200461 | JGI IMG/M metagenome (GOLD analysis project Ga0310038, IMG submission 200461) | Peat soil microbial communities from Weissenstadt, Germany - Sb_50d_4_PS metaG (v2) (version 2) | ecosystem: Environmental > Terrestrial > Soil > Wetlands > Peat | place: Germany: Weissenstadt... | reverse complement strand
GGTGAACGGTCTTCTCGAGCCGCTCTTCGACATCGACCGCCTGACCGCAACTGCCCTGAAGGTTCTGGCCGATCCGGCCGGCTTCGCCCCGCTGGGCATTGCCGCGCGCCGCATGATCGAAGAGCGGTACAGCATCGAGAGCTGCATCCCGCCGCTCAGGGAGTTTTTCGAGAGTGTCTCGCTTCGCCAGTCATCCCTCATTACTGGCTGAAGACCCGTTTTGCGCGGTGAGGAGTTGGATCAGCTTGCGGAAGAAACGGTCCCATTCGATGGGCTTGCTGATGTGGTCGTCGCAGCCCAGGCGAAGGCACTCGTCCCGGTCCTTGCTCATCGCGTAGGCGGTGACGGCAATGATGGGGCTCGTGAAACCGCCGGCGCGGAGCTGGCGGACGGCCTCGTAGCCGTCGAGCACCGGCATTTCCATGTCCATGATCACGGCATCAAAAGGCCGGCCCTGCTCGGCCGCGTCGCGAACCCGCTCAAGCGCTTCCTTGCCGTTGCGCGCCGGCACGACCTCGGCGCCGATGCTGTTCAAGCGCAGAGTGATCACCTGCCGGTTGGCGTCGTGATCCTCCGCCAGTAAGATCCGAGCGTGCAAGCGCGGAACCGGCGAAGCGGTCTCCCGCGAGGATGGGGGCTCTTGGTGCTTGCCCGGTGGCTGCGACCGTGCGACCTCATCCGGCTCGGGTACGCCCACGGGAACCATCAGGGTGAAGGTCGAGCCGACCGAGGGAATGCTGCGCACCGTCACGTCGCCGCCGAGCTGCCTGGCCAGGCGCTGGCAAATTGCCAGGCCCAGCCCGGTTCCACGGGGTCCGTCCCGCAGCGCGGGTCGGACCCGGTAGAACGGCTGGAACAGGCCGGACATCTCCTCGGCGGTCATGCCGATGCCCGTATCATCGATCTCGAGGACCAGGGCAGCTTCGCCGCCAGGGCGATCCATCATGCGCCCGGTCAGACGGATGCCGCCCCGATCGGTAAACTTGATCGCATTGTCGATCAGATTGACGAGGATCTGGTGGAGCCTCAACCGATCGGTGGCGATGAGCTGGGGCGTTCCGCCAGCGAGCTCCGCTTCCAGCTTCAAGTGCTTGGCTTCCGCCCCGGCCCGGAGCGATTCCACCACATCTGTGACGATCTGCGAAAGCGAGCAAGGCTCCCGCTCGACGCGAAGCTGCCCCGCCTCGATCCGCGCGACGTCGAGCAGGTCATCGATCAGCGCCAGGAGCAGTTGGCCATGTTCCCGGATATTGCCGAGATACTCCTGAATCTCGGCAGGGCCCTGCTGGAGAAAAGGATGTTCAGCGAGCAGCTCGTTGAAGCCGAGCAGCGCGCTGAGCGGGGTCCGGATCTCGTGGCTGACGTTCGAGAGGAACTCGCTCTTGGCTCGGCTGGCCTGCTCGGCGGCATCCCTGGCCTGGCGCATCAGCTCGGCCTGCTCGAGCGTCTTCGCGATGCGTTTTTGTTCGGTGATGTCCCTGCTGATGCCCAGGAGCCACTCCTGGGAGTCTTCGACAATCTTGGTGACCAGCAGGAACTCGCAGACCAGGGGATCCCCGGTCCGGGTGAGGATCCGCAACTCGAAGCGGGGCAATGTCTCGCCCTGCATCGCCTGGTGGTGAAGACGGAGGGCGGCGTCGAGGTCGTCGGGGTGAATCAGCGCGTCGAACCGGCGGCCGATCCAATCGGCTCGCGGCCAGCCCGTGATCGTCTCGAACGCCGGGCTCAGGAAGACCACGACTCCCTTGCCGTCGAGTTCCCAGACGACGACACCGGTGGACTCGACCAGGCTGTTGTACCGAGCCTCCGCCTGCTCGAGGGCCTCGAGGGCCCGCTTGCGGTCGCTGATGTCGCGGGCCACGACCAGTCCGACCGGCTTGGGCTCGGTGTGAATCCGGCTCACACTGATGTTGACCGGCAGGGCCGCGCTTGTTGTCCTGCGCAGATAATACCCCTCGCGAGAGTGAAAGAACCCCGTTCGATTCAGTGCCAGGGCGAGCCGGTCGAGATCGCCGGATCCGCTGCTGAAGAAGAGGTCGCGCAGGCTCATCGTGCAGGCGAGATGTTTCTCCAGTCCGGTCAGCCGCTGTGCCGCGGGGTTGAGATCGACAACGAGCTGAGTCCTCGGATCGAAGAGGAAGAACGCATCGTTCGCCTCGCGGAACAGGCTGCGTGCGATCTCGAACTGGCGTTCTTCGGCGTTCATGACCAGAGCGGGCCTCAGCCAGGGAACGTTCTCGCGGCAGCAACTCGCCGGGGAACTGATCGGAACTGCGTGAGCCTAGTGAATCGGCTTGCGGCGAACTCGTCCTCGGTTTCCTGGAGCAGTTGAATCTCCGCGATGTGGCGGTTCTTCTTGCTGGCAGCCTCGCCTTCGGGGCCTACGGGACGGCCTTGCTGCTCCCAGAACTGGAAAGCCCTGGCCTCAACTTCCGCATTGACCTGCTTCTCGGCCTCCGCCCAGTTCCTCTCCTTGAGCGCCTCGCCCACCTTACCCGTGGGGCGTCCGGTCAGGAGTTCGTAACCAAGCGCCGCCAGGGAGTACTGGTCGGTTCGCTCGTCAATCTTCAGCCCGTACTGCTGCTCGGGCGGGACGTAGCCGGGAGTCCCCAGTCCACGTATCGAACGCGTCAGCAGGCCGGCCTTGTCCTGCATCACCGCGAGCCCGAAGTCGCCCACCTTGCACTCCGCGTCGGTGGGCATGAGAATGTTCTCCGGTTTCAGATCGCGGTGAATGATTTCCTTGCCATGGAGAATCTCCCAGGCTTTTCCCACCTGGGAGAGGATCGACCGCACCCGGTCGATCGGCATCGCATGGCCTTTCGACATCCGCTTGCGCAAGTCTCCTTCCTCGATGTACTCGGTCACCAGAAACGGCAGGTTCAAGTCGGCCGTCGTGCCGAAGTCGAACACCGAGAGGATGTGGGGATGAGAAACGCTCGCCAGCAGCTCGGCCTCACGAGCAAACATGGCGCGGCAAAGATCGGCGTCTTCTCCCTCGGGAATGGACAGAACCTTCACGCAGACAAGTCGTTTCAAAGCCTGCTGCGCCAGGTAGACCTTACCCATTCCCCCTTGCCCGAGAAGCCTGAGCATCTCGTAGCCAGAGACCTTGGGAACATGCCCTCCGGAGGTTCCATGTTCTGATGACATGGCATGCCTCCCTTGCGACACACCGAACGCACCACCGCTCCTGCATCCCGCAGCTTTACCTTATCAGGACGAGAATGATCCAGCAAATGGAACAAGGCCGGGAAGGTCGGGTTTTATAAATCATGAGGGCGGGTTTGCAGGGATGTACAAGCAAAGAGTACGAGCCGGGCGGTGACGAAGCCAGCGGCTCTATTGCCCGCCTCGCTTCTTGTCCCCTGGAAAGCATCATTTCGGCCCCCACGGCGCACGGCTGCCGTCGATCGTGGTCTGGAAATGCAGGGGCTCGATGAGTTGTGGATTGGCCCCATCGATGCCCATGACCCAGACCGGCCGTTTGTCATGGAACCCGCATTTGTACGGTAACGGTCATCCGCTCCTGTCCCTGGCACACGAGCAATTGCCGGGCCTCGTCGCGCTGGAAGGTCAGGCCGAAGGCGGAAGCTTCGATCGTCGAGCCTGGCGGGAAGACGGTGTTCGGAATGAAGATCTCGGTGGCGCCGAGCTCGGGGCGATGGTCCCAGGTGAAGACCAGCGAGGGGCGAGCGCCTGAGGATCGGCCGTCGTCGAAGCCGAACGCGAGCGGCACACCCGCGGTGTGGCGGGGATAAGGGCGGGGGCGGAAGTTGGAGCGGACCGCGCCGTTGGAATCAGCGTTATCCGTCTGCGGCCGCACTTGCCGCCGATCTCGAGCGGTTCCTCCGGGGCGACGAAGTCCACGTCGGTCAGATCAGCCTGGTTACCCGGCTGGGCCGATGGGCGCGGGCTGAGCCCGAGTTCGCCTGCCGGCTGGTGGGGCAAAGCCTGATCCTCGGGCTAACCCAGATCAACTTCCTCATCAATCCCGCACCCGACGTGCCGGTCCATCTCGCCACAACGCTTGTCGAGCTGCTCTGGCTTTCTTCCTCCCTGCTGCTCCGCCGCCTGGGGCGAGGTGAGCACCGCTGGGAGCGCGTGCGGATGGTCTGGATCACGCTGGACGTCGCCCTGTTGACGGCAATCCTGAAAATCTTGGGAGCCGCCGACAGCTCGCTCATCGTCGGCTTTCCCATGCTGATCGCCTCCTCGGGTCTGTGGAACCGGGTGCGCCTGGTCTGGTTCACCACGACGCTCTCCATCCTGGGTTATACCACCCTGGCCATGGACGCCTGGCTGCGCAACGCTCCCCGCGTCAGCAATCACCATCCCGACATCATCCTCGCGGGCCTTGCCGTCACCGGTCTTGTCATCGCGCAACAGGTGCGCCGCATCCGCGCATTGACCGCGGCCACGGAGCCAGCAGCCGGCCATTGGCAGGACGGTCAAACCAGTACCAGCCTCATGGAGTGACCGGGCGGATCGAGCCCGAAGGTTGCTACGAACCGCAAGGCCACGTCCTTGATGCCTATTGACTGGATGAAGGTCGAGAGTAAGCCGTACCTTGACATGCGACATTCGACTCTCGAAAATAAACTGTTGTATTTGCACGAAATGACTTCGCCACGCCCATTCGCGAAAGCTCGCCCGAGTGAGGCCCGAGACTCGATACACTCAGGCCGATCAGTGTGGACGGGGGCTCTTGCCCACCGCCGTGCTGCTTGTTGCTCTGCTGGCGCCCGATTATGTCTACGCTGCCTCGGTTTCATCAGCTCGGAGCTTCGACGCCGAACCACATACCCTCAACTGCAAATGCGTCCCCAGATGCCGCGGTCCGTCCTGCTGCTGCGGGCCGCATGAATCGAAAGTTCCGCCACCTGCTTCTTCGCCGGTCCCTAAGCAAGCGAGTGCAGATAGAAACTTATGCGTCGAATGCGCCCCATGCAGTGAGCCAGGGCTTCCAACGCCGCCCTCGGTCGGCCCTGTCGAGAAGACCGCCGCACTCGCGACGTGTGATCGCCCGCGGCCCGAAACCGTAGGTCGACAGTTTCCTTTCCCCCCTCGCCTGGTCTTCCCACCGCGACGTGCCTCCCGCCTCGAGAAACCCCCGGAACGCCTCATCCTTGCCTGATTCCAGACCATCGTCATCCAACACTGGAACTTCAGTAGCACGCTCCGCGTGCCTACGAGGATAAGGCAATATCCGTTGCGAGACTTCACCGCGGTCCACGGCATCCGTGGGTCTCGGGTCGTTGGCATCGCGCGGGTCAACACAACGTCCGTCCATTCCTGGGGGATCCAACAATGAATTACCGTCGCGGATTCACGCTCATTGAACTGCTGGTCGTGATCGCCATCATCGCGGTGTTGATCTCGCTCCTGCTGCCCGCCGTCCAGTCCGCCAGGGAGGCGGCTCGGAGGGCCCAGTGTGTCAACAATTTGAAACAGCTCGGACTCGCCCTCAGCAACTACGAGAGCGCAAACCGTGTCTTTCCCTTTGCCCGTGGCGGCTATTACGCCACCGCCCCGTGGTATGGAAGGTGGTCGGCTGCCGCCATGATTCTGTCTCAGATGGAACAGAGCACTGTATTCAACGCAATCAATTTCTCGCTTGCCCCCGCCTTGCCGAACATGGGGCTCGACATGATGGGAAATGTGATCTTGCCCGCGCTCAACGTTCCTGACAACTTGACCGCAACGCAAACCCGAATCGGAATGTTCAGTTGCCCTTCCGATTACACGCTGAACAACTGGCAGGGCACGAACAGCTACGTGGTAAACCAAGGCGGCTGGATGTACAACTCAACCAGCAACACCGGGTCGGTGGGCCCGTTCTCCGACTGCAGCGCCGTGACTGTGGCGGCGATCACGGACGGGATGAGCCAGACCGCGTTCGCGAGCGAGCGGCTCCTGGGGAGTGGAATCATGAACCAGGATCTGTCCGGATGGTACATGTATATGCAATCGCCGATGCCGACGTCCGCGGACCAGACCTACGCAGATTGCCAAGGGCTTGCCCCTCAGATCATCTGGTACAACCAGACGGGTGCGGCGTGGGCCTCGGGAGAGATGCCGAGCACCACGTACAATCACGTCGCGCCGCCAAACGGTCGATCCTGCGCGATCATGAGCGGCGGCCAGATGATGGCACCCTGGTCGGGAGACGCCATGGATCTTCCCTGGTACATGCAGGTGCCACCGTCCAGCGCCCACCCGGGCGGCGTGAATGTTCTGGCCGGGGACGGTTCGGTCCGGTTCGTCAAGAACTCGGTGTCCGTGCCGGTCTGGCGAGCCTTCGGATCCAGAGCTGGCGGCGAAGTCGTCTCGGCGGACGCTTACTGAGCGAGTCAATCATGCGTATCCTTCGTTCCTTGTTCCCGCTGATGTTCATTATGGTAACGCTCGGATCACCGGTTCTTTTGAGCGGGTGCTCGAACAACTCCAGCCCAGGCGGAGTTCAGGTCGACGCGAACAAGCAGGAGCAAGAGCTGTTGCACGACCAGATTCAGAAGGGCATTGCGAAGAGGCCGGTCGCGAAACGCAGGTGAGCGAGGTCTCCAGGCGCCTGGGTCAACCACTCCTTCAGAAGATCGTCCAGGTTGCGTGCCAAAAGACCTGGATGGAACGCCTGGGCGACCTGAGATTCACCTGGTTTCTCCCCATCCGTCGACTACAATAATGTATTGAGCATGTCGCGCACACCGTAAGCTTGATTCCTCATGAACATGCCGTTCCCAGTGTCAGGAAACTTGGCGATGTTCACGTCACGCCCGAAGTTCCCCGCGTAACTGCTGGTCTGGGCATCGGCCACCGGCTGGCTGTTCACGTCGGTGAGCGTGAACAACCCCGTGGACCGATCGGTCGGGCAGACAAAGATCCCCACCGCGGTCGTTCGGATGGTCGAGTTGGCGGCAGCCTCGATCGGCAGGTTGAAGTTCGCTCCGCTATGAAGAGGCTGCTGCTCGAGCCCTGGCAGGATCGCGGAGGCCCAACCCCAGCCAGGGGTGGTGACGTTCGTGTCGGCATTTGAGCTGGCCACGTAGCCGATCGCGAAGACGTCGTGGACTGAATGGTGATTGTGCAGTGCCAGGCCGATCTGCCTCAGGTTGTTCAGACACGCCGCGCGCCGAGCCGCTTCCCGCGCGGCTGGCACGGCTGGCAGCAAGAGCGCGATCAGCACCGCGATGATGGCAATCACCACAAGCAACTCGATCAAAGTGAAACCCGCATACCGTACTGACGGCAGTGCTGTATGCCGGTCACGCATCTCGATTTCTCCGCAACCACCTTGGAGGGCCACCCGATTGCGAACGCAAGAGTGAGATGATAATCCGTGGAATTGCGTCCAGCCATGAATCTTTCATGAATTCCAGCGATCCCGGTGCAAGTGAGACCCGAATCCGAGAACCAGCAAGCCCGAACCCTTGCAATGGCAAGCACTGCGCGCGATGATCCGAACGGTTATTACGATTTCCACAAACGTGTTACTTGGGAGTCTTCCTCAGCATCGGAGAGATCACATGCGACGAGATGGGCGAAGCGGATTCACATTGATCGAGCTACTCGTGGTGATCGCGATCATTGCGGTGTTGATCGCGCTTTTGCTGCCCGCCGTGCAGTCGGCGAGGGAGGCGGCTCGCCGCGTCCAGTGCGTCAACAACCTGAAGCAGCTCGGCCTCGCGTTGCATAACTACCATTCGGCCGTGGGTACATTCCCCGTAGGTTACTTCTATCCAACTCTCGCCCAGGTCTACCCCGGCATTCCCCAGGACCACTACGCGTGGTCCGTTCTGGCACAATTGTCGCCGTACCTGGAGCAGACCACCGTCTACAACGCGATGAACTTCAATTTCCCGTTTCGCGGTGGGCCAAGCGGCAACTTCGGTTCCACGCAGTATGGAATCATCCCGGCGAACTCGACGGCCCAGGTAACGAAGGAAAACGTGTTTTTCTGCCCCAGCGACGGCGGCACGCCGCCCGACCCGACGTCTGGTCCGACAGATTACGTCTTCTGCACGGGGGACGGCCTGACCAGCAACAACACCCCACCCGCCGGCGACCTGAGCGGCGCCAACGGGGCTTTTATCATGAGTATTCCGCAGTCGATGGCCACGATCACTGACGGATCGAGCAATACCGCGGCGGCCTCCGAGCAACTGCTGGGCACGTCCACGACGCCTCTGTCCTCGCCGACACCACTGCCGGCGGATACCCGCCGGGCCTTTGCCCTCGACCCTTCCAGCGGGCCGACTCAAACCGGCTGTGCAACCAACATGGCGGGCTGGGAACTGGACAAGGGGGTCAGCTGGTGGGAGGGTGGAATCCGTAGTACCCTTTACAATCACTATTTGACGCCGAACTCGAAGTTGCTGTACGACTGCGTGAGCCAGAACAACCCGTTGCGTCCCGGCTGGAAGGCAGCGCGGAGCCTGCACCCCGGCGGGGTGAACGTGATGTTCTGCGACGGCCACGTGCAGTTCATCAAGGATACGATCAACCCGGTCACCTGGACCGCCCTTGGGACACGGAACGGCGGCGAGGTGATCAGCGCCGACGCATTCTGAACCCCAAACCACAGGTTCCTTCCATTCTCGCATGGAGAATCTTCGATGATGAGGCAACGAATCATGAGGTGCCTGGCCCTGGTGGGCGGGCTGAGTCTGCTGTCAGGCGCGGGCGGTCAGGAAGCTCCGACGGCTCGGGAGGTCGAGACGTGCCTGAGCCGGGTGCTCGACTACCACGGCCACCTCGGTCCGTGGGCCGTGATCGGTTACCGCGTGGGCGAGCGGGCTCTTAGGCAGAGCGGATTACACCGGTCCAGCAAAGACCTGGTGATCGTGCATTACTGCCCCGAAGCCGTCCAGTACACCTGCATGCTCGACGGTCTGCACGCCGCGACCGGCGCCAGCATCGGCAAGCTGACGCTCAAGCACGAGGTTGTCCCCGCCGGTCAGCTCCGTACAGTCGTGGTCGACCGCGAGCATGGCAGGCGGTACCAGTTCACGGTCAACCCCGAGCTTGTCTCCGCGATTCTCAACCTCGATCACGAGCACCAGATCTCCGAGGCCAGGCGCGTCGCGGCCTTGGCCGATGAAAAGCTGTTCCGGGTCGTTGCTGATCCCACGAATTGACGCGGGCGGCACGCTCTGCCTTACCCGGGCGGGACTTTTGCCCGCTGGATCGCACCAGCTACCACTGGCCCATCCATTGCTACTCACGGGCAAAAGAGCTGATAGGTTTTGTAACCGCCGCCGATGTTCACCGCCGGGAAACCTGCCTGAAGCAGGATGCGGGTGGCCAGGTAGCCCCGCTGGCCGACCTGGCAATAGGCGGCGATCTTCTTGCCCTTGGGAAGCTCTTCCAGACGAGATCGTAGTTCATCCAAAGGGATGTTCACGGCACCGGGAATGTGGCCTCTGGAGAATTCCTGGTGCGTTCGCACATCGACCAAGAACGGAGGTTGGTCGGATGCATCGTTCAAGACGACTTCCAGATCAACCTGGGGGTGATCCCCCCGCAACAAACCGGCAGCCACGAACCCTGCCATGTTGATTGGATCTTTGGCCGAGCCGTATTGGGGAGAATAGGCCAGCTCCGATTCTTCCAGGTTGAATACCGTCATGCCCGCCTGGATCGCCAAGGCGAGCACGTCGATCCGCTTGTCCACTCCGGCCCCACCCACGACCTGCGCGCCCAGCACTCGGCCCGTCTCCGGGTCGAAGAGAAGTTTAATGGTCATCGCCTCGGCACCAGGGTAATACCCGGCGTGATTCGTCGGATGAACGTAGACCTTGCGATACGGCTGACTTGCTCGACGCAAGACCTTTTCGGAAGCCCCGGTCATCGCCGCCGTCAGGTCGAACACACGAACAATGGCCGTCCCCTGGGTTCCTCGGTAGCGAGCAGCCCGCCCGAAGATGTGATCAGCAGCGATGCGGCCCTGGCGATTCGCAGGTCCGGCCAGTGGCACTTGAGTCGGTTCGCCGGTCACGAAGTCCTTGACTTCGATGGCGTCTCCAACCGCATAGATGTCCGGGTCGGTGGTTTGAAGGTGTTCATTGACCCGGATGCCCCCACGAGGTCCGACTTGCAAGCCCGCATCGAGTGCCAGCTTGTTTTCAGGACGCACCCCAACTCCCAGGACGACCAGTTGGGCCGATAGGCGAATCCCCGACTTCAACACGACCGTCAGGTCATCCGGTCCCTGCTCGAATGCCTCGGCGGATTGACCGAGCAGCAGCGAGACGCCTTGGGTCGCCAGGTGGTCCGCGAGGGGGGTCGTCATCTCCTTATCGAAAGGCGGCAGCACCTGGTCCTGCAATTCGACCACTGTGACCGCGATGCCTCGACGCACGAAGTTCTCGACCAGCTCGAGTCCGATGAACCCCGCCCCCACCACGACCGCCCGCTTGACCCCATGGTCCACCCGATCCTTGATGTGGTCCACGTCTTGGAGGTTGCGCAGCGTGAAGACGCCGGGAAGGTCGATACCGGGGATTGGCGGCCGCAATGGAGCCGCCCCCGGTGCGAGAATGAGCTTGTCGTAGGCTTCCTCGTACTCCCGTCCCGCGGCGAGGTCGCGGACACGGACATTCTTCGCAGAGCGATCGATGGCCTCGACTGATGAACGGACCCGCACGTCAAGCCGGAAACGGGACCGGAGGAGTTCCGGGGTCACGACGAGCAGTTTGTTCCGCTCGGCGATCTCCCCGCCGACGTAGTAGGGCAAGCCGCAATTGGCGAACGACACATCCGGGCCACGCTCGAACAGGACGATGGAGGCGTCTTCGCCCAGGCGGCGGGCGCGGGCGGCCGCTGAAGCCCCGCCCGCGACGCCTCCGACGATGAGCAATTTCATGATCAAACCTCCCGCGCGAGGGAACAGGTGCCGGAATCCTGGACACGGTTCCAGGGCATCCGGGCCAGGAGCATCCTCATCCCACATGTGTCCGTGATCCCGGCGAAAACGAGGCCCGCCCCGACGAACGCCGACAGAAGGAGAAAGCCTGGATGAACGAACGCCCCCAGTCCCGTGCCCAGGACGACGAGCGATCCGGCGGCGATCTTTACCTGTCGTTCCAGCGAGACCGTCCTCTTGCCTCGAACCACGGGTAGTCCCGCTCGTTCCCATTCCAGAGTTCCGCCTTCGACATTGACGATGTTGTGATAACCGGCGGCCAGGAACTGCTCACACGCCTGCCGGCCACGACTGCCCGAGCGGCAGATCAGGTAGAGCGGATCGTCCTTCGTTCCGTGGCGAGCCTCCATGACCTCCCTCGGGTCAAGCCTGTCGAGCGACACCAGCCGGGCGGGTTCGGCATGCACCTCTCGGTATTCCACAGGGGTTCGCACATCGAGCAACTCGACCGGACTTCCCCGCAGTCGCATGGCCTCGAGTTCCCTTGGCGTGATCGTCGCGACGCTCATTTCATCCTCCTTACGATTTCTCGAGCTGGGCACCACAATCGACCCCTATCAGGGTTGACAAGGCGAAGCTGTCGTTCTCATCCTCACGGAGCGACTTCAGCCGCATCGTTTGGATTACCCTTCGCCAGTCGCCGTGCTACAATATTCTAGGTTTCGTTAGCAACTATATTCCCGTGTGGTTATTAAGTCAAGACGTGGCCGCACCAATTCCCGAAGGCGGGCCGCACTCAGGCCAACGTCTCCAGCACCTCAAGATGTTGGCCGTGGCGGGCTTGGTCTGCCGCCGCAAGGAGCTTGCAGTTCTTCTACCAGCTCGACCCGCTGGTGAAGCGGCTCTGCAAGCTGGAGTGCGAGATGATCGTCGAGGCGGCCCAGCAACATGTGGCCCGCAAGAAGAAACTGCCCGACGGTTGGAGTGTCAGGAAGAAGGACCAGTACCAGCGCCATGGAGCGACCGGGCGACTCTTCGTTTTCAAACCTGTGCGGAGCCATTCACTGCCCGGACGACTTTGGGTGAATCGCCTCGGCGATCGGCCGCGCGGCCGCGGGCGTCTCGGCCACGTAGTCTTCGCCGAGCAGGGCCGCGATCGTCGCGGCCACCTGGCCCTCGGTGACGAGCGCCGTGCCGATGCGCTCGCCGAGGGCCGGCGTGTCGGGTCCGATGACGCCGATCCAGATGGCCTCCGAGCCCTTGA
>Ga0310038_10003085_pt1 | contig 12130 bp, 7 predicted proteins | sample Sb_taG_6_FD_200461 | JGI IMG/M metagenome (GOLD analysis project Ga0310038, IMG submission 200461) | Peat soil microbial communities from Weissenstadt, Germany - Sb_50d_4_PS metaG (v2) (version 2) | ecosystem: Environmental > Terrestrial > Soil > Wetlands > Peat | place: Germany: Weissenstadt... | reverse complement strand
GTGTCTCTTGGCTGGAGCGAGGTGATTTAGAATTAGCTACTTAGCGGAATATTGAGGAGGTAGTGCTATCTCGATTGGAAGATTCTCAATCTTCAAACCCGGGTTCGATTCCCGGTAGCGCTACCATACTTCCGCAACCGATTGATACACCAGCAGTAGTCGAAACTCTCACAAGGCTTGTATCCATCGTGTAGCCACTTTTCGCCGCCTAGAATTCCTGATCTCGCCCAAAAACCGAGTACTAGGTTTCGGGATAGACAGTTCCAGTGGCAAATTTGAAGGTTTCAATCATCGAGAAAGTGAAACTCGCCAACGGCGTGTGGACGAACCGCCCGGTCGAGATTCCCAAGCCCAAGCCGAATGGGAAAGGCTGTACCTGAAAGACCAGCGAGAAGGAAACTTCTATCTGGTGTGGCGCGAGGGAGAGCGCAAGCAGTACGAGCCAGTTCCCGGACGACTGAGCGACGCGATCCAGAAAAAGGAGCGAAAGGAACTTTACCTCGCGAGCGTCGCCAAAGGTCTGCGCGTGGAGGACCCTACTGCGACCAGTTCACGGCTCAACAATCGTATCGGCTATCAGTGACTATCTGAGGGTTCTCACTGGGATAGGTAACACCGTTTCACTACACACCTTCGCCCATGACAGTTTCAGGACTGGAACGCAAACCATGCCCGCAATAAGAAGACGTATCTGGAGGCGATAGACCGTCAACACATCTTATCTTTTCTTTCTCAAATGGACGATTGAACAGGGCGGCAAGGCACTGAATATTCACGCTTATGCCCGCGAGGCGGCGGAACATGGCTCGAAGCTCATTAAAGCGGTCGTCTATGCGCTTGAGCAGCGTCTTGGAGTCGGTCCTTCATCGACAACGTGTGTGCCACACGGAGAGTGGGCCCACGCTCCATCGCTTGGTTCAGTGTGTTGCGGCAAACAACACGAACAGGGGTGAATTTCACATGCTCCGCGCTCTTGCCGTCGTGGCTGTTGCTTAGGAGTAGGTACTTGGAGATACGGTCGGCCGGGACGATCTCCTGGTCGCTTGTGACTCGGATCAACACCCATACTCTCTCGCCATTTCCCAGTGCGCCGGCGGTTTCGTAGAAAGCTGCCCCTTTTCTGGATAATTGGGTCGAAGAAAGTGAATGCCTCAGTATTCTGAAGCAGTTGATAGTCGTGCTTTACAGCTCCAAAGATTGCCTTATCTTGATTAAGCTTCCAGCCTGTCTTCGACGCTCAAGGTGGGTCCTTCGACGCTTGTGCGAATGGTTGAACGGTTGGTCTGAATTCTCGATGCAGTTGCAGGTGTGATTGCAGAAAGACCCTTGTAGTGGCCCAGTCTAGCTCTCGTTTCCCCCCACCCAGGAAACCTCGCTCGTTACTTCCCACAAGCCCGTTTCCGGCCAATCAATAGTGCGTCGTCACAAGCGCGCAGCCCGGCAGTTGTTTCCCGTGAGATTTGCGGGTTCATGCGCATTTCGTTCGCGAGCGTGCTTTTCCCGCACCCGGATTCGCCCAGGAACACGACGATCTCGCCGCTTCGGATCGCGAGACGAGGTAATCAGCCGCACGCATTTCGCAAAGGAACTCGATTGCGTCGCCCACCGTTCAGCGACCCCTCTCATACAAATTTTCGTCGCGCCGTCGCGGTGACGACAATTCGCAATTGGCGAGTTTGGAGCCAATCAGAAACGGACCGCAATATCTCGACACTTGTCGAAAGATTCGACACTTTTGCGAAGCTTTCTGGACGGGCCGGGCATCCGATGAGATATACATTTACCTCTTTGGGTTGAGGTACCGGAGAGTAAAGTCGGGCGCCACTACATACCAGAAATTTGGGATGAACAGATGTCTACCGTTACGGCGTCAATTTTTCCGCGAGTAGAAGAAGACCGCTACCTGGCACTGCTGCAAGCGGCCAATGCCATTGCCACTTGCAGCGACTGCGCGGCCGCTTCCGATGCTCTGGTCAGCAAGCTGCGCGAAGTCACTCACTTCGACTTCCTGCACCTGGCCGCGTTTGACAAAGACACCAACCAGTTGTGCTTCTCATTGCTGGACGCGAATGGCAGGAGGCTGGACCCGCCTCCCGGCGACGTTCTTCCGCTCGGGGATTCCCCGATCCAATACGTCCACGATTCCGGCGAGGCGCTGGTGACGCTCGATTGGAGTCTTGAGCCTCGATTCCCAAGCTACGGGCGCTTTCTGAGTCAGCACGGGATTGGTGCGACTTGCACCTTGCCGTTAAAGCGAGGATCGCGCCGGCTGGGCGTTTTGAGTTTGGGACGATGTTACCCAAACGCCTACGACGAAGACGAAATTCGTTTTCTGAGTCTGGCCGCCGACCAGATCGGGCTTGCGATCGATGCTGCCGTGAATTTCTTCATCTCCCAGCGGGTGCAGGACCAGTTGAAATTGATTCTGGACCTGAACAACCAGGTTGTCTCGAATCTGGAGTTCCACGATCTGCTGCACGCCGCCTCGGGAAGCGTCCGGCGCGTGATGCGCTGCGATGCGGCCGCGGTTATGCTGGCTGATGCCGAGTCCAAGAACCTGCGTGTCCACGCGCTCGACTTCCCGGACAGCCGGGGGATTTTTGTCGAAGGCGCACTGATTCCCATTGAAGGTACGATGCCAGGAGACTCGTTCAAGAGCGGAAAGCCCATCGTCATCAATCGCCTCGATGCAACAGAGATGCCACCGGAAATGTATGTCAAGGCCTCGGCGGAAGGGCTGAATTCGTTCTGCGATGTGCCGCTCATCAGCAAAGATCGGCTGCTCGGGATTCTGGCGGTGGCGCGCCACGAGGAAAATACGTTCGACGAAGAAGAAATTGCGTTCCTGATTCAGGTCGCGAAACAGGTCGCCATCGGTATCGAAAACACGCTTGCCTATACCGAGATCGCGGATCTGAAGGATCGTCTGGCGCAGGAAAAGCTCTATCTCGAAGAGGAAATCCGCGGCGAGATGGACTTTGAAGGCATCGTTGGTCAGAGTTCGGGGCTTCGGCACGTTCTGAATCTGGTCGAAACCGTGGCTCCAAGCGATTCGACCGTGTTGCTACTCGGCGAAACGGGCACGGGCAAAGAGCTGATCGCGCGCGCGATCCACGACCGCAGCAAGCGCAAGGACCGGACGTTTGTGAAGCTTAATTGCGCCGCGATCCCGACGGGCTTGCTGGAGAGCGAACTCTTCGGCCATGAGCGCGGGGCATTTACAGGAGCGATTTCGCAGAAGATCGGGCGCCTTGAGCTCGCCGACCAGGGCTCATTGTTCCTGGACGAGGTTGGCGATATTCCGATTGAAATTCAGCCCAAGCTTCTGCGCGCGCTTCAGGAGCGCGAGTTCGAACGCTTAGGCAGCACCCACACGAAGAAAGTGAATGTGCGGCTGGTGGCGGCGACCAATCGCGATCTTGACAAGATGATTGAGAGCCGCGAATTTCGCAGCGACCTGTATTACCGCTTGAACGTCTTTCCCATTCAGATTCCGCCCCTGCGAGAGCGCCCGGAAGATATTCCACTGCTGGTACGTTATTTCGCGCAAAAGTACGGGCGTCGCATGGAGAAGAAGATCGAATCGATTCCCACCACGGCCATGAAAAAGCTTTCGAGTTGGCACTGGCCGGGAAACATTCGCGAGCTCGAAAACTTCATTGAACGCTCGGTGATTCTCACGCACGGCTCGGCGCTCCAGGTGCCGGTCGGCGAACTCGGCCCCAAGAATAAGGGCGTTCCGGTGCAGGATGCGCGCGCAGCCGATGACCGCAGCGAAATCCTCCGCATTCTCAAGGACACGAAAGGCCGTGTCGCTGGCCCCGATGGCGCTGCCGCGCGCTTGGGCCTGAAACGCACGACCCTGATTTCGCGAATGAAGAAGCTTGGAATCGACGCGCGCCAGATCGTCTGACTTCATTCGTCTGACTTGTTCTCTCTGCACCCCAGGCTGTCCAACTTCGGTTATCTGATTTCCGTTCGTCGGGCTCGCGGTTCACCTTCGTCAATCTTCGACATTTGTCGAAATGTTTCTCGACACTGTTCGACACTGCTTATTTCTGCATTCTGCTCTACTCAATGCAAATCAGTCACTTATCACGAAAATTCCGGCGCTCCCGCTTTGGCGTAGGTATTGCACTGTGTCTATGCGTAGAAAGCACAGCAATGTTCAAGATCTCAATTGTTGAGAGTCATGGTCAGCGCAGGCTCGTTTTGCAAGGCAAGCTGGTTCCTCCATGGACAGCGGAGGTAGAAAGTGCCTGGCGAAGCGCAGGAGAACAACTCAGAGGTCGCAAGTTAGTCATTGACCTTACAGACGTCACGGTCATCAGCCCGGACGGCGAAAACACGCTGTTCAAACTGATGAAAGATGGCGCGAAGTTCGCTTGCGACGGCGTTCTGACGAGGCACGTTCTAAAGCAACTAGCGCGGCGATGCCGATGCAAAGCGTAGTGCGCAGTCGACCGAAAACAATTTGAGCGAAAAAATGGGGCAATAAAAATTGATTGTCGATTTTCCAATGGTTCAAACGACAACCAATTGGAGGAGAAAGTTGAAGATGCTCGGGACAAATCACAGCGCACATCACAACTCCACAGCGTACGCAACCAGCGCAGACTTCTGCCGAATTTTCGAGAGTGATATGAACCGCTTATATCTGCTTGCCTTTCTGCTGACGACCGATCCCCCAACCGCCGAGAAGTGTTTTGTCCTGGGATTGGAGGATTCGAAGAACGGCAATCTGGTTTTTAAGGATTGGGCGCAATCCTGGGCCAGGCGCTCGATTATCGCGAATGCGATCCGGATGATCCATCCGCGCCCGCAACTCGCAACGGTGGACCATCAGTCCGTGAATGAATCTGGGACTGGAGAGCAGGCTGGCACGGGCCATGCGGCGGGCGTGACTCACCTGGAGACTTTCAGTGAAGAGGTGATGGCGATTATCGCGCTGCCGGCGTTCCAGCGCTTCGCGTTCGTGACGTCGGTCCTCGAAGGTTATTCCAATCGCGAGGCTTCGCTTCTGCTGGACTGCTCGGTCATCGAACTGGTCGCGGCGCGGACGCACGCTCTCGAACACATCGGTGGACGCCCCGAGCTTCATCGCAAGCTCGCTGGCATTGATGCCACGGAGGCCTCGCTGGCCGATGCCGGCGCCGCTTACGTAAAAAGAGTCATGTCGCTTCTCGCGACTCCGGCATAAGACAACCTTCTAGCACAAAGAATGGGGACGGCAATGAAAGAACAAAAAGAGGTGGGGATGAACGTGTTCCGCAATCAATATCTCATGTTAGCGGCCACGGCGCTGGTGCTGGCTGCGACGGTCGCATGCAGCAAAGGCAATGTGCAGGCGGCGCCGGCCATGCCGCTACCGCTGGTTTCGGTGGTGAAGGCGACGGCGCAGGACGTGCCGCGATATCTCGACGAGATCGGCAGAAATGCGGCCTTCGAGGCGGTCACGGTGACGCCGCAAGTCGGAGGCCGCATCGTCGAGCGCCACTTTCAGGATGGCGAGAACCTGGCGAAGGGACAACTTCTGTTTGTCATCGATCCGCGTCCCTACAAGGCGCAGGTCGATGCCGCGCAGGCCGCGCTCGCGCAAGCAAAGGCAGCGCTCGATCTTGCGAAGATCCAGTTCGCCCGCGACGAGGAAGTGATCGGCGAGCATGCAATTTCGAAGCAAGATTACGACACGAAGAAGAACGCCGTTGACGTGGACCAGGCGCAGGTCGATGCCGCGCAGGCAACACTCGAAACCGCGAAGCTCAATCTCGAATACTGCTACATCCATTCACCGATCAATGGCCGGGCTGGCGCGCGCCTGGTCGATGTCGGCAACGTAGTGCTGGCAAATTCGACGTCGCTTCTCTCGATCCAGCGCCTCGATCCGATCTATGCGAACTTTACCATCACCGAGAGCGATTTGCCCGCGGTGCAAAAGCAGATGGCAAGCGGCACGCTGAAGGCGGACGTCCGTCTCCCATCGGATCCTGAAGGCGCTGCTCGTGCCGGGCGTGTCGAGTTTCTCGACAACTCTGTACAGAACGGCAGTGGCACGGTCAACCTGCGCGCCACCATGAGCAACGCCGACCGTCACTTCTGGCCCGGCCAGTTCGTCGACGTGAAGCTCGTTCTGGCTACAGAAAAAGGCGCGGTGCTGATCCCGAATCAGGCTGCGCAGATCAGCCAGCAGGGTCCGTTTGTTTACATCGTGAAGCCGGATGACACCGCCGAACTGCGCCCGGTGAAACTCGGGCAGCGCCAGGGCGACAACGTTGTCGTCACGTCAGGAGTCGCGGCGGACGAGCGCGTTGTGCTGGCGGGCCAGATGCTTGTTCGCCCGGGCGGCGAAGTACGTGTCAACGGCGCGGCTTCCGAGGCACCCGCCGCGAACGCCGACAACCAGGCCAAAGCCAAGCAGGGAGGCCAGTCGTGAATTTCTCAGAAGTTTTTATTCGTCGCCCAGTGATGACCGTTGCACTGACGGTCTCGGTCTTGCTCTTTGGATTGTTCGCGTTTACGCGGCTTCCGGTGAGCGATCTGCCTGCGATCGACTATCCCGTGATTCAGGTACAGGTTAACTATCCGGGCGCAACGCCTGAGACGATGGCCAACAACGTAGCCACGCCGCTGGAACGGCAGTTCATGCAGATTCCGGGACTCGAACTCGTGACCTCGAACAACCTCCAGGGCCATTCCAGCTTCGTCTTGCAGTTTGATCTCTCGAAGAGCCTCGACGGCGCAGCCACCGACGTGCAGGCTGCCATCACGCGCGCCCAAGGCCAGCTGCCCGTCGATCTCCCCAGCCCTCCCACCTTCACCAAGACAAACCCCAACGACCAGCCGATCATGTACATCGCCATCGTGAGCGACACAGCGACGGAGGGCCAGCTCTACGACTACGCCAACACGCAGATCGGCGAGCGCATCAGCATTCTGCCGGGAGTAAGCCAGGTTGCTATCTACGGAACGCAATCGGCGGTGCGCATCAAAGCGGATCCCTCGGCAATGGCGACCCGCAATATCACGCTGGAAGATTTGACCAATGCCGTCAAGAACGGCACTGCCTATACCGGCGCTGGACAATTCGATGGTCCGCATCGCAGCTTCCTACTGCAGCCGCAAGGACAGCTGACCACCGCAGACCAATACAACGGGCTCATCGTCGGACAGACAAATGGCGCCCCGGTTTACCTGAAAGACGTAGCGACCGCCAAACAGGGAGTTCAGGACGAACGCATCGACATGCGCGTCTGGGTCCGTGGCTACCCGCAACCGGGCGCAAACGTCTTCATCGGCGTTTTTCGTCGGGCGGGAGTAAATGCGGTGGACGTGGCCAAGTCGGTGCGCGACCTGTTGCCATCGATTCAATCGCAACTGCCCAGTTCGGTTCTGCTGTTTACAGCCTATGACCGCTCGCAGACCATCGTCACCGGCATCAACGACGTCAAGACCACGCTCTACCTCGCCTTCGTCCTTGTGGTTATGGTCATCTTCGTCTTCCTCGGCCGCGCCACCGACACCTTGATCCCGGCCGTAGCCTTGCCGCTCTCGCTGCTGCTGACGTTCATTTTCATGGACCTCCTCGGCTACAGCCTCGATAACCTTTCGCTCATGGCGCTCACGCTCGCCATCGGCTTCCTCGTCGACGACGCCATCGTGTTTCTCGAAAACACAGTGCGCCTCATGGAAGAGGGCCGCAACGCCTTCGACGCCTCGGTCGAATCGGCCACAGAAATCAGCTTCACCATTCTCGCCATGACGCTCTCGCTGGCCGCCGTGTTCATCCCGCTCGTCTTTATGAGCGGCCTGATGGGACGCATCTTCCGCGAGTTCTCCATCACCATCGTCATCTCGATTCTCGCTAGCGGCCTCGTCTCACTCACGCTCACGCCCCTGATGACCTCGCGCCTCCTCGGCGAACGCGGCAAAAGCGCTAAGAAGACCTGGATGGAGCGAGTCTTCGGTGCCATCGAGCGCCGCGTCCTCGATATCTACGGACGCCAGCTCTGGTTCTTTCTCCGCCAGCGCTGGATCTCCGCCGTCATCTGGGTCGTCTGCCTCATCGGCACTGGCTACCTCTTCTACATCGTCCCGAAGGCGTTCCTCCCCGTCGGTGACAGCTCCTTCATCCGCGGCATCCTGGTCGCGCAGGAAGGCACTTCGCCCGACCAGATGCACGCCTACCAGACGCAAGCCGAAAACATCATGAGGGCGAATCCCGCCGTCCGCAGCACCTTCACTATGACCGGCAATGCTGCGTTCCTCGGCTCGAACCAGGCTTTCCTCATCGCCTTCCTCAAGCCTCCGTCCGCGCGTGCTCCGATCGCTCAAGTCGCCGGACAGCTCATGGGTGGAATCGCATCCACCATCCCCGGCACCGTCGCCTTCCTCCAGCCGAACCCCGCGCTCGAAATTTCCACCGGCGCGACCGCGAATGCGCAGGGGCAGTTTGCCTACGCGCTTTCAGGCATCGATCCGAAGGAGGTTTATGACACGGCCGACAAAATGATGGCGAAGATGCACGAGTATCCCGGATTCCTGTTCGTGAACTCGGACCTCTACAATCACACGCCGAACTTGCAGGTCGACATTCTGCGCGATCAGGCGAAGCTCTATGGCGTGTCGGAGACCCGCATCCTCACGCTCCTGCACGACGCCTACTCGCAAAACTACAGCTACTTGATCAAGAAGGCGACCGATCAGTATCAGGTGATTCTGGAAGTCGCCGATGACAAGCGCTCCGGTCCCGAGGATCTCGGAAAGCTTTACATCAAGAGCGACGACGGCCAGCGCATGGTTCCGCTCAACGCCGTCACCAGTTGGCATCCGGTCATCGGACCGCAAGCCGTCAACCACATCAACCAGTTCACCAGCGTGACCATGTTCTTCAACCTGAAGCCCGGCTTTGCCATCGGTCCCGCCACCAACTTCGTCGAACGCACCGCCAAGCAGATTCTTCCTCCGAGTGTGCGGGGCGCGCTGCAAGGCGAGGCGCTGACCTTCCAGAATACGGTTCGCGATCTCGCGATCCTTATGCTTGTTGCGGTTTTCGTGATGTACGTGATCCTGGCGATTCTCTACGAGAGCTACCTGCATCCGATCACGGTGCTTTCGTCGTTGCCGGTTGCGCTGCTTGGCGGCCTGCTCACGCTCTGGATCTTTGGCGCTGAGGCTTCGCTGTACGCCTACATCGGCATGTTCATGCTGATGGGCATCGTGAAGAAGAACGGCATCATGATCGTCGACTTCGCCGAGCAGCGCGTTCGGCAGGGCATTGCCGACGATCAGGCTATTCACGATGCCAGCATGGAGCGCTTCCGTCCCATCATGATGACGACCGCCGCGGCGCTACTCGGTGCAATGCCCATCGCGCTCGGTTACGGCGCTGATGGCTCATCGCGTCGTCCGCTGGGCCTCGTCGTTGTCGGTGGCTTGATCGTCTCGCAGTTCATCACGCTCTTCGTGACGCCGGCAATCTATCTATACCTGGAAGAGTTCCAGCAGAAGGTGCTGGACCGATTCTCGTTCTTCCGCTCTCCTCGCGAACGCGAGCGCGTGCCTGCGCCGAGCTTCGCGTTGCAGGAAGGACATGGAGACTAATCCTATGAATGGAATCGTAAGTCGTCCTTACTTAACGCTTGCGGGAGTTACGCTCGCGATTGCCAGCACGATCGGCTGCGCGGTAGGCCCGAACTACAAGCGTCCAAGAGTGGACGTTCCGGTCACATATCGCGGCGCGCAAGCCGTGCAACAACCCGCGAGTCCCGACGCGCAGCAACCAGCGCAATCCAACGCGTCAGCAGCGCAGCCATCCGCGCAGTCGCTGGGCAATGAGAAGTGGTGGGAAGTCTTCCAAGACCCGCAACTGCAATCGCTGATTCGCACGGCGCTTAAGAACAACTATGACGTTCGCATTGCGGCGACGCGCGTGCTCCAGGGGCAGGCGCAAGTCGGCATCACGCGCGCTAATCAGCTCCCAACGCTCAGTGCGGGCGGCAACATTACCAGCCAGCAGAGCCCGCCGCTCGGGCCGATTCCATCCTACGAACTCACGCAGGGACAAGTCGCGGCTTCCGCTGCGTGGGACCTCGACTTCTGGGGCAAATATCGGCGCGCGACCGAAGCCGCGCGCGCCAACCTGCTGGCGAACGAGTGGGCGCAGAAAGAAGTCGTGTCAACGCTGGTCGCGAACCTCGCGACCGCGTACTTCCAGCTTCGCCAGTACGACCTCGAACTCGAGATTTCGCAGCGCACGCTCAGCTCGCGCCGCGACTCGCTCAAGCTGACGCAAACCCTTGAGCAGCACGGCATCAACTCGCTCCTCGACGTGCGTCAATCCGAGCAGCTTGTCTACGCCGCGGCAACCGAAGTCCCTGACCTCGAGCGCCAGATTGCGCAGGAGGAAAACGCCATCAGCATTCTGCTCGGCAGAAATCCCGGAGACGTTCCTCGCGGACTCAAGCTCACCGAGCAACCGCATTCTCCCGAAGTTCCCGCAGGAATTCCATCGGCGCTGCTCGAGCGTCGTCCTGACATCCACCAAGCCGAAGCGAACCTGATCGCGGCCAACGCGCAGATCGGCGTTGCGCGCGCAGCATACTTTCCCGACATCGCGCTCACGGCAACTGCGGGCTACGAAAGTTCGGCGCTGACGAACCTTTTCACTGGTCCTGCTGGAATCTGGAACATGGCTGCATCGCTGACGCAGCCGATTTTCCAGGGAGGTCGTCTGAGGAATAACGTACGTCTCGCGCAGGCCGGGCGCGACCAGATGGTGCTGACTTATCAGCAGACGATTCAAGGCGCGTTTCGCGACGTCTCGAATGCCCTGGTCGCTTACCGCAAGGATCAGGACACGAGAGTTCAACAGGAGCACTTGCTGGAATCGGCGCGCGATGCAGCTAGGTTATCGCAGGTGCGCTTCAAAGCCGGAACAACGGATTATCTCGAGGTGCTGACGAACGAAACCAATTCGTTCTCGGCAGAGTTAGCGCTGGCGCAAGCGCAAGGCAACGAACTCATCGCGCTGGTTCAGCTCTATCAGGCTTTGGGCGGAGGTTGGGAATGAAGTTCTCGCTCGAAAATGTTTTCTTAGGCTTGTCATTCCGAGCGCGGCGAGGAATCTGCTTTTCGTAGGGAGTGCCTGTTCATTTTCCCATTATGCGAATAGCAGATAGGCTTTGGGGTGCCTCCCCCAGGGTCACAGTTCTCTTCGAAGAGATGGGCATTAATCTCCTCCAAGCACGTTTCTGGATAGTTTCCGGTTTGCCGACCACACACCCGGAACTTGGCGGTGACCTTTGCGGCTCTTGATGAGCGCATTGCCCTGTTCGCGCCATTCGACGCATTGCATCGCGCGTCCAATGGGCAATGCCTCGACCTAGTCCTCAGGCATTTCGGCCATAGTCTCAGCGTTTTTTCCAACCGCTTTCAACATGCCCTCCAAGGACAAGCGCTGGCTCCCACTGAGCGGCTCAAAGATGCGTTCCAGAAGAGCGGCATGACGGCTATAGACAGGAGAGATCATCTTCTCTCCCTCTTTCGTCAGGGCGACGATCCGCACTCGTCTATCCCGCTTGCCTTCTACTCGTGCCACAAGTCCACGAATCTCAAGCCTGTCGATAGCGACGCTAATGGCACCGGCCGTTAAATTCACCTTGGGTCCGATGACATTCACGGGCAGAGGCCCTTTGTGCAGCAAGGCTTCGAGTACTCGAAAATCCGTATTGCTGAGTCCGCACCGCTGCAGGTCGTCTTCAAGCTGACGGGCCATCGCGCTGAGCGCCTTCCACATAACGAGCCAGACATGTGGAGCTGAAGCATTGCCCTTTAAGCGCTGCTTTGGATTTTTTGCATCCATTCCAACTCTTAGTTTATCAATATATTTATATCAATATAATGTCAATACTGTTTAGGAGGATCGAAATGGCAACGGGACAGAAAAAGGGAAAGATGATCACCCTTTGGCTACTCAGAGTAATTGTGGGCTTAGCTTTTCTTGCTGCCGGCGGCTCGAAGCTGGCTGGGGCTCCTGCAATGGTAGCGATGTTCGCAAAGATCGGGTTCGGGCAATGGTTCCGTATCCTGACCGGCTTGCTAGAAGTGACAGCCGCGATTGGGCTATTTATTC
>Ga0310038_10003064_pt1 | contig 12174 bp, 10 predicted proteins | sample Sb_taG_6_FD_200461 | JGI IMG/M metagenome (GOLD analysis project Ga0310038, IMG submission 200461) | Peat soil microbial communities from Weissenstadt, Germany - Sb_50d_4_PS metaG (v2) (version 2) | ecosystem: Environmental > Terrestrial > Soil > Wetlands > Peat | place: Germany: Weissenstadt... | reverse complement strand
AGGATGCGCTGGCCACCGACCTCGTATCCGGCGGTCTGGAAGCTGATGATGCGGTGGCCGCGGTTCTTAGACAGGTACAGGGCGCGGGCCCAGGTGTACATGGTGCCGAGCCGGTTGCCCCAGCCGACCAGGTACTGAACGTGGATGAAGCCCCACATCAGATAGGCGGGCAGGCCAGTGAACCTCAGGCCCATGGACTCGGCGACGGCCCGCCGATGTCCGATGGTGGCCATCGACCCCTTGTCGAAGTACTGGAACGGGCCGGGCGGCTCATGGCCGGCCAGCTGGGCCTGGATCACCTTGCCGACATACTTACCTTCCTGCATGGCCGGCTGGGCCACGCCGGGCAGGCGGTTCAGCGACACCATGTCCCTGATCGCGAATACCTCTGAGTGGCCAGGCAGGGTGCAGTCCGGGCCAACCGGCACCCGCCCGGCCCGGTCCGTACTCGTTCCGATCTTGGCCGCGAGCAGGCAGGCCAGCGGGGACGCCTGTACACCAGCGGCCCAGATCCGCGTCTTGGCCCGGACGGTCTCGCGCCCGCCAGGAGCCTGGACGGTGATGGAGTCATGGTCCATGTCGACGGCCAGGGTGTTCAGCCGGATGTCCACGCCCATCTTCTCCAGCTCCCGCTGCGTATAACGCTGCAGTTTAGGGTGGAGGGGCGGCAGGACGGAGGGGGCGCCCTCCAGCAGGATGATCTTAGCCTCGGAGGTGTCCACGTCGCGGAATTCGCGGGGCAGCACCTTGTGGGCCAGCTCGGCGATCTGGCCGACCAGCTCCACCCCGGTCGGCCCGGCGCCGACCACCACGAAGGTCAGCCATTCGGCCCGCTCCACCGCGTCGGTGGCCAGCTCGGCCATCTCGAAGCTGGACAAGATCTTGTCACGTAGGTACCGGGAGTCTTCCATCGTCTTCATCCCGGGCGCAAACTGCGCGAACTCGTCTTTGCCGAAATAGGAGTGCGTCGCCCCGGCCGCGACCACCAGCGTGTCGTACGGCAGCTCGGCGAGCCGGCCGTCCGGCTCCCGCACGCGCACCGCCCGCCGGTCCACGTCAATGTCCTGGACCTCGGCCAGCAGCACCCGCACGTTCGGCTGGCCGCGGACCACCTGCCGCAGCGCGGGAGCGATCAGCCCGGGCGGCAAGATCCCCGCCGCGACCTGGTACAGCAGCGGCTGGAACAGATGATGATTCGTCCGGTCCACCAGCGTAATCTGGACATCCGCACCGGCCAGCGCCCGGGTCGCAGAAAGCCCGCCGAACCCGCCGCCGATTACCAGCACCCGGTGCTTTCCGCCCGCCATCGCAGCACTCCTCTCGGCCCGGCCGCCGCATCCTGGCGGCAGCCACCAGACCAGACGAGCATGCAGATCTTCTCCCGCCAGGTCACGGCCTTCTCTACTCAGCAGAATCCCGGTGTGTCACGCACCACCCCCGATGGCACGATCACAGATCACGAAACCGTGGTGGGCGGCCAGGTACTCGCCTCCGGGACACCGCTGAGAACAGTTAGGTATCGCAATGCATGCAATGCAGGTGCTGGCTGCGACAGCTGGCGGCCAGGTCGTTCCTGCGCGCGCTCAGATGGCCACGACGCTGGGGTTCCACATCATTCTCGCTTGCTTCGGCATCGCCTTCCCGACGATCGTCCTGGTGACCGAGTTCCGCGGTCTTAGCCATTCCGATGATGTGGCGATGCTGCTCGCCCGGAGATGGTCCCAGGTCCTCGGCGTTCTGGTCGCCGTCGGTGCCGTCACGGGAACCGTCCTGTCTTTCGAGATGGGACTGCTGTGGCCAGGACTCATGCGCACATACGGCGCGGTACTCGGCGTGCCGTTCGGCTTCGAGGGGATCTTCTTCTTCCTCGAGGCGATCTTCACCGGCATCTACTTGTACGGATGGCAGCGCCTCCCGGGCTGGACGCACTTCTGGACGGGTATCCCGATCGCTCTCACCGGCCTCGGGGGGGGCCGTCGCGGTGATGGCGGCGAACTCCTGGATGAACGAGCCGGGAGGGTTCACGCTCAGCCACGGGCGGGTCGTGGCGGTCAATCCGTGGGCGGTCTTTTTCAACCGGGCAACGCTCTACGAGACCCCGCACATGATTCTCGCGGCCTACATGGTGGTCGGCTTCATGGTCGCGTCGGTTTACGCGGCCGGGATACTCAGGGGCCACCGCGATCGTTACCATCGGCTCGGTTTCGGGATCCCGTTCACGATCGCGGCCATTCTGACTCCCGTCCAGATCTTCATCGGCGACACGGCCGCCCGGGCCATCGCCAGTCAGCAGCCGGTCAAGTTCGCCGCGATCGAGTACGTCACCCGGACTGGCCGCGGTGTTCCCGAGTACCTCGGGGGCTTCGGCGCGATCGCATCAGGCCGGGTGCCCGCCAATCCCGCGCACACTGACCTGGCCGTGTGGACCGGGCCCACCTCACTGCTCATCGGGGCCCTGTTCGTCGCGGTGTGTGCCTACCTCGCGGCCGTGTTCCTCACCCAGGAGGCAAGCCGCCGCGGGGACCACCGCCTCAGGCGATACTTCGCCCGGCGCGCCGCCATCTCCGGTGCTATCTCAGGAGCGCTCTCGCTGGCGACGCTGCTGGAGGTCCGCAGCTCGAACCCGGCCCTCTACCACGGACTCACGAGCCGGGCCCTGCCGCTCGTCATCGTGGCAGCGGGCTGCGGACTCGCCGTCGTCGCACTCCTGGCCACCGGGCGCTCGCGAGGCCTGCGCGCACTGTCGGTCCTGGGAGTGACGGCCGTTGTGTTTGGCTGGGGCGTGGCCCAGTACCCCGCGCTCCTGCCCGGCACCGGCCTGACGCTCGCCAGCGGATCGGCGCCGCATCCGATCCTCGTCACCGTCGTGGTGGTTTTCGTCGCGGCCGTCGCGCTGGTCATCCCGTCCTTCCTCTTGTTGTTCTCGCTGCACGGTCGCCAGTTGCTCGAGGCGGAAAAGCATGCGGAAAAGGGCTGATACTCCAGGCAGCCGGACGCCTGAGTCCAGATCCCACTGGCCGAGAAGCAGCGAGATCCCACGGCGGGCCCGCCTTACGGTACGAGCATCAGTTGTCGGGACGCTCGACTAGCCACATGCTCACCCGGCCACCCAGTTGCAGGAGCGTCACATGATCAGCGGCAAGACAACTCTCATCGCCCATCTCGGCTTCCCCACCACCACGTTCAAGTCACCGATGATCTACAACCCGTACTTCGAGGACGCGGGCATCGACGCGGTCGTCATGCCGATGGGCGTGCAGGCCGATGACTATCCGGCGTTCCTGATCCAGCTATTCCGGGTGACCAACCTGCGCGGCGCGCTGGTGACGATGCCGCATAAGGTGACCACCATGAGCCTGGCCGATGAGGTCACGCCGACCGCGACCATCGCCGGAGCCGCGAGCGCATTGCTCAAGCGTCCCGATGGCAGCCTGCTCGCGGACATGTTCGACGGGGCGGGATTCGTCCGCGGCATGCAGCGGCGCGGGCGAAACCCGAAGGGGGCCAGCGCGCTGGTCGTCGGCAGCGGCGGCGTCGGCTCGGCCATCGCCGCCTCGCTCGCCGCGGCCGACGTCAGCCGGATCGGGCTCTACGACGTCAACACAGCGTCGGCGGAAGCCCTGGGAGGCCGTCTGGCCAAGCACTATCCCGACCTTAAGGTGATCACCGGCTCCAATGACCCGGTCGGCTGGGAGATCGTGGTCAACGCCACGCCGATGGGCATGAACCCGGGCGACCCGCTGCCGATGGACATGTCGCGGCTGGATCCCGGCACGTTCGTAGGCGAGGTGGTCATGAAGCAGGCCATCACGCCGTTCCTCGCCGCGGCGAAAGAGCGCGGCTGCGAGATCCAGGTGGGAACCGACATGCTGTTCGAGCAGATTCCGGCGTACCTGGAATTCTTCGGGTTTCCCACCACGACGCCCGACCGGCTGCGAGCTCTGGCCAAGATCGAATACTGAACGAAACGGATGGCCACGCGCCAGGCCGCGAGGGTCATGACAAGGAGCGGCACCTGAGCATCTTCGACGACCCGAAGATCGACTGTCATAACCATGTCTTCGATCCGGCCCGGTTCGAGTTCTCGCCTAAGGCCTACTACTTCCCGGTCGGCGCCGAGCTGGGTACCCGGTCACAGCTGACCGCGATCTTCGAGGCTTACGGCGTACAGCGGGCGCTAGTCATCCAGCCGAACTCCGGCTATGACGACGACAACCGCTGCCTTATCGACGTCTTGGCCCGCGGGGAGGGCCGGTTCAGGGGCATGGCGATCGTCCCCAACGACGTGTCTCGCCGTGAGCTCGAACGGCTGCGCGCCCTGCGGATAGGCGGCGTGACCTTCAACGCGGCGCTACTGGGAGTGGAATATTACTCGAACACCGCCAGGCTGCTGGCCGAACTGGCTGACCTGGGCATGTTCGTCGATCTCCAGGTACAAGCCGACCAGATGGTGGACATGCTTCCGCTTCTTGAAGCTACCGATGCGCGGGTCGTCGTCGATCACTGCGGGCGCCCGCGGCCAGGAGCCGGACTCGATCAGCCGGGCTTCGCGGCGCTCTTGCGGCTGGCCGCCACGGGCAGGGTCTTCGTCAAGATATCGGGGTACGCCAAGTTCTCTGCGCAGCCCTATCCGTATCGGGATGCGTGGCCTTATGTGCAGAGCCTGATCCAGTCATTCGGTGCTGACTACTGCGTATGGGGGTCCGACTGGCCGTTTCTGCGTGCTCCGGAGCGGATCGATTACGGTCCATTGCTCAAACTGATCGAGCGCCTCGTCCCGGATCTGACCGACCGATCGAAGCTGCTGTGGCACACTCCGAACCGCCTGTTCGGGTTCGCGGACCCGCCGCAACCGCTGCGGACTGATCAGTAACCGCGTGGCTGACGAGCGCGGCGGGGTTGTCGCGGAGAACTACGCCACGGGCAGCGTCCTGGCCACGGGCCTGGCGTCGCATCACGAGCACGCCGATCACCGCCACGAGCCACACCGGGTACTGCACCAGCCAGGCAACGCGGAATGCCTCCGGTGTGAAGCCGCCCATGGCGGTCATGACCGCACCCATCACGGCGAGCACGAACAACGTGGCCGAAAAGCCGCCCATATTGACCATGCTCTGCGCCACGCCGAGGTTTCGGCGCGGGTTGGAAGTCCGCGCGATGTCGAACCCGACCACCGAACCGGGGCCACCCGCGGACAACACCACGACGAGCAGCACCAGCAGCCAACGCGGGGCTGGACCCGGGAACGCGAGGACGGCGGTCCAGGTCAGCGCGTCCGCGGCGATCAACGCCAAGAGCAGCCAGGACCGGCGCGTGGGATGCCGCGATGTGAACATGCCGACGACCGGGCCTATGCAGATCGTGCAGAGGACGAACAGCGTTATCAGCGCGCCCGCCGCCGACGCCGACACGTGCTGCGCCGATTCCAGGTAGGGCACACCCCACAGCAGCGCGAACACCATCATCGAGAACTGCGTGCCCATGTGGCTGAAAAACCCGAGCCGCGTACCTGGCCGGGCCCAGACTTCCCGCAGCTGACGGCCGATCTCCCGTGCAGACATCGGCGGCGCGACCGACCATCCGCCCGCTGGAGCGTTGCGGACTACCGCGGCCGCTAGGAGAGCCACGAGTGCGCTGCCCGCGGCGGCAAAGCCGAATGCCGTCGACCAGCCCGCGTGATGCAGCAGCACCAGGAAGGGCACGGCCGACAGGATCTGACCGAGCTGGCCCAAGATGGTCGTCAGCTGGGTGATCAGCGGGACGCGTCGTGCCGGAAACCAGCGGGGGACAAGTCCGAGAACCGCGACGAACACCACGGCGTCTCCCAGTCCGACCAGGATCCGGGCCAGCACAGCCTGAGGCAGGGCGGTGGCGCTAGCCAGCACGAGCTGGCCGGTGGTCAGGAAGACCCCGCTGATGACGAGCATGACACGCGGGCCAAACCGGTCGACGAGCAGGCCAGCCGGAGTCTGAGCTGCGATGTAGACAGTGACCTGGATGAACACGAAAGCCGCCAGCATCCCCGGGGTGATGCCGAATCGCCTGGCCGCGTCCAGCCCGGCGACCCCGAGCGACGTCCGCTGCATAACGGTCAGGATGTAGGTCAGGACTCCTACGGCCCACACGGCCCATCCTCGTCCGCGTGAGTTCAGGACCTCGCCCTAGGCCGCTGCGATTGCTCTCTCCGTCGGCGTCACCAACTTAGTATGGCAAATATTGCCAAACTATGGCAAACATTTGCCATAGTTTGCCAGCACTCGTAGCATTAGCCTGTGAATCTCCTGGACATAAGAGGATGAGTTCGCTAGGAGGGCCGGAAGTGGCCACGGCAAAGCGGCGAGCGATCACCTTGCAAGATGTGGCCGACGAAGCCGATGTCGCCGTGTCTACCGTCTCGCGCGCCCTGTCCAACCCGGACCGGGTCAGTGCGGCGACACGCCACCATGTGCAGAGCGTCGCGATGCGACTGGGCTACCGGCACAACCGGATGGCGGCGGCTCTCGAGACCGGTCGTACGCCTATGCTCGCCCTGCTGGTTGCCGACATCACCAATCCCAGCAACTTCGGCCTTATCCGCGGTGCTGAGGCAGAGGCCCGGGCGGCCGGCTACACCCTCATCCTCGGCGATACGCAGGAAAGTCCAGAGTTCGAGAAAGCCCACGCCGAGCGGCTAGGGTCCGCGGTCGAAGGTTTCGTGCTGGCCAGCAGCCGCCTGCCCGACAATGACCTGCTCGAACTGGCGGAGCAGCGGCCCATCGTCCTGTTGAACCGCCAGACGGCCGACTTGCCCAGCGTCATTACCGACTCGGTGGACGCGGGCAGGCAGATCATCGACCACCTCGCGGCGCTTGGTCACCGGTCGCTGACCTACCTAGGCGGTCCCGCAAATGCATGGTCAGACGGCGAGCGCTCGCGCGCGCTGTCAATGTTCGCAGAACGCGCCGGGATAAAGGTGATCAGGCGAGGGCCGTTCGCGCCCACGCTCGAGGGCGGGTCGGCAGCGGCTGACATCGGCGCAGCCAGCGGGACGACCGCGCTTGTCGCGTTCAACGACTTGCTCGCCATCGGCGTGCTGCAGCGACTGCAGCACCTAGGGATCGACGTCCCCGGCTATGTAAGTGTGGTCGGCTTTGACGACATTTTCGGCTCGGACTTCTGCCATCCGCCGCTTACCACTGTCACCGCCCCGGTAGAGCAGGCCGGCCGAACGCTGATCGACCTGCTCCTGCATACTCGCGACGTCCAGCGCGCGCCGCACATCGTGCTGCCGACCGTACTGCGGGTCCGCGATTCGACGGGCCCCGCCCGGGCGTAGCCGGAGCAGTTACCGCACGTGCTCCGCCACGTCCAACCGCCGGCATCACCCGTATTCCGTCCAGTGGGATGAACCTTGGCCCGTTCGGCTTCATCAGGAACAATTTCTCAAATATTGTTTCTATGGGAAAACTGGGAGATCGCTGGAGACATGACTGGGTCCTGGTCATCCAGGCGGGCCGGCTTTACCGCAGGGCCAGCACGCGAGGCGGAGATCTCGCGATGATCGACCCGAGACAGGTCGCGGATGCCCTGGTCGCGGCGGAGCGAGAGCGCAAGCCGATCGCGCCGTTCACTGACATGTACCCGTTCCTTGACGCTGGCCTGGCGTATCAGGCACAGCGGCTGTTCGTTGCGGATCACCTGAACGGCGGCGACCAGGTGATCGGCGCGAAGCTCGGCATGACAAGCCGGGTCAAGCGGGCCATGCTGGGCGTCGACCAGCCGGTTAGCGGATGGCTCACCGCCGGGATGGTTCTTTCTTACGGTCAGCCGGTGGCACTCGGACAGCTGATTCACCCGCAGGCGGAGCCGGAGATCGCCATTGTGCTGGGCGAGGAGCCTGCGCATCCGGCCACGGTCGCGAGCGTCCTTTCGGCCACCGAGGCGGTATTCGCGGCGATCGAGGTCATTGACTCCCGTTTTGAAGACTTCCGGTACCGGTTGCCCGATGTGATTGCCGATAACGTCGGCGGCGCCAAGGTCGCGTTCGGATCGCGCGCATGCACGGTCGCCGAGCTCGAAGACCTGCGGCTTATCGGCTGTGTTTTCCGCTCGCGCGGAGAGGTGGTCGGCACCGCGGCCGGTGCCGCGGTGATGGGACATCCGGCGGCTGCGGTTGCCTGGCTCGTCAACACCCTGGCCGCACGAGGTGAGCACCTGCGCGCCGGATCCATCGTGCTGACCGGTGGCCTGACGGCTCCGGCGGCACTGCGTCGGGGGGGCGCGCTGACCGCGGAGTTCGACCGGCTGGGTTCGGTGGAGGTCTACGGATGAGGCCAGCGACGGCAGCAGGTTTCAGGCGAGGGAACGTGGAGGTGGGGTGGTCGAGGTGACGGTCCTTCCCGGTGCTGTGCGGATCCAGGCCCGCGACGGCGAGACCGTGCTCGGCGCCGCCATGCGTTCGGGGTTCCACTACCGGTTCGGATGTAAGCGCGGCGGCTGCGGTGTCTGCAAGGTCCGCCTGATTCTCGGCGAGGTGCGCTACGAGCGGCCGGTAGCGGCCAGCGTGCTGCCTGATGACGAGCGGACCGCCGGGGTCTGCCTGAGCTGCCGTGCCGTCCCGATCACCAACATCATCATCGAGTTGCAGGAGGGTGACCGCCTTAGGCCGGTTTCGCTGCTGGGGTTCAACTCCGGCAGGCACTGAAAAGCAGGAAAAGAGGAGCAGCAGATGGGCGTCATGCGGCTGGGGTTCGTGCACCTGCGGGTCACGGATCTGGAAGAGGCCAGAAACCACTACTCGAACACGCTGGGCATGACCGTCGTGGCGGAGCAGCCCGGCAAGCTGCACCTTAAGTGCTGGGATGAGTGGGATCATCACTCGCTGGTCCTGGAAGAGGGCGGCGTCGGCCTGGTGAAGCTCGGGTACAAACGCCAGACCGCCGAGGACCTGGAGAAATTCGAGCAGCGCAGCCAGCGCTTCGGCGCGACCACCGGCCGGGTCAGCAGGGGCGAGAACCTGACCGTCGGCGACGGCGTGCGCATCCAGCTTCCGTCCGAGCAGACGATCGAGCTCTACACCGAGATGGAGTTCAGCGGTACGGACACCGGATCGCTCAACCCGGAGGCGTGGCCGCGCAACATGCGGGGAGCGGGGGCCAACTGGATCGACCACGCGCTCCTGCCCGCCGAGGATCCGGCGCTGGTCGAGCGGTTCTTCATGGAGTGCCTGGATTTCCGTCCCGCGGAGCGGGCCGTCACCGACCCCGTTCACCCGGAGCTGCTGGGAACCTGGATGTACCGCGGCGAGTCCCCGCACGACATCGCGTTCATCAAGGGCCCCAACGGCAAGCTGCACCATTTCGCCTTTCACCTGGGCGACTGGAACGACATCCTCAAGGCCGGCGACATCTTCTCGATGGACGACGTCTCGATCGACATCGGGCCGACCCGGCACGGGATTACCCGTGGCGTGACGATCTATTTCTTCGATCCGTCCGGGAACCGCAACGAGGTCTTCGCCGGCGGCTACCGCACCGGCCCGGACTTCCCGACGATCACCTGGACCGAAGACCAGCTGGGCAAGGGCATCTTCTACATCACGCGCGAGCTCAACGACCGCTTCACCACGGTATTCACCTAGGCCAGGCCGCGCCATAGGGATAGCAGCGGAAGGACGATAGATAATGACCGCAATCCCGCTCGACGATGTCACACGGAAACTGGACCGCGCCCTTGTAGAGGACCCGGCCCGCGGTATTTGCCGCTGCAATCGTGAGATATTCACCGATCCCGAGCTGTTCGACCTCGAAATGAAGTACCTCTTCGAGGGGAACTGGATCTACCTTGCCCACGAAAGCCAGTTGCCGGAGAACGGCGACTACCTGACGACCTGGATAGGCCGGCAGCCGGTCATCGTATCCCGGACCCGGACCGGAGACCTGGCGGCGGTCGTCAACGCGTGCGCTCATCGCGGCGCGATGGTCTGCCACCGCAAAAAGGACAACAGGTCCACCTGGACGTGCCCGTTCCACGGCTGGACCTACAGCAACAGCGGCAAGCTGCTGAAGGCCAAGGACGCCAAGGGGGCCGGCTACCCGGAGCAGTTCAACAAGGACGGCTCCCACGATATGACGAAGGTGCCTCGCTTCGAGTCCTACCGCGGGTTCCTGTTCGGCAGCCTCAGCCCGGACGTGCTGCCGCTGCCGGAGCACCTCGGCGAGACTACCAAGCTCATCGACCTGATGGTGGACCAGTCAGCCGAGGGCCTGGAGGTGCTGAGAGGAGCCTCTACCTATACCTACGACGGCAACTGGAAGGTGCAGGCCGAGAACGGGGCAGACGGGTACCACGTCGCCTCCACCCACTGGAACTACGGCGCGACCACCGCGCGGCGCCTGACCGGCGAGTCCGTGACTGAGACCAAGGCCATGGACCCGTCCAGCTACGGCAAGCAGCGGGGCGGCTTCTACGCCTTCGCCCATGGCCATGTCCTGCTGTGGACAACCCGGGCCAATCCTGAGGACGAGCCGCTCTACGAACGCCGCGCCGAGCTCATCGAGCGGCTCGGCCAGACGCAGGCCGACTGGGCGATCAACGTCGCCCGCAACCTGTGCCTGTATCCGAATGTGTACCTGATGGACCAGTTCAGCTCGCAGATCAGGCAATACCGGCCGATCTCGGTGAACAAGACCGAGGTAACCATCCACTGCATCGCCCCCAAGGGCGAAAGCGCGCAGGCGCGGGCGGCGCGCATCCGCCGGTACGAGGACTTCTTCAACGCCACCGGCATGGCGACACCCGATGACCTCGAAGAGTTCCGTGCCAGCCAGAACGGCTTCCTCGCCGCACCGTCAGCACCCTGGAACGACATGAGCCGCGGCGCGACGCACTGGATCGAGGGCCCGGACGAGGATGCGAGGGCGATCGGGATCAACCCCCTCCGCAGCGGCGTCAAGGTGGAGGACGAGGGCCTGTATCCCATCCAGCACCGCTACTGGCTGACGGCGATGCAGCAGGCCGTCGTCGCCGACTCGAAGGCGCGGGCACTGTAGGCGCCGGAAGGGAAATTCAATGGCTATCTCGATCCAAGAGGTGGAGCAGTTCCTCTACCGCGAGGCGCGCATGCTGGACGACCGCGATTTCGAGGGCTGGCTGAACTGTTACGCGCCGGACGCGGAATTCTGGATGCCGGCCTGGGATGACGACGACACCCTGAGCACCGATCCGCAGCGGGAAATATCGCTCATCTGGTACGGCAACCGGGGCGGGCTCGAGGACCGGGTTTTCCGGATCAGGACCGAACGATCGAGCGCGACGAGCATTCCGGAGCCGAGGACGGGCCACAATATCACCAATGTCGAGATCCTCGCCCAGCAGGACGGCAGCTGCGAGATCCGCTTCAACTGGTTCACCCTCTACTACCGCTACGACGCCATCGACACCTATTTCGGCACCTCCTTCTACACGCTAGACGTGTCCGGGGAGCAGCCGCTCATCAAGAAAAAGAAGGTCATCCTCAAGAACGATTACATCCACCACGTCGTCGACATCTACCACGTGTAATGCGGGCGACCCATAGCTGCCGCGGGAACGAGACATGAGCCATCAGATCGCGCTGACTTTCGAGGACGGGGTGACCCGCTTCATCGAGTGCCGCGACGGGGAAACGGTCGCCGACGCCTCGTACCGGTCTCGCATCAACATTCCGCTGGACTGCCGCGACGGCGTCTGCGGTACCTGCAAGAGTTTCTGCGAGTCGGGCCGGTACGAGCACGGGGACTACGTCGTCGACGAGGCGATGACCGAGGACGAGGATGCCGAAGGCTACGTCCTGACCTGCCAGATGGTGCCGGAGTCGGACTGCGTGGTGCGCATCTTCGCCACCTCCGACATCGCGAAGACCGGCCCTTCCTCCCACCAGGGGCGGATCAGCGCCATTCAGCGGTTGTCTGACAGCACGGTGACGTTCTCTATCGCGCTCGACGACGAAGCCGCAATCGGCTTCCTACCCGGCCAGTACGTCAACATCGCCGTGCCGGGAACCGGGCAGACGCGCTCCTATTCCTTTAGCTCGCGGCCGGGGCGCGCAGAGGTGTCTTTCCTGCTCCGTGACACTCCGACCGGCGCGCTGCCCACGTTCCTGCGCGGGCCCGCTGAAGTGAATCACCCGATCGAGTTCCATGGGCCGTTCGGTAC
>Ga0310038_10003060_pt1 | contig 12186 bp, 8 predicted proteins | sample Sb_taG_6_FD_200461 | JGI IMG/M metagenome (GOLD analysis project Ga0310038, IMG submission 200461) | Peat soil microbial communities from Weissenstadt, Germany - Sb_50d_4_PS metaG (v2) (version 2) | ecosystem: Environmental > Terrestrial > Soil > Wetlands > Peat | place: Germany: Weissenstadt... | reverse complement strand
TGGTCGCTGGCCAAGCGCTGATGGGGGCCACGCTGAACGCTAGCCAGCAGATGTGATGGGCGCTTCGGCGACCGAGCCGCGGCCGCTGGTCAGGGACGTGCTCCTGCGCGACGGGTCGACGCTGCGTCTGCAAGCTCCGACTTCAACGGATTTTGCCGACATCAAGGCGTTTTATGACCGGCTCTCCGAGGTGAGCCGCAGCTTCCGCTTCCACGGGCTCGCGCGCACCGATCTCGTCGCGCGCGAGGAGGCTGAGGCGACTGGCCTCGATCGCATGGTGCTGATCAGCCGGCACGACGGCCAGGTGTCGGCGGTCGCCAGTTATGCCGGGTTGCGCGAGCCCGGCGTCGCGGAGGTCTCGTTTGCCGTGGCTGACGATGATCAGGGCCGGTGGATCGGCATGCGGATGCTCGAGCAGCTGGCGGAGATCGCGGCGGACCGTGAAATCCACCGTTTCGATGCAGAGGTGATGGCCGACAATGCGGCAATGCTGGCTGTGTTCGAGCACGCCGGCTACGCCGTGCGACGTCGGGGTTCGTTTGGCGAGATAACGGTGTCGCTCGATATCACGCCTACGGCGGCGGTGCTGGAGCGGATCGACGAGAGAGACCATGTCGCTGCGGTCGCATCGCTACGACCGGTGCTTGCGCCGTCGTCGATAGCAGTTGTGGGCGCCGCGGCGACGCCGGGCAATGTCGGCCGTGCGGTGCTGGCGAACATCATCGGCGGCGGCTTTCAGGGTGTGGCGATGCCGGTCAACCCGGCCGGGGGTGTCGTGTGCTCGCTGAGAGCCGCTCGCAGCCTGGGTGAGCTGGATGTCGCTCCGGATTTGGTGATCATCTGTGTCGGAGGCGACGCGGTGCTCGAGTTTGCCGCCGAGGCGACAGCGGAGGGAGCACGAGCGTTGCTAGTGCTCCCCGCTGGTCGTGAGCAGGAAGGAGGCGAGGCGTCCCTGGCGCGACGGGAGCGGCTGCTTGAGATCATTCGGGAAACGGGCGTGCGAATGGTCGGGCCGAACTCTTTGGGGGTGCTGAACACCGCCGCCGAAGTCAGCTTGAACGCAACGTTCACGAGCGCGAGCGTCCGGGCGGGACGCCTGGCGATCTGCTCGCCCTCAGGCGCCGTTGGGATGGCGCTGCTTGGTCACGCGGCCGCTCGGCGGCTCGGGGTCTCGATGTTCGCCTCGCTCGGTAACCGCGCCGATGTCTCGACCAACGACCTGCTCGAGTGCTGGGAGGCTGACTACCGTACTGCGGCGGTGATGCTGCATGTTGAGTCGTTCGGCAATCCTGAGCGCTTCGCGCGGATCGCGCGTCGGGTGTCGCGCACCAAGCCAATCTTGGCGCTCAAGGGGCGTCGACGGGCCGAGCGCACCCTCAGCGAAGCGCGCTCTTACACGGCGGCGGCACTCCGCAGCGACGCCGCAGTTGACGCGCTCTTGCATCAAGCCGGGGTGCTGCGGTTCCGCGGCGGCGAGGAGCTGTTCGATGCCGCCGAGTTCTTCGAGAGTCAGCCGCTGCCCCTCGGACGTCAGATCGGGATCGTGAGCAACTCCGCTGGCGTGGCGACGCTCGCCGCTGACGCCGCCGCAACCCACGGGCTAGACGTGAGCGAGTCAACCGACGCGCAGAATCTCGTGGTCTTGAGGATCAGCGCCGGCCCGGACGAATACGCTGCCAGCATCCACGAGCTGCTTGGCGATCCCGGCGTCGATGCGGTGATGGTCTACTACGTCGAGTGTTACGACGGCGACCCGGAGGCGGTGCTGGACGCGATCTCCGCGGTCGCGGAGGGGCGGCCCAAGCCGGTTGTGGCGTCGGTGCTGCGGGCCGACGGCCGGCTGCCCGCGCGGACCGGCGTGGGCGTGCCGAACTTCCTGTTCCCGGAGTCGTGTGCCGCCGTGCTCGCACGCGCGGCCGAACGTCGCGAATGGTTGTCACGACCGCTCGGCGAGCCTCCGCGCTATCCCGGCCTGGATCGGGCGGCGGCGCGCGAGCTGATCGCTTCATTTCTCGATCGGGAACCCTCGGGCGGGTGGCTCACGGCTGCAAAGGCCGAGACCCTGTTGGCCACGCACGGGATCCCGATTGTCGCGTCGCATCACTGCCGTGACATCGAGCACGCCGTCGCCGTGGCAGCGGAGATCGCCGCTCCGGTCGCGCTGAAGGCGGACTCTGCCGCTCCCGCGCATGCCAGCGACATCGACGCCGTGCTGCTCGGGGCGAAGGGTGAGGCGGCGGTGCGATCCTGTTGGCGCGAGCTCGAACGACGGGTGGAGGCCGCTGGGCGGGAATGGATTGGAGCGATCGTCCAGCCTATGGTCGGGCCCGGTGGGGCGGACCTGCTGCTGGGGGCGATTGCCGATCCCGATCTCGGCCCGGTGCTGGCGGTTGGCTTCGGCGGGCGCCGGGCCGGCCTTGATGGATCGACCGCGTTCGGCCTACTTCCGGAGACGGACGCGGAAGCCGACGAGCTAATCGACTCCGCTCCGGGAGTCGCCACCCAGCTGGACGGGTTCCGCGGCAGCGCTGTGCTGCATCGGGAAGCGCTTCGCGAGCTGATGCTGCGCTTTGCCCTCCTGCTCCGAGAGCTGCCAGAGGTGGTCGAGACGGATCTCAACCCTGTCCGATGCACGACGAATGGCTGTGTCGTGCTCGACATGCGAATGCGAATCGAGCGCCGGCGCCCGGTCGAGCGCGTGAAGACCTGGTGAGCTGTCAGGACCGCCACCCGGGAAGGCAAGGTCGGCCCGTTGAACGGCACGCTGACAAGCTGCGGGCTCTGACAGCCGTGCCCCGCACGAAGATCATTCCGCCCGAGGCGGCCGCTCGGTTGATCGTCGATGGTGACACGTTGGCGATCGGTGGATTCGTCGGGATCGGGGTTCCCGAGGCGCTCATCAACGCGCTCGCGAAGCGATTCGGCGAAACTGGCGGCCCGCGCGACCTGACGCTCGTGTTCGCCGCGGGACAGGGGGACGGCGGCGACCGAGGGCTCAACCGCCTCGCCCGCGAGGGGCTGATCCGGCGCGCGATCGGGGCGCACTGGGGGCTGGTCCCTGCGCTCGGCGCGCTCGCCCTCGACGGCCGGATCGAGGCCTACTGCCTCCCGCAGGGCGTTATCTGCCATCTCTATCGCGAGACGGCCGCCGGCCGGCCAGGCCTGATCACACGGGTAGGGCTGGGAACGTTCGTCGATCCGCGTCTCGAGGGCGGTCGCATGAACGCGGCGTCAACGGAGCACATGGTGCGGGTCATCGAGCTCGACGGCGAAGAGTTCCTCTTCTATCCCTGCCGCCCCATCGACGTGGCGCTCGTGCGCGGCACGACAGCCGACGAGGAGGGCAACGTGACGATCGAGCGCGAGGCCGCCACGTTGGACACGCTGTCGATCGCGCAGGCGACGAAGAATTCGGGTGGGATCGTGATCGTGCAGGTCGAGCGTGTCGTCACCCGTCACGTCCCCGCCCCGCGGGAGGTCCGCCTTCCCGGCATGCTTGTCGACGGCGTCGTGGTCGCGAGCAGCGCTGTGCACATGCAGACGTTCGCCGAGGCCTACAACCCCGCGTACAGCGGGGAGGTGCGCGTGGTGTCGGAGGCGCCGGAGGCGACGGCGCTCGATGCGCGTAAGGTGATCGCCCGCCGCGCCGCGATGCTGCTGAAGACGGGCTCCGTCGTGAACCTCGGCATCGGGATTCCCGAGGGCATAGCCACCGTTGCCAGCGAGGAGGGGATCCTGGACCGGATCACACTCACCGTCGAGGCGGGTGCCATCGGCGGCGTCCCCGCCGGCGGTCTGAGCTTCGGCGCGGCCACCAATGCTCAGGCGGTCGTCGACCAGCCGTACCAATTCGACTTCTACGACGGCGGCGGGCTGGACCAGGCCTTCCTCGGGATGGCGGAGGCCGACCGCGATGGCCACGTAAACGTCAGCCGCTTCGGCCGCAGGCTTGTCGGCGCCGGCGGATTCATCAACATCAGCCAGTCCGCCCGCAACGTCTTCTTCCTCGGGACGTTCACCGCCGGGGCCGAAATGAGCGTGAGCGACGGGAAGCTGCGCATTCAACGCGACGGCACGGTCCCGAAGTTCGTCGACGCGGTCGCGCAGATTACGTTCAACGGCGAGCGCGCCCTCGCGACCGGCCAGTCCGTCCTCTACATCACGGAACGTTGCGTGCTGCGGCTCGGCGACGACGGCCTCGAGGTGATCGAGCTCGCGCCCGGAGTGGATCTCGAGCGCGATGTGCTGGCCCGTATCGGCTTTCGGGCCAAGGTCGCGCCCGAGCTGCGCGAGATGGACGCCGCGATCTTCAGAGACGCGCCGCTCGGACTAGGTGAACGCTCACCGCTGACGCTCGACGAACGCGTCGATTACCGCGCGAACGATGACCTCGTATTCATCGACTTCGACGACCTGGCCGTGGACACCCTCGAGGAGGCTGAGGCGCTCGCTGCCCTTCTGAGCCGGCGGCTGTCCGACATCGGCACGCGGGTGAACCTCATCGTCAACTACGGCAACTTCGAACCTGGGGGCGCCGCGGCGCCGCGCTTTTTCGAGATGGTTCGGCAGCACGAGCGGTCCCATTTCCTGTCCTCTGCGCGCTACTCGACCGACGCCTTGCTGCGCCGGAAGCTCGCCCAGGCGTTCGCGGACGCCGGGCTCTCGCAGACGATCTACCGGAGCTTCGAGGAAGGCACCAACGCGCTAGCGGCACACACGGCGCGCCGCCGCCCAGCCTGGAACCAGGACGACTAGCGTGCCCGGAGCCCGGACCATTCACCCGCGCCGTGCCCTCATCCGACACTACCCGGCCCCAAGGGCCGGGGTATGGTCCAACCGTAGGGCACGCGGCGGAACCAAAGGCTGCGCGTTTCAAGCGCGCAGAAGAGAGGAGCCCACATGTCCACCGTGTCACACAGCGACTTGACACCGTTGCGTTTCCTAGAGCGCTCCGCCGAGGTATATCCCGACAAGGTCGCGATTGTCCACGGTGACCGGCTCACCACCTATCGCGAGTTTGCGGCCGAAGCCACTCGTCTCGCCCGCGCCCTGCAGGCGTCTGGGATCGGTGCGGGCGACCGCGTGGCCTACCTCTGCCCGAACATTCCTGAGCTGCTGATCGCCCACTTTGCCGTGCCGTTGGCCGGCGCGGTGCTGGTAGCCATCAACTCGCGGTTGTCCGGCGAGGAGGTGCGCTACATCTGCGACCACTCCGGTGCCAAGCTCCTGGTGGTCGACTCGGAGCTACGCTCGAACGTCGCTCCGATCGAGAACGAGCTTGAGACCATCGCTGAGATCGTCACGGTCTTCGACCCTGAATCGGAAGGGGACGTTTCCAAGGCACACGACGGCCCCGGCTACCCGGATCTACTCGAGCGTGGATCTGACGAGCCGTTGGGCTGGACGGTCGAGGACGAGCTGGCGACCATCACGATCAACTACACGTCAGGTACCACGGGAAAGCCCAAGGGCGTCATGTACACCCATCGGGGCGCCTACTTGAACAGCCTCGGGGAGCTGCTCCACTCCGAGCACGGCGCCGACAGCGTCTACCTGTGGACGCTGCCGATGTTTCACTGCAACGGGTGGTGCACGACTTGGGGCGTGACCGCCATCGGCGGGCGACACGTGTGCCTTCGCGCGGTGCGCGGCGACCTCATCTGGCAGCTCATCGAGCGGGAGAACGTCACGCACCTCAACGGCGCTCCGCCCGTGCTCGCCGCGCTGGTGAGCGCGAAAGAGGCTCACCCGATGGACCGGCCATTGGTGATCACGACGGCTGGCGCGCCGCCGAACCCAAAAACGATCGCGCAGTGTGAGGACATCAACGCGCGGGTGGTGCACGTTTACGGGTTGACCGAGACCTATGGTCCTTACTCGGTTTGCCAATGGCAGGAGGGCTGGGAGGACGTTGGCGTGGAGGAACGCGCGGCGCTCCTCTCCCGCCAGGGCGTCGGGATGATTCAGGCGGAACGGCTTCGGGTGGTCGACGAGGACACGAATGACGTGCCCGCGGACGGCGCGACGATGGGTGAGATCGTGATGCGCGGCAACAACGTCATGAAGGGCTATTTCAACGACGAGGAGGCGACGGCCGAGGCGTTCACAGACGGCTGGTTTCACTCCGGCGACCTCGGGGTCGTACACCCCGACGGCTACGTCCAACTCCTGGATCGAGCCAAGGATGTCGTGATATCCGGCGGGGAGAACATCTCCACCGTGGAGATCGAGCAGGTGCTCCTCAAGCACCCGGCCGTGCTGAACGCGTCGGTCATCGGGATGCCAGATGAAAAGTGGGGCGAGCGCCCCAAGGCCTTCGTCATTCTCAAGCCCGGCGAGCAGGTCAGCGAGCAGGACCTCATCGACCACGTCAGGTCCGCTATCGCCCACTACAAGGCGCCAAAAGCAATCGCCTTCATGGACGAGCTCCCAATGACCTCGACGGGCAAGGTCCAAAAATTCGAGCTCCGGGAGCGCGAGTGGGCCGGACAAGCCTCCCGAGTCAAGGGCTGAGGGCACGACGCGGCGGAATCCTACGCGCGAGACCCGACCGTGGTTTAGCGCCCGAGATTAGGCACCCCACCGGAAGGGGGTCGAGAGCGCGCGCCGCTAGATCCCTTCCTCTCAATAGGACGGTGCCGGCATGTACACAACGCGATCACGGCGGAGTCGACCGGCGTTCGCGCCTTTGAAGCAGTGGACCGGCGCAAGCTGGGGCCGGATGCCGGCCCCACGGTGGTCGCGAACGCTCAACACTGAAGCCTTCCATCCGAGCTTTCCGGTCGATCCGATCCCCGGGGGCGGAATGCTCGCTCGGGGCAGAGAACGGACCTGGCAGATCCGGCTGCTGCAGCGCCCGACCCTGTGCCGTCCCGTCTCTCCTGCTGGTGCTGGTTGGCTGCGAAGCCGTTAGCAAGCACCGGATCGGAGATCTATCGAGCGTATGGGAGGCGGCGGAGATCAGGGACATCGCGGAGCGTACGCGGGGTTTTCCGTGCTCGGGGCGTGGCATGACGGCGACCTCGGCCGGGTACACAAGATGCCGGGCAGCGTACAAAAGTTGGGTCTGAACGCCCGCAATCCACCGCTCCAGCGATATTGGAAACTGTCCCACCTTTGGACCGAATCCACCGCCATGCGGTGGCCTCGGCGCGCACCACCTCGGCCAGGCGCTCCAGCCCGGGAGGTGGTGTATCGACCGGATTGGCGGGCGGCCACCTATCGTTGCGCCGCTTGCTCGAAGCCGCTATTTGATGTCGACGCGCCCGCGCGACGTCAGCGGTGTCTGGCGCACGACCTCGGGGAGGTACTCGTCGAGGAACACGCGAGCGACGAGCGCCTGTCGCGAGGCGACGCCGAGCTTCTCGTAGAGGCTCTTGGCGTGGTCCTCGACGGTGTGCGGGGAGATGACGAGGGTCTCGGCCATCTCGGCACGGGAGAGGCCACGGGCGAGGCGTGCAGCGTCACCCAACCGTCTCTGCTGGGCACGGTGACAAGTACATTGACGCGATGCCCCCGAGGCTGATCTGGGCTCCGACTCATTGGCGATGGGCAGGACGGATCTTGCTTTGACGGCGACGGGGGCGGCTTCGCGCTCGGGAGCACCATGAGACGCGCCTCGGCGAGGGCGCGGGTGGCCGTGGCGGCCGCGATCGTGGTCGTCTGTCTCGCGGTCGCCGCCTGGCTCCTCGACGTCGGTTCGCGGGGCAGTCACGGGGCTCAGCCCATCGCTTCGCAAGGCGGAAGGTTGAGCCCGCCGGCGGGCTACAGGCTGGTGTGGGACGATGAGTTCAACGGACCCCGTGGCTCCACGCCGGACCCGGCGAAATGGCAATTCGAGACCGGCGGCAACGGGTGGGGCAACCGGGAGCTTCAGTACTACACAGCGCGTCCCAGCAACGCATCGCTCGACGGCGCCGGTCACCTGGCGATCACCGCCCGCCGCGAGGTCTACACCGGCAGCGACGGCGTCACCAGGAACTACACCTCGGCTCTCATTCAGACCGCCGGGCGGTTCGAGACCACCTACGGCTGGATCCAGGCGAGGATCAAGCTGCCCTCCGGGGCCGGCCTGTGGCCCGCTTTCTGGGCGATTGGAACCGACTTCAATCGCGTGGGCTGGCCGGCGTCCGGTGAGATCGATTTGATGGAGAACATCGCCAGCGACCCGTTCAAAGTCTATGGCGTGCTCCACGGACCCGCGCCGGGGCGGGCAAATGGGTACAACTTGGTAGCCGCGGCGCGCTCGGCGAGGTCGCTGGCCGGCGGCTTTCACGTCTTCGGCATCGATTGGAGTCCGGGGAAGATCGTGTTCACGCTGGACGGTGTCCCATACGCGACGCGCACGCCGGCCTCGTTGCCCCCCGGCGGTCAGTGGGTGTTCGACAAGCCGTTCTACTTGATCCTGAACCTCGCCGTGGGTGGGAACTTCCCGGGCCCGCCCGACGCTACGACGCACTTCCCCGCGACGATGCTCGTCGACTGGGTCCGCGTCTACTCCAAGTGACGCCGGCACGAACATCCGTCCGCCGACCCTTCATGCCGCTGGCGTTGCGCCGACAACCCCGCCGATCGATGACGCATGGGTAGGCGCCGGAGCAGTGTGCTGGCTTTGATCGCGACGCTCCTCGCGGCGTCCGCGGTGTGGAATGTTCAGACGGCCCTGGCCCACGCGCCCCGGTCGCCGCATGCGAGCAAGGACGCCAACCGCCACGCCGCCAAACGCCGACCGGCGCGCCACCGTCGCCGCCGAGTACTGAAGCATGGAGCGCTAGCCACCAGCGTGTTGGCGCCGGCTACTCGTCTCAGCTGGAGCGACGAGTTCAACGGACCGGCCGGCACGCCCCCTAACCCGTCCAAGTGGAACGTGATCTATGGAGGCGGCGGATTTGGCAACGACGAACTCCAGTACTACACGACAAACTCGAGCAACCTCGCGCTCGACGGCGCGGGGCACTTGGTGATCACGGCCCTCAGCGGCAGCTACACCGGGAGCGACGGGGTGACGCGCAGCTACACGTCCGGCGCGATCGAGACGCAGGGACTCTTCCAGGCCAGGTACGGGGAGCTCGAAGCCCGGATCGAGGTCCCGCGGGGGCAGGGCCTGTGGCCCGCGTTCTGGGCCGTCGGCAGCGACCTCGACTCCGTTGGCTGGCCGGAGTGCGGGGAGATCGACATGATGGAGAATCTCGGAAGCGACCCGTTCACGATCTACGGCAGCATTCACGGGCCACAGTCGGGACTCGCCAACGGATACGCGATGACGACCGCGAAGCGCTCCCGCGTCTCGCTGGCCGGCGGATTCCACATCTACGGCGTCACCTGGAGCCCGAACAAGCTTGTCTTCACCCTCGACGGAGTCGCGTACGCGACCTACACGCCCGCCTCGCTCTCTCCGACCCAGCAGTGGGTGTTCAACCAGCCCTTCTTCTTGATCCTGAATCTGGCGGTGGGGGGGAGCTGGCCAGGAGCGCCGAACGCGACCACGCCGTTCCCGGCGAAGATGCTGGTCGACTGGGTGCGCGTGTACAGCTAACCCCGAGCCTCGCCGGAATTTCCGGCGTGGGCCAGTTGGGGGCGCGTACTGCGGATCATCCGCGCACGCTCCTCGAGACCACCTCCCGGTCGGAGCCACCGCTGGCAGGGCAGCTCGACCAGGTGGTGTACGACGGCAGCCAGGAGCGCCGCGGCCACCAAATCAACGGCCATCGCGGCCGGCCCGGAGAGGTAGGGGGCGACATTGATGATCACGAGCTCGTGTACGAGGTAGAAGCAGAAGGAGACCTCCCCGGCATACACCAAGGCGCGACTGGTGAGCCAGCTGCGCGTGCCGGCGGCATCGGAGCCGGCTGACGCGACCACGATCGCGACGAACACCGGTGCGAGGACCGGGTCCATCATCGGTTTGGGCAAGTGGAGCAGACCGCCCGCGAGATACAGCAGCACGAGGATCGCGACCGGCAGGCGTACGTCGATCCTCGGCCGCCATCCCTCCGCGAACGCTAGGCCGGCCGCCATCCCGAGCATGAACTCGGGAAGCCGGATGAGCGGGTTGACGAGCGCGAGCGTCGCCCCGCCGGGGCCGTACACCGTGGCGGCAACGACGACGACGGCGCCGATCACATAGGCCCCGAGCACCGATCCGACCAAACGACGGCGGCCGAGCCCCACCATCCACGCGAGCAGAAGCGGGAACACCGCGTAGAACGCCGCCTCGCAGCTAAGCGACCACGACACGCCGTTTAGGCCGAACGCGAACCTGTCCAGCGGCACCCACGCCTGGGTGAGCGTGACCGACAGGATCCCGGCGTCGGCGCCGCGGTAGACGGCCACATGGGGGACGACGCACGCGACGAGCAGGACGGCCAGATATGACGGGTAGATACGGGCGAACCGCCGCTGGAAGAACCGCCCCGCCTTGTCATCCGGTCGCGCGGACCAAACGAGGACGAACCCGGACAAGGTGAAGAAGAACGCCACCCCCGCGTAGCCGAATCCCGCGAGCTTGGCGGGATACCAGACGTTGTACTGACCGACGTGGAACGCGAACACCGCGAGCGCCGCGAGCGCGCGCAGGCTCGTGAGCCGGTCGAGCGACCCGCGCCTGCCGGGATGCCTGTCGACGGCCTGCCGCGCGCTAGCCACCGCGGATCACCTGCCCGAGACCGAGCCGCCAAACCGACCGCGAGGAGCGGGCGTACCGAGCCGGGCCACGCAGCATGCCCCGACGCTCGATGCCTCCCAGCCCGGCCGGCAACGCGGCTGCCGAACCCTCGCGCCGCGCGGCTAGGCGGCGGAGTCGCCACGCAACCGGAATCGAGCGGACGACCGCGCGTGGGAACCGGCGGTCGTGTGTCATCGCCTTCGTCAGCGTCGCGGTGAAGCCGACGCCGTAGCTGAACATCTGACTTCGCAGCGCGGCCTCCTCGCGGCGATGCTCGTGCCAGCACAGCGACCGTGGCTCGTACACGAGCCGGCCGCCGCGGAGAATCGCGCTGCTCATCGCGTCGATGTCCTCGCCCGACTGCGCGATGCTTCCCGCCCCGAGGGAGGGATCGAACCCACCGGCCGCGACCAACTCGGCGCGCCGGAACGCCATGCTGTTCCCGGCACCGAACATGCCGCCCCAGTAGGGATACAGCAGCCGCTCGTCGGCGCGGTTGGAACGCATGTCGTACGAGCGGCGCTCGTACCCCTTGCCGAAGCCGGCGTATTGCTCAAATCGCTTCTGCGCCGCGGTCTCGAGCTCGAGCGGCAGCACCAGTCCGGTCGCGACCGTGACCTGCGGATCCGCAAACGGCGCGATCAGCCAGCGCAGCCACCCGTCGTCGACGATCACGTCGTCGTCGGTGAAGGCGACGAAATCCCCCTCGGTTTCTGCGATGCCGCGGTTGCGGGCGACGGACAGGCCCGCGCGCGGCTCGCTCACATAGCGGATCCGCGGATCGCGCTCGCTCCAGCCGGCAACGAGCTCGCGCGTGCGCGCCGCCGGTCGGTTGTCGACCACGATGATCTCGACGCGCTCGCGGGGGAGCCGAGCGAGCGAGCTCAGACAGCGATCGAGGGCGTCGATCCGGCCGATCGTCGCGATGACCACCGCGACCGCGCCCGGAACCTCCGGGGCGACGCCGCCGCGGCAGTGAGCGTCGCCGACCTGGCAGGCGAACCGGCGCTCGTGAGCGCTCAGGCGATCGCCCAGCTGCTCGTTGGCGAGTGAGACGAGCTCGCTGGTGTTGCCCACGATTCGCGCGTCGGCGACGTGCAAGACGCCGAGCGGGTCGCCGTGAACGCGTACGAGTACGAGCGCGTCGCGTCGCTCACCATCGCCCGCGCCGAGGAGGGATTCGGCGTTCGGGCGCTCCAGGTCGAGGACCGCGAGCGCCGTAGGCCCGAGGTGCGCGAATGCCGATGCCGGGAGAAAGCCCGGCGTCAGGCGATCATCGGGAGCGTTGGGATGTTGCGGCCCCGACCCGGTCATGTCCTCAGCTCCTCGTCGATGCGGTCGAGCAACGGCGCCTCGCGCGACGACAGCTTGCGCGCGAACAGCTTGCGATAGGCGTCACGATCCGCGGCCCCGATCGAGCACCGGTCAGGCGCGCGCCGGGGCGCTCGGCGGGCGGCGGATAGCGCGGCGAAAGCGGGCGCCTGTAGCCAATCCGGATGGTCGGCGAGGCCGGCGTCTCCCCA
>Ga0310038_10003052_pt1 | contig 12205 bp, 12 predicted proteins | sample Sb_taG_6_FD_200461 | JGI IMG/M metagenome (GOLD analysis project Ga0310038, IMG submission 200461) | Peat soil microbial communities from Weissenstadt, Germany - Sb_50d_4_PS metaG (v2) (version 2) | ecosystem: Environmental > Terrestrial > Soil > Wetlands > Peat | place: Germany: Weissenstadt... | reverse complement strand
CGCCGACGAAGCCGGCATGCGGGTCGACCGGTTTTTCGAGGCGCGGTTTCCAGGCCTGAGCTTCTCCCACATCCAGCGCGTCATCCGCAAAGGCGAGGTGCGGGTCAACGGCAAGCGCACCCAGCCGAAGGACCGCCTCGAGGCAGGCCAAACCGTGCGCATTCCGCCGTTGCGGCTGGATCAGCCAAAGCCGCGGACGCCCGGCAGCGAGGCCGACGAGAAGACACGCGAGTTCCTGAAATCGATCACGCTTTACGAAGATGCCGACGTGCTGGTGTTCAACAAGCCGATGGGGCTTGCGGTGCAGGGCGGCTCCGGCACCACGCGGCACCTCGACGGCATGCTCGAAGTGTTGCGCGATTCCCACGGCCAGCGGCCGCGCCTCGTGCACCGGCTCGACAAGGATACCGCCGGCTGCCTCCTTGTCGCCAAGACGCGGTTCGCAGCCTCGGCCTTGGCGAAAACGTTCCGCTCGCGCTCGGCGCGGAAGGTTTATTGGGCGCTGGTCGCCGGCGTTCCCAAGGTGCCGCAAGGCCGCATCTCGACCTTTCTCGCCAAGGAGGAACGCGACGACGAATCGTTCATGCGCATCGCCCAGCATGGCGACAAGGGCGCCAGTCATGCGGTGACGTATTACGCGGTGGTCGACACGTCGGGGCCGCTATTGTCGTGGATTTCGCTCAAACCCGTGACCGGCCGCACCCATCAATTGCGCGCCCATATGGACCATATCGGCCACCCGATTGTCGGTGATCCGAAATATTTCGCCCGCGAGAATTGGGAGCTTCCCGGCGGCATGCAGAACAAGCTGCATCTTTTGGCGCGCCGCATCGCGGTGCCGCATCCGCGCGGCGGCGTGATCGACGTCACCGCGCCGCTGCCGCCGCACATGCAGCAATCCTGGAACCTGCTCGGGCACGACGCCAAGCGCTACGATCCGATTGAGGAAGCGCCGGAAACGTGAGTCGTGGTCTAAGCCTGATATGCGGCATTGCACTCGCGATCGCCGTCAACGGCGTCGCGCAAGCTCGCGATTTCGAGATGGGTGGCGACGGTCCCTATCGTTATGCGATTGCCTCGCCGGATTCCAACCCAGCCATTCGTCATGCCGCGGCGGGTTCTTCCCGCACGCGGCGCGCGATATCGCATCGGGCGGCAAAGCCTCTCGCCAAGCACTGACCGGCCGGAGCAGGGGAGTGCCTTGCCCATTCCTTCGGCTTGACAGGCAACTAAATGGTTGCATATTGTCGCCATGGATGCGGTGTTCAAGGCGCTGGCCGACGCGAGCAGGCGGGAACTGCTCGACCGGCTGCGCGCGGAGAACGGGCAGACGCTGGGCGAACTCTGCGCGCGTCTCGACATGACGCGGCAGGCGGTGAGCAAGCATCTGGCCTTGCTGGAAGAGGCCAACTTGGTCGCGACCGTGCGCCGCGGCCGCGAGAAGCTGCACTACCTCAATCCGGCGCCGATCCACGAGATCGCCGAGCGCTGGATCGGGAAATTCGAGCGCTCACGCCTCCGCGCGCTGAGCGACATGAAGAGAGCGTTGGAGACGCGTGATGAGTGACAAGCCGAAATTCGTCTATGTGATCTATATCGCCTCGACGCCGGACAAGGTGTTCAAGGCGCTCACCGATCCCAAACAGTCGGCGCGCTATTGGTTCGGCTACGAGGTGACCTCGGAGTGGAAGGTCGGCGCCGAGTTTGCGCTGGCGAAGGACGGCAGGCGCTGGGACACCTGCAAAATCTTGGAATACGATCCGCCGCGCCGCCTGTCGTACAGCTTTCACCCGGAGCATGACGGCCTGGAGAACGAGAAGCCGTCGCGCGTCGCCTTCGATCTCGAAGAGATCAACGGCCAAGTGAAGCTCATCATGACCCATGACGACTTCGCGGAACAGAGCGAGGTGTTCCCGAAGATTCAGACCGGCTGGCCGTCGGTGCTGTCTTCGCTCAAGAGCCTGCTGGAGACCGGCAAAGAATTGCCGCCGTTCTGGCGCGGCGACTACGACAAGAAATAGGCGCCATGCCCGAATTCAAGCCGCGAACGATCTACGTCACCTATATCGCCGCCACGCCCGAAAAAGTCTGGCAGGCGCTGACGTCTTCCGAGTTCACCCGGAAATATTTCTGGGACCGCGATATCGAGCTTGAGCCGAAGCTCGGCGGCGCCTTTGCGCTCAAGCTGCCTGACGGCAAGGTCAATGTGCGCGGTAAGGTCATTGCCTGGGACCCGCCGCGCAAGCTGTCGGTCACCTGGCAGGTCGAGTGGCCGGAGGAATTCAGAAAACTGCCCGAATGCGTCGTCACCTACGAGATCGCGCAGGCCGGCGAGGCGGTGCGGCTGACGATGACCGAATCGCATTCCTGGAACGTGCCCGAGGCGATTCTGTCCGGCGGCCGTACGGGCTGGCCGGCGATCCTGTCGAGCCTGAAGAGCCTTTTGGAAACCGCCAAAGTGCCTGCGATCCAGATGGAGCCGCCGCGCGAGATGATCGAGGCGATCAAAAAACTCTGACACGTTTCCCGGGCGCAGCGCAGCACGAAGTGGTGCGCTGCAGACCCGGGATCGTTACGAATTCAGCGTCTTTTACGATCCGGGAAACACAGTGCTAAGCGCGGTCAACGCAAGCTGGCGTTGATCTTCTCCAGCGCCGCCGAGCCCGGGCACAGCTCCTTCTCGCCGAGCGTATTGAGCGGCGCGGCCACGGTGTTGAGGTGACTGTGCAAATCCTCGGCTTCGGCATCGACATAGAGCAGGCCGGTCACCACCTGGCCCTTGGCGGCGTGCTTTTGCAGGAACGCCATCGCCGCCAGCCGGTCGTGCACGTCGTAATCGGCATCGACCTTGCGCAACGCGAGCTTGGTGCCGTCGTGCTGCTCGACCACCTGCACCGTGCCCGGCGCATAGTCGACCGTGATCGGGGCGCGGCCGGTGATGACGTCGAGCCGGTTCACCGCTTCGTTATGCTCGCGCACGTAATCAAAGCTCTTGGTCGAGCCGGTGTGATTGTTAAAGGCGACGCACGGCGAGATCACGTCGATGAAGGCTGAGCCGCTATGCTTGATCGCCGCCTCGATCAGCGGCACCAGCTGGGTCTTGTCGCCCGAAAAACTCCTCGCCACGAAGCTCGCCCCGAGCTGCAGCGCGATGCCGACCAGGTCGATGGCGCTGTCGGTATTGGTGATGCCGCGCTTGGATTTCGAGCCGCGGTCGGCGGTCGCCGAGAACTGGCCCTTGGTCAGGCCGTAGACGCCGTTGTTCTCGACGATATAGGTCATGTTGACGCCGCGGCGGATCGAATGGGCGAACTGGCCGAAGCCGATCGAGGCCGAGTCGCCGTCGCCGGACACGCCGAGATAGATCAGGTCGCGATTGGCGAGGTTGGCGCCGGTCAGGACCGACGGCATGCGGCCGTGCACCGAATTAAAGCCGTGCGAATTGCCGAGGAAGTAATCCGGCGTCTTCGACGAGCAGCCGATGCCGGAAATCTTTGCCACCCGGTGCGGCTCGATGGAGAGCTTGAAGCAAGCCTCGATGATGGCGCCGGTGATCGAATCGTGGCCGCAGCCCGCGCACAGCGTCGAGATCTTGCCCTCGTAGTCGCGGTGCGTATAGCCGAGATCGTTCTTCGGCAGATCGGGATGGTGGAATTTCGGCTTGACGACGTAGGTCATGGATGCGCCAGTCTTTGTTGTTGCTGAGATAGGACGACAGAGGACGGACGACGGAGGACAGAAGGATTGCTGTCCTTCATCCGTCGTCTGTCGTCCGATGTCTGTCGTCCGATCACGATACCACTTTCCTCAACGGAGTGACTTTAAGCTGATCCAAGTGATCCCCGATGGCCTTGGCGATGAAGCGCGCCGTGATCGGCGTGCCGTCGTAATGCACGATCGGAACGAGCCGCACCGGATCGATGCTCAATTCGTTGACGATCAGCGAGCGCAGCTGGCTGTCGCGGTTCTGCTCGACGACATAGACGAAGTCGTGCTCGGCGATAAAGCTAGGCACGCTGGAATGGAACGGGAAGGCGCGCAGCCGCAACCGGTCGAGCTGGTGGCCGCGCGCTTCGAGCACGCCGATCGCCTCGTCCATGGCCGGCGAGGTCGAGCCGAAATAGATCACGCCGTATTTTGTCGGCTTGCCGGCATTGGCCTGCAGCGGGCGCGGCACTAAGTCCTTGGCGGTTTCGAACTTGCGCAATAGCCGCTGCATGTTGTCCTGATACGCCGGGCCTTCCTCCGTATAGCGCGCGTAACGGTCGCGCGAGGTGCCGCGGGTGAAGTACGAGCCCTTGGTCTGATGGGTGCCCGGATAGGTACGGTACGGGATGCCGTCGCCGTCGACGTCGAGATAGCGGCCGAAATCGCGGCCGTCGTCGAGCATGGCGGCGGTCATGATCTTACCGCGGTCGTACTGCTTGGCGTCGTCCCACTTCAGCGGCCGGGACAGCCGGTGATTCATGCCGATGTCGAGATCGAGCATGAGGAAGATCGTGGTTTGCAGCCGGTCGGCGAGGTCGAATGCCTGCGCCGCCATTTCGAACGCCTCGGCCGGGTCCTCGGGGAACAGCAGCACGTGCTTGGTGTCGCCGTGGGAAGCGTAGGCCGCGCTGATGATGTCGCATTGCTGGGTGCGCGTCGGCATGCCGGTCGAGGGCCCGGCGCGCTGCACGTCCATGATCACTGCCGGGATTTCGGCAAAATAGGACAGCCCGATGAACTCCTGCATCAGCGAGATGCCGGGCCCGGAGGTCGCGGTGAAGGCACGCGCCCCGTTCCAGGCGGCGCCGATCACGATGCCGATCGAGGCCAGCTCGTCCTCGCCCTGGACGATGGCGTATTTCGCCTTCTTGGTCTCCGCATCGTGGCGCAGTCGCCTGCAATGGCTGGTGAATGCGTCGGCCAATGACGACGACGGCGTGATCGGATACCAGGCGCAGACCGTGGCGCCACCATAGACCGCGCCCAGCGCCGCCGCCGAATTGCCCTCGATAAAAATGCGGTCGCCGACCTTGTCGGCCTTCTGCACGCGAAGCCCGATCGGGCATTTCAGGTTGGTCAGCGCGTAATCGCGGCCGAGATGCAGCGCGTGCACGTTCGAGGACAAGAGCTTTTCCTTGCCCTTGTACTGCTCGGCGATGAGCCCCTCGATGACTTTTGGATCGATGTCGAGCAGCGCCGAGAGCGCGCCGAGATAGATGATGTTCTTGAACAGCTGGCGCTGGCGCGGATCGGTATAGGTGGAATTGGTGATGGCGGTGAGCGGCACGCCGATGACGGTGATGTCGTCGCGGAATTTCGACTTCGGCATCGGCTTGGTGGAATCGTAGAGCAGATAACCGCCGGGCTCGATGGAGGCGACGTCCTTGTCCCAGGTCTGCGGATTCATCGCCACCATCATGTCGGTGCCGCCGCGGGCGCCGAGATGGCCGGCTTCGGAGATCCGTACCTCGTACCAGGTCGGCAGGCCCTGGATGTTCGAGGGAAAAATGTTGCGCGGCGACACCGGCACGCCCATGCGCAGGATGGAACGGGCGAACAGCTCGTTGGCGCTCGCCGAACCCGAGCCGTTGACGTTGGCGAAGCGGACGACGAAGTCGTTTACGCTGCTGATTGGGTTCGCTGCTGGCATGCTTGTTCCGCGTGAGTCATGTCGATGAGGTATTTCTGCATGTCCCAGGCGCCGGTGGGACAGCGCTCGGCACACAGCCCGCAATGCAGGCATACGTCCTCGTCCTTCACCATGACGCGGCCGGTTTTCAGGTTGTTGCCGATATAGAGGTCCTGGGTATGGTTCTTGGCCGGCGCCTGCAGCCGGGTGCGCAAATCGGCTTCTTCGCCGTTGGCGGTGAAGGTGATGCAGTCCATCGGGCAGATGTCGACGCAGGCGTCGCATTCGATGCAGAGCTGGCCGGTGAAGACGGTCTGGATGTCACAATTGAGACAGCGCTCGGATTCCTTGAGCGCCAGTTCGAGATCGTAGCCGAGCTCGACCTCGGCCTTGATGTCGCGCAGCGCCACCACCTTCTCGCGATGCGGCACCCGATAGCGCTTATCGAGCGTGATCTCGTTGTCGTAGGACCACTCGTGGATGCCCATCTTCTGGCTCGACACCGCGATCTGCGGCGGCGGGCGGACATTGACGTCCTCGCCGCGGCAGAAGCGGTCGATCGAGATCGCGGCCTCGTGGCCGTGCGCCACCGCCCAGATGATGTTCTTCGGTCCGAATGCGGCGTCGCCGCCGAAGAACACTTTTGGATTGGTCGAGGCCATGGTTTTGGGATCGACCTTCGGCATGTCCCACTTGTCGAACTCGATGCCGCAATCGCGCTCGATCCAGGGGAAGGAATTCTCTTGCCCGACGGCGACCAGCACGTCGTCGCAGGGGAAATGCTGGTCCGGTTCGCCGGTCGGAACCAGATCGCGGCGGCCTTTGGCGTCGCGCACCGCCTTGACCTTTTCGAACACGACGCCGGTCAGCTTGCCGTTGTCGTGGGTGAATTCCTTGGGCACCAGGAAATTGAAGATCGGGATGTCCTCGTGCATGGCGTCCTCCTTTTCCCAGGGGGACGCCTTCATCTCCTCGAAGCCGGAACGAACGATGACCTTGACGTCTTCGCCGCCGAGCCGGCGCGAGGAGCGGCAGCAATCCATCGCGGTGTTGCCGCCGCCAAGCACGATGACGCGCTTGCCGATCGAGGTGATGTGGCCGAACGAGACGCTGGACAGCCAGTCGATGCCGATGTGGATGTTCTTGACCGCTTCCTTGCGGCCGGGGATGTCGAGGTCGCGGCCGCGCGGCGCGCCGCAGCCGACGAAGACGGCGTCAAAATCGTCCGCCAGCAGCGCCTTCATGCTGTCGATGCGCTGTGAGCCGATGAATTCGATGCCGATGTCGAGGATGTAATTGCACTCCTCGTCAATGACGCTTTCCGGCAAGCGGAATTTCGGAATCTGCGTGCGCATCATGCCGCCGGATTTCGGATCCTGGTCGAACACCACGCATTGGTAGCCCATCGGGGCCAGGTCCCGCGCCACCGCGAGCGAGGCCGGGCCGCCGCCCACGAGCGCGATGCGCTTGCCGTTCTTGATCTTGGGCGCCTTGGGCAGGCGGTCTTTGATGTCGTCCTTGAAGTCGGCGGCGACGCGCTTGAGCCGGCAGATCGCCACCGGTTCTTTCTCAACGCGGCCGCGGCGGCAAGCCGGCTCGCACGGCCGGTCGCAGGTGCGGCCCAAAATCCCCGGGAACACGTTGGAGTCCCAGTTGATCATATAGGCATCGCTGTAGCGGCCCGCCGCGATCAAGCGGATGTATTCGGGCACCGGCGTATGCGCCGGGCAGGCCCATTGGCAATCCACCACTTTGTGGAAGTAATCCGGGACCGAAATGTCGGTTGGTTTCATCTATTCCTCTTACCCGCAGCACCCGCTCTTACAGGCGGTAAGCACGCTGCTGCGTGGATCAGGCTCCCTCGACGACGGCCCCCGTAGCCGAATCCGGCGCGGGATACTAGTCGAGGGGGGTACGGATTACTACCGCTTCTGCTTGTTATAACAAGGTTTTGTGGCTCATGGTCCTTAACAAGCGCGCGACTGGATGGCGCTTCCGAACGGTACTTGGATAGCGCCACGAAAGCTGTCGCCCCAACGATCTAACTCATTGAAAATAGGGCCTAAATTGTGTCGAGCCTGCGACTTGCGCCTGGTCGCTTGTCATGGTTTGACGGCCCATGCGCGAACTGTTCGAGAATACGCCACCTGACGATCCCATAGAGGCGACGCGCCGCAGCATGCGGACGATGCTGCCGCGCCGTTTCTACGAAACGGCGGCTACCGCGGCGCTGGCGGACGGCCATGCCGTGCGCCTCGACGACAAGCCGGTGCGCACGCCGGCGCGCCGCGTGCTGGCGGCGCCGACTCAGGCGTTGGCCGAGGCCATCGCCGCGGAATGGCAGGCGCAAAAAGACGTGATCGATCCGGCAAAGATGCCGCTGACGCGCCTTGCCAACGCGATCATCGACGGTGTCGCCGAGGCGCCGGGGCCGGTCGCCGCCGAGATCGCCAAGTACCTGGCGTCGGATCTCGTGTTCTATCGCTCCGGCACGCCGGCGGGGCTCGTCGAGCGCCAGGCGCGCCATTGGAATCCGATCCTCGACTGGGCGCGGCAGGCGCTCAGCGCCGATTTCAAGCTGGGCGAGGGGGTCGTCCATGTCGCGCAGCCCGAGGCGGCGCTTGCCGCCGCGCGCGCCACGATCCCCGCAGAGCCGTGGCGGCTTGGCGCGGTGCACGCCATTACGACGCTCACCGGTTCGGCGCTGATCGCGCTCGCCATGGCGCGCGGCGCGCTTGCAGCCGACGCCGCCTGGCAGGCGGCGCACGTCGACGAGGACTGGAACATGGCGCAGTGGGGCCGCGACGCGGTGGCGATGGCGCGCCGGGACTTCCGCTTCGCCGAGTTTTCAGCTGCGGCGACCGTCCTCTCTTGCTGCCCTTAAGATCCGCGCGCTGACCCATATCGAGACAATTTTAGGGAATGCCGCGCGTTAATTTTAGAAAATTTGCGCCATCCTTCTCCGATCGTGCTCCCGCGAACTTCCGGGCTTCCCGGGCCCCGCAGCGCACCGATTGGAGACTGCCATGGGCGATTTCTGGGCCAATTGGATCGAGGCCGTCCGCTTCACGTGCGAAGCGCAAGGCGTGATCTCGGCGCGGCTCATGCTGTTTGCCAGCGCGGCGCCGAGCGCCGCGGTCGAAGCCGAGCGGATGATTTCTGAAAAAATCGTTGCTTTCGCCGCCGCCCATGATGCAGCGGAGCGGGCGCTGGCCGAAGGGCTCGGCCTCTATGCCGCCGCGGAGCGGGCCTACCAGCCGCTGCGGCGCTGCGTAAGCGCCAATTCCAGCCGTCTCGGCCTGGAGCTGCACTGAAATCTGCGGGATAGGCTGGGCGAGGCCGACCCCACGCCCGTTCGATGCAAAAAAGACACACCCAATCAGAATCGTTGTGGCGTTGCGTGTCTTTGCTTGCCTGCCCGAATTTCGCCTTTAGTAATCGAGCCTAGGTGGGAAATCCCGTTTCGACGGACTCTACCGATGGGTGCGACGATCGATCACCAGGACGCGGGCGCCGGATCAGCCGACGAGCTGAAGGGGCTCGATATCCTATTGGTCGAAGACTCGCGAGATGTCGGCGACGCGGTGAAGATGCTCCTTGAGCTGTGCGGAGCGCACGTGGACGGACCGGCAGCGAATACGGCCGAGGCCGAGGGCTTGCTCGCCGCGCATCGGCCCGACGTTGCCCTGGTCGATTTCCATCTGCGGGGCGGCGAAGAGTCCTCAGGCTTGATCACCCGGCTGCGCCAGCAGGGGGTGCCCGTTATCGTGCTGTCCGGATCGTTCGGATTTGGCCCGGTGCCGGCGGTCGAGGGCGCCACTTTCCTGGAGAAGCCGGTCGCCGAAGCTGACCTGCTCGCGCATTTGACCCCATTCATCGCCAGAAAAACGACCCAGTAAGCGACGGCCTTATTCAGGATACAAAATCAGCCGCCGGTCACGCTCATATGGCGCGCCAATGCCGGCCGCCGGTGCCGGCGATCGATAACGAAGTCGTGGCCCTTGGGCTTGCGCGAAATCGCCTCATCCATGGCGGCAAACAACAGATCGTCGCTTTCGGAAGCGCGCAGCGGTTTGCGCAGATCGGCGGCGTCCTCCTGGCCGAGGCACATATAGAGCGTGCCGGTGCAGGTAACGCGCACGCGATTGCACGATTCGCAGAAATTGTGCGTCATCGGCGTGATGAAGCCCAACAGCCCGCCGGTCTCGGCGACGCGGACATAGCGCGCCGGGCCGCCGGTGCGATAATCGATGTCGGCGAGCGAAAAGCGTTCCGCCAGCCGGGCGCGCGCGATCGACAGCGGCAGATATTGCTCGAGCCGGCCTTCGCCGATCTCGCCGAGCGGCATGACTTCGATCAGCGTCAGATCCATGCCGCGGCCGTGCGCCCATTCGATCAGCTGCGGGAATTCGTCGTCGTTGACGCCTTTGAGCGCGACCGCGTTGATCTTGATTTTCAATCCCGCGGCAAGCGCCGCGTCGATGCCGGCCAGCACCTGGTCCAGAGAACCCCAGCGCGTGATGGCGCGGAATTTTTCCGCATCGAGCGTATCGAGCGAGACGTTGAGGCGCCGCACGCCGGCCGCCTTGATCTCTTGCGCATATTTGGCGAGCTGCGAGCCGTTGGTGGTCAGCGTGAGTTCGTCGAGGTCGCCGCTGTGCAGATGCCGCGACAGCGAGTTGACAAGGGTCATGATGCCGCGCCGGACCAGCGGTTCGCCGCCGGTAAGGCGAAGCTTGCGCACGCCGCGCGCGATGAAGGCGGAGCACAGCCGGTCGAGCTCTTCCAAAGTCAGAACGTCGGCCTTGGGCAGGAAGGCCATATTCTCGGACATGCAATAGACGCAGCGGAAATCGCAGCGGTCGGTGACCGAAACGCGCAAATAAGAGATATCGCGGCCGAACGGATCGACCAGCGACGGCCGCCCGGCGGCACCGTCAAGCTTCCGCGCCTCTGTACCGTTCATCGTCATGCTGTGTGCTTTCACGCGGCCCGTCGGCACGCGTTGCCGCGACGCTTCCCCTGGCATCAAAGCCAGTGTTCCACCGGCTTTAGATAATCAACAATTGTGCCGGATAAAGCCCTGACGGTCCAGGACATCTTGCCCCGGAGCGGCTGCCGCGATCCGAGCCGGTGTTAACGCTGCACTGGCGGCGGCGGGGGGAAGGCCGAGTCAGACGGCTGCTGCTGTGGTGGCGGTGGCGCGCTGGCCCTTGCGGCGGCCTTATGCGGCCTCGGCCTCGGCGCCATCTTGTGTGGCGGCGGGGCCGGCTGCAGCACCACGGCGACCGGATTGGGTTGAATATCCGGCGGCGGGTTCTCGAACATATTATGTTCGGGCATGCGGACGGTGACTTGGACCGTCTGCGGCAGGTAGCCGTTCTTGGCGAACGACACCGATTGGTTTTCCGGCGGCACCGTGAGCGAGCAGGGCGTCAGGCAGGTCTGGCCTTGCGCGGTGCGCACGTCGGCGCCCGGCGGATCGGATTCGAACTGCAAGGCGGTCGGCGGCGGCGGCGACGAGTGGAACGACATCCAGTCGGGCATCGAAAGTGACGAACCCGAGCACCCGGCCAATGCGGTGGCCAAAGCGACAACGCTCGCTGTGACGATAAGGCGTACGCGCAACATGAACACACCCGTCCTTATTCGAACCTAGGCCCGTCGGTTGCTCTGGTAAAGACCAATTGACGCAGGTTGAAACGGTCGCGGGCAGAGTGTTGTGACGCGGCCACGCTGGTTCCAACAGTTGCCGTTCGCTGCATCGGGCCGATAAAACAAGGAATTAGAGATATTTAGGAACGGGCAATTCGCGGCAGCATCAAGGCCGCAGGCCCAGCCGGTTTCGTTAAGGTTAATCGGCGTCGGCTCGCTCGCTACGGCCGCTGCACCACGACACCCGCAATGGCCGTCGGCAATTCGCCGTAGGAACTGATGATGCGGTCCGGCTGCAACGTTGCGATCGGCACTTCGCTGTAGCCGAAGTCGACCGCGATCACCGGCACTTGCGCGGCGCGGGCGGTGCGCACGTCGGTGCCGGAATCGCCGATCATGATCGCGTCCGCCGGCTCGCCGCAGGCGCGCAGGATGGTTTGGCGCAAAATTTCCGGATGCGGTTTCATCACGCCGAACGTGTCCTGGCCGCAGATCGTGGCGAAGTACGGCGTCAAATTCAGTTTCGTCAGCAACAGCCGCGACAGCCATTCCAGCTTGTTGGTGCACACCGCCAGCCGGTGACCGTCGCTGACCAGCCGGTCGAGCGTCGCTTCGATCTGCGGGAAGGGCCGCGAGCGGTCGGCGATATGTGCGGCATAATGCTCGATATATTCACCGTACAGCCGGTCCATCTCCGGCTTGGTGGGCGGGCGTCCTTCTTCGACCAAAGCGCGCTCGAGCATGCCGCGCGAGCCGCCGCCGATCAGCCGGCGGGCCGCCTCGAACGGCATGGCGGGGAGGCCTTCGCGCGCCAGGATCAGGTTGAGCGTGTCGATGAGATCCGGCGCGGTATCGATCAGCGTGCCGTCGAGATCGAAGACGATGGTGAGCATGGCGCTTCGCCTAGCGGGCAAGCGGCCGCCGCGCAAGGCT
>Ga0310038_10003051_pt1 | contig 12208 bp, 8 predicted proteins | sample Sb_taG_6_FD_200461 | JGI IMG/M metagenome (GOLD analysis project Ga0310038, IMG submission 200461) | Peat soil microbial communities from Weissenstadt, Germany - Sb_50d_4_PS metaG (v2) (version 2) | ecosystem: Environmental > Terrestrial > Soil > Wetlands > Peat | place: Germany: Weissenstadt... | reverse complement strand
CGGGCGGTCCGCTGGTGAAGAGCTTCACTCTTTGGGAACGTCAAACCCTGATCAATAAATATGAAGTCGATTTCTATCACGGGAACCCGACGAGATCCACGCTTGCTCTGGTGCGGAACGGTCGGGAATGGAAAATCCCATCGCGATAGCGAGCGGCGAAGCGAAAGGTAACAACGCATCCGGTTTTCGGCTTCTGCTCACGCTTAGAGGTCAGGAGAGGACTTTCGTTTAAAAGGAGAAATTGCGATGTCCATAAGGAAACTGATTTTGATGTTTACCGCTCTGATCGTATGCGCCTGCACGGTAGCCGCGCAGGAACAAACGCAGGGCCAACCAGCGAAGGCTATAAAGCATGTCCCTATCAAGTCCACGTCGCCGGTATCGGGCAAGGATATGTACACGGCGTACTGTGCGGTTTGCCATGGTACGGACGGCAAAGGCGGAGGTCCCGCGGCCAGCGCGCTGAAGATTCCTCCCACCGACCTTACCCTGTTAAGCAAGAACAACGGAGGGAAATATCCCGCGCTAAAAGTCACGTCCTCCATCCACGGCGAATCCAATCTTCCCGCGCACGGTTCCAAAGAGATGCCAGTGTGGGGAACGTTGTTTTGGAATATGAGCGGTGGACACGAGGGTGAGGTGCAGCAACGCGTGACGAACCTTACCAAGTACATCGAATCCCTGCAAGCGAAGTAGATCGTCTGCGAGCATGAATTGCTGTACCGTCTTCCGCAATCACGTAGGCCCGGACGCCCTCGTCCGGGCCTAGTCGCGAAGCTTGCCGGTTGCCATCCGGTTACATCGTTTGTTAATCCGCTCTAATCCGCCTCCGCGATCGATTTCGTGATTTCTGGCGTTGCCGTGGCTGGCTCACTCTCGCGCGCGTCCACCACCGCGATGGCGACTACGTTCACGATTTCCTCCACTTCGGCGCCGCGGGCCAGCAAATGCACTGGCCGGCTCATCCCCATGAGGATGGGACCAAGCGTCTCGCAGCCGCCGATCGTCTTCAGTAGCTTGTAGCCAATGTTGGCGGAGGCGAGGTCGGGGAAGATCAGCACGTTGGCGCCGCCCTTCAGCGAGCTGAACGGATAGGTCTGCTCCAGCATTTCGGGAGAGACAGCGGCATCGGCCATGATCTCTCCATCCACGATCAGGGTGGGGTCGGCTTTGTGCAGCAACTCTACCGCCTTCCGAACCTTGTCAGAGAACGGGTGCTGGGCGCTGCCAAAGCTGGAGAAGGAAAGCATGGCAACTCGTGGTACCACGTCATAGCGCCGAGCCTCCTGAGCGGCACACAAGGCGATTTCCACCAAGTCCTCAGCGGAGGGATCGACATTGACGCTGGTGTCGGCCAGGAAGTACAGCTCTCCTTTGCGCGTAACCATGGGATAGCATCCAGCGACTTTGTGCAGGCCTTCGCGTACGCGGACGATCTGCAGCGCGGGACGAATGGTCTCGGGGAAATGCTGACTTACGCCGGAGACCAGAGCATCGGCATCTCCCATGTGCACCATCATCGACGCGAAAATGTTGCGGTCGTCGATGAGTGTGCGGGCTTCGCTAAGGGTCACGCCACGACGCTGGCGCAGGCGGAATAGCTCTTGGATGTAGCGTTCGCGCAGAGGCGATGTCGCTGGATCCACGACCTGCGCGTCTTTCAAATTCAATCCCAGCGCGGCAGTTTTCGCATGAATGGTGGCAACGTTGCCGAGCAGGATGGGCATGGCTATCTTCTCTTCCAATATCGCGTGGCATGCGCGCAGGATTTTTTCGTTGTCTCCTTCGGGAAGAACGACGTGCTTGGGTTTGGCCTGGGCCCTGAGAATCATCATGCGCGAGAGCTCGTGGGTTTTCCCGAGACGACGCTCGAGTTGCTCGCGGTACTCTTCGATGTTGACCGGTTCCTGGGCTACGCCGGTGCGCATGGCAGCTGCGGCCACGGCGGAGGCCTCCCAGATCAGCACGCGTGGGTCGAAGGGCTTGGGAATCAGGTAATCGGGACCGAACGTCAGCCGCTCCACTCCATAGGCACGGCAGACCGAGTCGGGGACGTCCTCCTTGGCGAGTGCAGCCAAGGCGCGCGTCGCGGCCAGCTTCATCTCATCGTTGATGGCGGTCGCGTGCACATCGAGGGCCCCACGGAAGATGAAGGGGAAGCCCAGAACGTTATTCACCATGTTGGGATAATCCGCGCGGCCGGTGCACATGATGACATCGTCGCGGCAGGCTTTGGCGTCCTCGTAAGTAATCTCCGGATCGGGATTCGCCATGGCGATGACAATCGGACGGGCCGCCATCGAGCGCACCATGTCCTGCGTGACGACGCCACCGACGGAGAGTCCGAGGAACATATCGGTACCCACTATCGCCTCCGCCAGCGTACGCAGCTTGGTGTCTTGCGCGAAGCGCTCCTTGTAAGGATTCATGCCGGCCGTGCGGCCCTTGTAAACCACTCCCTTGGTGTCGCAGAGAGTGATGTTCTCCCGCTTCATGCCCAGACGAATGTAGTGCTCGGCAGTCGCTATGGCCGAAGCACCGGCGCCGTTGATGACGAGACGTATTTTGCCGATGTCCTTGCCCACCACTTCCAGAGCGTTCAATAACGCAGCCCCGGAAATAATGGCAGTGCCGTGTTGGTCGTCGTGGAAGACCGGTATGTGCATGGTCTTCCTCAAGGTCTCCTCAATATAGAAACATTCCGGGGCCTTGATGTCTTCCAAGTTGATACCGCCGAAGGTCGGCTCCAGCAGTTGGCATACCTTGATGACATCGTCGGGACTGTGGCTGTCGACCTCGAGATCAAAGACATTCACGTCCGCGAAGCGTTTAAAGAGGACGGCCTTGCCCTCCATGACCGGCTTGCCGGCGATGGCGCCGATGTCACCCAATCCGAGAACAGCGGTTCCGTTGGTGACCACGGCGACCAAGTTTCCGCGCCCCGTGTACTTGAAGGCATCGTGCGGGTTCCTGTGGATCTCCATGCACGGAATTGCCACCCCGGGGGTGTAGGCTAAGCTTAGATCGTGTTGTGTGCGGCAAGGCTTGGTGGGAGTGACTTCAATCTTTCCCGGGCGTGTGCCGAAGTGGTAGTCGAGCGCTTGCTGTTTGGTAACTGGCATATATTCTCCTCACTGATTTCGAAGTAGGCGTGATTTCTAGCGGCCTGATTTCTAGCGGCCTGATTTTCGCGGCCCTGGGAGACGCTTAACCCAAATTGCGTCGCAGACTGCCTGGGCTCTACGCATAGGAACGATGACTCCTTCACCCCTAATCGCGCAGTGATGCCGCTCACCCACTGCAGTGAGCCTCGCCACAGCGTGACCCACCGGCTTGTCATCGCGAAAGTGATGTGCTCAAAGATGCGATCCATGCTAATGAGCGCGAGGTCCAAATCGGTGTCCGTAATTTTCTTGTTCCCACTTGAGTGCATAAGCATGGACAATGCCGGAGATGAACGCAGCAAGGCAGGTCACAGACGTATGTGATCTGCGTCACAGAAAACCTCTGAAATGAGCGGTAGGGTCTGAACGCTCACCGCAGTACTGCGGCGCGGGGATGCGTCCGATCCAAAGCCTTCGTTTGTGCTGTGAATTGATCTCGAAATCGCCACCGAAAGCAACGGCGATCGGACAGCATGTGAGGGGCATCACAATGGCGTGTGTCTGGCAGCACAGCCAAGCGTTTCATCCAGACGGAAACTGACCTCAGACGAGGCCGGCTCAACTGGCTCGTGGGCTCCGCAAGATGCGATTCACGCAAGCGAGCCGGACCCGAGGTTGTTACAGGAGGCTGGTTCATGCTCTCGCCATACGGAATGGAGATTGTAGAAAGTTGCCTTACATGCAAGCTGCGCTCAGATCGTATCTTCTGCGATCTGCCTCCTACCGCGCTGCAGACTTTTGAAAGCATCAAGTACGCGACCGCGTATCCGCAGGGGGCTGTGCTGTTTGTAGAAGGGCAGGTGCCACGCGGCATCTTTGTGCTCTGCAAAGGCAGCGTCAAGCTCTCCATCAATTCCCCTGGCGGCAGAACGGTCATTGTGAAACTTGCCGAGCCCGGGGAAGTGCTGGGGTTGAGTGCCACGATCTCCGGCAAACCTTACGAGGTGACAGCGGAGACGATTGATCCCTGCCAGGTCAATTTCGTCAAGCGCGATGATTTTCTTCGGTTCCTGAAGGATGATGTGGAGGCCTGCTTCAAAGTGGCCGAGCAGTTAAGCGAAAAATATCACAATGCTTGCAAGGAAGCGGGCTCGCTGGGGCTGTCACACTCCGCCGCCGAGAAACTGGCTAAGTTGCTTCTGGAATGGAGCTCCAAGAACGGAGAAGGCGCCAAAGCGGAGCCCCGGTTGAAGCTTAGACTCACTCACGAGGAAATCGCGCAGATGATCGGAACTTCACGAGAGACGGTTACCCGGCTGTTTGCGGAGATGAAGAAGCGTCAGATCGTGCAGTCGAAAGGCTCGACTCTGGTGATTCGCAACACGGCGGCGCTGCGCGAGATCGCAAACCGCAACTAGTCGCGCCCTCCGTGCCAGGGTGGCGGGCATGAGCGCAGGCAGAAGGGCATGCCTGCGCTGTGAAGCGCTCGCGAAAACGTCGGTCCAGCCCCAATTCCCCAAATTCAAAAAGATTTAAGTCTCGTGACCGGGATCACAATTTCCGGTGATCTCAGTCACCGCTGGATGTTTTGCTCTTTATTATCGTTACGCCTAGAGTGGGTGAGAGAAGCATGGTTCAAGTGGGAGGGAAACCGCACATGGCTTCGGCAAACGGCAACGGGCAGCATTCGAATCAAGTGAGCAAGAACAAGCCACGATTGATTTTCTGGGAGTTGACCAAAGGCTGCAATCTCCGCTGCATCCATTGCCGGGCCAGCGCTACGGAGCTGAGTGCTCCCTCCGACCTCTCCACCCAAGCCGCACGCGAGATCATCGATCAGATTGCCGCAGTGTCCACTCCCATTCTGGTGCTGAGTGGTGGCGAACCGCTCTTCCGATCAGATATTTTCCAGTTGGCGCGTTATGGCACGGACAAGGGTCTGCGCGTGGCGCTGGCCACGAATGGCACGCTGGTGACCAAGCACGTGGCGCGCATGATCGTCGATAGCGGCGTGCAGCGTGTTGCCATTAGCCTGGACGGCGCTGATGCGCTCACCCACGATAGTTTCCGCGGCATTCCGGGCGCATTCGATGCCGCCATTGCCGGCTTCCGTAATCTGAAGAATCTGGGCATGTCTGTGCAGATCAACACGACGATCGCCCGCCACAATGCCCATCAGCTTCCGCAGGTGCTCGAACTGGCGAAGGCGCTCGGAGCGGACGCGCTGCACACATTCCTATTGGTGCCGGTGGGTTGCGGCGTGGACATCGCTGCCGAACAGATGGTTCCGGCGGAAGAGTACGAGCAGATGCTGAACTGGTTCTACGATCGCTCGCTCGAAGGTGGCATCGAGATGAAGGCGACCTGTGCGCCACACTACTTCCGCGTGGTTCGCCAGCGGCGCGTTGCGGAGCACCGTTCCGCGGCAGCGGCAGCGGCCGCTCACGCTACGCCGCCAGTACTTGAAGAAGCGCACGATTCGCCCAGTATCGGCCCCACAGAGATGGCGATGCCCGGCTCAACCGGCATCGAACTGAAGCATCATGGAGTGGGGCAGACAAGTGTTGGACAACCTGTGGGACACCCTGGAACTCATCCTTCCGACATGAACGCCATGACCAAGGGATGCCTGGCCGGAACCGCGGTGTGTTTCATCTCTCACCAGGGCGAGGTCTATCCCTGTGGATACTTGCCGGCATTGGCAGGGGATCTGAGAAAGCTGCCGTTCGCCGACATCTGGGAAAACTCGGTGGTGTTCAATGAACTGCGCGACACCAGCAACCTGCAGGGGAAGTGTGGCTGCTGCGAGTTCCGCAATATCTGCATGGGCTGCCGCGCGCGTGCTTTTGCGGCCACCGGCAACTATCTCGATGAGGAGCCGTTCTGCGTCTACCAACCGCAGACGAAAGGTTTGAAGGAGAAAGAGACCGAGCCGACGGAAGTCGCACGCTAAGCGGTACGCTTCCTGCCGCCGAAGAGGGCTCTTACCACAGAGACCCGGAAGCACAGAGAAAGCACAATCCATTGTGCGTTCCAAAAAGCCTTCTCCCGTCTCCGTGTCTCTGTGGCAAGAGCCCTTAGGGGGCCAAAAGACACGAGACCAGCGTGATATTCCGCAATCCCGCCTTTCAAATGGCGCTTCCTTGCTTACCGGAACTTAGCTAAGCCACTGAAACGACAGCTGTTTCCCATTCTGGTACTGAAATTTCTTTGGCACGCCGGGTGCTTTTCCTATGGAGTGATCTGCAGGAGATGGAGCCTTGGAACCCTCTCTCATGGTCGTTGGCCTGAACTACCGTACAGCCCCGGTGGCAGTGCGGGAACGCTTTTGGATCAGCGAAAACCGGCGCTACGAAGCCCTGGTGCAGTTGTCAAGGGCGGAAGGCATCGAAGAAGTCATTGTAATGGCCACCTGTAACCGCACTGAGTTTTGGCTGTGGGCCCCCGATGTTACTCTGGCTGCCAACTCGGTGATGCGGCTGCTGGGCGCCGAATATGGACTCAAGCTGTGCGAGTGGAAGCACTTCTACCGCTTGCTGGATGAAGCGGCGCTCCTGCATATTTTCCGGGTCGCATCCAGCCTCGACTCCATGGTGGTCGGCGAGCCTCAGGTCGTTTCCCAGGTGAAAGAGGCTGGGAAGCAGGCGCAGAAGGTGGGGGCAACGGGCCGGTTCCTCGATGCTGTGTTGCAGAAGGCGCTCACCGTCTCTGAGCGCGTGCGCAGTGAAACGGCCATCGGCAACGCGGCAGTTTCGATTCCTTACGCCGCCGTGGAACTCGCACGCCAAATTTTCGGCACGTTGGAAAACAAGAAAGTGCTCCTGCTAGGCGCGGGCGAAATGAGCGAGCTCTCAGCCCGTGAGTTGCTCAACCATGGCGGCGGTTCCGTCCGCGTGAGCGTCATCAATCGCACCCTCGAGCACGCGGTGGAGTTGGCGGCGAAACTGGGTGGACTTGCGATCCCGTTTGAGGAGCGCTGGCAACACATGGCGGAGGCCGACATCATCATCAGCTCGACTTCCTGTCCACACACGATCCTCAGCCGCGAAGAGGCCGAGTTCATGGTTCGCGGGCGCAAGGAGAACGATCGACCCCTGGTGATCGCGGATCTCGCGATGCCCCGCAACGTCGACCCTGCGGTGCGCAACGTCAAGGGTGTTTTCCTCTATGACCTTGACGACCTGGAAAACGTGACCGACCACAATGCGAGCGAGCGTGAGGCCGCCGCCGCCGACGCGCAGAAGATTCTGCAGGCCGAGGCGCAAGGCTTCCGTGGCAAGCTGATGGCGGAGCGTGTCGTACCGACTATCGTTGCACTGCGCCTGCGGCTGAACGAGATTTGCCGGCAAGAACTGGATTCCTTCCGCGAAGAGAACGGGCCTTTCTCCAAGGACCAGGACGAAATGTTAAATGCCGTCATGTCCCGGATGACCCAGAGGATCGCAGGGTCCCTGGCCCGTGAACTCAAGGAACTTCCAGAGAAGGTGGAGCAAGAACAGATGACGACTGCGTTGCGGCGGCTGTTCCACCTGCAAACAGCCGAACCGGCGATTCCCAGCACCAGACCCTGAACGGCGTAGCGAAGACCGCGTAGGGACAGCCGCCCCGTCCAGGCGAGCGCAGCTCGCTTGGGGTTTCGTTCATCCTTGCACTCAAGGGCGGGGCTGCGCCCCGGACGGCCGAGGGCGCCTGTCCCTACGCGCGTTTTTCCGATTGAAGCCCGCGCGCACAGATCACTGGTCGTCAGTGGAGCCGGGGTGGGAGCCTTCTTCATCTCCGCGAATCAACCCAAATTTCTTTAGCTTGTAACGCAGAGCGTCGCGGCTGATGTCCAGCAGCTTGGCGGCGTGGGTCTGGTTACCGTTGGCTTGGCGCATGGCCAACTCGACCATGGAGTGCTCCACTTCCTCCAGCGACGTTCCGCCTTCCGGGATATAAAGCCGCGGCAGGGTGCGGCCGTTGGGCAAGGTCTGTCCGCCGTCGGCGGGTGAAGTTCGTTCAAAGACAGTGCGACCACCCGATTCGCCCACGGAAAACGGCAGATACACGGGTCGCAGGAACGGCTCGTCTTCCAGGATCATGCCACGCTCGATGGTGTTCTTCAGCTCGCGAACATTGCCCGGCCAGTTATGACTGAAAATAAGACGGCGGGTCTCATCGGTAATGCCACGAACCGACTTCTTGAATCTGCGGTTGTAGCGCTCGATGAAAAAGTCCACCAAGGGCATGATGTCTTCTTTTCTGTCCCGCAGGGGCGGGATAAAGATCGCAATAATGGCTAGCCGGTAGTAGAGATCCTGACGAAACTGCCCCTCGCGCACCGCCTTTTCGAGATCGCGGTTGGAGGCGGCGATCACCCGCACATCGACCTGCATATCGCGGATACCTCCCACGCGGCGGATGACTTGATCTTCCAGCACGCGCAAGAGTTTCGCCTGCAGCAACGGAGAAAGTTCGCCGATCTCATCGAGAAAAAGCGTGCCGCCGTCGGCGGCTTCGAACAGACCCTTCTTCATCTGCTTGGCATCGGTGAATGCGCCTTTTTCGTGGCCGAAAAGCTCGGCTTCCATCAGCGTCTCGGGGATGGCCGAGCAGTTTATCGCTACAAAGGGTTTCTCCTGGCGCGAACTTTCGTAGTGGATGGCCTTGGCGATGAGGTCCTTGCCGGTACCGCTTTCACCTTGAATCAGGATGGTGGTGGCCTCGCTGGACGCAACCTTGCGAACGAAGTTCATGAGCTCGGTCATTTTCGCTGAGACGCTCACCACGCTGTGATAACCGGCTTCGCGCCGCACCTCACTTCGCAGGGTCTGGACTTCGGCGCGCAAGCTCGTGGCCTCGAGCGCGTTCTTGATGGCAACGTGAAGCTCGTCGAAATCGATCGGCTTGCCCACGAAGTCATATGCTCCGAGCTTGAGTGCGGCTTTGACATCGTCGAGCTGCGGATCGGCCGTGATCATGATGACGGCGCGGGCATCGCCATTTTTCTTGAGTTGATCAAGCACTTCGATGCCGCTGAGGTCGGGCATGCGCACGTCGAGCAGGACGAGATCGGGCGATTCATGCTGCGCGAGCTTGAGCGCAGGCTCCCCAGCGTCCGCCTCAATCACGTGGTAGCCCCACTCCTCGCACTTCTGGCGCAGCGACCAGCGCACCAGGCGCTCGTCGTCCACGATCATGATTTTCTCTGCAGGCACGGTGTTTAATTTACTACGAAATGGAAGTGGCTTGCTCTGGTGGGTTTGACGAAGAAGTTCTCAGTTCCCGGTTCTCAGTAAAACCTATAGAACCGGAGGGCGGAGGGTTTTTCTGGGAACTGGGAACTCCTACGGGACTGCGACCTGAGCGGTAGGCATGTGAAACGGAAGCACTACCTCAAATCTGCTTCCCTTTCCAACCACGCTACTCACTTCGATGCGGCCATGATGCTCTTCCACGATACGGCGGGCAAGAGAGAGACCCAGACCTGTGCCATTGCCCTTGGTGGTGAAGAAAGGCCGGAAAATGTTTGGTAGGAGCTGAGGAGGGATACCACGCCCGGTGTCGCTGACAACCACACTGGCGTAATCATCTCGCGAACCGATCTCGACACGCACTGTGCCCGCGCTCTCCATGGCTTGGACTGCGTTCAGGAGCAGATTCAGAAGCACCTGGTGAATCTGATCGCTGTCGTGCTCGACTTCAGGCAGATCGGGTGCCTTCTGCAGCTCGATCTTGATTGGTTTGGAGAGCACCTGCTGGCGAGCCAGCATCACGGCGTGTTCCACGGTCGTGTTGAGGTTGCTCCGGCAAATCTGCGGCGGATGAGGCCGCGCCGTTTCCAGAAGGTCGGTCAATATGCGGTTGATCTGTGCGATTTCCAGGCGAACATCTTTCACTACCGCCCGCGCCGGACTGGTCGAAGGCAGATCGCGACCGATGATTTCAATGACCCCGGCGATTCCGGCAAGCGGGTTGCGAATCTCGTGGGCCAAGCCGGTAGCCATCTCGCCGAGCGTCGCCAGGTGCTCGGCGCGAGACATTTGCGTGCGATGCAGGCGCTCAATCTCTCCCCGGCTCTCCCGCAATTGCTGCATCATGTGGTTGAAGTTGCGGCCGAGGTCTCCGATTTCGTCGTTGCGCCGGGAGAAGCTGACCGCGACGTCCAGATTGCCTTCACTCACCAGCGCGATTTTTTCCTGCAATTCGACCATGGGCCGCTGAATCACATAGGCAAGCGCGACGATCAACACTGCGCATATTGCGACTGCTCCCGCTCCCGCGACGAGCAGCACCGCGTGGCGTACCGGGTCCCTCAAAGATACGGTCGCTAGAATGAAGAGCAGCAGCCCCGCCAGCAGTACGAGCCCTACCGGCAAGATTGCCTTGAGCTGCCAATTGACGCCTAGGGAACCCAAGCGGAAGTCCTCCGCCTGCGACGGCCCCCCAGACACTGTGGGCTTGCTGCCACCCGGCCCACCCGGCGGATGGTGGGCCGCAGCATTCGTGTGGGCAATCTCCACCAGTGGACCAGTTACGTTCGACGCGGACTGAGGGCGGCTAGGCATAAGCGTGCAGTCCGGGCAGCAGGTAAGTCACACCGAAGAAAGTGAACATCACTACCGCAAAGCCGAGGATGGCGAAGTAAGCGGCGCGACGGCCACGCCATCCCCGAGTGATGCGCATGTGCAAATAGCCGGCGTACACCAACCACGTAATCGCCGCCCAAGTTTCTTTTGGATCCCAACTCCAATACGAGCCCCAGGTCTGGTTCGCCCAGTACGCTCCGGCGGCGATCATCAGTGTTAATAGGGGGAAGGCTAGACAAATAGTTTTGTAGGTGATGCGGTCGAGGTTGTCCGCGCTGGGCAGCAAACGCTCCAGATCCGGACGACGCCACAGCAGCAGCAGGTAAAGCAGCGAGATAAATATTCCACCCACCAGACCCGAAAGGATGAAGGGGCTGGCGGCTAGGGTGGTTGGGAACAAGCCGTCCGCGTCGAGTGACGGATAGCGGCCATCACGGGCACGCACCACAAACATAACCAGCGCCATCACCTGGAGAAGAATGCTGAGGAATACAGCGCGATTGGCGAGTGTCAGGAAGCTGTCTTTGAGGTTTACGACGTTCTTCCAGCGCGCGAGCCCGTAGAAGACCAGCGGCGATGCCACCACCAAAAGCGTCAGCGTCATCAGCCAGCCAAGGTCCGGAATGGTGACGAACAAGCGCACGCCCCTGGAAAGGAAAACTTCCGCCTTCGCTTCCGGATTCCACGCCACCAGGCTCAGCCCACCCCACTTCTCGAAACGCGTTAAAACGATGCTCGCGTAAATGGCAAGGGTGCTGGCACTGGTCACGGCGAGGAAGGTCTCGGTCTTCATGTTGTCCTGAATCAGGAACATCGCGGCCAGGGCAAAACTTAGCGCGCAGGCGGCGTAGGCCAGCATGGCCAGCGTGACATGCACGTGCAGCCAGGTCGACTGAAGGGCGGGAACCAAGGGATGCACATCGGTCCGCAGCAACTGCATCAGCACCACGCCCACAATTGCCACCGGCATCGTGACCGTGCCAATGACCTTGACGCCATATTTTTTTTCGGCCACCAGCGTGAGCACGGCCAACGTCCACACGAAGCTGAGCAGCATTTCGTAAACACTGGCAAACGGTGGATGTCCAGCTTCATACCAGCGATGGGCAATGGCTGCGGTATTCGCGATCAATCCGAGCCAGGTGGCGAGCGATGCGAACTTCACGTACGACTCGGTGCCGGTGACTCCAAATCCCAGATACAGCGCGCCGGCGCCGGCGTAGAAAACCAGGGTGGCAAAGAGCAGGTTCGTCTCGCTCAAGAGATTGCCACTATTGACCACGTTCAGAAATGCCATGAACAGCAGGAATGCAATTGCCAATCCGACCAGCACGATCAGGGTCATGCCGGTGGTCGGTTGCTGCTGTTCTACTTTTGCTCGTGCCATTTACATCCTCCAATGAGCCGGCTCAGTCCCCGGCGACTGTAACGACCTGCTCGCTCGAAGAGGTCCTGGGAGCGGTCTTCAGTTCTTCTTCCACCAACGCCACCAGATTGTTGAAGCGCTGCTCAAACGCATCCCGGTTGCGATTCGCA
>Ga0310038_10003043_pt1 | contig 12226 bp, 8 predicted proteins | sample Sb_taG_6_FD_200461 | JGI IMG/M metagenome (GOLD analysis project Ga0310038, IMG submission 200461) | Peat soil microbial communities from Weissenstadt, Germany - Sb_50d_4_PS metaG (v2) (version 2) | ecosystem: Environmental > Terrestrial > Soil > Wetlands > Peat | place: Germany: Weissenstadt... | reverse complement strand
ATGAGCGGCTTCCTGCCATCTATTACTCCTTCCTCAAACTCGCTGCTGCCCTCATCTGCTGGCGCATTGCCAACTCGGGGTTTAGTTAGGTGCTCTAAGAGAGAGAGCCCTCGTGATGGAACCCAAGTCCTTTCCCAAAGGCCACCCAGTTGTCCTGCGCCCCTTTTCTGCTGATTCCCAATCTATCATCCTTGTCGGTCATGATCCACCAGATCTCGGTATTCTGGCCTTCTATCTCAACCTTCCATTTTCCGGCAAATTGGTGTAGTCGGAACTTCCAAAGAGCCTTTTCGCTCGCCCTTCTGACGTCTTCATCCGGGTCATTCTTCGCCAACTCCGTCAGCTTGTCGATTAGCCCTTTGGCCAGATCCACCTCGGCCTGAAGTTCCTGGTCATTCTTCGCACAGGTGCGCAGCCTGGCCAGGATCCTAGCAAGGTCTTGTGCCGGTCCCCAGCTTTCCTGCGCGGCCTGGTACCGGCCCGCGATACCCTTGGAATCGAGGCCCTCGATCAGCCTCGCGACTGGCTCGGGGACGGGTGGCGGGATCTTGCGCACGGCACTGGAGGCAGCCTTTTTCACCTCTGGGTCAAGGTCTTCCTTTGCCAGTTTTTCGAGAATCGGTAAAGCTTTTCTGGCCAACTTTCCCTTCAGGCCTAGTTGAACGGCGGCGATGCGGCGAGCGGGGGCCTCAGGATCCTCGAGCTTCTTGATGAGGTCCTGAACACTGTCAGCCGATGGGCCTGCCGCAGTCGGCGACTTCTCCATGGGGGCAGGGGGGTCCACCGGCTGCAGCGGGGGCTCCGGCTCGACTGACGAAGGATTCTGTTTTGCGGCGCTCGGGGCGCCCGTTCTCACAGATTGATCGGGATGGCTGCTGGCCAGCTTCTCCGGTTCCTTATACGGTGCGGTCGGGCCTTTGGCACAGGACAGCACGAATCCCAGACCGATTCCCAGGGTCGCAACGACCACCAGCCAAGAAGAATGCTTCACGTTCATGGTCCTTTCCCTTTCTCGAAAACAGGTTGCCTCGGACTGTCTATAGAAGAAGTGCGCCGGCCGGGGAAAACTTTCGCGAAAAAGTGGCCCCAGGAAAAATTCTGGATCTCTTCGCGTAACCCCTTATGTGCCAGCAACTTGGCGAGCTGAACGCCGGACAGCCTTCACAGTCAGGCCCTGGCTCGCCGCCCTTTCCGGGTTGTGCGTCCCTGGAGGTCGCCGGGGAGAGAATGGGAACGGGCGTTCACCAAATGGAAACGGCGGCCAATCGCTGATAGGAGAAGCCGGAGGCAGGCTGGGCGACGCCTACTGAACGGGGGACTACTCGCTGATCCCCACCACTTGGGGCGCGGGGGGAAGGCCACGGGCTTGCCCCGTGGATCGTTACGCTTGTCGCTACGGACGAGCCCGCCGCCGCGCAGAAGGCCACGGGCTTGCCCCGTGGATCGTTACGCTCGCGGCTACAGGGCTCGCTCCCCGGCGTGGCGTAGCAGCGAACGTGAGCCACCACGGGGCAAGCCCGTGGCATCCCAGGGGAAAAGAGTTCTTCTGGCCCGACCGGTAGCCACGAACGTGAGCCACCACGGGGCAAGCCCGTGGCATCCCAGGTGGGGATCAGCGAGAAGTGTCCGGAACGGGGCGGAATTGAACGGCTGGCAATAGGGCGGGCGTCCCTGGGTCGTGTTGGCTCGTCATGGTGCTTCCAGGACGAAACGGTGTTTCGGCCTGGGCACCAGTCTGGAATCCTCCTTTGGTCCGCCCTCGGTCAGCAGCACCTTGACATTGGGGAGGACCTTGTTCAGCGCGGCCTTGCCTGCGGCGGCCCTGGTTCTGTGGCCTGCGGCTCCAACGCGGGCTCGTCCTTGTCCGGCCCCTGAACTGCCCAGCAGACGAGCCGGCAACCCACATGGTTGTACCCGCCCCCGCAGCACCCGCGGGTCGCCGAGCGGCAGAACCGCGCCTCGTTAATCCAGTTGCCGCCCCGGGCCACTCGGAAGTTGCCCTGCGCAGGGCCCTGGGGATCCACCTGGTCCGATCGAGGATACTCCCCATGCCAGTCCTGGCACCACTGGGCCACGTTGCCGTGCATGTCGCCCAGGCCCCAGGCGTTGGCCGGAAACGTGCCGACGGGCGTCGTCTGCTGCCGGTCCAGGCCCTTTTTACCCTTTCCATAGGGGTAATTGCCGTTGTAGTTGGCCTGGTCGGTGCTAATGGTGTCACCGAAGAAAAAGGGCGTTGTCGTCCCCGCCCGGCAGGCGTATTCCCACTGGGCCTCCGTTGGCAAGCCGTAGCGGCGCCCTTCGCCATCCACGCGGGTCAGCCAATCGCAAAACTCCTTGTTATCATTCCAGCTGACGCATACCACCGGGTGATCGTTGGTCTGGTCAAAGCCGGGATTCTTCCAGCTTTTCGTCGTATCGCACTTGAACTCTCGGTTCTTCCAAACATAAGAACCGACAGGCCTCTCGGCCCTGGTGCGATAGTTCGTCGCCTTGACGAACCGGGCGAACTGGCCGCGCGTCACTGGAAAGATGCCCATCCAGAAGCCTTTCGTCAGCGTCACCTGGTGCTGCCGCTCGTTGTCCAACCGTTCCAGTTCGCCTGGCGGGCTACCCATGGTGAAAGTACCCGGCCCAATCCAGACACACTTCATGCCCAGGAAGTTGGTGATGACCTCTCCTGGCCTGGGGTCCGGCTCCGTCTTGCCCCTTGCCTTTCCGGCAAAGCAGACTCGCAGGCCAAGATGATCGGCAGAGGTACCAGGAAAGTAGGCCGCGCGGCGGGCAGTGCGGCTCGCCCCCGGGGCCAAAAACCACGGACCCCCACGAATGACACGGCTCTCACCACTATCTGGGCCTTTAGAATCTGTTGCAGGTCCTTCCGGGTAAGCCCCGTACCAGTCCTGGCACCATTGCCAGACATTCCCGTGCATATCGTACAGGCCCCAGCCGTTGGCCGGGAATTTCCCAACGGAAGTCGTTCCCTGGCGGTAGACACCCTTTTGCCCCTGCCCGTAAACGGAGTTGCCGTTGTAGTTGGCCTGATCAGTCGAGATGGTTTCCCCAAAATGAAACGGTGTGGTCGTTCCTGCCCGGCAGGCGTACTCCCACTGGCACTCCGTCGGCAAGGCGTAGCGGCGTCCTTCGGGATCCTGCCGGCTTAGCCAATCACAAAACTCCAGGCTATCATCCAAGTTAACGCACACCACTGGGTGCTCGTCGGTCTGGTCAAAGCCGGGCTCCTGCCAGTTCCTCTGGGAATCAGACTTGTAGCACGCCAACTTGTCATCCCAGTACAAGGAACCGGCCGGGCGCTCGGCCTCCGTACGGTAGTTCGTCGTCTCAACGAAGCGAGCAAACTGTCCCCGCGTCAGCGGGTCTACGCCCATCCAGAAACCCCGGGTCAGCGTCACCCGGTGCTGGGCCTCATCTGCCCAGTTACCAAAAGGCCCATTGTTGCGACCCTCCTCTTCGACAGGGCTACCCATCAAGAAGGTGCCTGGGGGAATCCAGGCCAGCTTCATGCCGATCGAGTTGGTGAGGACGTCGCCCACCTTGCGTTGAGCACTGGGCTTGCCTGGTGGTTCCTGTCGCTTCCCCCCGCTGCCGCCAGGGTCAAGGACGACCCGGAAGCCAAGGTTTGCCCAAGGAAGGTCGGCTTGGACAGCCTGGTGGCTTGCAGCACGACAATGCCAGCCCGCGTTGCAGTAGCTCCCTCCCCGCGCGACATGGCCGAACCCAGTCTGTGGGCTTCCTGGGCCGAGCGGATCGCGCTGGGGGCTGATTTTGTAGTACTGGGCATCATACCAGTCGGCACACCACTCGCTGACGTTGCCGGCCATGTCGAATAATCCGAAGGCATTGGGCTTGTAGGAGCCCACCGTGGTCGGCCGGCCCAGGTTAGGCCCCTGGGGAGCCTTCCCATAGGGGTAGTCCCCATTGAAGTTGGCTTGCGTGGATGAGAGGGAGACGCCTTCGGGGAACGGTGTGGTCGTCCCTGCCCGGCACGCATATTCCCATTCCGCCTCGGTCGGCAAGCGGTACAACCGCCCCGCCCGCTTCTCCTCGGGCAGTTCCGAGAGCTTCTTGCAGAACTCAACCACCTTCTCCCAGCTGACCACCTCGACCGGAAAGCGGCGCGTGTCCTGCCCCTGGACCTTGTCCTTGCCGCCTCCGCTGGAGGAGTACCAGCTGGGGTTGCTGCCCATGACCTTTTCGTACTCTTCCTGGGTCACCTCGAAGACTCCGAGGTAGAAGGGCCTGGTGATCTCCACCTGGTGCTGTGTCTCGTTGCTTTCGCGATCAAAATCCTCCCGCGAAGTTCCCATGAGGAAGGTGCCAGGCGGGATCCAGGCGAACTTCATACCCAGGGCGAGGGTCCGCACCTCACCCGACTTTGGCTGCGGCTCTCTCCCGGGCCGATCTGGTGGAGGGGGCTGGGGACGGGGCGGATTCGGCGCCGCCTCCAGCTGCAGGTCGAGCACTACCTTGCCAGCGCGAGTGAGAGTGAAGTGCTTCGTCAGGAAATGGGACTCACCGGTCGTGTCCTTCAGCCTCACGTCCAGGTCGTAGTCGCCCGCGTGCAGCACAATCTCCCGCTTGCTCGCGCGGTCCACGATGACCACCTGCGGTTGGCGCCCCTCCTGCTTGACCGTGACCTCGATGTCGCGGTCGTCGGTCTTGATGACCAGCTCACCCTTGTTGGTAGCCAGGCGGAGGATGGTCCCGCCAAGGAAGTAGCCGATCGGCACCACCGCCAGCAGCACCGCGACGGCGGCCAGGGCTGACAACCGCCAACCCCGCTGACGCCAGCCTCCCCACCAAAAGGCGGTCGCGGCGCTGCCCTTTGCCTTCGTGCCTGGCGCGCCCTTGCTGGCGGAAGCCTGGGAGGCCTCCTTCAGCTCCGGGACCGTACCAGTGCCGACCGGCGGCACCGTCCCCGTGGCAGGCGAGGAAACCTCCAGCGGCGCGGCCGGGGATTGGGCCGCCACAACCGCCTGGCGGAAGGGTGCCAGCGCCTTGACCACCTCGGCCGGGGTCTGGTAGCGCTGCGCTGGGTCCTTGGCCAGCATCGTCGCCACCACCGCCGAGAGCGCCTCCGGCACCTCCGGCCGCACTTCGTGCAGCGGTGCCGCCTCCTTCTCCCGATGCGCCATGATCGCCTTCAGCGGTGTGTCCTCGACGAACGGCGGCCGGCCGGTCAACAGGCAGTACAGGGTACAACCCAGGCTGTAGATGTCGGCCCGGATGTCCGCGGTGTGGGCGTCCACGGCCTGCTCCGGCGCCACGTACTCCGGCGTCCCCATGAACGCCCCGGCGTTGGTCAACCCGGGAGTTGTGCCCCGCTCGCTCCGGACCCGGGCCAGCCCGAAATCCAGGATCTTCACCTGCCCCTGCGGCGTCAGCATCAGGTTCTGCGGCTTGATGTCGCGGTGAACCATCTGCTGCTCGTGGGCGTACTGCAAGCCCTGCGCCGCCTGGCACACCCAGTCACAGGCCTGGCCCACTGGCAGCGGACCCTGTTGCCGCACCAGCCGGGCCAGGTCGGTCCCCTCGACGTACTCCATGACCAGCAGGTGCAGGTCGCCAACCTGGTCGGCGTCGTAGGCCTGAACGATATTGGGGTGGTTGAGCCGGGCGGCCACCTTGACCTCGGCGTGGAAACGGGCCAGGACCTCCGGCCGATCCACCAGATCCTTGCTGATGACCTTCAGGGCCTCGCGGCGGTCCATCACCCGGTGCTCTGCCTCGTAGACCACGCCCATGCCGCCGCGGCCCAGCTCACCCACGACCCGGTAACGCGGGTGGTCCAGCAGCTCCCGCGGCACGTCCAGAGCCTTGACGCCTGCGCCTCCTGGCCGGACCGCCTGGATGAGACGGATGAAGTTGTCCGGAGCGGGTGCTGCGGCGATGCGGCGACAGCTCGCGCAGGTTTCCAGGTGGGCGGCCACGGCCGGGAGGTCGGCATCGGACAGCATACCGTTGCCGAAAGCGGCCAGCAGTCCCGGCGCGGGGTGGGGGGTAGTCGCGTTCATGGAGGAGCCTCTCAGCACCTGCCGCCCAGGGAGGGACGCCCTCTGCGCGTCTCCAGTTTGTCGATACCACACAAGAGAGAGTGCGCCAGCCCGCACAAACTTTCGCGAAAACGGCGCTCAGTCGAGCAAGTCGCGGCCCTCTTCCCGTAACCTCTTCACCACCCGTAACCTGGCGAGCATGACGACGTTCTCGGTCAGGCCCAGCTCTGCCGCTGCCACTGCGGGAGAGACCCCATCGAGGACCACGCGGCGGAAGGCTTGCCAGGTCGGCGGCGTGAAGTCGTGCTCGATCTGGTCCAGCAGCCGCTGCACGACGTGCCGGTCGTGCTCCTCGTCCCATTGCCGGCTCAGGTCGCTGTGGGGGTCGGCCAGCTGCAGGAGCACCGATTCCTTCGCGGCTTGCGGCCGATGGTGTCGGGCCCGCCAGAACGCCTGCACCCGGTGGGCGGTGATCTCGCGCAGCCAGCGGCGGAACGACCCGGTGCGCTGGCGCTGGAAGTGGGGCAGCTCGCGAACCAGAACGGCCATGACGTCCTGGACGAGGTCGTCCGCTTCGCTGTTCAGGGTGGGGTCGCGTCGGACCCAGGAGCGGATGAGCGGCCGGTAAATGTCGTCCAGCCGCTGCCAGGAGTCCTGATCGGGGCGGTGGCGCAGCCGGTCCAGCAGGCTGGAGGACGTCTCTTCCATCGGCCTCTCGCGCAGGAAGAAGGTCGTGGGTGGCGACGGACAACTGCTTCAGTTCTCAAGACAACGAGTCCGTTGCCATTCAAGCACAAGCACAGGCTGTGCCGTGCGGGCGTCGGCCGGGAATCCCGGGCACAGCCGCAAGCACCCCACTGTTGATCCCGCTTTGTGCCAGGTCCCTTGGGGGCGGGAAAGCCAGTCGTCCCTGAAAAGCGGACAGGGGTGTGTGTCAATCCAGCACACCCGGGCGTGCGGATGCGGCCCACCGGATGACTCGCCCGGGAAGAGAAAAGCCGGAAGAGGAATTCTTTTGTGTAGAACCCACATACCAGGGGGTCAGATTCCTTTTCGCCTCTCGAAAAAGGCCGCTGACCTGCTTCGTGAACACGTCGCGCCGCTGGACCACCTTCGCGGCGTCGTCCTTCGATCAGCAAGGGAAACTCTTGAGGACCGGCCGGGAATTGGCGACAATGCCCGCATCGATTCGTCGTTCCGACCCCGGTCACGGCCGTCACGTTCAACCGGCCGGGAATTGGCGACAATGCCCGCATCGATTCCGCAGGAGGGCGACAGACCATGCCGACGTTGATCACGCAACCGACCCGCATCGAGGCGGCGGGCAACAAGCCGAAGTTGATCGACGAGTACGTCGGTCGCGTCAATTCGCGGACCGAGGCGCTGAGCGTGGCGCACATGCGCAGCCCCGGCGGCTGGGTCGAGCCGGGCCAGGCGCCGGAGTTCGATGAGTTCACGGTGGTGCTAAAGGGGACACTGCGCGTGACGCACCGCGGCGGCGTGCTGGACGTCTGCGCCGGTCAGGCGGTGGTCGCGCACAAGGGGGAGTGGGTGCAGTACAGCACGCCCGACCCGGAGGGGGCGGAGTACATCGCCGTTTGCCTGCCGGCGTTTTCGCCGGCGACGGTGCATCGGGACAGTTGACGATGCGGTCAGGCCGCCCGAGGGGTACAATATTCGGGGAGGAGCGTTCAATGGCCGCGACGAATTTCGACAAGGTGGTAGAGATGGCACAGGCGCTCGACGCCGCGGAGAAGTGGCGGCTGCGCGACCTGCTCGACGTCTGGTTGGCTCCGCCTGGACCGCCGCCCACCGAGGAGGAACTTGCCCAGGAAATGCTGCGCGAAGGCATTCTCGACCAGGTCGCATCATCGAACCGAGATGTCTCGCGTTACGAGAATTACAAACCCATCGAGGTCAAGGGGAAACCCATCTCGGAGACGATCATCGAGGAGCGCCGTTGAGTGGCGGGCTACTTCTTCGACACCAGTGGACTCGTGAAGCGATACGTGGCGGAAGTGGGAACTTCGTGGGTGAATGGCATCCTGCACCCTGGCGCCCGTAACGCCCTTCACGTCGCGCGAATCACGGGCGTGGAAGTCGTCTCGGCGATTACGAGACGGACCCTCGGGGGCAGCGTGACTCCGGCGGCGGCGGCGGCAGCCCTGGCGACATTTCGACACGAGTTCGCGAACGACTTCCATGTCGTTCCCGTGACGCACCGGTTGCTTGCGCAGGCAATGGACCTTGCCCAGACGCACGCCCTGCGCGGCTACGATGCTGTACAGCTTGCGGCTGCCCTACAGGTCAACGCCCGACGCGGAGCCCGTGGAACCTCGAGCGTGATCTTTGTTTCGGCCGACATAGAACTGTTGGCGGCCGCCAGTGCCGAGGGACTTCCGGTCGAAGATCCCAATACCCATCCCTGACCCGACCGCCTCACCTCCGGACCGGCGTGTGCCGCTCGACCTGTTCCTTCATGAACTCCTGGTAGCGCAGTTCCAACCGCTCCACCTCGACGCCGAAGGCGGCGGCGAAGTCCGCCGGCCGATGGTCACCCGTCCGCCGGAGGTTGTTCAATTCCAGGAATTTTCGCAGCTGGGCCGGCCGTTCCTCCATCAGCATCTTGAACAGTGCCCAGCTCTGGGCGTAGGCCATTAACGCTATTTTCACGTCCTTCATCCAGTCGTCGCGCTCCAGCAGGTCGCGCAGCTTGATGAAGCCGCCCTGGCCGTGCGTCGGGCCGACCAGCGGCAGGATCCGCTCGGGATTCAGCTCGCCGATCCCCTGCCAGGCGCCGTTCTCCGTCGCCTCGCAATACGTCGCCAACCCTTCGGCCAGCCAGAAGGGGGTGTCGCCGTCGCGGTTCAGCATCCCGCAGTTGAACGAGAGTTGGTGGGCCACCTCGTGCATCACCGTACCAATGTTCGCCTCGGTGCGGAACTCCGATGCCCGCCGGTTGACGGTGTCGATGAAGCGGCGCCGGTCCAGGTCCGAGCCGATCCCCCGCGCCGCCATTCGGGCCTGTTTCTTGGCGTCGGAGAAGTCGCGGTTCTGGCCGTAGTCGTAGACCACCAGCCGATTCGACTTCGGGTGGTACAGGCCAGTCACCGCACCCGGCAGCCGATGGCCGATGTACGCCTCCATGCCGGCCGGCGAGTCGAAGATGGCGACCATCAGTTTGGCGCCCGGTTCGCGGACCTTGAAGCCCTTCTTGCGGAAGTGCTCGAAGAAGAGGTCGTAGATCAGTTCGCAGTTGTTCAGGCGCATCTCGGCGAAGTCGTCCTCGGCGTTGCTGTAGGCGATGAAATGCTTGCTCTCGAAGCGCGCGGCCGCTCCCAGTTTGTGCTCGGCCGTCAGGGAGTGCATCAGGCGGCCAAACTCACGGCCGTCGAACTCGTCGGCGGGGACGAGGCGGAAGCCGCCGCAGACCAGGAAGCAGTCGCGCCGCTTGTCGTCGTCGATCAGGGCCAGGCGCAGCGTCTGGCCGGCGTAGTTGCGGACGTCCCAGACGTAGTCGCGCGAGCGGCCGTTCTCCGCGGGCAGGATCGTGGCGACCGTTTGCCATTCGGCCCCCTTGCGCACCTGCTTGGGGATGACGCGCCTGCCTGAGGCCAAAAGCACCACGTCGAGGCTTTCGGTGGCGGGACATTTCATGTTGCGCACGGCGTGGGCGCTAAAGCGGATGACGCTGGCCCCGGGCGGGATGGTGACGGTGCGGTGCAGCATCGCCTTGCGCCCCTCCGGGCCGCGGTCGCAGCTGCACACGGCACATTGCAGGGTCGGGCCGTGCCGCCCGGCGGGGGCGATGACGAAGCCCTCGCCCTCCCAGCCGGCGAGCGTGCCGGTGTGGAAGTCGAGGTTGTCGGCGGCCGACGTTTCCGCGGGCAGGGTCGTGGCGAGGCAAAGGGCCAGGGCCAGGTGCATGAGCTTGTTCCGCTACGGACGGGGAGATGGGGCAATCCGGGGAGCCTCAGCGGAAGTATGGGATACGTCCCGCCCGGAGTCCAACGGACCACTCTTGCCACGGATGCTATAATGTTCATGCGGGGCCGAAACTTCCAGAGAAGAGGCGACCCCGTCTCGTCCGCGACCGACCTCGTCGGGCAGTGTTCCCCCACCTGCCGGACGGGGTCGTTTCGTTGGCTCACCGCCGCGCCGGCCCCGAAATTGCCGAGACAACCCGACTCTGTCGCAGCACGGATGACAACCTGGCGGCTTCCCGGGATTTGCTCATTTCGTTGCGCCCTGGGCAAACCCCGCCCCGCCCACGGGAAGCTTCCCTGGAACCTCGCCGATGCCGGACCCTTAACCCGACCTTCACTGGGGTCGAACGCGAAGGCCGATTTCAGTTGCGACCCGAAGACGGACTGATTACTTTATCCCTTGCTTACCTCGTGCTTGGGAGCCGTCATGGAAACGTCCGCCAGCCTCCTGGAGCGACTGCGCACCGCGCCCGACGAAGCGGCCTGGCGGCAGCTGGACGACCTTTACCGTCCGCTCATCCACCGCTGGTTGGTCCGCGACCCCGGCCTCCGCGGGGAGGCCGACGACGTCGTCCAGGAAGTCATGAGCGTTCTCGTCCGCGAACTGCCAGGCTTCCAGCGGCAGCGCACCGGGTCCTTCCGCCGCTGGCTGCGCACCGTCACCGCCCACCGCCTCACCGCCCACTACCGTTCCCGGCAAAATCGGCCGCAGGTGATCGGGACGTTGCCCGAAGAGTGTCCCCTGGCGCAGCTCGCCGACCCCAACAGCGAGCTGAGCCGCCTGTGGGACGACGAGCACGATCGCTATGTCCTGCGCCGGCTGATGGACCTGATCGAGCCGATGTTCGAGCCGAGTACGTTGGCCGCGTTCCGGCGTATCGCCTTGGACGGGGTCGCTCCGGCCGACGCGGCGGCGGAACTGGGCCTATCCCACGCCGCTGTCCTGACCGCCAAGTCGCGTGTCCTCAGCAAGCTACGCCAGGAGGCCGAAGGATTGATCGATTGAGCGGCATTTTTCTGATTGTAGGATGGTGAGTGGGCGGCGCGGGGTGACTTGCCCAGTGGGCCATTCGGTGGTCAAGTCGCTCGGCAGCGCAACTCGAGCGGGCACAGCGGTTTGCGCCTTTCAGGAAGTGACTTGACCAGTTGACCACGTGTTTGTGGTCAAGTCGCCCTCCCGCGACACTCACTCGCCCTCTCCCGTGCAGGCTCGCGCCGCGTCAGCGGGGGCAATGTTGCCGCCGAGTGATTGCTGGCGAAGATTGTTCTGACAGGAGCGCCCCCTCGCGCACTTCTTTATGCGTGCGCGTGGACGGGAGGACTACCGGGTAATCGCGCCCGGCCAACAAATCACAGCCCCGACAGGAGTTCGTCATGCCGGAAGGTCGGCACCCGGATACGGGGCCGGCCCACGAGCGGGGCGCTGCGGAGGAACGCTTCCATGAAGAGGTCGTGGCAACGCGAGCTGGTGCGGCGCTTCCCCGAGAACGGCATCAAGCTGCTCCTGGAGAATCGCCGCAACGTCAGCGATCTCTTTTACCTGACTTCGGAGGAAGTCGTCTCGCTGATCGATTTTCTCCATCTGAAGCTCGTTCGCGGCACGTTCGTGGGGCGCGACTATCGCCACATCGAGTCGGATCTTGTCCTGACCGCCCCCTATCGCCCCGAGGGGGCGCGGCGGCGGCTGTGGCTGTACCTGCTCATCGAGCACCAATCGGAGCCCGACCCGCTGATGCCCCTGCGCCTGCTCGAATACGTCGTGCAGATCTTCAAATTGCAGCAGCGCGAGTGGCTCAAGGGGCACAGGTCCGTCGCCGGGCTGCGCTTCCAACCGGTGCTGCCGCTGGTCCTCTACACCGGCACGGAGCCGTGGGAGTCCCTCGGCGAACTCGTCGATCTGATCGAATGGGGCGAGCGGTTCCGTGCGCTCACGCCGGCGCTGACGCCGCTCTTCGTGAACCTGCCGGCGCTACCGCCAGGGCAACTGGAGTCCCAGGGTGGTTCCTTCGGACAGGTTCTGCGGGCGGTGCGCGGCCGCAGGTTGCCGGCGGCGGAGTTCGACGGGCTGCTGAAGGAGGTGACGGCGGAGCTGGAGGAGATGCCGGCCGCGGAGCGGATGCGCCGGCAGGAGCTGCTATCGTACCTGCAAGCGCTGGTGTATCATGAGCGTGACCCGGCCGAGCAACAGGCGCTATTCGAGCGCATCGAGGCGGCGGCCGGGACCGACCA
>Ga0310038_10003039_pt1 | contig 12230 bp, 5 predicted proteins | sample Sb_taG_6_FD_200461 | JGI IMG/M metagenome (GOLD analysis project Ga0310038, IMG submission 200461) | Peat soil microbial communities from Weissenstadt, Germany - Sb_50d_4_PS metaG (v2) (version 2) | ecosystem: Environmental > Terrestrial > Soil > Wetlands > Peat | place: Germany: Weissenstadt... | reverse complement strand
GTTTCGAGTCCAGAGTTCCGCACGGCGCGCCGCGGCGAGCCTCCATTCTTCGCAGCCTTTCCCGGGTCGGCGATTGTGAGACCGACGTGCTCGCCTTCAATCTCAACACGCTGGCGGACAGCCGCAGCCGTCCCTTGCCGGCACTCTTGCTGTCACAGTATTACCTGTCGTGCGGCTACAGCTCCAATCTGATCTACGCTCGGGTGATCGAAGCGGAGCTGGACAAGCAGGGCAAGCTCTCCGCTTTGCACGCCGCGGTCGAGAAGCGCGCGAATAAGCCGTGGTCCGAAATCCAGAAAAACCTCTCGTTCTACCGGACACATCTCTACAACGCGGCATGCGAAGTTGCACCCGAGGTCTTTTCCAGCCCGCAGGACGTGGATCAATCACTCAGAGAAGCCGAACGGGGTGAACTGCATAACGTCGCCTTTCTCGTGGACACGATTCTTTTCGACCTCAAAGAGTACGAGACGAAAACCAAGAAACAGCAACGCCTGTTGCTCGTTCTGGATGAATCTGGGGACTGGATTGGAGACGATCAAGGCCGACTCTCCCAGCTACAAGCGCTGGTCGAAGAGTCTGCCATCAAGGGCCAGGGAAGGCTCTGGATCGTCGTCACGACGCATGGAGACATGGGTTCAATTTACAAAGAGGCTCGGGCGCTCGAAGGGGCCATGCACAAGATCGAGGACCGCTTCCGGTTCAAGCCCGCTCTGACCACGGAGAACATCGAGCTGGTCCTGGAAGAACGCTTGTTCAAGAAGAAGATCGCGGGAAGGCAGCAGATCGAAAACCTGTACGAAACTCGTGGCAGCGGATTGCTACGCGGGCTCGGCGAGTTGGCGAACGTCACGAGCCGTACTTTGCCCGCCTGCACCAAGGAGAAGTTCGCGACGTATTACCCTTTCTTCCCGTACCAAGTGCATCTCATTCCCGATATCGTCAAGGCGCTCCGGTCCAAGGGTGGACGAGGCGAACAAATGTCCGGTTCCACTCGCACGCTGCTCGCCATTACGCAGGACATCCTTCGCGCCGGCCGGCGGAAGTACCTGGACGAGGCGCTCGGCGCCCTCGTCACATTCGACGAGATCTACAATAACCTGTCAGGCGAGGGTGAGATCAGCCCCGATGTCCGCACGGAGCTTTCCCGCCTCAAGGACACGGTGCCCGGCGCTACGGCACTGACCCCGAAAGTTGCCGAGGTACTTTACCTCATTCGCGAGGTCCCGTTTGTCCCACGAACCAAAGACAATATCGCTCGATTGCTGGTCGAGTCGGTCGATGACGACCTGACAACCGTGTTGGCCCGCGTCGAACCGGAACTTTCGCGCTTGATGGCGGCCGGGATGGTGGCCCGAATCGGCGAGGAGTACGAGTTTCTGACCGGTGAGCGACGGACCTTCGAGGAAGAAGTCACCACAATCGAGCAGCAGTACATGCAGCAGGATCGTGAGCGTGGTTTGAAGGACAACTTCGTTCAGGAACCTGGTAAGAACCACTGGCGTCGCTGGCTCGACTCGGACGTCGTCACCCATCGCGAGCAGGAGTCTTACTTCAAACCCGTCATCGACGGCTTCGCGCTCTCCGGCAGCAAAGGCGACGTGACGCTCAAGCTGTACACCCCCCTCTCATTCGGTCGGATCACGCTTGACGATCTGGAGAACCAGAGCCTGCGATCTGACGAGCAAAGCACCTTGTTCTTTCTCTGCGGACGGGTGAACGCCTTTGACCAGGACCTGGCCCGCTATCTGGCAATGAAGGAAGTCATCGGCAACTGGAAGGGTGACCCGCACAAATCTGAAGACGCCCGCAGGCTGGCTCAGGATCGCGAGAGCGACGACCTGCCCAAGCTGGAGCGCAAGGTCGTCGATGGTCTCAAGGAAGGCATCCGCACCGGCCATCTCGTGTTTCGCGGTTCGAGTCGCCAGGTCGGGGTAAAGCCAGGGCAGACATCCGGGGGTGCCCTTCGTTCGGAAATGGCGTCCTACTGGCCCACGCTCTACCCGAAGTTCGACAAGGTCCCCGTCCGCATCACCAACGATCAGAAAGCCATTCAGGACGTGCTGGCCGGCGAGACGAACACGACCAAGGACGTGGCCGCGCTCAAGCTTTACGACAAGGCCGGCAAGATCGACCTGAATTGCCCGCTGGTCGATTCGATCCGAATCTACCTGGCCACGGAGCAAACCAAGCGGCAAAAAAAAGTCTGCGGCCAGGACCTCCTCGCCGCACTCTGTGGCATTGGCTACGGATGGGACCCGAACGCGGTCCGTGTAGGTGTTGCCGCGCTCGTCCGTGCGGGCGCGGTGAAGGTGGTTGTGGGGCAAAAGGAGTATTCCAACCCCTCGGACCGCGACCTTATCGACGCCTTACGGGTCGCTCGCAAGTTTGATAAAGCCGAGCTGATCCTGGAAGAGACCGAGGTCGAACCGGACGTACTCACCGAGGCCCGCAAGTTCGTCATGAAGCTGGCGAAGAAGCGGGGAATCGACGAAACGCCAGCCGCAATCAGTGAGGCAGCCGAGGCTCTGGCCACTGCGATCCTGGCGCAAGCAGGAGACGTGACCCTTTGGGCCAGCGGCTCGGACATGCCCTTGCCCATCAGCTTCATCGATGGCACCGATGCCTGGCGTCGGGTGTTGGACCTGACCAATCCCGTTCATCGAGTTAACGAGATCCACTCGTCCCAAACCACATTGCAGAGCGGCTTCGAGGCCATCGGACAACATGCGGCCTTCCAGAAGCAAAGTGGCCAGTTGTTCAAGGAACTCACCGACCTGGTGAAGCGGTTGGAAGCCGTCGAGCATCGCGTCGATCCGCCGTGCGCGATTGCGTCGATCCTGACTGACTACAGGGCCGCCGCTTCGGCGGCTTCGTTCGCGGACAAGGATGTGTGGAACTCGCTCCAGACCCACAAGAACCAGGCTCTGCTTGAATTGACTCCGCTTCTGGACGGCTGGCGGGCCGAGGCGCGCACCATAATCACCCAGGCGCTGGACCGACTGCCCGACGACCTGTCCGAGCGGAACCTCGACGGGGCCTTGCAGTCGTCACTTTCAGAGCCGCTCGTCCAATTGCGAGACAGCCTGGATGCCGCCACCATGCCGGCACAGGTCGCCGCATTCCCCGACCGGGCCCGGCAAATGGTCCGCAACCTGGGTCAGCGAATCGCCGACGAAGTCGCGAAAAAGCAGCGAGCTGAACACAAGGCGGACGGGAAGGGCCTCGGCAAGACGCCGCCCGCGCTGGCGCCTCGCCCGGTTCGTTTCGTCCGGGCGACCGAAGTCGCGTCCGTGACCCGCGTTTCCACGGAGCAGGAGTGGGAACAACTCAGCAAGAAACTGGACCAGCGAGTGCGACAGCTTCTGGCCGACGGCTACGTTGTGGAGATAGTGTGATGTCCCATCTTGAGGGCAAAGCGGGCTGGCGCCGGTAGAATCAAGGAGGTATCAAACCAACGTTTAACGAACAAGGAGTAATCGATGTGCGAAATCACGATGACGATTCCTGATGAATCGCTGGCCGCCGTAGCTCAATCGCCAGAAGAAGCCGGTGCGGAATTACGGATGCTTGCGGCGGTCAAGCTGTTTGAGCTGAAGAAGCTCTCGTCAGGGGCTGCGGCCCGGCTGGCTGGTATTTCTCGCGTCGAGTTTCTCAAGAGGCTTGGCGACTACGGCGTCCCCGTGTTCGACATGACCGAGAAGGAATTCGAGCAGGAGACTCGTCTTGGCTGAGCTGATCTGTGATACCTCGGCGCTGATCGCGTTGCACCAGGTCGGTCTGCTGCACATTCTTCCCGCGCTCAGTCCGACCGTCGTAATGCCGGCCGCCGTCGCACAAGAACTGGCGACGGGCCGGTCCGAGGGCCACGACGCCCCAGACGTGGCGGGCCTCAATTGGCTGAGCATCCGCACACCTGCCGCAAGGCCTGCCTTGCCCGATGCAAAACTGCTGGGTGTCGGCGAATATTCCACATGTCGCCGCGTATTCGCGAGACGATTCTGAAAGCCGCCGGTGAAACGCCATGACTGACCCTCTCCCCAGCCGCCCCTTCGGTCGCTGCAACAGTTCAAAGCGTCTGTTGCCAAGACGCGAAAGCGCTCGGAGGGGCAACGATGGACGCTGAACTCAAGAAAACTTTGAAAGCCGTCACGCTCGAACTGCGACACCTGCTGGAGGGGCGGTACGACAGCGCCGGCAAATGGAAGCCGGGCGACCTGGAGCAGCGGTTGGCCGCGATCGGTGTGCGCCGCGACCGCGCGTCGGCGCCCGTCGATGAACTTCGCCATCTGGCCCCGGAAGATCGTCAGGCCCGAAAGGTTGTCGACGCCTACGTGAAACTGCGGCAAGAGGCAGGCGTCGAGCGGTCCGACGCCGTCGCCGAATTCGTCCGCGAGACGGCGTACACCTGGGCCAACCGGCTGCTGGCGCTGCGTTGCATGGAAGCTCGTGAGCTGATCGACTCGGTCATCTTGCAGCAGGAAGCCTACGGCGGTCGTTCCCTGGAGCACCACCGCCTGGCTCAGCGGCACCCGGAACTGTGCGCCGGCGACGATGACGGCCTTTTCGCCGTGCTCGAGAAGGTCTTTCGCGAGCAGGCCGCGCGGCTACCGATGCTGTTCGATTTGCAGGCCCCTGGCATCGCGCTCCGCCCCGCCCCAGCCGCCCTCAAGGATTGTTTCGGCCTCTTGAGCCTCGATCCCGAAACCCTGCGCAAGTACCGCATCCGCCTCAAAGAAGACGAGACGGCCAGTGCCGGAGCCGAGGTTCCGAACCCATTCACCGCGCCCGACGCGCTGGGATGGGCTTACCAGTACTGGAACACCGAAGAGAAGGAGCGGGTATTCGAGAAGGTTCGCACGGTCAAGGGAGCCAAGATCGCCGGCGCCGACATCGTTCCGGCCACGCAGCTCTACACCGAGGACTACATGGTCAAGTTCCTGGTGCAGAACTCGCTGGGTGCGACCTGGATGGGAATGCACCCCGAATCCAAGCTCTCCGAGAACTGGGAATATTACGTCAAGGACGCCGACCGCGCGCCGGTCTCAAGGAAAGCTGTCCGAGAAATCACGTTCCTCGACCCGGCCTGCGGCAGCGGGCATTTCCTGCTGGATGCGTTTGACGTTTTTTATGCGATGTATCAGGAAGAGGGGGAGCTGACCAGGCCGGAGGCCATCTGTGACGCGATCCTCACGAAGAACCTCTTCGGCATCGACATCGACGCGCGGGCCGTGCAGATCGCTGAAGTTGCGTTGTGGATGAAGGCCACCGAGCGTGCCTTTGATTACAAGGGCGTGCCGACGAACCTGGTCGCGGCCACAGCCAGCCACTTGAAGGGGGAGGCGTGGGAGCAGTTCCTGTCGAGCTTCCAGCGTGAACCATCGGTGGCACGCGTACTCCGCAAGTTCGCCCAGTCGATGGAGCACATTGACGAGATAGGCAGCTTGGCCCGGCCCGCCGAGGACCTGCATGAGATCATCCGCGAGGAACACGCAACCTGGGAGCGCCAGGTCCGCGAGCGGAAGGAGGCCAACTTCCTGTTCCCGGAAATGCGTGACGAGGCACTCAGCGGACGGTTGCCATTCCAAGAGACCTCGGACGAAGAGTTCGGCGAGAGGCTGTTCTACCGAGCCAGGGCAAGCATTGACGCCTTCACCGAGCAGGCTCGTTCGTCCGGCGACTTCGAGGATCAGATGCTCGGGAGCGAAACCCGCGCAGGCTTTCGACTCGTCGACCTGCTAAGTCGCCGGTACGACGTGGTTGCGGCCAATCCGCCGTACATGGGTAGTAAGAACATGGGACCAGAACTACGGGCATTCGTGCAAACTTACTATGAAAAGGCAGACAACGATCTCTACTCCACATTCGTTAAGAAATGCCTTTTGCTTTGCAGACCTGACGCACGTCTCGGCTTGGTCATACCGGAGACCTGGATGCTTTTGGGATCGTACAGCGCTTTTCGTTTTGATCCGTCGACGTCCAAGAACGGACTAACGACGGGATTTCTAATAGAGACCTCCGTCGAGACTCTCGCGCAGCTGGGAAGGCACGCCTTTAGCGAGGGTGATCCTCCGAGTAACGTGACGCTCGTTTGCGCGGGCAACCGCGCGCCCGGGGCGACGCATCGTCCTCTTTGTTACCGTCTTAACGATAAACTTCAGGACCAAGGATACGATTCACTCCTTTTGGCTGCGGTTCGCGCTCGTTCTAACGAGAGGAGGTTTCGCCCGGTACAATCGGAGTTGCTTCGTATTCCGCGTGCTCCATTCTCGTATTGGGTAGCTGACGACGTTCTCCGGGTTTTGGCCAGTTCGCGGCGCATTTCCGAAGTGGCGTCCGTACACGATGGTATGACGACCAGTAACAATGAGCGGTTCTTGCGATTCACATGGGAGGTTGACGTCAGCGCAAGCATGTGGCGCAGGTACGCAAAGGCGGGCAGATACTGCAGGTGGTATGGCTTGGAACGATACCGAGTCCGGTGGGATCGGAACGGAGCACTGATCAAGGCACAGCCCAAGTCCTACGTTCGCAACGAACGGAGGTACTTCACCGACGGACTGACATATAACCTCATGGCACGCGGCGCCATCGGAGCAAGGACCCTTCGGAACGCCGCTTTTGATCCTACGAGCGTTTCAATATTCCCGTCTGAGCCCAAGGATTCCCCTTTTCTGCTCGGGCTCGTGAACACCCATACCGTTTCCTACCTGCTGCGATTCCTGGCGGAGGGCTCGAAGTTCAATGGAGGGTACGTAGCAACTTGCCCTCTGCCCCAAGGCGCCCCAGCGACTATCGCGTCAATCGCTGACGGGTCCGTTGCGCTCAAGCATCGGGTGGAATCGAGAAATCTGCTGGAGGAGTGCTTTGATCCAGTGAAGGCAAGCATGGGGCAGCCCCGTTACTCGACAGCGGCGATGAAGGACGCGTGTCTCCTCCTGGTCTTGGAGGGCTTGCTGGAGTCGCTGGCGTTGCGGGCGTACGGGTTGGACGCTGCTAAGGACGCTGTCATATCTGACACAGGCACTCCCGCGGGCTGGTACCCACGGGTTGAGGACAATGACGCTACTCGCATTTCCACCGGGCATCAAGAGGATGCAACCAGACTGCTCGACGAGGCGCTTAAGTCGGCAACACAGAAGCGGATTTCCTCGGACGAGGTCAGGGACATCAGATGTCGATTAAGAGAATTTTTCGAGAACGGCCCCGGCATGGATTATCAAGTGGATGAAAGTCCCGAGGGTGGGGCCAACGGCCAGGACGGCGAATTGGAGACTGTACCGGTGGTGGTGGCTCGCCTTCCGATTCCGTCGGAGAGCTTTCTCGACGAGCTGTGCCAGAGGATGAGAATCCACCCATTTTCAGTTTTTCTCCTGCTTAGGCAGGGAATCGAGGAGGAAGGCTGGCGTTGTCTGCCAGAGGAGCGACGGCTGTTGGGGGATCGAATCACGGTCACGGTCCTGCGCCTGCTCGGCCACCGCTGGCCCAGGCAGATCGAAGCCGGCGAAGCGGTCCCCGACTGGGCTGACCCAGATGGAATCATTCCAATGACACCGCTTGCCAACGAAACGACGCTCTTCGAGCGTGTGCAGGAGCGGCTGAGGGCCGACGAGATCGAGGCCAAGGACTTCACCGAGGTGATGGACAAGCCGCTCGACGCCTGGCTGGCCACCGAGTTCTTCAAGCATCACACGAAGCAGTTCAAGAAGCGACCAATCGCCTGGCAATTGGAGAGCGGCAAGTCCACGGCCCGCACAACACCAGCGTTCGCATGCTTGCTTTACTATCACAAGCTGGATGTGGATGCGCTGCCGAAGCTTCGCTCCCAGTACGTCGGCCCACTGCGGCAGCGGCTGGAAACCGAGCTGCGCGGCATCATGGCCATTGCTGCCGAGGCTCGCAGCGATCGCCAGGTCAAACGCCGAGCGGAACTCGATGACTCCATCCTGGAACTGCAGAAGTTTGAAACTATCCTCGAAGCTGTTGCCGTCACCGGATTCGGTCCTGCTTCACTTCATGCCTCCCTCCGCCAGTATGCCATCGACGACGCGACGCTGGCTTTGAAGGCTCGCTGGCTCCGACGACTGGCCGAGGCGATTGCAAAATCGCCGCTCCTCGAGTGGCTCGACGAGGCAGACCATACGGACCTGCATCCTGACCTCCGCTCCTGGATCGCCGATGCGATGGCGCACCTCGACTATTCCTGTGCCAGGGTTGGCCCAAAACCACCCGACCAGGGCAAGCTGGCCCTCGACCCAACCGCAGCGGACCTGGCGAAACTCATCAGCCCCCAGGCCCCCTCGATGCTCAGGGACGCGCTGGTGCTGGCGTGTGACTCATGGTGGAAGCAATTCGAGGCAGTCGTGCTCGGGCCAGATAAGGATCAGATCAAAGCCCTGAAGGAAGAGCAAAAGGACTGCGAGGCACAACTTGGCGCCGAGCCCTCACCCTCCGGGGCGGAGGCTCGGCACCTCAGATCGCGCGTGAAGGAAATCAAGGAGGCAGTGAAGACACTGACAGCGCGGATCAAGAAGAGAACGGCACGTGCTAATGAGCTCCGAACTCAGATCGGACGCTGGGAAAGCAAGGAGCCTCTGAGCTGGGGCGAGTGGCTGGCAGGCCAACCGCTCTTCGACCGGATCTCGAGCCTCGATGGGCGCCGGGCGACCCCGACCACGGTCGCCGAGTTCATCGCTCAGGAATCGCTTTATGCCCCCGACATCAACGACGGCGTGCGCGTGAATATCGCCCCGCTGCAAAAAGCGGGCATCCTGGCCGCCGAAGTTCTGGCCGCGAAAGACGTCGACAAAGCCATCGCCGATCGCGCCGAGTGGCGCGCTGACGAGCGTCGCTGGGTCCGCGAAGGTAAGCTGCCTCAGCCCGGGTGGTGGACAGAAGAGGGAACCACGCGGGATAAGGAGGGAACGGTGGGGATGCCACCGGACAGGATGGGTATCGCCCCCGGGATTGAGCGAACATCATCGATCGAAACCCAGTGAGATCGAGGACCGAACCATGATCAACGCAGCATTGCTCGAACGAACAGATCGTCTCGCTCAGCGTGTCGCCCAGTCACGGGATGGATCGAGGTGGGAAATTGCCGGTGGTGTTGGTTTGGGGAAAACGACCCTGCTGCATTGTCTACGACAGAGCCTTCTTGCCCGTAACTTCATACCAATTCTCGTTTCACCTCCAGCGGAGGCGCTGGATACCGGGCCATCGGCGCTGATTCAGATCGGGGAGAATCTTCGCCGAGCAAACGTCATCGATGGCGAATTCGAGGCATTGCTGGACCCGAGCTTTCCCTGGAGCAAAAAGCTCGCATTGACCTCCGGTTGGATTGAATCACATCGCGAATCCGTTGTTCTCTTGTGCGACGAGCCCAATCGCTGGCCGATCGCGGCGGATGCCGAAGCACGGCATGCGAGCTACAACAACGCGCGCTCGAAAGACATCGCTCGTTGGGTGACGGAACACGCTTCGTGTCGTCGTGTTCTCGCAACACCCTGGTCAAAACCGGGGGAATCGGCCGAGCCCTACAATCTTCCTCAGATGGACCTTCCGCTCTTGGACCTGGCGCTGGGCCCCCTGCAACCGATCACGGAAGCACTAAAACATCGCTTGGGTGCGCGCACCTCGCGCGTCAGTTTCCTCGAGATGAGATTACTTGTCGCGCTGGCGGCAGTTACATCGGTCGAGCACGCCGCGTCTCGCCAGGCGGATTGGCCGAATTGCTGGCACCTCGCTCATACACTGATCGAAGCGATGGAAAGCGACCCGGCGTGGAGTCCCGCATTGCATATTTCCGCGCAGGTGGCGCTGGCACGTGGGCCGATTACGCCCCAATTGTTAGAACGACTGGGAAGCCATGAGTTGCCGGCGCACCAACTGGACGTGCTGTTGAACGGAATTCTTCAGCCTTTGGAAGAAACTTATTCTCTGCATCCCGTTCTCAAGACGACCCTTGCTGTCCGGGCCGGCTTGGATTCGGAGCCGCGGCTGCATACTCACCGAACACTCATGGGTTTTTACCGTGACTGTCTGGGAACGGCTGACCCCTCGTCCAGTCGTCAAAGCGAAGACGAGCTCGAGGGGTTTTACCATGCCGCAAGTTGCGGAGAGCGGAATTCGGGGCTTCGCGAGTTCTTCCCGGATCAGCTCCACACGCTCGGGCGCGTCCTCTCGAAAGAGCATGGGGACTATCTCGGGGCTGCGGACGTGTTTCGGCGGGCGATTCGGTTCGATGACCTGGACGACTACGCGCACCATTACCTGGCATACAACTTGGACTGCGCGGCGAGTGACAGGGACCTTTCACGAAATGAGTACCTGTGGGCGATTGATCTGAACGCGGACCATCCCTGGTGGTGGTCGCGCTGGATCAACTTTCTTATCACCACGGGAAGGATGCTGGAGGCCAAGCAGGAGTGGTCTCGGGCCATGAATGCATTGGGCACGGGTGGTGGACGTGCGGCAAACGTCATTTACGAGGCCTTGCACCTGTGGGTTGCCCGCCTGCTGCTGCATCGCGTCCAGCTCGAATTCGCCGAAGAGGTTCTCGAAGAAACGCCGACCGAGCTACGAACAAAGCACACGGGCTTCCGGGCGCTCGATCGCCTGCTGGAAGCCATGAAGATCGCTCGGAACGGCCGTGGTGTGTTTCCCGTCAACATCGCCCCGAACGATTATTGGCGGCATCCCCACCTGGAGTTTCCCAAGAAACTGGATGAGAAACCGCTGATACAGTGGAACCCGGCACGCGTGGACGCGGTCGACGAGCGAACGGTGTACTTGGTGGTGGGGAAGCACGAAGATGAAACCGGAAAGACAATCTACGGACATGTCGAATTGCCCGTGGATCGTTTCGACTCCGCATCCAGGGATGAGAAAGCGCATCAGATCACTGCCGGGCGACTACTCGAATTGGCCTTCTACGGTGAGGAAGGAGTGCTGCTCATTCGGGTACACCCCGATACGCCTTACACGGATCCCGACCTACCACTCTTTGATCCGCCCAATCCTCGACGATACCTGCAAAAAGAGGCGGTGTCGCAATGATCCCAGAGACGTTGGATCCCGGCTGCCTCTACATGTTCGTGTTTGGACCGGGTTTTGGCGAGAGCATCGCCGTGCGCGTTCCACCGGACCGCTGGCTCGTGATCGATAGTTGCTACGTCGCGGGGAGAGCCGCGGCCCTGCACGTGCTTCCCAGGTACGCGGGTCAATGCGAGTGCCTTGTGCTCACCCATCGCCATCAGGATCACTACCCGGGGTTTTCGAGCGTCGTGGACTACGCGGAGTGGCCCATACTTGGCTGCAACGATCTGCTCTTGGATGAGCGCGTCGCCACGTCACGCGACCTGGAGTCGCGCTTGACCGGCGAATTGGAGCAGGCATTTTCGGCAATCCGGGAGCGGTGGACGGCAAACAGCGCCTGTATCTGGTGGACGTGGCGCGATTCCACGCGAAATGTCGGTGACGCATCGTTGACGGCGTTGCACCCCCGAGAAGAGCTTGCGAGGAATTACGCGGGGCGGGACAACAACGAACTGTCGTCGGCGGTTCTCTTGACCTGGCGGAAGACCCGGCTGCTGCTCGGAGCGGACGTACCGAACCCCCACTGGGCAGAGATTTGTGAGCGCTTCCCCTCGCTCGGCAATCATCAAGCGATGAAAACCCCGCATCATGGTTCGGACGAGGCCTTGCACGACGGATTTCTCCAAGGGACGCGCGAGCGGCTCTGGATTGTCACGCCCTATAATCGCGGCAAGAAACTGCCCCGGTTCGGCGACGGGCACGCGGTTCATCGAATGCTACGGCATGTTGGTTTCGTGTATCTCACTGGTTTGCCGTCAGGACATGACCAACAGATGGGCTCGCCCTGTGAAGCGACCCGACAAGAGTTGAACGCAAACACGTCTCCGCGGCCAGTTGCTTTTTCACTGCCTGGGGGCATCCAGGGAACGGTCGACCCCGTTCGCAACGATGTCTCGTGCTACGTGGTCGCCCGATTCGATGAGGCAGGAAGGGGAGAAGTGACAAGCTGCGGGCCTGGGACCGTTCGTGTGACGGAAGCGGCCATGAGGAGGGACGCATGAGCGACTTAGGGCCCGAAAAACAATAATCGTTACACACTGGTTGTTTTGTGGTTGATCGAATAGTTCCATTCCCCGTGGAAGTTATGGGGGTGTAGGTCCACCATCGCCAACTCTGACTCGGTAACCTTCACC
>Ga0310038_10003038_pt1 | contig 12232 bp, 9 predicted proteins | sample Sb_taG_6_FD_200461 | JGI IMG/M metagenome (GOLD analysis project Ga0310038, IMG submission 200461) | Peat soil microbial communities from Weissenstadt, Germany - Sb_50d_4_PS metaG (v2) (version 2) | ecosystem: Environmental > Terrestrial > Soil > Wetlands > Peat | place: Germany: Weissenstadt... | reverse complement strand
ATGCATCTCTGGCCCGGATTGGCGGGAACTGCTCAGCGGGCGGTCGCAAGTGCCTGAACGAGCTTATCGTTGGCGGTCTGCCAGCGATAACGCGCCGCAATGACGCGGCCCTGAGCCACGCGCGCGGCGCACTTTTCGGGATGGTCGAGCAAGTCACGAAGTGAGGCCGTGATGGCGTCCTGGCTCTCGGGGTCGAAATACCAGCCGGCATCGCCGCCGATCTCGGGCAGGGCTGTCGAGTCGGCCAGGGCGGCGGGTATACCCTGCGCCATGGCCTCGACCACCGGGATGCCGAAGCTCTCGCAGAGAGAGGGAAAGACCAGGGCGGCCGCCTCGGCATAGGCGGCGCGGAGGACTTTGCCCTGCCGATAGCCCGGCATCCGGATAATTGCCTTGCGGCCAACCGCGGCGATCGCCTCGCGGAGCGGGCGGGCCTCGTCCTCGGCGCCGGTTCCCAGCAGCACCAGGGCCAGCTCACCGGAGGCCACCTCGGGCAGAGCGGCCACGGCTCGGATCAGTCGGACGAGGTTCTTGCGAGGCTGAAAATTCGCCACGGAGAGGAGATAGGGAACTCGGGCAGGCAGCGCCAGGTCGGCCCGGACCTGCTCGCGCTCGCGCGGGCTGGCCGGCTCGAAGAACAGGTCCTCCGCGGCGTTGGGAACATGAGCAACCCGGCCCTCGCAGCCGGGAAACGCCTCGACCAGTTGCCGGGTGTTGAAGTGCGAGACCGAGAGGATCAGGTCGGCCTTGCCAAACGCGCAGGCCAGCAGCTCGCGATTCTTGGGAGGCTGAAACCGCAGGTGTTGCAAGACGTCATGGCTGGTCACGGCCCGCCGCACCCGGCGCGAGGGAACCGCGTATTCCGCCGGGCAGTAGACCCAGTCGGCCGGCCCGGTCAACCACTCGATCGGCGGCCAGGGCTTGATCCGCCACCACCGTAACAGGTCGCGGGTTCGGATCGGCAGTTCCCGGCGCGACAGATCATTCAGCGATTCCCAGTACGCCAGTCCATCGGGATGAGTCATCCGTCCCGAGATCAAGCGCAACGCGACATCATCCCGGTGTGCCAGCCTCTCGAGCTGAGCCAGGGCGTGCCGGGTCACTCCGGTCGGCCCATGGCAAGCATCCATGTCGTAGAGCATCACAACCCGCAAGGGAACGGGCAACACCAACCCTTGAGCTGGCTGAGCCACAATCCGATCCCCATCTGGGCTTTGCAATCTTGATTCCGTCAGTCCTTCATCCCGGCCCGACGGCTCCGGCCTTCCACTCAATGTGCCATTGCGGGCCGGCGTCGCTTCCGGGGCAACTAGGCCCCCTGGTTGCGTAGCCGGTACGAAGGAAGTCCCAGAAGCTATCTCGGCGTCGCGCTGCGGCATCCCTTCCCCCAGGGTCTTCTCTCCTCGGGCCGCGACTGAACGCCCCTTGTCCCTGCCCGGATTGAAGGGCTGCGTCGTGTGACACCGTGTTCACGGTCACGGTTGATCGATAGTCGTTGCCCGATCGTAGGTTTACCACGACAGACTGTCAATTCCAGGACGTTGCGTGCGTTTGATCCACCAGCTTCGTTCGGAGAACCTTTGTTTTCTCAACGCCGACGTTTATACTGCCTGTTCACTTGCATTTCCCCCGGCATGACGGTCGCCGTCACGATGGCTCGAGTATACACATGGCCACACCAAACGATTCTCCCGGGACGGATCAAGACGAAATCCAGTTCGAGCAGGCTGAGTTCTTGGCCGAGACCAGCGCGGTCCAGGAACACGTCACACGCTGTAACGCCTGCGCGGCAGCCATTCCGGACGTCTATTTCGAGGCTGGGGGCAAGATCGTCTGTGCGCCGTGTCGCGACAAGATCGAGGCGATGTTTCACCAGGGCCAACGATTGGGCCGCGGATTCAAGGCCATCGTCTTCGGCACGATCGGCGCCGCGCTCGGAGCAATCCTATATTACGCGATCATGCGGATCACCGGCTGGAACATCGGCCTCGTGGCGGTCGTCGTGGGGCTGATGGTCGGGGGCGCCGTCAAGGCCGGATCGGGGAACCGCGGCGGCCGGTTCTACCAACTCCTCGCCGTGTTCCTGACGTATTCGGCCATTGCCGCCATGTACATCCCGGACATGTTGGAGGCGTTCCGGAAGGGGCATGACCAGGAAGCCCCAGCCCAGGTGGCCGTCGCCAATGGCAAGCCGGCACCGGCACCGGCGCCGGCACCGCTCGAGCAGGCCAAGCTCGAGGCCGGGAAAAAGGACCATGCGCCGGCCGCTCAACCGGCCGTTCAGCCACCTCGGGCCCAGCAGGAATGGCCCGGCCTGGGCGTCGTGCTGCTTGCCCTTGGCGTCTTGATCGGGTTTGCCTACTCGCTGCCGGTCCTCATCGCGTTTCAAGCACCGATCTCGGGGTTGATCTTCGGCTTCGCGCTCTGGGAGGCCTGGAAGCTCAATCGCAGGGTCCAGCTCGCCTTTAACGGGCCGTTTCGGCTGGGCACTCTCCATGGCGACGAACCGGCGATCCAGCCCGAGGAGGCCGACGATGAGCCTTGAGCCCGCAAGCTCCACGTCCATCCGGGTTCAGACCTGCGCGGCGTGCGGCGCGGAGCTGGCACCCACACTGCTTTCCTGCCCGTCCTGCCTCCGCCTGGTCCATACCGACCGACTCAAGGCGCTGGCCGAGGCCGCCGAGAGCGCCGAGCGAGACAACAATCCGAGCTTGGCCCTGGCTTCCTGGCAGGAGGCGATCGCGCTCTTACCCCGTGGCACTCGCCAGTACGCGATGATCGCCGAGCGAATCGCCAGGCTGGGACGCCAGGTGGAATCGAGCCCGGTGCGCTCCCCCGCTGCCAGGCCAGCTTCGGACGCTCCAACCATTGCGCCCGGCGACGGCCAGAGCGCATCGGGCTGGTCGAAAGGTGCCGTGTCCGGGGTTGCGGGCACGCTCGCCCTGGCAGCCTGGAAATTCAAGTTCCTGGCGTTCATGGTGCTGAGCAAGGGCAAGCTGCTCTTGCTCGGCTTGACCAAGGCCAGCACATTTCTGTCGATGTTCGCCATGGTCGGGGTCTACTGGACGGCGTTCGGGTTCTGGTTTGCGCTGGGGCTGGTGCTGTCGATCTACATCCATGAGATGGGCCACGTGGCCGCGCTGACCCGGTACGGAGTTCCCGCCAGCGCACCGTTATTCATTCCCGGCCTGGGGGCCGTCATTCGCCTGCGGCAGGAATTCACCGATCCCCGCCAGGACGCGCGGGTCGCCCTGGCGGGTCCGACCTGGGGCCTGGGCGCGGCGATCTTTTGCGGCTTGGTATTCACGGCGACCCATGAGAAGATCTGGGCCGCCCTGGCCCAGTTCGGGGCCTTCATCAACCTGTTCAACCTGCTCCCGATCTGGCAGCTTGACGGCGGCCGGGTCTTCCGCACCCTGAACCGTCCCCAGCGCTGGCTGGCCGCAACGGCCCTGGCAACCGCCTGGGCGATCACCGAGGACGGCATGCTCCTGCTGCTCATGCTCGTCGCCGCCGCCCGCGCCCTCTTCGACAAACCCAGCGACCGCCCCGATCGCGGCGCTCTCATCCACTACATCGCCCTGGTCGCGGCCCTTTCGCTCCTCACCTTCGCCCCCGCATTGCGGTTTCGGTGAAGCGACCAATTTCGCGCGAGGCAGCCGATCCTCCAGGTTTGCAAACTCCAGTTCCATCCCGGAATTGGCTTTGTTTACCGGCAAGAAACCGAAGCCATCGGATGCTACTCTTTGTGGGACAATGGCTTAAGCGCCAATACAATTGGCTTTGTTTGGCGCTTGTTCGGCACCCGCCAGGCACAGGCTGCTTTCTTTTCTGCTGATGCGGGATGAGCCCGGCAGCGAGGCCCACGTCAAAGTTACTCCGACCGTTGTCACCCTGCGATTCCGCAAAGTCTGCGTATTCGTGACAATCACATCGAATCGTCTCTGACTTTCAAGCACCACGCGGGCCGCGCGGCTGCACGCCCAACGCCCTCACCATTCGTAGTTCAGGCGCGCGGCTCGGAATCTCTCAGCGGATTGTCAAAGAGCGACCGCCGTGTCCCTACATCATGATTCTACGACAGGATCGGCCGACTCTGTCATCGAAGAAGACCAGGGCTCAGCGAACTTGGCCTGGAGACACACGATCCGCTCGGTCGACCAGGATCGCTCAACGCGCTCCCAGCCGGTTTTCCGCCACCTCAGACTACCGGCGCCCCAGGTCGAGAGTGCATGGCCAAAGACTTGAATCGACGCAACTTCAAGAACCCTTCGCCTCCCGTCGATGAGTAGGGGGAGCGAAGTTGCAGTCGTTTGTCGTTCGCGGAACTGGCAGCCAACCACACCAAGATATACCGCGCAAACCCCCTGGCCAGCCGTCGCAAGGTGGGCCAGGGTGAACGTCAGACCATAAGTCTTCTGTGTCGACTCGTGGAGACGGGGAATGATCGTTCAGAAGTCACGCCTCTTGCTGGATGATCACGAAGTTCGAATCGTCGCTTCCGTACAAAGTGAGGCAGGAAACTTCACACCTTTCGAAATTGTCATAGGTGTACCACGTGCTTATGTCGGCTGGCTCGACCTCACTGGCAACCCGTTCGTGCCGACTCTTCTGCTGCTCGCGGGTGTGTTGGGAGAGAGACTGCGACTGGAAGGCACGGTTTCTCCGCTGCTTCTGGGCAACACGAAAAAAGCGTGCGAGCTCTTCCGGTCGTGGTGGGGAATCGCGCCGGCGGCTGTCGAGGCCGAGCCCCTCGCTGCCGAGCGGCGTCCAGGCAAAGCGACTGCTCTTTTCTTCACCCGCGGGGTCGACTCGTGGTATTCGGCTCTGCGTGACCGGGCTGATGAGCATCCGCGACAGATCACCCACCTTTTGTACTCCCCAGACCTGGATCGCCAGTATTCGCCGGGGACTCGTCGCCGGGCCCTCGAGCTGACCCGTGAAGCCGCCGGCTGCATGGGCCTGCCGCTCATCCCCATTTCACACAACGGTCGAGATCTTCTCGACCGGTTCATCAACTGGGAGCTTGCCCACGGTGGTGTGCTGGCGGGAATCGGTCTCGCCCTCGGCGGCTGGGTCGCTGATGTGCTCACGGCTTCTACCATGGACTCAAACCACTTGATTCCGTGGGGGAGCGACCCCAATCTCGACCCGCTCTGGTCGACCGAGCGGACGACGATTCACGTGGACGGCGTTGAGGTCACCCGTACGAACAAGGTGATCTCAATCGCCCCTTCAGATGTCGCGCTCGCGCGGTTGAAGGTTTGCTGGCGCGAGGACATCGACACCAATTGCGGCCGCTGCGAGAAGTGTCTTCGGACTCAGTGCGCCCTGGCTATCGCTGGGGCACTCGAGCGTGCGCCCGTGTTCCTGGAGCCCCTCACGCTCCAGGCAGTGATGGATCTTCCCAGTCTCGACCAGGTCGACCCAGGGAGTGCTCAGGAAGCACTGTGGAGCGAGTTGTGCGAAAGCTTTCCGGACGAGCCGAGGCTGGCCGAACTGCGCTCCGCCGCCTTCCGACGCTTGCCAGCCAGGCACCCGCTTGCGACCGTGCGCCAGGAACGAGACGCGCGTTTGATCGCGATCGAGGCACCCTCCGGAGCCGCTGTGTCTTTGTTGCCGGCATCGGCCGGCGACTTGCTGCCAGTGCCAGTGACTGCACGCGAAGGGCGGCCGGAAGCCGACACGAGCACGTGCCACGTCGAGATCACCTGGACCGTGCCGGCTCCGGGTCGGATCCCCTTGCCCTTACGCCCCCCTTCATCGCTGGGTTTGGAGATCCTTGACGCGTGCCGGGTCGCAAATGACCGGCCAAACCCCTGGTGCTTGATCGCTTTCGACTCGCGCGAAACGGCTCGTCTGATGGAGCGGCTGACGGAATCTTGGGGACAGGGCGTCACCTGCCTGACACGAAGAAGCCACGCCGAGGGTGATCACGGCATTCCACATGGCGAGGCCACCTTGATCCAGCAGTGCTCCGAGACGCGCGTCTGGTGGGGTGGCGGCGAGTACCTCGATCCATTCCTTGTCCTCGAAGCCCTCCGTCACGGCTGCTTACCCTTGCAGTGCGTACCCCAGGCGAGCTACGACGCATTGGCCGCTTGCCTTCCTCCGGGCCTTTCCCACTTCACGCTAGCCATTCCCGAAGAGGGGCCCGTCCCCCCGATTTCGAGACAAGAACGAGCCGCGAGAATCGACGAAGGGCTGTCGATCATCCTGTCGGGAAACATGGAGCAGGACCTGGCGCAGATCATTCCTTCCCTCAATCGTGAATTGATATGAAACTTATGTCGTTGGTCCGCTTGCCGTGGAAAATGCAGGAAGTGCTCCGCTCCATGCGCCGAGATCTCGCGGACAGCCGGCGGATGATCTCGGTCCTGGAGCTTAGACACGGAGAGATGACCGAGGAAATATCATCGCTTTCCGAAAGGCTGCTGGGAGAGATCCGGGAGCAGGGACTGCTGATGGAAACCGCAGCCCGCTTTGCAACGCGGGCCGCGGCCGAGATGAAGCTCCGGAACCAGCTCACCCCTCCTCCTCCCCGCGCAGCAGGTGTGAGCGTCCTGATCACGTGCTGGAACCATGCCGGCTTCTTGCGTCGCTCGGTTGCGAGTGCCATCGCCACGCTCGAGTCTTTACCCGTCCCTGGAGAGGTGCTCATCCTGGACGACGCCTCGCGCGACGGCAGTCGCGAGGTCGCCCAGGAACTGGCCCGAGCCGATCAGAGAATCCGGCTCATCCAGAGCGACGAAAATCTGGGACTGCCGCGTGCTCGCAACGTGCTGCTCAGCCAGGCTGGTTTCGAACACGCGATGATTCTCGATTCCGACAACCAGCTCGTGCCCTCGGGCATCGCAACCTTGTACGTCTCTGCCCGGCAAACCGGGGCGGTGCTCGCCTATGGGAATGTCCTCAAGGTCGATCAATGCGGCTCGGTCATGGGCGTGATGAGCAACGAACGCGTGACCGCGAATCTCCTGAAAGAGAACTGGATCGACGCCATGGTCCTGGTCCGAACGCACCGCCTCCTGGAGCTGGGTGGGTATGACTGTCAATGGTCTGCTCTGGAAGATTGGGAGCTGAACCAGAGGCTGTTCAGTCTCGGCGAGCCAATGGTGTTCGTCCCGGTCTTGGTGGGGAAGTACACGACATTGCCTCTATCGATGCTCCACGAGGCACCGTTATCGTCGCGCTGCCGACGAGCTTGGCGAATCTTCGGTAGCGTGGACGCGACGGATTCATCGCGATACCGCGCGTGCATTCACCATCCTGCGATCGGCACACTATGGGCCAGTACCGGTTGGTCATCGCCCCCACCGGCCCGGGCAGTTCCACAACGGGCGCCCTCGGGCCTGAAGGTTCTGGTGGTGGCCTCGGGAGGAGTGCGTAACTACGGCGACGATGCCATTCTCCTCTCAACCCTGCAGCGCCTGCGACGCATCCGGCCCAACAGCCTGGCATCGGTCGTCTCCGACGGACCAAGCTGTCCGCCGCTAGGCCGGTTCGGCGTGTGGGCAGGCACCTCTGAGGAGTTTGGCTCCGGCCTCAATCCAGACGACGTCCGTCACGGTTGTCGGAACGATCAGGCGCTAGCTGGGGAGCTCTCAAGCTGGCTCAAGTTCGGCTTCCACACACGAACGGACCTGAAGTCATTCGACGTGGTCGTTATCGCGGGTGGAGGCAACCTGAACAGCTACTGGCCGGAGCTGATCGCTCGGCGAGCGGCCATCGCCGCCGCCGCCAATGCCGCGGGCGTGCCTTACATCCTGAGCGGTCAGGGCGTCGGGCCGGTCTCGGCGGAGATCATCCCCATGCTCTCATTCCTCGTCGGCGGAGCGTCGGCCGTCGCAACTCGCGACCCGCTGTCGTTGCGGTTGTTGAGGCGAATCGTCCCGAATGGCCCTCGGATGAACATGGTTGGGGATGACGCGCTCGGCCTGCGCAGCGACGGGCCCGTGGTCGCTCGGGGTCACCTCGCAGAGATCGGTGTGCCGCTTGATCGCCGCTTATTGGGGTTCCAGGCGCGAGAGGCCTGTTACGTTGGTTTCTCTCGCGACGAGCTCAAGGAGACTGCCCGTCAAGTCGATGAATTCGCGGCGGAAAACGGCTACGTTGTGGTCTCCGTGCCGATCAACATGCAGTCCCATGGGCCCGAGGTGGAGCTGCTCGCCGACCTGGCCTACGGCAGTCGCCGGCGCGCTGAGTGGCACGTCGTGAATCATGCCAGCGACGTGGCGGCGATCGCCGGTGTGATCAAGGTCTGTAGTGCTTTTCTGACGCACAGTTATCATGCGGCGTTATTCGCCCTCGAGAATCGAATACCGACTCTGCTTTTTGCCCGCACTGGGTACTACCACCTCAAGGGAGAAGCCCTCCGCACGGCCTTCGGGATCCCTGTCCCACTTATTGCACTCCCCGATATCGAGGATGCTGCGATCGCTGATAAGCTCGAGAAAATCTCGCAATCAACCTGGTCGCGCGGGATGACGAGTGCGGACGTCGATGCCTGGCTGGACGGCGCCTTGCCGCGAGCCGGGAGTCGCGTGGGCCAAACGTTGCTTGCCAGGTTCGATCGCGCGGCATTGGGAATCGCTGGTTAGTCTGCCTGATTCCCGAGAGCGGACACAAGCTCCAGTTCCATCCCGGAATTGGCTTTGTTTACCGGCAGGAAACCGAAGCCATCGGATGCTACTCTTTGTGGGACAATGGCTTAAGCGCCAATACCATTGGCTTTGTTTGGCGCTTTTTCGGCGGCCGCCAGGCACAGGCTGCTTTCTTTTCTGCTGATGCGGGATGAGCCGGGCAGCGAGACCCGCGTCAAAGTTACTCCGACCGTTGTCGCCTTGCGATTCCGCAAAGTCTGCGTATTCGTGACAATCTCATCGAATCGTCCCTGTCTTTCAAGCAACACGCGGGCCGCGCGGCTGCGCCGCGCAACGCCCTCCACATGCGTGGCTCAGGCGCGCGGCCTGGAATCTCTCAGCGGATTGTCAAAGAGCGACTGCCGCGTCCGTACATCCTCATCATACGACAGGATCGGCCGACTCTGTGATTGAAGGAGACCAAGGAGCGGTTGTTGCCGCAGTCGATGGCATGGGAGAGGAAACGGTCATCGACGGGTCTCAGCGATCCTGGCATGGTGACACGCCGTGCCCTTCCGTCCCGAAGGTTCCCGCTTGCGGCCGGACATTCCGACGACCCCGTCCAACCCGCACAGGTGGCCTTTTCCGTCGTGCTAACGAAGTCGCCGAGACGCCCGCAGACACATCAGGCTACCGGCCTTCCTCGGTCGAGAGTGCGCGGCCAGAGATTCAAGGTAAGATGAGATTCAACATTGAGGGCTCGGCTCACCGCGTCATCTAGCCAAGGTTGCTCAGACGGTTGTCCGGGTCGAAGGTCAATCCAGGGACCATGAACGCTGAGAAGACTCGGGCCTGGAAGATTGGAAGAAGACTTGGCCATTAATCTCGGCCTGCTCTTTCGGGTCCTGGCCCTTGTGCGGAATCTGGACCGAATCCGTCAGGTGGCCGATGGAGTTGCCGAGATGAGCCGTGAAGAAATCGGATACTGGCTCGGAATGGCCATGCACCGGAAACACCCCCGACGGGTGCTGGCGGCATTGCGACTCTTGCTGACGAGCATCTAATGGCCGGAACGCCTTATCGAATCGTCGATGTCAGCAACTGGAGGATCCTTTCCGTCGAAGAGATGGGGAGCAAGCCCAAGTTCTGGGTTCAGGATCCGGACGGTCCCAAGTGGCTTTTCAAGCATCGCCACCGACCGAACGTCGGAGATGACTGGGCCGAAAAGATTGCCGCAGAGGTGGCCGAGAACCTCGCTATCCCCCATGCGACCGTGGAGCTTGCCAGATTCGAAGATAAGATGGGAATCATCTCGCGGGACCTCGTTGGAACAGCCTCGCCTCGTGAGCTCGTGCTTGGGAACAGTCTCCTCGTCGAGGCCGACCCGACCTATCCCCAGACGAATCGTTACCGCGTTGCGGAGCATACGATCGATCGGGTCTTTGCCGCTCTTGGGGCCGAGTTCATCGGTCTGCCAGATGAGAGCCCAAGTGACCCGGCCATCCGGTCGCCTCTCGACCTCTTTGTCGGCTATCTGCTGCTGGACTCCTTGATCGGCAATACCGACCGGCACCACGAGAACTGGGCCATCCTGCAACTCACCCCAACCGATGCCCAACGACGTGCTGTACTGTGCCCAACTTTCGACCATGCGTCTAGCCTCGCCCACGGCCTTACGGACGAGGAACGCGTCAAGCGACTCAACACGAGGGATCAAGGCTACGCGGTGCCTGCGTTTCTCCGGAGGGCACGGTCCGCGTTGTATCGGGTCCAAGGTGATCCGCAGCCCATGAGCCCCATTGACGCGTTCCGGGCAGCCGCAGACCGTCGTCCCGACTCAGGAGGATTCTGGCGGGGGCAGCTTAAGATTCTGGACGCGGGTATACTGGAGGAGACCGTGTTGCGGGTGCCTGACAAGATCATGTCCGAAGCCAGCAAGGAATTTGCTCTGGCACTGCTCGCCTGTAACCGATCCAGTCTACTCGCGGAGACAACGTGATTATGTCCCCACGACCCCCAGTCCTGTTCGTCACCTGGCGAAGTCCCAAGACTCACTCGATTATCCCGGTCGGACGACTGATCTACCGCGATGATAAACTCTATGAGTTTACATATATTAAAAAAGCTCAGGAAGCGATCCAGCAGGGATTTATGGCGTTCCTAGACTTCCCATATTTGGGCCAATTCTACCTGAGCCATCAGCTTTTCCCGCTTTTTTCCAATCGAGTTATGCCTGTCAGCCGTCCCGAGTTCCGCGAGTACATCGGGGCTCTCGGGCTTTCCCAGGAAAACGCCGACCCGATGCACATTCTCGCCCGGACCGGTGGAAGGCGAGAAACTGATCAAATCGAAATGTTCCCACTTCCCTTGTCAGACCCGCAAACAGGTGCCTTTGCCACACATTGCCTGATTCGTGGGATCCGGTACATGCCTCAGCCCGTCGTGGAGGAGCGAATCGCTGACCTCAGACCGCACGAGCCCTTGTTTTTGCTTTGGGACGCACAAAACGAGCTCGATCCAACCTCCCTCGCTGTTCGGACACGGGATTACGTCCTTCTGGGCTATCTTCCGGCCTACCTGAGCAGGGAGATGTGCGAACTTCTCTCCTCGTTGCCGCAGCCCCAAGTCTTTGTCGTGCAAGTGAATCCACCTCCTGCCGGGGTGCACCATCGTCTGCTGTGTCGAGTTGATGGCTGCTGGCCAGAAGGATACATCCCCTTTTCGACGGTGGACTACCAACCCATCAATACAGATGCTACGGACATCAGACAGTGGTTCGAGAGCCGAATGGTTCTCGCCTCCGAGAACAGCTCAAAGGTGACCCCAGGCTCAGTCACCGCATCCAGCAATATCTGACCATCCCCCAGCTCGACTTGACCGAATTCGGATCGGATGAATCGTACCGTGGAACAGGTCAATAACCGTCCCCGTCTGCTTGTCCTTTGTCTCTGTCTTGTCTCTGTGCCGACCGCCGGAGCGTCAAAATCGATCATGGCGAGCTGTCGGCGGCCCTCCCGGCGAATAGCGAGGCGCGGCTGTGCCCCGGGTCAGGTGTCGCCGAACGGTCGCGGACGCCCCTCTCCTGGAAATGAGGCTTGACTCGGCCCGGCATTTGGTATATATATAAACTATATGAGCCAGGCTCCGAAGCCCGAACGCTGGTCGCTGCCGGTCCTGAACGAGGATCCCCGCGGCTGGGAGGCCAAGGTGGTCACCACCTTGCTCCGCTTCCATAACCGTTTGGAGCGGCGTATGGCCGAGGCCCTCGGGGATCATGGCCTGACACTGCCCCAGTTCGACGTCCTGGCGACGCTCTGGCACGGCGAGGGCATCACCCAGCAAGAGCTGGCCGAGCGGCTCCTGGTCACGAAGGGGAACGTGGTCGGGCTCATCGACCGGGTCAGCACGGCTGGATGGGTCGAGCGACGCCCCGACCCGGAGGACCGGCGGGCCAATCGGCTCTACCTGACCGATGCCGGCCGCAAGCTCCTGGCCGAGGCGTGGCCCAGCCAGATCGCTCTCAACCAGAAGATCTTCGGCACATTGACCGAGGGAGAACTCCGGCTGATGCACGAGTTGCTCGTGCGGCTCGAGTATGCGAGTCGGGACTGCGAGTGAGTTTTTTTGGGCTTAAAGTTTATGTGTTAACC
>Ga0310038_10003017_pt1 | contig 12276 bp, 6 predicted proteins | sample Sb_taG_6_FD_200461 | JGI IMG/M metagenome (GOLD analysis project Ga0310038, IMG submission 200461) | Peat soil microbial communities from Weissenstadt, Germany - Sb_50d_4_PS metaG (v2) (version 2) | ecosystem: Environmental > Terrestrial > Soil > Wetlands > Peat | place: Germany: Weissenstadt... | reverse complement strand
CGACATGGACGATGACCCCGACAAGCGCGAGATCGTGCGCGTCATTGTCATGCTGGGACAGCAGCTCGGCATGAAGGTGGTGGCCGAGGGCACGGAGAAGGCCGAGCAGGTGAGATACCTCAAGGACCTGGGCTGCGACTACGCCCAGGGCTACTTCTTCTCCCGGCCGGTGGATGCGCGTGCCTTCGAAGAGCTGCTGGCCGGCGGCCAGGTCGCGGTTCCCCAGTTGTCCCACTGACGCGGCTCCCCGCAGTTCCTTTCCGCATCACCTAGATCAGCTACAATTCGCCTCGAGGACACGCGAGGATGGGCTTAGCTTCCGGCACACGACTGGGGCCCTATGAGATCCGCTCCGCGCTCGGCGCGGGCGGGATGGGCGAAGTCTATCGAGCGAGCGACACCCGTCTGGGGCGGGACGTCGCCATCAAGGTCCTGCCCGAATCGTTTGCCCGCGATGGCGACCGCCTGCACCGCTTCGAGCTGGAAGCGCGCACCGTAGCGGCGTTAAATCATCCCAACATCCTGGCCCTGTTCGACATCGGTACTCACGATGGCTCGCCCTACATCGTCTCCGAACTGCTCGAAGGCGAGACCCTGCGCCAGCGGCTGGAGCAAGGCCCGCTGCCGTCACGCCGGGCTGTCGAATTCGCCCTCCAGGTTTCACAAGGCCTCGCCGCCGCCCACGAGAAGGGCGTCGTGCACCGCGATGTGAAGCCGGAGAACATCTTCCTCACCAAAGATGGCCGGGTGAAGATCCTGGATTTCGGCCTCGCCAAACTTGCACGTCCCGAAGGCGCCGCCTCCGGCTCCGACAGTCTCACCCTTGGCACCACCCAGACCGCTGCCGGGATGGTCATGGGCACCATGGGTTACATGTCGCCGGAGCAGGTGCGGGGAAAGCCCATCGACCCGCGCTCCGATATCTTCAGCTTTGGCGCGGTGGTGTACGAGATGCTCGCGGGCAAGCGCGCCTTCCAGGGCGAGACCAGCGCCGATACCCTGACCGCGATCCTGCAGCAGGATCCGCCCGAGCTCACCCAGAGCGGCTTGCAGGTTTCTCCGGCGCTCGATCGCATCGTCCGCCGCTGCCTCGAAAAGGAAGCCAGCGACCGCTTCCAGGGCGCGCGCGACCTTGGATACGCACTGGACGCCGTCATGGGCAGCAGCGCCTCGACGCCCGAGGCGCCCGCCGCGGAAGTGCGAAAGAAGACGCCCAACCTGCGCCTCCTGCTCGCCGTTACATCGCTGGTCGCCGTGCTGGCGCTGGCCGCGGTTGCCTGGCTGCTGACGCGGCGGGCGGCGCCGCCGTTGGATTATGTCGCGCTCACCTTCCGCCGCGGAAACATCACCCGCGCCCGCTTTGCCCCCGACGGCCAGACCGTGGTCTACAGCGCGGCCTGGGATGGCGCGCCGCCGGAGATCTTCTCGGTGCGCAAGTCACTTACCGATTCGCGTACGCTCCTCGCCGACGCCACCCTGTTGGCGGTGTCGAATACCGGTGAGTTGGTGGTGATTCCCCAGCCGAAGTTCCTCGATTGGAACTCCGCTTTGGGCACAGTGGGCAGCCTATCCATGGCGGGCGGCCGGCCGCGCGAGATTCTGGAGAACATACGCGACGCCGATTGGTCTCCGCAGGGCGCCGGCCTGGCGGTGGTGCACATGGTAGGACGTGAGTGCCAAGTCGAGTTTCCCGCGGGCAAGCCGTTGTTCAGGACCAGCGGATACATCAGCGATTTGCGCTTCTCTCGTGACGGCCGCCGCCTGGCTTTTCTCCACCACCCGATCGACGGCGACGACCGTGGCGACGTGGTAGTCGTGGACCTGCAGGGCCACACCACCACGGTCTCCGCCAACTGGGAATCCACGCAGGGATTGGCCTGGTCCGCGGATGGCCAGGAAGTCTGGTTTTCCGCTACCACGTCAGGAGGACGGTATTCCATCCATGCCGCGACCCTCTCCGGCAAGGTGCGTGAGATTCTGCGCGCCCCGGCCCGGGTGCGGATCCACGATGTCGCGCCCGATGGCCGCATGCTGATCACGCGCGACGACATGCGCTCCGGCATCGTGGCCCTTGCTCCCGACGGGAAGGAGCTCGATTTCTCGTGGGGTGATTTTGCCGGCGATCCCATCATCTCCCGCAACGGAGCCACCGTTATCTTTACCGACTGGTCGGAGGCCGCCGGCAGTGATTACGGCCTCAACCTGCGCAAGCTCGACGGTTCTCCCGCCATCCAACTGGGCAAAGGGGTTGCGGAGGGGATATCGGACGACGGCAAATGGGTGCTGGCACTGCTTGCGGGGCCTCCCTCCAGGCTGATGCTGGTGCCGACCGGGGCCGGTCAGCCGCGCGAATTCCCCAGGGGAAGTATCGACGGCTACAACGCGAAAGGCTCCTGGTTCCACGACGCTAAGCGGGTTGCCTTCAACGCCCATCTGCCCGGCAAGCCATCGCAGGTTTTCCTGCAGGACTTGAGCGGAGGCGATCCACGCCCGATCAGCCCGGACGCTCTGGTCTCGGTGCAGGCCGGCATTTCTCCAGACGATGTTCAAATCCTGGCTTACAACGCGGAGCGAACCCTGGTGCTGGCGCCGATTTCAGGCGGCCCGCCGCGTCCGGTGGCCGGCGTTCGGGCGGACGACTCGCCCGCCGGTTGGAGCACCGATCCTGCCCGCCTGTACGTGGTCGTGACCGGAACTCTCCATCCCGAGCTTTACCAGGTGAATGTGCTCACCGGCGAACGTAAGTTGTTGCGCAAGATCAGCCCCGCCGATACCGCCGGCTTATATCCGTTCCGCGGCAACTTCACGGTCACCGCCGATGGACGCACCCTGGCTTACGAGTACGACCGCTCGCTCGACCAGCTCTTCATCGCCGAGCCCTCGCGATGACGCTTTGTTCCAGCACTCCATTCCGCAGAACTTCTTTCCTGCCGCTTACGTAACTGGGTGTGACAATGCAATGGGAGGGAGACCGATGCGCAACCGAATGATCGCGGGACTCTTCTTGGGATTACTCACCTGCTTGCCGGCGGCAGCCGCGCCGCAGTGCGCCCAGGAGATCCTGGCCAAGGCGAAGCAGGCGATGGGCGGAGATGCCTGGGACGCGATTCACACTACCTACAACAAGGGCAAGCTCACCACCAGCGGGCTCGCCGGCCCGGCTGAGTCCTGGGAAGACAACCTCACCGGGCGGTATCTTGAAAAATACCAGCTCGGGCCGACCTCCGGCGCCGACGGCTTCGATGGGAAGCTGGTCTGGTCGCAGGATGCCTCCGGTGAGCCGCGTGCCGAGGGCGCCGAGAATGCGCGCCAGGGGGCGGCGGATGAAGCCTATCGCAATGCCATCGCCTACTGGTTCCCGCAACGCTGGCCGGCGCAGATCGAGTGTTCCGGCCAGAAACAGGAGCAGGGGAAGACCTTCCATGTTTTGCGGATCACGCCGCAGGGTGGCCGTCCGTTCGACCTGTGGATCGACGCGGCCACCTACCTGTTCGATCACACGGTGGAGAAGACCGACATCGAAACCCGTAGCACCTATCTTTCCGATTACCGCATCGTGAATGGAGTGAAGGTGCCGTTTGCCGTGCGCTCCACCAACGGCGATACGCAATACGACCAATTCGTCGCGCTGGAGAAAGTCGAGTTCAACGCCCCCCTCCAGGAGGCGCAGTTCCGTATGCCGCAACCTCCGCCGCCGGATTTTGCCATTGCCGGGGGCAAGAGTTCCACCACGGTGCCGTTCGAATTGTTCAATAACCACATCTACGTCGAGGTGAAGCTCAACGGCAAAGGCCCGTTTCGCGTGCTGTGCGACACCGGAGGGGCCAATATCGTTACCCCGACGCTGGCACGGGAACTGGATCTGAAGTCCGAGGGAGCACTCCAGGGCCGGGGGGTGGGCGAGAAATCCGAGGATGTCGGCCTGGTCAAAATACAGAGCCTGGGCGTGGGAGAGGCGACTCTCGCCAACCAGGTCTTCGCCGTCTACCCCATGGAAGCCTTCTCCGCCGTGGAGGGCACACAGATCAATGGACTGATCGGCTACGAAGTTTTCAAACGCTTTGTCGCGAGAGTGGACTACGAGCATCACCTGATCACGTTGACGGTGCCGTCAGCGTTCGCCTACAAGGGTGACGGCACGGCGGTGCCCTTCCAGTTCAACGCGCACATTCCGCAAGTGGAGGGTGAGATCGACGGCATCCCGGGAAAGTTCGATATCGATACGGGCAGCCGCACTTCCCTCACTGTGCTGGGGCCTTTTGCGGAGAAGCATGATCTGGCGGCCCATTATGGCGCGAAGCTCGAAGCTGTGACCGGTTGGGGGGTCGGCGGAGCGGCAAGGGGGCTGGTCACGCGCGCCAAAGTCCTTCGCCTGGGGAAAGTGGAAGTCCATGATCCGGTTACGGAGCTGTCATTACAGAAGAAGGGCGCGTTTGTAAATCCGTACGCAGCCGGGAACGTGGGTGCGGGGGTGCTCAAGCGCTTCAACATCACCTTCGATTATCCGCACCAGCAGCTCATCTTCGAGCCCAATGCCAACTATGACCAGCCGGACGTCTATGACCGCTCGGGCATGTGGCTCAACCAGTCCGGCGAGACGTTGGAAGTGATGGACGTGGTCGCTGGCGGGCCGGCCGCAGCCGCCGGGCTGAAGACCGGGGATAAGATTCTGGCCATCGCCGGCCGTCCGGTGAGCAAGCTTTCGCTGCCCGCGGTCCGCCAGGAATTCAAGTCGGAGCCGGGCACCAAGTTGCGCCTGAGCATTCAGTCGGGTGAGCAGAAACGTGACGTGGAGTTGGTATTGAAGAATCTCGTCTGATTCATCCCCCTAAAGTTCGGGCCGCGGCGTGCCGATAAAACCAGCAGGGATTCTTTGACCCCGTGATGTCCCAATGTGACAACGCAGGAGATTCTTCATGCCTAAGGTGAATTGCTGGGAATGAAAAAAGTGCGGACGCCAGGAGGGTGGCACAAAAGTGGCGGAACTCGGTGTTTGTCCGGCAGCCAATGCGGAGCGAATCAACGGCGCCAATTGCGGACTCAATGGTGGACGGGCATGCTGGGCGCTTGCGGGAACACTTTGCGGGGGACAAGTACAAGGCACGTTCGCAGCCAAACTTTCCAACTGCATGGCGTGCGACTTCTACAAACTCGTAGCCCAGGAAGAAGGCGCGGATCTGCTGAGCGCTCGGGCCATATTGGGACGAATGGCCTAGATGTGGCGGCTCAGGTACGCGGGTCAAATCCGCCACGGAAGCCATGATTGCATTCGATCGGGAGTAATGGTTTTATTTCCGCGGGCAAATTTGTATCGTTTGCTACCATCGCGGAAAGCATGACTTCCCCCGCCCCACCCACGGGTTTTGCCACACCCAGGCACTACTTTGCCTATGGCGCTCTTTGCCTGTTATGGGGTAGCACCTGGATCGCGGTACGGGTGCTGGTGCAGGATGTGCCGCCGTTTCGGGCAGCCGCGATCCGCTTCGTGCTCGCGGCCGTAATCCTGGGCATCGCCGGCGCGGCAATGAAACTGCGGTTCCCACGTTCCGCGCGCGAGTGGCGCAACCAGGTAATACTAGGCATCACCATGATGAGCGTCCCATACGGCGCGGTGTTCTGGGCCGAGCAGCACATCAACGCCTCGCTGACCGCGCTGCTGTTCGCCTCGTTCCCGCTGGTGGTGGCGATCTGGAGTCCGATCTTGACCGGTCAGACCGTGCCCCGCCGCGCACTGTTCAGTATCGTCGTTGGATTTGGGGGGATGGCCGTCCTTTTTTTTCGTGGTGTGCCGTACTCGCGCGTGGGGCGTCTCAGCGCCATCGCGGTGCTGGTCGGCGTGGTTTCGTCCGCCTGGGCCACAGTATCGGCCAAACGCCAGGCTTCCACCACCAATCCGCTGGTTAGCACCGGCATCCAGATGGCCGTGGCCGCGGTCGTGACCACGGCCGCCAGCCTCACGCTCGAACGTGGGCAGGAATCGCACTGGACGGCTGTTTCGTTCTCTATGCTCGTGCTGCTCGCGGTATTCGGATCGGCGGTGGCGTTTTCACTGTATTACTGGCTGCTGCGCGACATTACCGCCTACCAGTTGGGCACCATCGATCTGGTCGTGCCGCTGGTGGCGACCACCGAAGGCGCACTGCTGCTGAGGGAATCGATTCCCCTGCTGATGATCGCCGCCATGGTCGTAGTTCTGGGTGCAGTGCTGGTGGTGATCCGCAGCGAGAGTCCGGAAGAGGTCATTTCCCTTTCCGGCCGGATTGAAGCGTAAGCAGGGCCAGCAGCGACGGTCCGGTGCTAACGCCAGCCTAGAAAACCGCCTGCCAGACGGTATCCAGCACGGTCCCATCCACCCACTTAACCACGGCGACAGGATTTTGGCCCAGGCGCGGACGCTGGGGCTTTCCGCCGCAGATCCTTTCCACTTCGCGCTGGATGTCCTCGATGCGCCGGATGGGAAGCGGCGAGCCTTTCACCCGATCAAGCAGGTCCTGGCGCAGCGGGTTGATGGCGATGCCGCGCTCGGTGGCTACTACGTCGATCATCTCGCCCGGGCCGGTCAGCGTGGTGACCTCATCCACAATCACCGGGATGCGGTCGCGGAACGAAGGCACCGCCAAGATGGTGCATCCCGCGAACAGGCAATTCTGCCAGCCGCCGATGCCGTGCAGCAGCCGGCCATCCGAGTGGGTGACGACGTTGGCGTTGAAGTGGGTATCGACCTCGGTCGCGCCCAGCACCACCACGTCCACCAGTTGATTGAAGAAGCCTTTGCCGTTGTAGTTATAAGAGGTGAACGGCGAGGTGGCGATGTGGCGGGGATCGCGCGCCATGGATTCCACGCCCGCAAGGTCGAAGGTCTGGCCGTCGAGGATGTAGTCGGCGAGGCCTTCGCGCAAAAGCTCGACCAGGTAGCGGGTTGAGCCGCCGCGCACGAAGCGCGCTTTAACGCCGGCTTCCTTCATCATGCAGCGCAGGTAGTCCACGAAGGCCAGCGCGATCCCGCCGGCGCCCGCCTGGAAGGAGAAGCCGTCGCGCATGATGCCGACGTCGCGAATGAAGCGTGCGACGTGCTCCGCGATCTTCAGCCGGTCGGGGCTGCGCGTGATCTGCGTGGTGCCGGAGACGATCTTGGCCGGGTCGCCGATCGAAGGCACCTCGACCACATAGTCCACGTTGTTGCCCTGGATTTGCCAGGGCACGCAGGGGAAGGGAACCAGGTTGTCGGTGACCACGATGACGTGGTCGGCATACATGGAATCAGCCAGCGCGAAGCCGAGCGAGCCGCACGCCGACTTGCCCAGCGAGCCGGTAGCGTTGCCGAAGGCATCGGCCGTAGGCGCGGCGATCACGGCGATGTCGATGTGCACCTCGCCATCCTGGATCGCCTGCCAGCGTCCGCCGTGCGAGCGCAGCACGCCCATGCCGCGCATCTTGCCCTGCGAGCAGTAATCGCCCAGCGGCCCGTTCATCGAGCCCTCGATGTGGTGGACCACACCCGCTTCCATCAGCTCGATCACGCCGGCCTGCGCCGGAAACGACGCGCTGGGAAACCACATCAGGTCGCGGATACCCATGCGCGCCGCGGTCTCTAGCGCCATCAGCGCGACCGCATCGCCATCGCGCAGGTGATGGTGGTTGGAAATGGTCATCCCGTCGCGCAGGCCGCATTTGCGCAATGCAATCTCGAGATCGGGCACGCGCTTGTCGCCGTTGGCAGGATAGTCGCCCGCTGAGTGGATAGGCGGCGCGGCCTTCGACCCCTGCGGTTGATGCTTGCCAACGCCGGGAAAGGCGACCTGCTTCCGGCCGTTCACCTCGGCGGGGACGACACGCCCGGCGGCGTTGGTGACGAGTTCGAAACCGTTGGTCATGCCGGCGCTAAGTTGTGTCCAGGCTCTCCGTTGTGCTGGTCTTGCCCGACCGCAGCAATCCCATCTGGCGCGCGCGTTCCACCAGCTTCAGTGCGCGCTGCACCACCGGCGGGTCGATCATCTTCGAACCCAGCGAGACCACGCCCAGTCCGCGCTGCTGCGCTTCCTCGAACGCCGCCACAATCTTCAGCGCTTTCTCGATTTCGGCCTGGGCGGGCGCGAACGCCTGGTGGATCACCGGGATTTGCAGCGGATGCAAGCAGCCCATGCCCTCGAATCCCAGGGCGCGGGCCGATTCGGCCCAGCGGCCGAGACCCTCCATGTCGCCCACGTCGCTGTACACCGAGTCGCTCGCCTGTATGCGCGCGGCGTGCGCAGCGTTCACCAGGCGCGTGCGCGCGTAGATCGACTCACGGCCCTCCGCGGTCTTCACCACGCCGAGGTCGGCGGTGTAATCCTCCAGGCCAATGCTCATGGCAACCATGCGCTCGCTGGCGCTGGCGATGGCAAGCGCGTTCTCGATCCCCAGCGCCGATTCCAGGATGGCCATCAGCCAGATCGGCCGGTCGATCTGGCAGCGTGCCGCGATCTCTTTGACTCGTTCCTCTACCGCCAGGATTTGTTCCGCATCCTCGACCTTGGGGACAAGCACCAGGTCGGGCGCTTCGGGGACGACTTCTTCCAAATCCTCGTAGCCGAGCGGGAGCTGGTTGATGCGGACCATGCGCTCGGCGGCGCCGAAGTCCACCGCGCGCAGGGCGTTGCGCACAAGAATGCGGGCCGCGTCCTTCTCCGCGGGGTGGACCGCGTCTTCCAGGTCGAGGATGATGGCATCGGGTGCGTGCAGTCCGGCGTTGATGAAATATTTCGGCTCGCTGCCGGGAAGGTAGAGGCGCGAGCGCCGCAGCCGATCGCGAGCCGAAGGCGGCGGCAGCGGCACGGATTCCGGTAGCGCGCGGCGGCCTTGTCCCAGCCCAGCGCGGCGGACCGCCGCCTCGATGCGGGCGGAGATCACAAAGGGCAGCGCGCCTTCATCCTGAATGGCGATGCGGGCGTGATCGATGCCGAGTTCCGCCAGCACACCTTGCACCTGCGCGCGGATGCTATCCCCATAGTAGGGAGCGACGCGCGACTGAAGTTCGATCTCGATGCCGCTGGTCTGGCGCGGCTCGAAGACAACCCGCAGGTCCGAGCGGACATCCGGTCCACTGCGCCCGGCTTCAAAGCTCGTCTTGAGGTTCGTAGTGCTCGCCACCGTTTCAGTCGTCCCTACAGGACTTACGCCATCTTGCTCAGCATACCCGGCGCTGAAGCGCCGGGCTAATCTCATCCGCCGCTACGCGGCTGGCTGATTTGCAGCGTCGACTTGCCAAAGTCTCACGGCCGAGCTAAAAGCTAAGAGCTAAAGGCTAAAAGCTAGCTCCCAGCTTCGCCAAAATCGCCTCCGTCATCTGCGTAGTGCTGGCGGCGCCCTGGGCGATTGCCTTGGGTCCGCCTGCGATGCGCATCGTATCGTACGTCCGCACCTTGCCTTCGCTGACGACGGCGGCGATGGCCGCGCGCACACGATCCGCCTTTGCCTTCTCGCCAATGTGATCGAGCAGCATGGCCGCCGAGAGAATCATGGCGATAGGGTTGACGATGGGCGGATCAAGCTCGGCATATTTCGGTGCGGAGCCGTGCGTGGGCTCGAAGACCGCAACCTCATCGCCGATGTTACCCGAAGCGGCAAAGCCCAGGCCGCCGATAAGGCCGGCAAAGGCGTCGGAGATGACGTCGCCGAAAAGGTTCGAGGCAATGATCACGCCGTAGTCTTCCGGATTCTTGGTCAGCCACATGGCCTGCGCGTCGATGTTGGTGGACCACAGCGGGATCTCCGCGAACTCCTTCGCGATCTGCTTGGCGACGTCCTCCATCATGCCGGAAGTTTCGCGCAGCACGTTCGGCTTTTCGCAGATGGTCACGTTGTTGTAGCCGTACTCGCGCGCCCACTGGAAGGCGGCGCGGCAGATGCGCTCAGCTGCCGGGCGCGTGATGATGCGGACGGAGATGGCGAGGTCCTCACCTTTCACCTGCGCGAACGGCTTGAACTTGGCGTGCGTGGCCAGCGCGCCGCGCACCGGTTGCGGAGGATTGGTCCACTCGACGCCGCAGTAAAGTCCTTCCGTATTCTGCCGGAAGACCACCACGTTGACCTGCGGCTCTTCGAAGCCACCGCCGGGCTTCTTGCGGATAAAGTTCAGCGGATTGCCAGGAAACCCGATGCATGGCCGCACACAGATATCGAGATTGAAGCGCTGGCGCATGGTGACGATCGGGCTGTAGTAGGTGAAGCCCTTGCCGCGCAGCGCCGGGCTCAGTTCGGCGTCGGCAGCTTGCTTCGGCTTGGAGGTGATGGCGCCGAAAAGGCCCAGCTTGTGGCGCGCCAGCAGTTCGACGGTGCGGTCGGGCAGGGCATTGCCTTCGCTCTTCCAGAACTCCCAGCCAATGTCGCCGTGAATGTAGCTGGCCTCGAAGCCGACGGCATTGAGCACGCGTATGGCCTCGGGCAGAACCTGATTGCCGATTCCGTCGCCGGGCATGGAGACAACAGTCGGTTTGGGCATGAAGGCGGAGACTCCGGGACTTGTGATTTCTGATTTGCGATTTGTGAGCGGGAGTTTCAATGACCCGATGACCCGATCTCCCGATCCATCAATCACAAATCACAAATCACCAATCACAAATGTCCCAGCCTCCTGGCCACCAGCCTCTCCACTCCGCCCGCGATGACCAATGATTGTGGCACGCTGCCCAGGGCGGGAAAGTGGAACACGTCACCACGCCATGTGACGGTGCTGGCGGTGAAGTCGATATCGATCTCATCTCCAGGAATGATGGTCTTCTCTGCGGCCCCGAGCCGCTCGCGCAGGCGCTTCACCAGTTCCGGCACCTCGATGCACAGAAAGCCGTTGTTGAACGCATTGCGCAGGTAGGTTTGCGAAAAGCTGCCAGCAATCACCAGCGGAATGCCCTTGGCCTTGAGCGCCGTCACCGCCTGCTCGCGGCTGGATCCGGTGCCGAAGTTGAAGCCGCCCACCAGTACATCACCCGGGAGCACGTTGACGGCGAACTGAGGATCGTAGTTCTCCATTACCACGCGCGCCATCATCTCGGGCGTCATGTCCTCGCGATAGGTGTAAGTGCCGGGATAGACGGCGTCGGTGTTGAGGTTGTCCCTGGAGACGAACACCAGCCGTCCGCGGACGCGCGCGGGGAAGCCGGGAAGGATGCTGACCGTCTCGGCGCTAGGCTTGCCGCCATCGAACTCGGTGTACTGGCGTTTCAATTTCCGGTACTGCTTGGTCTCCGGTCCGCAAATGTAGCCTGCGACCGCCGACGCGGCGACCACGGCGGGGCTGGCCAAATAGCATTGCGCTTCGCGCGAGCCCATTCGTCCTTTGAAATTGCGGTTGGTGGCGGAAATGCCGACCTCGCCGGGCTCGAGCAGCCCCGTTCCCAGGCCGATGCACGGACCGCAGCCCGCCGGCAGCGGGATGGCGCCGGAGTCGAGGATGGTCTGCCAGATTCCGCGGCGCTCGGCCTCGTCCTGCACCCAGCGGCTGGCCGGCGCAAGATAGAACTTCACCGTGGATGCGACCTTCCTGCCCCGGAGCACCGTCGCCGCGGCCTCCAGGTCCTCGATGCGCGAGTTCACGCACGAGACCAGGTAGGCCTTGTCGATCTTGATGTGCCTCTTCTGCGCGTCCGCGAGCGAGGACATGACCTGCACCGTGTCCGGCCCGGAGATATGCGGCGTGACCGCGCTCAGGTCCATCACGATGCGCGCGGCATAGGCAGCATCGGGATCGGGTGACGGCGGAGCTTTTTCGAGGCGTGCCAATTCGCTTTCGAGCAGGCGCTTTTCGCCATCCGCGCCCAATTGCGTCCGCCGTGCGCGCAGCCATGCGAAGGTGGCAGCGTCAGCAGGGAACCAGCCCACCAGCGTGCCCCACTCGGTGGTCATGTTGGAGATGGTCAGGCGCGCTTCCACCGAGAGCGACGCCACGCCCGGCCCGGTGAACTCGACGGCCGCGTTCAGCACCTCTTCCTGGTTGTAGAGCCCGCAGAGGGCGATGATCACGTCCTTGCCGCTCGCGCCCGGCGGCAGCCTGCCTTCAAGTATTACTTGAACTGTTCGCGGGATCTGCCACCAGAATTCGCCCGTAGCCCAGATGGCGGCGGCATCGGTGCGGACCACCGGCGTGCCCACCGCGCCGAGGGCGCCATACATATTGGAGTGCGAGTCGGACGCGACGACGAAGCTGCCGGGCAGGACGTATCCGCGCTCCACCATGATCTGGTGCCCGATGCCGGAGCCGGCGGGATAGAAGTCCACGCCGTGCTCGCGGGCGAAGGCTTC
>Ga0310038_10003007_pt1 | contig 12294 bp, 9 predicted proteins | sample Sb_taG_6_FD_200461 | JGI IMG/M metagenome (GOLD analysis project Ga0310038, IMG submission 200461) | Peat soil microbial communities from Weissenstadt, Germany - Sb_50d_4_PS metaG (v2) (version 2) | ecosystem: Environmental > Terrestrial > Soil > Wetlands > Peat | place: Germany: Weissenstadt... | reverse complement strand
CTACCGGCGGCGCTTGGCGAAAAAACCCTAACCACAATCCCGCGGGGGACCTCTCCGCGACCCCCGTATCCGGATCCTCACCGATTGAAGGAGTTCCTCATGAAACCGCAAACCCACCGACCGACGGCGCTCCGCCGCCTGGTCCTCCCGGCCGTGGTCGTGGCGCTGGCCGCCTGGGCCGCCTCGCCGGCGCGGGCCGACAACATCGACGTCGGCCTGATCAAGAAGGCCCCCGAGATCCTCAAATACTTGAAGGACAAGAAGTACAAGAACGTCGGCGTGCTGCGCTTCCAGCTCAAGAAGGGCGGCGGCAAGGCGACCTACGCCGCCGGGCCGATCAACCGCAACGTCGCCGACCGCCTGGAGAACGTCCTGTTGATGGAGATCGACCCGAACAACCCGGTGGGCGTCATCCGCGACGCCAGCGCCGTCGCCGCCAAAAATGCCCCCAAGAAGCACTGGGTCGAGGGCGACGCCGCCCAGCGGGCCACCCTGTTCGGTTACACTTACCCCCTCGCCTGGGAGACCGACAAGGTCAAGCCCGACGCCTTCCTGCATGGCATCGTCAAGCTCAGCGAGGACATGCGGACGACGACCGTGCTCGTCGCCTGCTTCGACGGCAAGTCGGACGACGAGCACACGGTCTGCAAGTTCGACGTGAAGACCGACCGCACCATCCTGGCCGACTCCGGTCAGAGCTACGTCCTGTCGCGCGGCATCGTGAAGAAGCGCGGCGTCGAGACCGATAACGGCAAGAAGACCAAGGACGGCAAGAACCTCGACGACCTGCTCAACGAGGACGCCGTCAACAGCGCCAAGGACCGCGACCAGAAGAAGGTCGGCAACGGCGGCAACGGCGGCAACAAGCCCAGTGCGCTGGCCAATGAATACCTGGACTTCGAGGTCTTCTACGACGACCAGTCGCAGCCGATTACCGGCGACCCGAACGAGGGCGGCGAGCTGCGCATCAATCCGCCGCGGACCGGGCAGACGGTGGAGTTTCGGATGAAGAACAAGACCCAGGACGACATCGGCGTCGTGCTCTTCGTCAACGGCACCAGCACCCTGGAGTACATGCGCGACCCGCCCGAGAAGTGCCGCCGCTGGATCTTCCCGGCCGACGGGCAGAGCTACTGGATTCGCGGTTACGTCGATGAGAACGACGTTCGGACGCCGTTCAAGATCGTCGGCGCGGGCGATGACCTCATCAAGAACGAGTTGGCCGACCGGCTGGGGCTCATCGAGGCGTGCGTCTTCCTCAAGGGCTCGGAGCCGACCTCGAACGGGGAGATGCTGGTCAGCCGTAATCTGAACCTGCGCTCGCTGTCGCCGTACTACCTGAAGAAGATGGGCGGCACGAAGAAGCCGAAGACGCCGGTCGAGGCCCGGGCCCTGGCGTTCAAGCACGCCGGCCTGAAAGTCCCGGTCAAGTCGCGGGCCCTGGGGGATGGCGAGGAGGGTTTCATCGTCCCCGACCCGGAGCTGCGCGACCAGCTGACCATCGAGCAGCGGGAGTTCCCCAACCCGACGGCCGTGGCGACGCCCATCGTCATCCGCTACAACGACAAGCCGGCCAACAACTAAGCACCAGCCGCTTGCGGCTTCGCAGGTGGAACGTGCGAAGCCGCAAGCGGCCCCGAAAAATGCCGGCCGACCTGTCCGGGTCGGCCGGCCGTTTCCGCTTTCCCTTACAGAGGGCGGGCTGTGTACCCCGGCCCCCCAACCCGCAAGACAATCTTCGACCCGATCCAAAGGGAGTTTCCATATGACCGCTCACCGGCGAATGTTCCGCCCGTGGCTGCGTCCGCTGGCTGCCGTGGCGATGGCCCTGGGCCTTTGCGCCGGAGTCGCACGTGCCGATCACCTCGACGACAAACTCAACGCCAACGCCCCCCGCATCGTCGAGGCCCTTCAGAAGCAGGGGGTAAAGAATGTTGGCGTCCTTCGCTTCCGCGTTAAGGATGGCGACCGACCGGAAACCTTCAGCGCCGGGCCGCTCAACGGCAACCTGGCCGTCCGCCTCGAAAACATCCTGGTCCTGCACGCCGGCACGGAGGACAAGGACGCTCTCGGCATCATTCATAACGCCGCCCAGGAGGCAGGACGTCACAAGGTTGGCAAGTGGCAGGGCAACGAGGCCGAGCAGCGCAAACTGTTCGCCATCGACACCTACCCCCTCGCCTGGGGCAGCAAAAAGGTCAAGGCCGACGCCTTCGTCACTGGCCTGGTCAAGCTGTCGTCCGACTGCAAGCGCGGCACCGTCGTCGTCGAGGCCTTGACGGCCCCAGGTGAGGTCAAGAAGCTGGTCGAGTTCTCGTTCGAGGGCGACCCCGCCCTGCTCATGGACCTCGGCAAGTCGTACTCCCTGAGCCGGCGCAGCCTGGCCGGCGCCCGCACCCCCCTCAAGACGCGCGACCTCGTGTTCGAGGCGGCCCGGCGCGGCGACGACTCGCCTAACGGCAACCCGCCGCCCGCCGGTAACAACCCGCCCAGCGGCAACGACCAGCCGGTCGTCAACAACGCCAAGGATACCATCGAGGTCGGCGGCGTCGAGTTCCAGCTGCTCAGCGACGGCCAGGCCGTGACGTTCAAGCCGAAGGACGCCTCGAACAACAACGGCGGCTACCAACTCGAGTCGCCGGAAGTGAACAAGCAGATCGTCTTCAAGATCACCAACAAGACCGACAAGACCGTCGGCGTAGACGTGAAGTTCAACGGCAGCAGCCTGTACCTCGAGCAGACCGACGAGCCGGCCAACTGCCGCGTCTGGGTCCTCAAGCCCGAGGACAAGTATCGCTCCTACTCGCTCAAGGGCTGGTATCTTCAGGACGGCGACGGGGAGAAGTTGAAGCTGGCGCCGTTCAAGGTCCTGACTGGTGACGACGCCCAGAAGTGGCGCGACTCGCTGACGCAGCTCGCCGACAAGGCCGGCACCATCTGCGTCACCGTGTTCGAGGAGGGCGACCCGGCCGGCTCCGAGATGCTCATCAGCGCCCGCGGCCTGAAGAAGGGCGAGGACGCGTTTGCCCGCAGCGACCTCGGCCGATTGCAGCGCAGCCTCATGAAGAGCGGCCACCTGATGCGCGACGTGAAAAAGCGCGAACTGATCGTCCCCGACAAGGACTCGTTGCAGGCGGTGGCGGACAACGTCATCAAGAGCATCGATTTCCAGCGCAAGCCGGTGGCGATCGGCTCGGCGATCATCAATGTCGTTCCCCGGGCCGTCGCCCCGACGAACGGCTCAAACAACGGCCCCAACTGAGAGTCTGTTGCGACAGCCGCTTGCGGCTTAGCGGCAGCCTGGAATCCCCGAAGCCGCAAGCGGCTTTCAGAAGAGGGACCCGTCCATGTTCCATCCGACCCTCCGCCCCCTGGCCGTCCTGATCGGCTTCGCCCTCCCCGCCCTGCTGCCCGCGGCCTGTGCCGACGACGAACTCCCCGTCCTGATGTCGCCGGCCCCTGCCGAGGAGGACATCCTGCCCGCCCTGCTGCCGTCGGTCCGGGCCCTCAACCGGGACGTCCCGAGGCCCCGCGAGCTGCGCAAGCTCCGGGTGCTGCTGGTGATCGACACCTACACGGATAGCGAAATGGCCGCCAGCGTGGACTGTGACCGGCGGCACGTCCAGGAGCTGCTGGAGAACCACGTCCCCGAAGGGCGCCGGCAGATCGACCGCCTCGAGGGGCGCAAGGTGACCAAGGAGAACATCCTCAAGTATTACCGCGAATTGAAGGTCGGCCCCGACGAGGCGCTGCTGTTCTTCTACGCCGGCCACGGCGGCCTCGACCCGAAGCTGGGCCAGTGCCTCCAGCCGCAGATGGGCCGGACGGCGCTGGTCCCGCGGTCCGAGGTGCGCAAGGCGATGGACCAGAAGGGGGCCGGCCTGGTCGTCCTGCTGACCGACTGCTGCAGCAGCTACCTCCGGGGGCGGCCGGCGGTGCGGGACCGGGAAACGGTGACGCGGGTGGTGCTGCACCCGGTCCTGCGCTGCCTGTTCTTCCAGCACCGCGGCACGGTGGACCTCACTGCTGCCGAGGACGGCACGGGGGCCTACGCGGACGACCAGCACGGCGGCGTCTTCACCGGCGCCCTGGTGACTCTGCTCAATCGTGACCTGAAGACGTTGGACACCGACCGCGACGGTTTCCTGTCGTGGAAGGAGTTCTTCCCCCAACTGTCCCGGGGGACGGCAGACCAGTTCGAGAAGTTCGCGGAGCAGCAGCGAGCCGACGGCAAGCGCCTCGATCAGACGACGCAGCGGCCGCGCTCCTTCGCCCTCCCCGACGGCCTCGCCACGACCGAGGCGCGGACGTCTTACGCGGTGGTGAGTCTCCACAACGACAGCGGTAAGGCGGTGCGCTACCGCTACCGCTGGACCGGCGAGAGGGAATGGAGGGCCGCGACGGTCTCCCGCAAGGGGCGGGTCTTCCACAAGCTGGCCGTCACGGAGACGGCGAAGCTGCCGAACCTGGAGATTGAGGCCGAACTGGGCTCGGAGAGGGCCAAGGGGTCTCTCAAGCCGGCGCGCTGGACCGGCACCGGGCGGCCCGGCTACGAGGATGGCAACGAGTACAACCTCAGCGCGCGGTAGTCGCACCCGGTGAGCCGCCGGGCTCGCCGGACATTACACCCCTTGGATAAGGAACCCGTCCATGTACCGCCCGCTCGTCCGCACCCTGGCCCTGCTGATCGCACTGGCCCTCCCCGCCCTGCCGCACACGACCCGTTCGGCCCGTGCGGCCCGTGCGGCTCGGCCCACCCCCAAGCTGCGCGAGCTGAAGATGCTCCGCGTGCTGCTGGTGATCGACAACCTGGACGTCAACCAGGCCGCGGGCGTGGACCATGACGCCAATCAGATGGCAGACCTGCTGGCCGGACACATCCCCGACGCTCGCTTGCAGATCGACCGCCTCGATGGGCGGAAGGTGTCCCGGGAGAACATCCTCAAATACTACCGCAATTTGAAGGCCGGCCCCGACGAGGCGCTGCTGTTCTTCTACGCCGGCCACGGCGCCATCGACCCGAAGCTCGGCCACTGCCTGCACACTCCGGCGGGCAGCACGTCTCGGCTCCCGCGGTCCGAGGTGCGCAAGGCAATGGAGCAGAAAGGCGCCGGCCTGGTCGTCCTGCTGACCGACTGCTGCAGCAGTCGCCCAAAGCAGGAGGTGCCCTACAAGCCGTACATGGAGAAAATACGGGTGGAGAGGGTGCATCCGGTCTTCCGCTGCTTGTTCTTCCAGCACCGCGGCACGGCGGACATCACGGCCGCCGAGGACGGCACCGCGGCTTTCGGGGACATGGAAGGCGGCGTCTTCACCAACGCCCTGGCGAGCATCCTGGAGGGCGACCTGAAGACGTTGGACCGCAACCGCGACGGCTTCCTGTCGTGGAAGGAGTTCTTCCCCCAACTGTCCCGGGAGACCCAGGGGCAGTTCAAGCGCTACGCGGCTCGCGAGCGCGCCCAAGGCGCGTCCGTCGATCAGAAGACGCAGCGGCCGCGCTTCTTCTCGCTGCCGCGCCCCTTGGTGTCGCGGGCCCGGAAGACGTATGCCGTGGTGAGCCTCCACAACGCGGGTGCGAAGGCGGTGCGTTACCGCTACCGCTGGGCGGGCGACAGGGAATGGAAAGTCGCGACGGTTGCCGCCAAGGGACGGGTCTTGCACGACCTGCCCGTGGTCGAGGCCGCCAGGCTGCCTCACCTGGAGATCGAAGCCGACCTGGTGGCGGACCGGGGCAAGAAAAGCCTCAGTCCGGCGAAGTGGTCGGGCAAGCGCCCGCCCGCCTACCGGAACGGGAAGGAGTACAGTATCAGCGCGAAGTAGGCCGTTTGCGGCTTGCGACGTTTGACCTGAGAAGCGCAAGCGGCGCGGAACGGGACGTTCTTCGTGGATGAGTCCTAGACAGTGTCGCTCCCCTTTGCAAGAAGGAACCCATCCATGCGCGCCATCCTCCGCCCCCTGGCCGTGCTGCTCGCCCTGGCCCTCCCCGTCGTGCCGGCGCGGGCCGACCCCGGCGAGCGGGACGCCTCGAAGCCGCACGACCTGAAGAGGCTCCGCGTCCTCCTGGTTATCGACAACACCGATCCCGATCACGCCGTCAGCGTGGAGCGCGACCGGCAGAACGTGCAGACGCTGCTCGAGGAGCACATCCCGAAGGGGCGCCGCCAGATCGACTGCCTCGAAGGGCGCAAGGTGACGCGGGAAGAGATCCTCAAGTATTACCGCGACCTGGAGACGGGCCCCGACGAGGCGCTCCTGTTCTTCTTCGCCGGCCACGGGGGCATCGACCCGAAGCTGGGCCACTGCCTGCAGATGGCGGCGGGCGACCAGTCCCGGCTGCCGCGGGCAGACGTTCGCAAGGCGATGGAGCAGAAGCGCGCCGGCCTGGTCGTCCTGCTGACCGACTGCTGCAGCACGCGCGTCAAGACGAAGCCGCTGGACGGGGCGAACCAGCCTCTGACGCCGCGGGAATTGCACCCGGTCTTCCGCTGCCTGTTCTTCCAGCACCGCGGCACGGTGGACATCACCGCCGCCGAGGACGACAGCGGGGCCTTCGGCGACGACCGCGGCGGCGTTTTCACCAGCGCCCTGGTGAACCTCCTTCAGGGGGACGTGAAGGCGCTGGACACCGACCACGACGGTTTCGTGTCGTGGAAGGAAATCGTCCCCCTGCTCTCCAAAAAGACGGAGGAGAACTTCAAGGACTTCGCGGACCGCTGCCGGGACCAGCAGAAACACCTCGATCAGAAGACGCAGCGGCCGAGCTTCTTGGCGCTCCCCGACGCGCCGTCGGACGAGGCGAAGCAGACCTATGCAGTGGTGAGCCTCCACAACGACGGCGGCAAGCCGGTCCACTACCGCTACCGCTGGTCCGGCGAGAAGGAATGGAAAGTCGCGACGGTCTCCCGCAAGGGACACGTCTTGCACAAGGTGGCCGTGAGCGACGCCGGGAGGCTGCCGACCCTGGAGATCGAGGCCGTGGCCCGTTGCCGCAGGAGCTTCAAGCCGGCGAAGTGGGCCGGTCGGGGCCGGCCGGAGTACAAGGACGGCAACGAGTACAATATCAATGCGAGGTAGTCCAAGTAGGCCCCGCTCGGCAAGCGGGGCCTACCAGCAACGTGGCTGTCACTCGAAAGGAACCCGTTCATGTGTCGCTCGACCCTGCGTCACCTGGCCATCCTCATCGTCCTCAGCCTTCCCGTGCTGTCGCCGCGGGCCGATGCCGCGGACCGGGACGCCCCGAAGCCGCGCGAGCTGAAGATGCTCCGCGTCCTCCTGGTCACCGATACGGGCAGCGACCTGGGCCCCAGCGTGACGCACGACCGGGAGCACGTGAAGCGGGTGCTGGAGGATCAGGTTCCCGAAGACCGCCGCAAGATCGACTGCCTCGAAGGGTCCAAGGTGACGCTGGAGAACATCCGCAAGTACTACCGCGACCTCGAAACCGGCCCCGACGAGGCGCTGCTGTTCTTCTACGCCGGCCACGGCGCCATCGACCCGAAGCTGGGCCACTGTCTCCAGCCACAGATGGGCGACACGCCGTTGATCCCGCGCGACGAGGTCCGCAAGGCGATGGAGAAAAAGGGCGCCGGCCTGGTCGTGTTGCTGACCGATTGCTGCAGCACGCGCCTCAAGGCGAAGCCGCCGGTCATTGACCGTGCGCCGATCAAGGGGGAGATGCACCCGGTCGTGCGCTGCCTGCTCTTCCAGCACCGCGGCCTGGTGGACGTCACCGCCGCGGAGGACGGCAAGGGGGCCTGGGGGGGCGAGCAGGGCGGCGTCTTCACCGGCTCCCTGGTCAAGCTCCTGAAGCGCGACGTGAAGGCGCTGGACAGCGACGGCGACGGCTTCGTGTCGTGGAAGGAGTTCTTCCCTCAATTGTCCAAGGAGACGGAGAAGGAGTTCAAGGACTTCGCGGCCCAGGCTCGGGCCAATAACGAGCACGTCAGTGAAAAGACGCAGCGGCCGCGCTCCTTTTCGCTCGCGGAGGGCAAGACGTATGCCGTCATCAGCCTCCGCAACAACAGCGGCAAGCCGGTGCGCTACCGCTACCGCTGGACCGGCGAGACCGATTGGAAAGATGGGACGATCGAGGAGATGGGGAAGGTCGTTCACGAGACGGCCGTCGGCGAGGACGGCAAGCTGCCGGAGTTCGAGGTCGAGGCCGACTCGGGCACGGACAAGGGCAAGGCGACCCTCAAGGCGGCGAAGTGGTCGGGCGCCGGCCGCCCCGCTTACAAGGACGGCCTGGAGTACAACATCAGCGCGAAGTAGTCGGGCGAGCTTGACGCCCGCCGCCTGTGTTCTTCTCCCCTCGCCCCGGAACTCAGGGGAGAGGGGTCGGGGATGAGGGGCGATTCCTTGCATTCGTTGCGCACGGCCGGGGTCGCGCAACGAATCCCGCGCCGCGCAACGAATGCAATGAATGCAACGAATCCTGTTCCCTCAGAGGCTATCCGGGAAGCCGGTGGCTGCTGCGGGGGCTGGCGGGGGTCTGCGCACACTTGGGGGGTTTGCTCACAATTCGCGGGGAATTGTGAGCAAACCCCCGGGCGAGCGCAACCCCTGGTTGAGCAACACCTTGCGCCGTCCCGCGGCGGTGCCGAAGGGGGGTTTGCTCACATTGTTGTTATACGCTCAAACCCCTTCCAACAAGCATGAGCTTGGGCAACCCGGGGAGCGGAGGGACCTTCCCGGATAGCCTCTCCGAGCCCCTCACCCCCGACCCCTCGCCCCGGAGTGCCGGGGCGAGGGGGACACTTCTCGCTCATCCCCACTGCTCTCAAGCCACCTATCTCGTGCCCCCGGCTCTCGGCTGCGGTGGTGAACGCTCTGCCGGCCGCTTCGTCCCGGGGCCGGCCGCTGCCGCTGCGGCGGGCCAGCTGCCAGCGCAGGCAGTCGTAGACGAAGCCGTCGGAGAGTGCGACGAGGAAGTCGCGCGGCATGGCGGCCTTGGTCTGCTCGACGTTGAGGCGGTCGCGCAGCAAGCGGTCGAGGACAGCCTGGCGGACGTTGGCGTCATAGTCGGCCTTGGTGGGCACGTCCAGCGGCCAGGTGCGGAAGAACTTGCGGCAGCGGCAGCGGGCCTGGTACTCTGCGTAGGTGACCTCCAGCCAGGCGAGGCGGTGGTAGGCGGGGGTACGGAACCAAGCGTCGCCGGCGGAGCCCGTACGAGCACTTGGGGTTGAAGTTACCACCGGTGCCGTGGTGGGAGTTGCTGAAGTGGTCTCCCGAGCAACTGCGACAATACCTGTCTGCGCCAGAGCAAGAGAATGGCCCGAGCGATCCGGAAGGGAAGCCGTCATAGCCTGACCAAGGTCAACAACTGTCCGCGGAAGGGGTTGCGGCGTGAGAAAGTGCCTTTTTCCATTTTTTCCGGAGGGGGCCGACGACAAGGCCACCCACGACACGGTGCTGATCGCGGCTGCCTTTTGCAGGTTCAACCGCTACGTCGATGGGCCGGCGACCTGGGCGCCGCGCGACGCCGCACTCCACGACCGCATCGGGGCGCGGCTGGCAAGGGAAGGGTACCTGGCCGCTGCCCGCCCGCAGACCGGCTCCGCATAGGACGCCGTCGGGCCACGCCACGGTCGCCGGTAAAGCCTGATGGCCGTGCCGTTGCCGCCCCGAAGCAGGCGGAGGCCAACAACTTCACGGATCCTTCTCTGATTGATTTTATTCGGATTTTTTTTCGGAAAAGCTTGACAGCTCGGATTTCCAGGTTACTACATGCTCACATCGTTTGAGGGATGGAATCTTGGCAGCTGCGTTCTCTGCCCTGCCGAGGTGCCCGTGGCGGTTGGTTCTCTCTCGAGGCCCGTTTCTCCTTACCGAGGAACCGTCCTCATGCCCGATCCGCTGACAGGAGTGTCAAGATGCGCCGTCTCCTCATCTCCATGAATTGCAATGACTCTGCCAAGTGTCTCATCCGACTGCGTCGAGCGGCACGAAAACCTCGCGCGGCGCGGTAGGTTCAGGTTGCCGCTCGGAGAGACAAGACTGGCCGGACACTGACGGATTCCCAACGCTGATACTCCGCTATAAGGGTGATTGAAAGGCACCTGTGAAGCCTCCACTGGAGACGCTTCCAAAAATGCACATGACCACGATCTCGAACGTAGTCTCTGCCCTCCTCGCTTTCGGCTACTGGCTTGTGAGGATGGCTTCTCCAAACCCCTCCACCCGGTACGCTCGACTCGCCTTCGAGCTACTGGAGACGCGGGTGACTCCAACCACGTTCACATGGACGGGAGCAGCTGGTGCGGGCGCGGCGGGCTGGAATCAGCCAGGTAACTGGAATGTCGGAGGAGGCACCTACCCCGGTTGGAACGGCACGGCGGCCACTACGAATGATACCGCTGTTTTTGACAGCATCCCGGTCACGGCCAACCGAATCTGCAATTTGACCGCACCCGTCGAGATCGCCACACTGGAACTAACTAGTGTCCGTCGGAAAATGAGGAATCATCGAGAATTCCCGGTTGTTTTTCGCGATTGATGGAACGAAGATTGCAAGGGCAACGTCTATCAAAGTGAAGACATCCCGGCAGTTCCGCGGAAAAGGGTGGCGATCTTCACGGAGAAACGGACATGCGTTTGGCCTACCCGCACCAGCGTTTGGATTGCTTGCCCATCACCGAGGTCACGCTGAATCTCAACTGCCGCGATGAGATCATCCCGATCCTGCGGGCCCTGCAGCATGTGTATGGCAACGAGCGGTTACGGCGGGAGTTCTTGGCCCTGGTGGGCAAGGATGTCAACATGACCAGCAACCGCAAGCGCGGCCGGCGCGGTATGAACTATTGGGAAATCACCGTCCTGGCGGCGGCGCGGCTGGGCTGCAACCTGGATTACGACAAGCTGCAAGACCTGGCGGAAAACCATCGGAAGCTGCGGCAGATCATGGGCATCGGTGATTGGCAAGAGGAGGAAGTGGATTTTGATTGGCGACGGATCGAGGACAACCTGATCAAACTGCGCCCCGAGACCCTGAAGAAGATCAACGCTCTGATCGTGGGGGCGGGGTATCAACTGGAACCGGAAGCCATCGAAGCGGTCCGTGGCGATACGTTCGTGGCGGAGACGAACATTCACTATCCCACGGAATCGAGCTTGATCGGCGACGGCCTGCGGAAAGTCATCCGGTTGGCGGCCGAGCTGGCGGCGGAGAACGGCCTGTCGGGCTGGCGTCAGCATGAGCACTGGCTCAAGAACGTGCGTCGGGTAGTGCGTGAGATTGTGCGGGCCTCACGAGCCAAGAGCCAGGGAGCGGATCGGCTGAAGCCAGGTTACAAGAAACTGCTGGAGTTATCCAAGGATGTGTTAGCGCGGGCTTGCCTGCTTCTCCAGACATTAATGTTTGCGATCCCTAAAGCGATAATTCCGACAGAAGAAGTAAAAGAGTTGGATGCTCCGGCGACGGCGGAGGCGTTGCTGTCGCACTACATGACCTTGACCGAGAAGGTCTGTGACAACGCGCGGCGTCGCGTGTTGCAAGGCGAGACGCTCAGCAACGAGGAGAAGATTTTCAGTATCTTTGAGCCGCACACGGAGTTGATCAAGCGTGGCAAGCAGCCGAACCCAATTCAGTTTGGTCACAGCGTGATGCTGATTGAGGACGCGGTGGGGTTTGTGGTCGATTATCGCGTGGTGGATGCTGGAGTCCTGGATCAGGACCTGGTCGTGCCAGTCATGAAGAAGTTACAAGAGCGTTTTGAAGGTAAAATCAAGAGTGCGTCGTTCGACCGGGGCTTTCACACGCCGGAGAATCAGCAGAAACTGGGGGAGATAGTGGGGACGCCCTGTATTGCCACGAAAGGCCAGGAGAAGGGGCGTCGCCAGCAGAAAGAAGGAACGGTGGCTTTTCGCAAAGCACGTCAGAGCCATCCGGGAGTGGAGTCGGTGATCGGCGCCTTGCAGTCCGGCAATGGTTTGCAGCGTTGTCGAGATCGTAGCCGACAGGGGTTCGAGCGTTACATAGGGCTGGGCGTCCTGGGTCGCAATCTCCAGACGCTGGGCAAGTTGCTGCTGGCCCAGGACAAGGCGGATTGCCAGGCTGCCAAGTCCAAACGCAAGCGTCAGGCGAGTTAATCGCCGGCTGAGGCGAGCAACGGTGCCGGAAGCAACCTCGGCGCAACAGGTGCGCAGTGAACCGAGAGAAAACCCTTCGATGACGGCTTGCACGGTGACATCGGCTGACAATGCCATTGTCAATGACATGTCACAAGATATCAGATAAGTGGTATAAATGAAAAATCGCCCTTTTTCCGACGGACACTAGTTAATTATGGCGGCGAC
>Ga0310038_10003006_pt1 | contig 12299 bp, 8 predicted proteins | sample Sb_taG_6_FD_200461 | JGI IMG/M metagenome (GOLD analysis project Ga0310038, IMG submission 200461) | Peat soil microbial communities from Weissenstadt, Germany - Sb_50d_4_PS metaG (v2) (version 2) | ecosystem: Environmental > Terrestrial > Soil > Wetlands > Peat | place: Germany: Weissenstadt... | reverse complement strand
CCCCATCCGGCTCATCGGGCCGGCGCCGGGCTTTTCGCCTTGAGTCACTCCGCCGCGGTGCGGGCCTCGGCGCTCAACCTGCTCTGGCCCGCCCTGGCGAACTCCTCGAGCACCTTCTGCGCGTCCGGGGTGCCGATCCGCTCCAGCACCACGACGCCGCGCACCGCCCGCACCGCTTCGATGTTCGGCCCGAGCTTGCCGTTCAGCTTGCCCAGAACCTGTTCGAGGCGCTGCTTGGCCTCCGCCGACGGCATGTTCCCCCAGTGCCTTCTTGACCGCCGCTTCGACCGCCTTTTGGCCCACCCCCTCCGGCTCGCCCAACTGCTCGCGGTCAGCGCGTCCCAGCGGCGCGTCACGCGCTCCCCGGCGAGGCAGGTCAGCAGCGTCCGGCCGTCGAGGGCGAACGCAAGGCCGACGGTGGCCGAGGCCGGCTCGGGCGGCGACTTCAGCGGCAACCGCTGCAACTCCTTCCCTTCGGCCACGTCCCACACGCGCACCTCGATCCTACCCACCGAACCGGCTACCGGACAAGTAGGAATTGTCCAGTTTCGTGCCCATCAACACAATCGTCCACGATCGGCCCGAATAGTGCGGGATGTAGGATTATAATGTCCCGTGGTACCCAAACCGACTCTCGACGAGTTGAGCCATGAGCAGGTATCCCGTCAGCCCGGTCTGTCCGAAATGCGGCAGTCCCGACTACGAGAAGCGGGGCCGTCACCGCATGTGCCGCACCTGTCTGACGCGCTACACGCCCCCGACGTCGTTCTTGGAGCGGGCGGTGTTCGCGGCGGTGTTCATCATCCCCGGCCTCCTGCTGTGCGTGCCCGGTGGCGCCGCCGTGGTGAGCCTGCTCACGGGTGGTCCCGCCGCGGTTCCGGCTGGCTGCTTCGCCCTGTCGGCAATTCCGGGACTCCTTGGCCTTCTGTGCGTCGGCTGGGGAATCAAGGAACTCGTGGGAGGACCGAGGCCAGGACACCACGGCAGCCGGCAGCCGGACGAACCCGTGGACAGCGACTGCGAAGAAACCATCCCAGACTGCGATGTGACCGTGCCACCAGAGCAGGCCGAGGCGCTGGTGCGCGAGATGGCCGAACGGCACGGCGCGAAAGGCGTCCTCCGACGCCTGGGGTGCTTCCGGGCCGACCACCTCGCCAACGCGGCGGCCCGGTTTGCCTACGACCTGGACGCCACGGAAACGCCCCTGGCGGTCATCGACACCTCGCTGCTCCGCAACGGCAAGGCCGGCCTCCTGCTCACCAACAGGCGGCTCTACTCCAGCTTTCACCGCCGCGCCATTCCCCTCACCGAGATCGACGACGTTTCCTTGCAAGACCCTTCCGGCCAGGCACTGCTCAGCTTTTTCCTGATCGTCCTGCTGGCCGCCGTCTGTCCCCCGATCGGCACGCTGGTGATCCTCTACTTTTTCCTGAGCGGCGGCCTCCGGCAGGTCCAGTATCGCCTGGTGGTGAACGGCGAGGTCGTGTATGCGGGCGGAAATCCGATCCGCCACCGGTTCTGGATCGAACTGCTGCCAGCGCTCGCCCGGGCCGCCCGAAGGCAGCCTGATCCGGCGCCGAGCGCGGGCACGCCGGACTCCACCGAGGTCACACGGCACCTGGGGTTGCTCGCCGACTCGCCCCCCAGCCCGACCGCGAGGACGCCGGGCGGGCTTGTCGTCAAGGTCGTCGAAACGGCCCCGCACAGCCTGGCCGGCGAGCAGATGGCCGTCGATTACCTTGACGACCCGACTTGGGAACAGATCGAGGCACGCATCCGGCAGCTGAACCGGCACGGCCAGCCGCTGCTCCGGCTCTGGACGGGCGACCCGGGGCAGTCGTCCGCGCTCGAGATCATCGGCGGTCACGGGAACTATGTGCTGCGTGAGTGCGGCGACGGTTGGGTGTACTACGACTCGACGCGCGGTGAGGAGGAGGTCGAAGTCCAGACGAGCGGCGAGGGTTACCGCTGCCCGGCCTACTATGTGTGCCACGACCTGGGACACGTGTTGCAGATCGCTCGCCGCTTCTGCGAAACCGGCATCGCCGGCGAGTGAAGGGTTCGGCCTCCTCGGCGGCGCGAGCGCTCCGCGGCCCTTGGCCTTGCTCTGGCTCGATTCGGCCCGCCTGCGCATAATGAGGCCGTTACGGAGGGTGTTCTCGGGGAAGGAGGTGAGTGATGCCCCAGAAAGCGATCGCGGCCTGGACGCCGGAGGACTACGAGCGGGCGGCCCAGGACTACTTGAGGGCCCTCCCCCGGGAGCACTTCATGGAAGCGACGCCCCACGCCGCCCAGCGCGAGATCACCATCGAGAGTTTCGCCGTCCTCAAGGTGCGCCGCCCCGACGTGCAGTTGTGCAACGAGCTGCTGGTGCAGTACCCGATCAACGCCCACCTCGGGCAGGTCTGCCCGGACAACATGGTGATCGAGAGCGAGGAGCCGCTGGCGGCAATGGGCAGCTTTAACCTGCCGTTCGAGTCCGGGCGCGTCCTCTGGGTGCTGGAATACGTCTCGCCGTCCAACAAGCGCAAGGACTACGAGGACAACTTCCAGAAGTACCAAAACGACTTGAAGGTCCCCTACTACCTGATCTTCGACCCCGAGACGCACGACCTGCGCCTGTATCACCACGACGGCGTCGCCTACGCGCCGGTGACGCCGAACGCCGCCGGTCGCCTGGCGGTCCCGGAGCTGGAGGTCGAGGTAGCACTGCTGGACGGTTGGGCGCGCTTCTGGCACAAGGGCGAGCTGCTCCCGTTGCCGGCCGACCTGTCACGGCAGCTCGACGACTTGAAGGGGCGCCTCAAGGAAGCTCGGCGACAGGCCAGGCAAGAGAAGAAACGGGCCGAAGAAGAGAAGAAACGCGCCGATGCAGAGAAGAAGCGCGCCGACAAGGCGGAGAAGAAAGCGAACGAACAACAGTCCGCCCTGAAGCAGGCGGAAGATGAAGTGCAGCGCCTCCGCGCCCTGCTCGATCAACTTCCGGGGGGCGGGCCGGCGGCCGAGCGGCCGGCAGGTGGCGCCTGACAAAGGCGCCCCTGCCGGCCGCCCGCGGCGATCAACGCCAGCTCAGCACCCGGAAGATCCCCTCGCGCCGCTTGATCTTCTCGGGCAGCGTCCGCAGGCGGTCGTGGAAGATACTCAGCACCAGCCCGAGGCCGAGGACCAGCCCGCCACCGCTCATGAGCAAGATCGCCGACCATTCCAGCTCCGCAATTTTCTTGATGAGCATTGGCAGGGTCAGCAGGTACAGCCCCAGCAGGGAAGCCCCGATCAGCGCCGTGGACCGCAGCCGCAGCATGAAGCCGCTCGCCAGCAGCAGCACGCCCGCGCTCAGCATCCCCAACTCGTCCGGCTTCGAGAAGTGATGGCTGCCACCGCGGTGGATCAGCACGGCCACGGCCAACGGCAGCGCCGTCAGCAGACTGCCGAAGAGCAGGGCGAGCGACACCGACTCGCTCTGCCGCGCCGTGTCGGGCGCCTGCTCGCGGTGCCAGCCCCAGTGGCCCAGCATCAGGAGCACCACGCCGACGACGACCGAGAAGATTTCGGCCTTTTGCCAGACCGTCAGGTCCCAGGCCATCTCGACGGCGACGAACATGAGCAGCGCCTCGGCGATGCCCATGACGACGTACCACGGCCGCCAGACCGGGTGCCGCACCAGCCACGACGCCGCAAGGCTCAGCGCCGCCAGCGCCAGCAGCAGCCCGGCCAGCGACCAACTCGACTCCTTCGCGGCCAGCCGGCTCAGCGCCAGCAGCGCCGCCGCCAGGAACGCCAGAGACATCAGGGCGTTGGCGCTGCCGAACGCCGCCGGCGCCAGCCCGCCCTTCTCGAAGCGCTCCAGCAGGGCCAAGCGGTAGGCCACCAGCAGGGCGAAGCCCAGCAGGGCGAAGGCCAGCGCGTAGTACTCGGGGGTGATGACGTTCGAGTAGAGCAGGAGTTGCCAGACGGCGCCGCAGGCCATCGCCGTCGCCGGGTAGATGGTCCAACCTTCCTTGCGCAGCCCCGAGGCCAGGCCGTAGAAGAGCGCCGCCTCGGCACAAAACGCCGCCCACAGCAGGTTCGACGGCGAACGGGTCGTCGGCTCGAAGAAGCTGCTGCCCGTCGCGACCTGCGGCGTGATCTGCAGCGAGGCGGTGAGGACGCCGAGGACCATGAAGGCGGTGGCGGCGTGCGCCACCCAGATCAGTGGCCGTTCCGCCGTGTGGCCGCGGTAGACGCGCGAGGCGATCAGGTAGAGGATCGGCACCAGCATCAGGATCGTGGCCTGCCGGTCCCAGGCCTTCAGGTCAACGAGGTAGAGCAACCCGGCGGCCCCGGCCAGCGTCGCCGCCGCCGTGCCGAAGAAGTACACCATCGACACCCACGGCAGCGTATGCCGGTACAGGTAGGCGCCGACCCGGCAGCTCACGGCCGTCAGCGCCATGGCGCCGACGTACCACCAGGTGATGTCATAGGACCAGAGCTCTTTAATGGCGGCGTTGGTGGCCCGGAAGTGGAGCAGGGCGCCCAGGGCCACCGGCAGGGTGGCCAGGAAGACCCCCAGCGGCGGCATGGCCCGGGCCAGGGTGCCGGAGGCGCGGGCCGCCGTCGCCCGGTAGAGCAGGTTGAGGGCCAGCGCCGTCAGCGCCAGCACGGCGATGACCGCCTCCATCGCGACCGACAGGTGCAGCAAGCGGACGACGAGCGCCTCGGCCCACAGCAGCGTAAACACGGCGAGGTACATGTAGACGCCGACCCGCCGCACCACCACGTCGGAGTAGACGTAGGCGTAGGTGCCGGCCAGCACCAGGAGGATGGCCAGCAGTTGCAGCCCATCGACGGTGTAGATGTCCGGCGCCTCCGCCAGCCCCAGGCCTTGAAGGAACGGCCCGTGCAGCCAGCCGGCCACCTGCCCGCCGAGCAGCAGCAGCAGGCCGGCCCCCAGCAGCGCCTGCCCGCTCCAGAAACAGGCCATCCCGAAGCGCCGGCGCGTGAACGGTCCGTCCTCCTCTTGTGGGAAGGCACGCTCGAGGTGGAGGCCGATCAACCCCAGCACGACCAGCAGCGTTGACGGCAGGGCAATCTCGTGAAAATGGTGCCGGTCGGCCAGGATCAGCAGCCCGGTCAGGGCGATGCCGCCGAACAGGACGTAGACGAACAGGTGGTCGCGCAGCAGCAGCGCCGAGGCGGCGTACAGGACGCAGCAGACCAGCGCGGGGACCCAAAGGTTGTGGTCGAACTCGATGAGGTGGTTGTAGTCGTAGAACCACAGGTTCAGCGGCATGACGAGGCACGCCAGGAGAGTGAGGGCGCGGCCGGCGGTCTGGTAGCGGGTGCGCGCGATGATTGCCCACCCGCCCCCCAGCACGGCCGCGTTGGCGACCCCGAGCAGCACAGCGACGAAGGAGGCGTTCTCGAAGAACTTTTCCACCGCCAGCAAGATCACCAGGCCGACCACGAACAGGGCGCCGCCCAGGCAGAGAAGCCACTGGATCGTGCGCGGGTCGAGGAGGATCTCCCAGGCGGAGCGCCGCGGGGCCGCGGGGACCGCGGGCGCCTCCTCTAGGTCGGGAGCCCGGCGCCGCTTCGTCGAGCGGGCCGCGTCTTCCGGGGCGGCGGCGGTGACGGCCGACAGGCGCTGCTTCTCCAGCTTCTGACACAGGGCGTTGCGGCGCTCGCGCACCTCGGCCTTGAGGTCGTGAGCCACGTTGAGCGACAGGCGGCCGGCGTCGCTCTGGCGGTCGATCTCCCGGGCGAGGAAGGTCCAGAAGCGCAGCGAGCGGGCGGCCGGCAGGTCCCAGGGGGCGCCACACTCGGCGCAATAGTCCGGCGGCGGGTCGCTGTAGGCGGGGCAGCTCCAGCAGCGCAGGCGCGACGGCAGCGAGGCGTTGTCCGGGACCGGCTGGCCCTCGCGCGCCATCCGGCCACACACCTCGCGCTGGTGCGCGTAGGAGTCGGACAACTCGCGGAAGTGCTTTTGGCCGATGCGCCCTTGCTTGTGCCACTCCTCGAAGCGGCGCAGGGTGAAGTCCAGGGCCAGCCCCATCTCGACCCACTCGGGCGAGGCGTGGCACTGCGGACAGGGTTGACGGTCGTCGGCCAGCGGCCCGGCGCAAAGCGGGCACACCTGGGCTGCGGGAGCGGTGGACATAAGGCGTTCCTCCAGCATGGGGACCAATGCCGGCCCATCGGGATGCGGGTTGGGTTGGAGACGGGAACGAGGTTATTGGACTCGCAAGCTCTCTGCCGTGCAACAGCAATCTTCACCGAATTTTCTCAATTTCGGCACACGGCCTCCGTGGTGAGATGGGCACCGGAGGGCGTGAAGTGTCACTCGCGGCGGCGCATTTTCTTCCCAGTCATGAGTCATTAGTCATTAGACGTTTAGCGGCCGCCCTCGGGGCGGCGCGCTGGGAGCGCCGCCCCGAGGGCGGCCGCTAAACAACTGGAAACCGAATGGCGCGAGTATACTAATGACTAATGACTAATGACTAATGAGCACAACAATGACTCTCTCCCCCTCGCCGAGCGTCCCGGCCCGCAGGCACCTGACCGGCTGGCTCTGGAAGGCCGAGCTGTTGCTGCTGGGCGTGACCTTCATCGCCATCGGCGGCGTGCTGCTGCTCCGCCCCTGGGAGAAGCGCACCTACCGCGTCAACATGCTCATCGACCTCGATCCCAATCGCGCCCTGCTCGCCGAGCGCATCGCCCAGGAAGCCGACCGCCACGGCCTGAAGGTCGTGCTGTCGAGGGAGCCCCACGGCTCCCTGGACGCGATCGAGCTGGTCGATCAGCCCAACCCCATCGACCTGGCCCTGGTGCCCGGCGGGGTGGCCCGCCGCGAGTACGCCAACGTGCGCCAGGTGGTCGCCCTGTCGCCGGAGCCGCTGCAACTGCTGACCCGCCCCGACCTGGCGGCCGAGGGGGTGCGGGGGCTGAAGGGCCAGCGCGTCTGCCTCGGTCCGGCGACCACCTCCCTTCACTTCCTGGCCCGCGACGTGCTCGCCTTCGCCGGGCTGCGCGCCCGCGCCGCCGACCGCCCCGGCGACTACACCGCCGAGGAGTCCTCGCCCCAGGAACTGCGGCAGCAGCTGGAGCGCCTACGCGGCTTGACCGGGGCCGAGTGCGAGCGCGCGGTGCGCGACCTGCCCGACGCGGTCTTCCTGCTCTCCAGCCTGCCGTCGATCCTGGCCCGCGACCTGGTGGTGCTGGCCGGTTACCGCCTGGTCGCCCTGCCCTTCGCCGAAGCCTACTGCCTGGACCGCATCCGCCCCACCGAGACGGGCGAGGTCCGCATCGACCGGGCCAGCTTCTCGGCGATCGACATCCCGGCGTACACGTACAACGTCGATCCGCCGGTCCCCGAGAAGCCGTGCCGCACCATCGCCGCGCCGCTGCTGCTGATCGCCTACGCGCCGACCGAGCCCGAGGGGGTCGCCCGGATGGCGGAGACGGTGTTCGAGGAGCCGATCGCGGGACTGGCCCGTCCGCTGCCGTTGCGCAGCCAGGTGCCTCAGTTCCCGTTGCACGTCGGCGCCGAGCGCTTCATGCGCCGCAACGAGCCGCTGCTGACGCCGGACCTGCTCTCCGGCCTGGGCAAGGCGGCCGGCGGCCTGGGCGCCTTCGCCTCGGGCGTGGTGGCGGTGTATGGCTACCTGCGCCTCCGCCAGCTGCGCCGCTTCGAGTCGTACTATCAGGAGATTCGCCGGCTGGAATTGATCGCCCGCGGCCAGGAGGCCGACCCGGACGCCCCCGCCGACCCGATGGCGCGTCGGGTTTACTTGGAGGAGCGGCTGCTGGACCTGAAGAGTCGGGCGCTGCAGGACTTCGCCAACGGCGGGCTGAAGGGTGAGGGGCTAATGTCGGGAATCGTGTCGCTGGTCAACGACACGCGGGAGTCGTTGGCCCGAATGACCCCGCACGAATAGGCGCCGCTTCAATGGGTGAGCTGAGGGTCTGTTGCACAAGCCGCTTGCGGCTTAGCGGAAGCCTGGAATCCGCTAAGCCGCAAGCGGCTGGAGGATCACACTTCCGGGTCGCCTTCCTCCTCGGTACTTGTTTCCTCGTCGCGGGGGGGACGATCTTTCTGGGCCGTGATCGCCGCCGCCAGCAGCAACACGGCGCCGGCGGCCAGCGGCAGCCATCCCCACGCCAGGGCTGACGGACCATATCCCGCCCGCGTCACCTTGAGCAGCGTCGCCCCGATCATGAACAGCGCCACGCCGGCCGTCACGAACAACCCGCGATACCAGCGGAACACCCACGTCAGCACGAACGACGCCGCCGCCGCCCCAAGGACCACGTTGCCGTCGGCGGTCTGAAAGGCGCGGTAACTCAACGCCTCCCCGGAGGGCTCGACCACCGCCGGGCAGAAGGCGCCGGCCCCGAGTAGGGCGGCTCCGAGGACGGCCATCCAGGGCACGAGCGGTCGGACGGGTCGCGGTTGTTCTTCGCTTTCGGTCATGACTCCTCCGGTGATGGCGCCGCCCTCCCTGATGCTGTCCGTCCGGGAGCGGAGTGGTTTCAGCGTAATCCACGCCGGCGGCCATCGCAAGGCGAGCGGCCGGCCGTTTTGACTTTGGCCCGGGAGGAACGTAGAGTCCAACGGTGAGCCGCGTCCCGTCCCGCGGAGCGAGTGTCCAGACGGATGTCAGGAAGAGGTCGCTATCGTGCGCCACACCGTGCCGCTCCAGACGGGGCTGGAGCCGTTCCCGGGCTATCGCCTCCGCCGCCTGCTCGGGTACGGCAGCTTCGCCGAGGTCTGGGAGGCCGAGGCCGCCGACGGCACCCTCTGTGCCCTCAAGTTCCTGCCCGCCGAGCGCGAGCAGGCCACCCCCAGTGAGCTGCGCTCCTTGCAGGCGATCCGCCAACTCCTGCACCCCAACCTCCTTCGCATCGATCGCGTCTGGTGCCACCTTGGCTACATCGTCATTGCCATGGAGCGGGCCGACGGCACCCTCGCCGACCTGAACGCCACCTCCCGCACCGAGACGGGCTGCGTCATCATTCCCGAGCACGCCTGCTTGCTGCTGTCGCAGGCCGCTGCCGCCCTCGACTTCCTCAACGCCCGCCAGCACCATGTCGAGGGCAAGACCGTGTCGATCCAGCACTGCGACGTCAAGCCGAGCAACCTCATGCTGTTCGGCGAAACGGTCAAGCTGGCCGACTTCGGCCTGGCCGCCCTGATGAGCGGCCCGGTGGTGCCGCACCGCCCCAGCGGCACGCCCGAGTACGCGGCCCCGGAGGTCTTCCGCGGCCGCCTGAGCCGCTTTTCGGATCAGTTCGCCCTGGCCGTCAGCTACTGCGAGCTGCGCGGCGGCCGGCTGCCGTTCGATCCACCGCCGCGCACCTTCCACCCCGACTACTTCCACCCGCCGCCCAACCTGTCGATGCTCTCGGCTGTCGAGCGCCCCATCGTCGCCCGGGCGCTGGCCATCGCCGCCGAGGAGCGCTGGCCCTCATGCGTCGAGTTCATCGACCGGGTGGCACGGCTGTTCCTCTAACCGCCTGGCCGCTTGCGGCTTCGCACGAACGCCAAGCCGCAAGCGGCCCCGGGACACCGCGCATGCTCACCCCCTTCTTCATCCAGGCCGCGCGCTCGCCCGGCCGGCAGCAGACATTTCGCCGTGCCGTCGTCGCCCACCTCGGCGTCCTTGGCGGCGGGCTCTGGGCCGTCAGCGCGGCCGGGGCCAGCTACGAAGCCGCCACGCTCCTTGGACCGCTGCTCCTGGTCGCCGGCATCGTCGAGGGGGCCGTCCTGCTGGGCTGGCGCCTGACGCAGTTGCCGCGCAGCCAGGCCCTCGAGTTCCTCCTGGTCAGCCCGCTCCACCCGCGCCGCGTCTTCTTGGCCGAGGCGCTGGTCGGCCTCGCCCGGCTGGCCCTGGTCACGCTCGCCGGCCTGCCGGTGCTGGCCGTCCTCGTCGCCCCTGGCCTGCTGCGGCCGTCGATGCTGCTGCCGCTGCTGGTCCCGCCGCTCACCTGGGGGGCCATCACCGGCCTCGGCCTCGTCGTCTGGGCCTACGAGCCGGCGCAGGTTCGCCGCTGGGGCGAGCGCGTCCTCCTCGTCCTGATCGTCGTTTACCTCGGGGCCGGCGTTCTCGGGGCCGAGCGGCTGGTGGCGTGGGGCTCACGGCTGCCCTCGGGACTGACCGCGTTTCTGGCGGGACGGGTGGACGCGTTCTTCGACTACAACCCCTTCGCCGTGGTGCGCGATTGCCACCGGCACGGGCTGGAAGCGACCTGGCCCGTGGCGGCCGGCGTCGAATTGTGGTCGCTGGCGGTGCTGGCCCTGCTTGCTGTACGGGCCTCGAGCCGCTTGTTGGGACACTTTCACGACCGGCATTATCTTCCTGCCGTGGATCGGTCGGCGGGGGCGCGGCGGCGCGTCGATGACCGTCCCCTGGCGTGGTGGGCCGTGAAGCGCGTCTCGCAGTACTCGGGGCGCATCAACCTGTGGTTGGCGGGCGGCTTCGGCGTGCTGTACGCGCTGTACACTGTGGCGGGGCCACTCTGGCCTGACTGGCTGGGCAAAGGCGTGTTCGTGCTATGCGACGGGGTGGGCGGCATCCCGGCGGTGACGACGGGGTTGGTACTGCTGGCGGCGGTGCCGGCGGCCTTCCAGTACGGCCTGTGGGACTCCAGCGCCCAGGACCGCTGCCGGCGCCTCGAACTGCTGCTGCTGACCCGCCTGGATGCCCACGACTACTGGGAAGCGGCGGCCGCCGCGGCGTGGCGGCGCGGCCGCGGCTACTTCTTCGTGGCACTGCTGCTGTGGGGTGCGGCCGTCGTGGCGGGGCGGGCGAGCGCTCTCCAGGCGGCGGGGGCGCTGGCTGCGGGCATGCTGCTATGGTGCCTCTACTTCGCGCTGGGTTTCCGGGCCTTCTCACGCGGGGTGCAGGCCAACGGCCTCGGCTTGCTGCTGACGCTCGCCCTGCCGCTCGCCGCCTACCTCAGCGAGCGCAGCGACCTCGGCCTGCTGACGCCTCTCCTGCCGCCCGGCAGCGTCTACGCCGCGGCCGCCCGTGGACCGGGCCCCCTGTGGTGCCTCGGCCCCATCATCACCAGTGCCGCGGCGCTGGCCATCGGCCGCGTCGCCCTGGCCCGCTGCGAGCCGGAACTGCGCCGCTGGTACGAGAAGCACCACGGCCGCAAACTGATGACGTGACCGCTCACTTGCAGGTGCATCCCGGGGGCGGCGCCCAGCCGGGGGCGTAGGTGGAGGGACCGGGCTGGGCGACCGGCACACAGGGCGTACACGGCGTACACGGCTGGCAGCATTGTGTCGGAGCAGGAGTGGGATAGTAGGCGGGAGGCGGAGGAGGGGGCGCCGACGCCGCGTAATGCGACTGCGGGCACCACTTGTCCGCCCACCAGCAGCAGCCCGAAGACGTCAGCAGAAGGCTACCGACCAGTCCCAGCCATCGCATCCTCGACATGTCCGCCTCCTCGGGTAGCGCGCGGCGTTCCTCGCCGCGGGTCGCCTGGGTCACCCGTGCCGAAAGAGGCCGTGCGATAGCCGCAAGCGCAACCCCGGTCAAGTCCAACGCCGTGTGGCCCTCTCGCTAGCGCTTCGGGCTTGTGTGCGCTGGGCCAACGGGGTCCATCGACGCGGGTATAATTGAAGACGGAAGAGGGAGGTCCGCTCACCCCATCGCCAGATGGTCTTGCGGCAGTTTGCGGCAAGCGGGTAGAGTATGCCCGCGCATCGACACGGACGAGTCGATCCCTCCCTGCGCGGGGATCGTCGCCCTCGATGGAAGTGGAAAGGAATCCCGTGGCCGGAGCACAGAGCGCCTCGACACACGGACTGCGTCTGCCCGGCGGGTTCCGCGCCCCCCGCCCCACGCCTTCCCCCCTGCGCGCCGCCGTCGAACGGGCCGCCCGCTGCCTGCTGGCCCGGCAGGCGCCCGACGGCCACTGGGTCGGCGAGTTGCAGGGCGACACCATCCTCGAATCGGAGTGGGTCCTCCTCATGGCCTTCCTCGGCCGCGAGGGGGACGAGCGCGTCGCCCGCGCCGCCCGCTACGTCCTCGGGCAGCAGCAGGCCGGCGGCGGCTGGAGCAACTACCCCGACGGCCCCGCCGAGTTGAGCGTCTCGGTCAAGGCTTACTTCGCGCTCAAACTCGCCGGCCACGACCCCGCGGCCACGTACATGAGCGGGGCCCGCGAGGTGATCCGTTCCCTCGGCGGCGCCGCCGAGTGTAACAGCTTCACCAAGTTCTACCTCGCCCTGCTCGGCCAGTTCCCCTACGCCAACTGTCCGGCCGTGCCGCCGGAGATGATGTTCCTGCCGCGCTGGGCCTACGTGAACATCT
>Ga0310038_10003004_pt1 | contig 12299 bp, 14 predicted proteins | sample Sb_taG_6_FD_200461 | JGI IMG/M metagenome (GOLD analysis project Ga0310038, IMG submission 200461) | Peat soil microbial communities from Weissenstadt, Germany - Sb_50d_4_PS metaG (v2) (version 2) | ecosystem: Environmental > Terrestrial > Soil > Wetlands > Peat | place: Germany: Weissenstadt... | reverse complement strand
TCATTGCCGCCCCCCCGTTGGCCTCGCCCGGCAGAAGGCGAATGACGCACGCTGAGGCATTGCTTGTCGCCCGCGGCGGAGAGCTCGTACAATTGGCCTCTGAATCGAGCAAGCAATTCGACTCGACAACGGGAGCCATTCATGTCGCACGAGCCTTCAACACCCACCTCCCCGAGCGAGGCCGCGCCGCGCGCGGAGTTGCCGAAGACGCAGCCGATGCAGCATGGGCAACATCTGGCCTAAAACGGTCGCCGTAAGTCATTTTCCCGTATTTGTTTGCGTCACCATCAAACATTGAGCATGCAACAATCGGAAGCAACAAAAAATAATCAGAAACGGTAACGCTTCGGTAGTCGTGCCTGCCATGCAAACCCGGCAGCGGGCCGGGTCCGCTGCGGCGCCGGGTCAGGCGTCTTACACCCTGTGAGAGCGAACTCCGAGGAGACTCCGGAATTCATCTTCGAGCGATAGAAAGAGCGGATTAGCCTCCGCAAGAAATTGGCTATAGGCTTTTTCCCGACTGGACTGGTTGGCGTGGGGATCATTGCAGTGCTGAGTAAAGCCAATCAGTGTATTCTCGCATTCCTCGATCTGGTTGGCCAATTCCTTGGGAAAGTACAACCGTCGAGAATGGAAGTAGCCAGTGAACTCCTTCATCACATGAGAGATCGCCTTCCAATGTTCTTCCCATTGTGCTCGTTCCGATAGCTTAAACCCTGACCCATACCATCCAGTGAGATGCACTTCAACTGCGGCAACAAGATTATAAAGGCGGTGGTAAGTCTCAGCGACCGTCTCCGCAACTTTCTCATGCAGACGAGAATAGCGAATCTGGTGCTCCGAAAAGGCGATCTGCAAGTCAGCCTTGAGTCGTTCAGTTGCGGATGCGTTCTCGACCTGAAGCCTCGCTTTGTACGTTTCCAGCGCTGTATCGACACTGGCTTTCAATTGAGCCTTGTGTGATTCCAGCGCTGTATCGACACCGGCTTTCAATTGAGCCTTGTGTGATTCCAGCTTCGCGTCGTACTCATGCTTGATAGGAATGGCACTCGGATTAGGATTAACATCTTACGGATTAATGACTTACGTTCCACTCTGACAAGTATTAGATTTATGGAGTTATATATAAACAATACAGAATAAGCCTCAGAAACGCAGGGTTTACCGTCAAGTTAAATAGAGATCATATTATTAATCATTGGCCGACGTGCCGGTGTGTTCGTCCGTAACACCTTAAGGCCCAGTGTGTTAGGCTTAACCGAGTGCCATTCATGCTTGATAGCATTTTTCAGCCTCTCGCTGATCCAATTCTGCAAGAGCCAGACGAGGGCGGCTGAAAGAGCAGTGCTAACGGCGACCGACGATAGAAACGTAACAACCGTCGAAAACATAGATGAGCCTCCGCCGCCTAACCTTGCTTCCCGAGAACAGCAAAAAACTATATGAAACACTCACAACGCTTGAACAGGCTGTTAGCAAAGAACATTCTCCCACGGGTCCGGCTTCAGGACCACTTGCCCGTCCGGATACTTGAGGGATACTTGAGAACCACTCCCCCACCGCCGGCTCGTGAGGCCCGTCTGCTGACCGCTCCGGAGCCAATTCGGTAAGGTTCGGTAGTCGCATCCAGTTTTGACATCTCCGCGCTTCACGATTCTGCGTGATTATCGGATCGGCCAGCAGATAGTCGTCATGCATCGGAGAGCATCGCGCCCCCGATCGCCCGCGTAGAATCGCCTCGGACGAACGCTCAGCCCATGGCCATGATGCCACGGACGCTTCTGACATCGCCCCGCCTGGTGCGGCGTGGCTCGCCATGTGATGCAACATCCCGTTGATCAAAACGTCCTCCACGGCGCAGGCCGAGAGCTGTCTGTTCCAGATGATCGGCTGAACGATGGCGGTGAAAAAGGCGGCCTGCAAGATCCTGAGCGAGCGCGATGCGCTCTCTCCAGCGTGCCAAAAGTCCAGATATCCAAATCGAGTCAGGATCACGGCGTTCACCTCGCGTGAGTGCACTGACCAGAAAGAACCGATCAGTTTTTGAATGTACTGGACGATCCACGCGGGACTTTGGCTGGCCGCCAGACCAGGGCGATCGACAACGATCCGGATGCTGGCGTAGCGCGCCAGCGTTGGCACCAAATCCCGGGCACAACCGTCGATCCGAGATGACACGATCATGCAACACCCCCAGGCGCTTGGATCGCGCTGCCGTTCCGCTCCGAAACCAGTTGAGGCTCTGGCTCCGGCCCTGAATGACCCTCGACCTGGTTCAAGATGCGGACCACTTCCGCTATCTTCTCCGGCGACATTGCCTCTTCCCAAGCCTCATCGCGCTGATCTTTGACTGCCTCTTCCTCGACAAGTCGAGCGCCCTCGGGGTTGATCGCTGACGTGAGCGATTCGCCATAAACCTGCTGGGATATCGCGGTCACGTCCTTAACCATCCGGAAGTAATCTGCGTGAAAGACGGATTCCTCTGTCGAGACTGCTTTCGCGAGCCTGGCAAGCTTGTTGATCGCATCGGCGGCGATCATCTCCAGCGCTTTCTGCTGGTTGCGCGCCCGTTCGAGATGCTCTTTGCGGGCCTGCGTCTGGAGGTGGACATCCCATGCCCTCGCGCGCGAGACCCAGTGGCGGTCCGACGATTCCTGCATCCACGTCCTGGGTGCCCTTTTCGCTGTAGGATTGCTGCCGTTGTGCTGACGGCGATAATACTCGGCGTGCGCTTTATCGATAGAACGGTCTGGACCAAGCCCGAGAAAAATGTTGAATCGGGCGTGCCACTTGGTAGCCTCATCATCCTGGATCTCCCACGGGTCGTTCATGGTGAACCGCCCTCGCGTCAGCGCGCTTCGAGGAATCGCTTCGCCGTCTCGAAAGCCAGGTCATGGGCTGCGATTTCTCGCTCCAGTTGACGCATCGTATCTTCCCAACCACCGGCCTGCCCAAGCAGTCGACAATACGCATCGACCAACGCCGGATCGGGCTGGTCCGCTGATTGCTCAAGCAGTGTCGCGACTGACTCGATTGGCGGCCTATCGCTAGGCTTCGCCGGCAGCGAGCTGGGCGCTGAAGTAAGGTTAGCACATCGCCTGCGTCGCATTGGACCTCCCAGGACACCATCAAAGCTCATCGCTCCGTTGCTTCCGTCGCGGCGGTTCTGCATCGCGAAGCCGAGCCAGGGCAACCAGGGCAGCGGACTTGGCGGCGGCCATGCCCCGCACAAGATGCAACCGGCCCCCCGCCAGTCGGCGACAGCCGCGATCATGTTCCACGATCGCGGCGCGGTGGGATTCCCATTCCTCGGGGGCTTCCCCGGGAACGACCGTTTGCAGGGCTCGAAGTCCATGGCGCAAGGCGTTGAACCGGGCGGCCTCGATACCATCCCCGGTCTTCGGGCCGGTCGATTGGAGGGCGTTCCGGCGGTTCGCTTCGGCCTGTATCTCACTTGCCATTGGTTTGACCTCCATGACTCCTCGTCTCGACCGACCCTAGCTCGCTGGCGTATTCACGCTCTCATTCTAACCATCTCGACAACGATGTGCGCCAGCGGTACCGATCAGGGTCAATCGGCTCGAATGCAACGCTCCGTCACGAGGCGGGTCGGAACACCCCGACGTGCCGGGGCCATGACGGCGTGCGCGAGTTTTTCTCCCGAGGATGTGGCGTTTGGTCTTCGAGTGTGCGAAGGTAGATTTGATGTCTCACTCATTCGAGGATTCACGGAGCCATGCCCACGAAGACCGAGTTGATCTGGGACGGGAAGTACGACGAGAAGGGCGACCGGGTGGCGCCGTTGCGGGTCGCCCTGCCGTTCCAGACCGTCGAGACGGTCAACGAGTCGGCCCAGGACCGCCAGTTGAACTTGTTCCAGGCCGCCTCCAAGACCAAGCCTTGGCGCAACCGCCTCATCTGGGGTGACAAGAAGTACGTCCTGCCCTCCCTGCTCCCCGAGTTCGCGGGGAAAGTCGACCTGATCTACATTGACCCGCCGTTTGATACGGGAGCGGATTTCTCGTTTACTGCGGCCGTACCTGAGACAGACGAGGTGCAAACCGAACCTGTTTCCTTCACCAAACAACCAAGCATCATCGAGCAGAAAGCCTACCGTGACACGTGGGGCAGAGGAATAGATTCCTATTTGGAATGGTTCTATGAAACTGTTTGCTTGCTTCATGAATTGTTGGACGAAGAAGGTAGCCTCTACGTCCACCTCGACTGGCATGTTGCCCATTACGCGAAAGCGGTTTTAGATGAAGTTTTTGGTCGAGATAATTTCAGGAATCAGGTTGTTTGGAAGCGATCGTCCATTGTTGCCAGTGTTCCAACTCAGTGGCGGAATAGCCATGATATAATATTATTCTATACTAAATCACTTGATAATCAATTTAATATGCAATATGGAGAATACTCTGAATCATCCAAGAAACACTATTCCCATGAGGACGAAAACGGGTTCTTTCAACCTGTGCCAATCCTTGCAAGCGGAAAGAGGAACGGGGAGACAGGAAAACCATGGAGGGGGATTGATCCCAACAACGTAGGTAATCATGGCATGCATTGGCTTCGAGCACCTTCTAAACTCGAGGAATTAGATAAGCAAGGAATGATATACTGGCCGTCCGGAGGTGGCGTGCCGCGCTTGAAATACTACCTCGAAGAGGCCAAAGGCAGAATTATAAATGACTTCTGGGATGACATAAATGTGATAAACTCAATGGGAAAGGAGTCTTTTAGATATTCTACGCAGAAACCACAAGCCCTTCTCGAACGCATCGTCAAGGCATCCTCCAATGAGGGCGACTTGGTTCTTGATTGCTTCGTTGGCTCCGGCACGACCACCGCGGTTGCCGAGGAGCTGAATCGGCGCTGGATCGCCTGTGACTTGAGCCGGTTCGCGATTCACACCACACGGAAGCGGCTCTTGGGCATCCACGACGTCCGGCCGTTCGTCGTGCAGAACCTGGGCAAGTACGAGCGGCAGGCGTGGCAGGCCGGCGAGTTCGGCCAGGGCAATGATGCAGCCGGACAGGCCGTCGAGAGGCAGCGAGCTTACGTCGCGTTCATCCTTGAGCTGTACCACGCGACGCCCGTCCACGGTTACACCTGGGTTCACGGTCTCAAAAGGGGCCGGATGGTTCACGTCGGCAGCGTCGATGCACCGGTAAGCGCGGGCGACGTGACGCAGATCGCGGCCGAATTCAAGCGGGCGGTCGGGACCGGCAAGGACGCGCCGACGACCAACGGCGTCGACGTTTTGGGCTGGGACTTCGCCTTCGAGATAAACGAGATCGCCCGCCAGCAGGCCGCCGCGGCCAATATCGGGATGCAGTTCAAGCGCATCCCCCGCGACGTGATGGACAAGCGGGCGGTCGAGCAGGGGGAGATCCATTTCTTCGAGTTGGCCGCTCTGGGCGTTAAGGTCAAGAGTAGCGGGTTGACCGCCGCGCTCACGTTGACCGAGTTCGTGATCCCACCCGATGACGTCCCCGAGGACGTGCGAGCCGCGGTCAAACACTGGTCCCAGTGGATCGATTACTGGTCGGTCGACTGGGACAACAGGAGCGACACGTTCCATAACCAGTGGCAGACCTTCCGGACTCGCAAGGAGCCCAAGATTACGCTCTCCGCCACTCACACCTACAACGAGCCGGGCGAATATCGCGTGGCCGTCAAGGTAATCGACATCCTGGGAAATGACACCACCAAGACCCTCAAGGTGAAGGTGAAGAAGTAGCGAGGTCACCTGGCATGGGTCGCAAGAAGAGATCGGACCCGACGGCCGCTCCCTTGTTCGATGTTAAGTCGAGCACCGCCCCCTGCGTGCCGGCGATCCGCGAGAAGGTGGACGCCTGGCGACGAAGCGGCTACAAGGGTGCCACGGAGACCTCGCGCCGGCTGCTAAACTGGTGGTTTCGCACCGACCACCGCCTACCAGACGGTCGACGATTCAAGTACCACTATTTCCAGCAGCACGCCCTCGAGACCTTGATCTATCTCTTTGAGGTGGCTCAGGTCCGCCGCCAGAAGGACTTGATCGAGACATACGCGACCCGGCAAGACCTGCGGTTGCTTCAGTACGACGACTTTGCCCGGTATTGCATCAAGATGGCGACGGGCAGCGGCAAAACTAAGGTGATGTCCCTGGCGATCGCCTGGCAGTATCTCAACGCGCTGGCCGAGGCGCGCGACGATTACGCCCGATCATTCCTGATTCTCGCTCCGAACGTCATCGTCTTCGAGCGGCTTCGGACCGACTTCGAGGGGGGGGCGCATCTTCCACCTCGACCCGATCATCCCCGATGACCTTTGCATCTTCTGGGACTTCCAGTGCTACATGCGTGGCGAGGGGGAGCGCGCCGGTTCGATGGGGGCACTCTACCTGAGCAACATCCAGCAGTTTTACGAGCGGCCCGCAAACAACGACGACGAACCCGACGTGATGACGGCCGTCCTGGGGCCGAAGCCGCCGGCCAAGGGGGTCCAGGAAGTCGAGGATTTCGTTCCCCGGATCGTCGCGCGGGGCGGGCCGGTCGTGGTCCTCAATGACGAAGCACACCACACCCACGAGGAGGACAGCGAGTGGAACAAGTGCATCCGCCGGATTCACGGATCGGTCTCCCACGGGCTGGCCGCGCAGCTCGACTTTTCGGCGACCCCGCGGCACACCAAGGGTCAGCTCTTCTCCTGGACAGTCTTCGATTACCCCCTCAAGCAGGCGATCATCGACAACGTGGTCAAGCGCCCCTTGAAGGGGATCGCCAAGGGGATCGCGGAGCAGCGCTCCGAGGTCGCCAGCACCCGCTATCAGGCTTATCTGACCGCCGGTGTCGAGCGCTGGAAGGAGTACCGCGACGGCCTAGCCCCCCTGGGCAAGAAACCAGTCCTCTTCGTGATGATGAACGACACGACCGAGGCGGACGACGTGGGCGACTGGCTTCGCACCAAGTATCCCTCCGAGTTCGGCGAGAAAAGGCTCCTGATCATCCACACCGACAAGTCGGGCGAAGTCTCGAAGAAAGACCTGGACCAGGCCCGGGAGGCCGCCCGAGAGGTTGACACGGAGGCCAGTCCGATCAACTGCATCGTGAGCGTGGTCATGCTCCGGGAGGGCTGGGACGTTCAGAACGTCACGGTCATCGTCGGGCTTCGTCCCTACTCGGCCAAGGCCAACATCCTGCCGGAGCAGACGGTAGGGCGGGGCCTCCGCTTGATGTTCCGAAACGAGAACCACGGGTACGTCGAGCGGGTCGACGTGATCGGCAACAAGAAGTTCATCGAGTTCGTCGAGCAGCTCGAGCGCGAGGAGGATGTCACGCTCGACACCTTCGAGGTCGGCAAGGACAAGGTGGTCATCCTGACCATCCAGCCGGACGAAACGAAGCTGGACAAGGACATCGCCTTGCCGGAGTTGAGCCCGATCCTGGTCCGAAAGAAGACCCTGGCCGAAGAGATCGCCGGGCTGGATGTCTCCCAGTTCCGATGTCCGGTGCTCCCCCGCAAGGAAGACGACAAGGACGCCCAGAAGTTCCGTTACGAGGGCTACGACCTCCTCACCCTCAAGAAGATCATCGACCGCGATTACACGATCCCCGCCCCTCAGACGGCCGAGGAGGTGATCGGCTACTACGCGCGGCGGATCGCCCAGGAGGTTAAGCTGCCGTCCCAGTTCGCGGCCCTAGTCCCCAAGGTCAGGGAGTTCCTGGAAACGAAGGCGTTCGGCGGCCGGGTCGATCTCAGCTCGACCGAGATGGTCAAGGCGATCAGCAGCAAAGTCGCTCAGTATGTGACCGTCAAGACGTTCGTCACCGAACTGCGAAAGATCGTGGTCGAAGAACTTATTCCTCAACTGCTCAATGCTGGTCGTAAGCTATCGGAGACCCCGAGGTTCCCCTGGTCGCGCCCGACGTGCGCCTCGAAGAAATGCGTCTTCAACCTTGTCCCGTGCGACAACCAGTTCGAGAAGGAGTTCGCGAATTTCCTGGACAAAGCGGATGACGTGGTCCGGTTCGCGAAGTTGCCGGAGCCATTCCACTTCGTGATCGAGTACACCGACTCCGTGGGGAACCTGCGGTACTACGAGCCTGACTTCGTGGCCGTCACCACCGACGGGGTTCACCACTTGATCGAGACCAAGGGCATGGAAGACGTCAACGTCGCCAACAAGGATCGCGCTGCCCAACTTTGGTGTGAGAACGCGACCCTGCTCACGAGCACACCTTGGGCATACATCAAAGTTCGGCAGGCAGATTTCTACAGCCTGCAACCGACGGAGTTCTCAGACCTGGTGGCGCTGGGGTCTTTGCCGTGACTGAGGTGTGAGGCTGGCGAGCCGACTGTCTTTCGTCCCTCGGGGGGGGTCTTGCCTCAGAGGGCGGTCAACGACGATGCCAGGGGTCGGATCGTTGATCGCTGGTCCCCAACGGAGCGCGGCCAAGTGGTTCCACAGGGCCTCGGTCCCCCCGAGGCGGGGCAGCCACCAGCAACGCAGGTCGACGCCGGCTTGAGCGGCCGCGGTCCAATCCTTGAAGGGCTCGGGCGGTCGAACCCGGATCGCTCGGGCGGGCCACTCCAAGGCGGCCTTGTCGCCGGCCTGGTCAGCATCGAGGGCGATGAACCAGCGAGGGGCGGCCAGCATTTGGCGCAGGAACCCCGGGTCGATCCCTCCCCCATGGCCTCGTCCGCTCGATGTCGAGCCCAGCGTCACGACGGCGGCCCACCCCGGCAAGCCGGGGGCCCGCCCGACGGCCTGACCAAGCAAGAGGGCGTCGAATTCCCCCTCCACGATGACCAGCGGGCGGCTGGGCTCGACGATCGCGGGGTCGGGGAAGATCCCGGGCCGGTCGCGGTATGCTTCCGTGTACTTCGGCTTCCTCCCCTCGGGCTGGCGGATCTTCACCAGCGCCAGTCGGTCCCCGTCGAACCACGGGATGACCACCCCTCGGGCTTGAAAGCAGCGGTCCCCCTCCCGGGTCGGGATCATCACGCCGGGCGTCCACCCGAGGCGATGGGCCTTGATCGTCTCGTCGGTCAGACATCGGCCACGGAGATAGGCCAGGGCCTCGTTCCCCTCGGGCGTCCAGAGGCGGCCGGCGGCCTCGTTCACGAGGGTTGATGCTTCGTCCAAGGCTAAACCGGACGGTTCCTCTGGCGGCGGGCTGGCGGGCTTCTCGGGTTTGCTGACGGCCAGGTCGGAAACCCTCTGGATGTAGGGGGGCGGGGGTTTCCGACCTCTGACCTCCGAGGGGACAACAACTTCGGACAGCTCGGCGATGATCCGCACAGCCTCGGGGAATGCAACCTTGTTGATCCGCATCACGAGGTTGGCGGCATCGCCATGTTCCCCGCACCCGTAACATCGCCACCACGGCTTGCCGGGCTCGATGCCGAGAGACGGGTTCTTGTCCTCGTGGAACGGGCATCGCCACCAGAGGCGACGGCCTCGTTCCCCGCGGCGGCCGGGGGCCGGTCCCATCAGGTTCGTCGCGACGGCGGCCAGGTCGACCCGGCTCTTGACCTCGTGCCAGTCGATCCGGGTTCTCAGGGCCTCCATTCCGGCTTGCCGCCGGTGGGTGTCGCCTGTCTTTATTTCCATGCATGCAATCCAGGTCTAAGGTGCCTGTTCCAGGTCGGAAACCTCCCCGGGTATAGGGTTCTGAGGTTTCCGACCTCAGACCTTGGTAAGTCGGAAATGGTCGGAAACAAGGTTTTAGACTGTTTCAGACTCGGTTTTGGTCAGATGCCAACTTCCAGGTCGGAAACCTCCCCGGGTATAGGGTTCTGAGGTTTCCGACCTCAGACCTTGGTTTTGGTCAGGTGCCATATCTGGGGTTTCTTGGAATCGTCGACCACCAGACGGCCGTCTTCCTCCATCGCTTTTTTGGCATCGAAGAACGGAGACTTGGACTCACCCAAGGCAAGCCACTCGTTGACCAGATCGCACGCTTTGCGGTCCCCCCCGGTCAACTTCTCAGTCAGGAACGCGATCGCCTTATCGCACTTCACAGGGGGCCGTCCCCCGGGGTTGCGGGCAGGCTCCGCTGGCGGGTTGAAGTCGAAGTCGCATCCTCCATCACGGATGGTCACTCCCAGGGGGGGCGGTTCCTTGAAGTTGCCGATGACCTCCAGCCGGCGGCGGTCGGGCTGGGCAGGGTCGGTCTTGAACATCTTCATGATGCCTCTGGCCAGACCCTCCAGGCGGCGACCCAGGGTGTCCTGATCTTTCGAGAGATGCATCAGACCCAGGATCGAGACATCGCACTCTTGCGCAATACTGACGATCGGGGTCATGATCGCGTTGACCTCATCCTCCCGGTTCAGACGGCGCCGTGTCGCCCGCCAGACCGTGTCGATAAAGACCAGGCCGGGATGCTCGGTCTCGATCAGCTCTCGGAGAAGGTCCAGGTTGTCCGGCTTGTCCAGGTCCCATCCTCCCCAGGGCTCGCTGGGCAGTGCGTTGAGCCGAACAGCCTCGGGGGGCAAACCGAACGCGGCAGCGCGCTCCCGCAGCTCGTCTTGATGACGGTCCCCGCAGACCCACAAGGTGGTAGTTTCCGCTGGGAATGTGGCGGGTTGACCATCGGGCCATGGCAGCGCAAGCCATAGACGCCGGGCAAGATCCAGACCCAGGTGGGTCTTACCGACCTTGGGATCTGAGCTGAGCAGCGTGAAATGTGCTCTGACGATCCAATTCGGCCAGATAAACCGTCCAGCGGCCTGGGATGTTGTCAGGTCTCCCAGGTGTGCCGATCGGCGCTTCACGTCCCGGGCGGGGGCCGGTCCCAGGGGGTCGACATCGGCCATGGCCTTGATCAGTTCGTCGCGATCGGGTCGGGCGGCCAGCATGGCGTCCCAGGCCGCTTTCCTGGCATTCTTGCCGGTTATCCCGTTCAGGTGATCAGCCATCGGCCTCAAGCAGGCGGAGACGTTGTCCAGTTTGCCGTTGAGCGGCTGATGACTGGTCAGGGCGGCGAAAACCCAAGCGTCGGAGGGTTTGATCATGATTGCCGCCCTCCTTTTCGGCTGGCCGCCGTGGAGTCGATCACGATGGGCTTGCCCTGGTGACACCAAGGGCTTCTGCCGTGGAGTTGCTGCCGGGCCTCGAACGGGCGGAGACGACGCCTGACCGCGAAGGTCGCCGGATCGGTCCAGCCACACGAACATTGATCGCACCAGGTCAGGCCATGGCGACGTTCGGATGTGCGCTCGTCGCACACCGGGCAGATGGCCGACACCGGTTCAGCGTCGGGCTTCACTTCGGCTTGGCGAGCCTCGTCGCTGGGTTGATCAAAGGCTGGAAAATACGCTTGACTTTTTGGTGCTTTGCGGTACAGAGTATCCATTGAGCAGAACCTTAACCGGTCTTGGCGAGCGTAAGTGGCCTACCTCGCCAAGAGCGGTTTTTGCATGTACATATCATTCTCCAAAGTCGTGGTGTCATGAGCTTAGGCGACAAGCCGTTGCTCTAATGAATCATGGTGCGAGCTATCGAGTAACGCAGTCGTTGCAACAATTGGCGCGGCGGTGCGCCAGCAACAGAACCGTCACAGGACCCAGTGACGGTTAGGCGCCGGCAGTTTTGAGCGCCCGCGTGGCTTCCCGGACGGCCTTGTTCTTCTCGCGGCGCGTGCGGGTAGCGATGGCCATCGGCTCACGATCGCCGTTCTTCGCAAGCGAGACTGCCTGGTAGAACCGGGCCAGCGCTTCGAGACTTGTACAGCGCCGGCCGCCAACCATGAGGGTTTCGAGCCGGACGCCTCGGACTCCCCTCCGGTGCCACAATCCCAGCGTCACGATGTGTACAGGCTTGCCCCCGCGTCCCGGGATCGCTTCCGCCGGGATTTGATCAAGCGGGAACACCCTCTCTGCAGTCGAGTCGATCATAAAAAAACTCCCAGTGTTGAGCATCGCTTGCCCTACACTGGGAGTTTATGGTGATCAAACAACAGCGAGTAGCTACTTGTTTATCGCATTAGGCGTGCGATGATTCGCGACAAACTCACGCCCATTTAGGGTGAGCCACGCACCGCCCAAGGGACCTCTCAAGGTCTCGATCAACCCCATGTCCTTCATTTTGGCAATCTCGGCCTGAAGCTTGGCATTGCGTGAGTGGCACGTGATGCCTGCCCGTTTCAGAACGATATTGCGTAGAGCTGCGCTCTCCTTGCTCCATGGAACTGAGCGCGCAAGATTGACCCACCCTGAGCGCGCAAAATTGACCCACCCCCGTTTTGAAAATGGCCGCTCTGGGCAAGAGCGGCAATTTGCTTTTCACTCCGATTTCCGACTCTTCT
>Ga0310038_10002999_pt1 | contig 12307 bp, 6 predicted proteins | sample Sb_taG_6_FD_200461 | JGI IMG/M metagenome (GOLD analysis project Ga0310038, IMG submission 200461) | Peat soil microbial communities from Weissenstadt, Germany - Sb_50d_4_PS metaG (v2) (version 2) | ecosystem: Environmental > Terrestrial > Soil > Wetlands > Peat | place: Germany: Weissenstadt... | reverse complement strand
TATGGCTTGACCGAGACCAGCGGGGGCGCGACCGTCACCCGTCCGGAAGACAACGTCATCGGGTCGGTGGGCCGGCCGCTGCACGGCGTCGAAGTAAAGATTGTCGATCCCGAGCCGCGCGAGGAAGGCCCGCCGGCGGGCGAGATCGCCATCCGCGGACGCATCGTGATGAAGGGTTACTGGAACCGGCCCGATGCCACCGCGCAGGTCATCCGCGAGGGCTGGCTGCACACCGGCGACCTCGGCTACCTGGACGGGCACGGCAACCTCTTCATCACCGGCCGCCGCAAGGAGATCATCGTGCTCAGCTCGGGGAAGAACATCTACCCGGAGGAGCTCGAGGCGCACTATCGCAAGTCGCCGTTCGTGAAGGAGATCTGCGTGATGGGCCTCGAAGCGCGCCCAGGCGAGCCGCAAGCCGAACGCCTGCACGCCGTGATTGTCCCCAATGACGAGGTGCTGCGCGAGCGCAAGATCGTTAACATCAACGAGGTGATCCGCTTCGATATCGATGGGCTCTCCGCCGAGCTGCCCAGCACTAAGCGCATCCTGAGCTATGAGATCTGGCAGGACGAGCTGCCCAAGACCACCACCCGCAAACTGAAGCGCTACGAAATCCAGCAGCGGGCCGGGCAGGGCTCCGGCGCGGGAGCCACCGCCAGCCGCAAGTTCACCGACGAAGACATCGCTTGGGCCGAGCAGCCTGGGGTTGCCAGCGCGCTCGCCGTCATCGGCGAGCATTCCCAGAACCAGCGCGAGATCCATCCTAGCGATAGCCTGGAGCTCGACCTCGGGCTCGATTCGATGGAGCGCGTCGAGTTGCTGGTGGCGCTCGAACAGGAACTGAATGCGCACGTGGAGGAGTCGGTCGCGTCGGAGGTATACACCGTACGCGACCTGGTGGATGCGGTCCGTGGCGCCGCCGGGACTGGGGCCGATCGGAAGGAATCCGCCGGCTGGGACGCTGTGCTGGCCACCGAGTCCGACGATCCTGATGTGCTGAACCTGGCGCGCCCGCCGGGCCTGGCCAGCGCGCTGTGGTACCTGGTCTGGCGCTTCCTGTATCTGTTCTGCCGCGACGCCTGCCAGCTTAAAGTCACCGGCCTCGAGAAACTGCCGGAGCAGGGCCCGTATCTCATCTGTCCCAATCACCAGAGTTTGCTGGATGCGCCCGTGGTAATGAGCTTGTTGCCGTGGCCGATCTACAGCCAGCTATTCCATCTGGGCACCAGCGAGATTTGGGGCTGGGGATTCCGGCGCAAGCTGGCGCGCACGCTGCGGCTGATCCCGGTGGACCCGGACTCCAACCTGGTGGCCGGCATGCGCGCCGGCGCCTTCGGCCTGCGGCGCGGCAAGATCCTCATCCTTTATCCTGAAGGCGAACGCAGCATCGACGGCACACCGAAGAAGTTCAAGAAAGGCGCGGCGATCGTCTCCCTCCACCTGCAAGTGCCCATCTATCCCGTAGCCATTGAGGGCTTCCACGAAGTGTGGCCGCGGGGCAAGCCTCCGCAGCGCACGGGCAAATTGAGCGTGAGATTTGGTGATCCGATCGTGCCTCCGCAATTGGGCGACAATCCAGAAGCCGCATACGCCGAGCTCACCGCCGAACTGCGCCGCCGCGTGGTGGAGATGTGGGAAGAGCTGCACGGGGAGAAGCGCACCACAGAGAAGGCGCGCCGGCGGCTTTGAGGTAATTTCCTGGTGAGTCGGCTACTGTCCCGAACGTCTCACTTGTGCTAATCCACATCGCAGCCTGCTTCAACAGGCGTTGGGTCGGGCATGTCAAACTGCATGGCGACTTGTGATCCGCGGCTATCAGCCACCGTTATTTCAACGGTGTGTGCGCGAAGCATTTTCTTCAGCCAAGCTTTAGGGATGGAGGCAGAAGTCTTCTCCGTTCCTACTGACCATTTTTCTTCCTCTTGTTTGGCATTGTCCATGCGATATCGGACTGAAACCTTCCGGAAGTAGGACGTTCCATGAATTTCTTCAGGCTCAACGTAGTCGATCTTCAGGGTGGTTCCGGCGAGAAAATTCGCGCCTACGAACCTGCCCTTGGGCCGGTGAGATTCCTTACCGGGGATGCAGTCCAAGACCAACGCAGGACGATTAGAGACGCCGCCCGGTGGCGGCGCAAGGAATTTGCCCTCCAAGGTAAATTGAGTATATGTAGTCTCACGGACAGCATCTGTCTTTTGAGATTGCTGCCACACATGCGCCGATGAGGGCTGTTGCGGCGCCATCGATGAGAATCCGAACAACGCCAACGCGAGCGGCACGAGCAGAAGCAGTAGGGCTGGTTTCATCGTTTCGTCTCCTTGTTAGCCTTCCGCAGAATCCGCACCATGGGCCGTGCGATTGTCCCGAATACAACCGCATCCGTCGCGGAGCCCCATGGTAGCCGAGAAGCGTTCGGAACGGCAACCGACGAAGGCGGGACATCGAGAAATGGGCCGCCGCGGCTGGTAGTGAACCCGGCTTTGACGATCCGGCGGGAGGCTTGTAATATTCGCGGCGTTTCGGCCGAGGAGAAAAGAGATGCGACATCGCATTCTATGTTCATGTATCGCGCTCGCGCTACCCTGCGTTGTATTCGCACAGCGACCTGCGGCGGCGGACAAGCCTGCCCAGAGCACGCCATCAAAGAATGCAACGGCTCAGCCCAAGCTGGCCGGCTTGCTCGAAGCGAAGGTGAGAGCCGCGTGGGCAGCATTCAAAAAAAGGGACAAAGATGGCTACGCCACGTTTCTTACCGACGATTTCCAAGCCGTGGAAGCCGATGGCGACGGCGAGCGCTCCAAGCTGCATATTCTGCGCGAAGTCGAGCACAGCATGTACACCGATTACCTGCTACAGCTTTTCCAGGTTCAGCCGCTCGGGCCAAACTACGCTTTCGTCACCTACGAGTCCACGATGCAGTTCCCCAAAGGCTCCGCCACGCGCTACAAGAGAGTTTTCATCGGCGAACTTTGGACTAACCGTGACGGGGAATGGCGGATGATGCGCTATCAAGAGACGCCGGTCCGGTAGTTCGCGCCCCGAAAAGCGGAAGCCCGAATCCACGAAGGTGAATTGGGGCTCCCGCGAAATCACTTCCGGGTTGTCAATTACTGCTGTGCATACACGCCGACGCAACCATCGGCGGCGATGGTTTCACAATTGGGACCACCCGCGGGCAGCGGCACGAAGATGTGATTGTTCTTCGGATCAGCCGCGACGCTGTGGGCGTTGCCGTTCGTGGGGACGTTGCGCAGCCACTGTCTGGTCGCGCCATTGATGATTCCGAGAACCGGGCCGGTGGGCATGTCTCTCGCCCCCAGGTAGTAGTTGTCGTCGCCGGGGTTATACCAGGTCTGGTCAACGAACCCGACATTGTTGATGGTAGTGAGCACGGCGCCAGTGGTGCCATTGATAATGACACTGGACGGTGCGAACGCGCGCCCATCATGATCGGCGCAACCCACCAGGACATCCGTCGTGCCCGTCCGGAGACTCAAACCGGTGGGCATGCATTGGTAAATCGGGAAACTGTTGATGACCACCGGCACATGAACGGTGGTTTCGCCGACTGTGACTGCGTGGAGGGGATCAATTACATCGACGCTTCCGACGGTAATGTCACCGGTCGAGTTTCCGTTCGTCAGAAGGAAGGTGTGTGTGGGCGGGTAATATACCATCCCACCCAGACCGGCGAGGGCTACTGCACCAACGCAGCCTGCCGGCGTGCCGGGGCCCGCCGCGCAGAAGACTCCGCCAGGCTTGGTCGGAGTGGTTGCCGTGAGCTGGGGGCCGTGATGGCAAGCAACATCCGGATTGAAACCAGCCGCATGGCCGGAGGCGCCGGTTGGAACTGCTGGGCCGGGATTGCCGGGCGTGCCGATAAATTGGAGAGAAGGATCGGGACAGGGGATTCCTGCAGCCCCATTCGCGCCGGCGTCATCAATCAACACAGTGGTGTCATTTTGGACTGCCGCGTCATAGTAGATCTGGCCCAGGATGCACGATGCGTAGTTCGCCGTAAACGTTGAGCCCGGGCCACCGGGACTGTAGGGAGGCTGATTGTTGACGCTCGTGAATGGTGCGTAAGGCAGACAGTGCGCTAGCCGGTTGTTGTTTGCCGGTCTCGTCACAATCCCGGTGGCGTCAATGATGGAGACGAAGGGAAGTCCCGGGTCGCCATTGATTATCGCAACCAGAAAACGCGAGGAACCGTCCTGCGGGAAAGTCACGATGCCACCAGTGGTTGCAAGTTCATCGCCGCGGAGGTCGCCACAAGTCGGGTCAGAGAAGGCTCTTCCATTTGCGGACGCCTGACATGGGCCGATGCCATTGGGACCATCATAGTCGGGAGACGTGCCCGTTGCTATCACGGCGGTCACCAAGGGCGGTGCGGTGAAGTTGCTAGCAATGAAATTGTTCGGCGGCGGTGCGGCCAAGTCAAAAACGACCAGGGACGCGCTGCCATTCCCGACAAACAGAAAATTTCCATCGTCCGAGGCTTCAAGGCCATTCGGACCCGTAAGCGGGTTCAGGTTGTTGGCGCGGGAGGCGCAGCATTGGCCCCCAATAAATCCGCCGAAATGGCCGTTGGGACCAAAGAAACCTGGAAGGCGGAAGCCATTGGTCTTGCATCCAAACCGGGTGTAGTTGCCCTGTGCGGTGGTGATGGGAGGAATGGTTTCCCCGGTCGCGGGATCCGCCCAGCATACGCTGGGAAAATCCCCCGCCTCGGCAACGGAATTGTCCCCGCCGATCGCCCACAACGCGATGTTGGAATCCGTGTTGAACACGGGAACGTCGAGGCCGATGCGGTCCGTGATGTAGTAAAGGCGGTTCTTCGGATCCGTCCAGCCAATGTCAAAAATGTTGAAAGGCCCGCCGGGCTCGCCATTGGGATTGTGTTCCGGCACCAGCATGACATCAATCAACGCGACCGTCCCGTTCTTATCCGTGCCGCAGACGGGGCAGCCAGCCGGACTACTTCCGCAACTGTTCAAAATCAAAATCACTCCGAACACCGCGACCACAAGGAGAAACCTTTTCGGTTTCATCGAATTTCCTCCTACGATATTTGCCCGGGGGCCGAACTACATTTTCGAGGAACTGTCCACTGGGCCTGCCGCGCTCTCGCATTCGCTTGTGCCGGCCCCGTACCAACCAGCGACTGGCTCATCCAAAACGCTCAAGACCCGGATCAAAACCGAAACTGAATACCCTCAACAAACACAAAGTAATTCTGGGGCAGAATGCCCTGGACGCTTGGGTTCCTGAGCCGATCCAAGTTAAAGTCCGATTTGACGAGAACCCAGTAATTCAGATACCAGTTGAAGCCCGCAGTGAACTGATCGGTGTGGTCGCTAAACGGCGCGACGATGGCCGGCGTAATCGGGCAGGCCGGGATCGTGGTGGCATCGCAAGTGGAACCGGGAGCTCTCCCCTCCAGCCAGGAATAGCGGAACTTGACCGCCCAGGCGCCCCAACCCGGGGCCGCTGATTCTCCGGGGGAACCGGGGCCAATTACCGGGTGCTTGACGCGCGGAATGGCATTCTCCGGCTCGCGTTCACCGGTCAGCAAATAGACGAGCGAAATGTAAGCGCCCTTACCCACCACCCCCGGAATGGTGTTGAATCCGACGCCGCCGGGAGTTAATGAGCCAATGTTGTCGCGCTTCTGCAGGAGTTGAGCGTATTCTCCGCGAATACCCAATGGCCCCCTCAAGAACGAGAAAAATCCGTTATATCGCGCGACTCCACCATTGATCCGGAACTGCGGAAAGAAAGTGTAGGTGCCGTCGTTCACGACGCCGCTGAAGCTCTGTTCGAGTGCCAGGCCCTTGGATCGGCTGTGCTCGGCGGAACCGCCGAAAGACAGCCCCTTCAACGAGCTGTCCTTGGAATTTTTCCATGGGGAAAAGCGGACCCTGCCGACAACTTCGGGCTCATTGGTAGTTCCGCTGGTCAGGAGTCCTTGTCCATTGAAAAGGCCAGCCCAGTACTGCGCGCGGCCACCCAACAAATCACCGTGAACGTCAATGCCGGGAGCGCGGAAAGCTCCCCCTGCATCCGGGTAAAGCACGGAGATGATCGAGCGATTGTAGAACGCGACGGAGGTGTCGGCAGTTCCGACTTCCTGAGAGAAAGGCAGCTTGAACTGGCCGGCCATGATCTTGAAACCGTCCCAGGGCTTGAAATCCACATAGGCGTCACGGATGGTAAGGGCGGAGGCCGTCTCGAACAGGAATGCATAGTCGAGTTGCTTGCCGTAGTTACCCTGCACGCCAAAGCGGGCACGCGTGATGGAAAAGGTGTCCGGAGGTGCGGCGTCACCTTTGTAGAACTTGTACTCCGTATTCAAGTACCCGGTGGGCATGAGCGTGAAGTTGCCGTCGGAGCTCTTCAGGAAAAAGTGCTCCCCGTTCCATCCGGCGGTTGCCGCCTTCTTTTGAAGGACCTCGATCTGTTTTTGAAGATCATCGAGAGTGACGGCCGCCGGTGGGCCGGCACTATCCGGACTCGCCACCGCGGCGTTGGCTAGCACCAAGTGAGCGTCTCCGGGCTCCTTCTGTCCGCTGGTCTGGACGAGCCGCTGGACCTGCGCCTTCAGTTCCTCGATGGTCTGCTGCTGTGCAGCGACCTCGTTGCGCAGCTCCTGGACTTCCTCCTTGCTCGCGCTCGGAGAAACAGAAACAGCGCGGGGATCGGCAGGTGCACCCCCGGCTCCATCGGCTTGCGCTAACAAGGTGAGGCCGGTAGCGAGGAAAAACAGAACCAGCAGAGCGAAAGTGGTCAGGAAGCGTGGCATGTTTTCTTCCCTCAGGATGATCTGGCGAGACAGAACTGTCCCCAGGTGTGCGGGGGAGCAGCCGGCATCGCCGGTTACAACAGACACTCAACCGGAACGGCTTATCGTGTTCCGAGAAATCCGGGCAGAGGTATGAACACCAGACCTCTGGAAGGAACGGGCTGTTTATCACGGGACAGAACAGGCTGTCAAGAAAATTTCTAGGACATTTTGTAGCAGCCGGCTAGGAGCCGAACACTGCGGACGGAAAACAAGGTAAACGACGCGCCAGCCACCCTAAGCGGAGAACCCGATTCCTCTCACCGTGCGCTCGGATGCTGCTGTTTCCGCCGGCTTCGCGCAAAACACCTCTTCCATTGCGGCGCGCAGCAGTTCGGCCACGCTCCAGGCCTGCGCGATGCAGCCCCGCGGGCGATGGGGCGGGTCGCCATCCAGGATCTCCGACACCTGGCCCAGCCCGGCTTCGCGCAGGTGGTTGCGAAACGGCTCCAGCCACTTCGCGGCTTGCTTGCGGGCTTTCGCCGTCCCGCCATAGACATTGACGTACGCGGAGAGGAATGGTCCCAGGAGCCACGGCCACACCGTGCCCTGGTGGTAGGCGGAATCGCGCGCCTGCTGGCCGCCGGCGTAGTGGCCGACGTAGCGCGGGTCGCCGGGAGCCAGTGTGCGCAGCCCATAGGGCGTCAGCAGTTCGCGTGCGACCACATCCACGATGGCCTGGGCGCGTCCCCGAGCAACCATGCTGTGGTGCAGGCTGACCGCCAGAATCTGGTTGGGTCTGATCGATGCATCCGGAGGCCCGCCGTTGACCACGTCGTAGAGGCATCCGGCACTTTCGTTCCAGAACAGGCGATTGAAGCTCCAGCGCGCTACCGTCGCCATCTTGGCGTAGCGTTTCGCGGCGGCGGAGTCGCCGAAGCGTGCGGCAAAGTCCTCCATGGTGCGCAGAGCGTTGTACCAGAGCGCCTGGATCTCAACCGGCTTGCCCTGGCGCGGGGTCACGACCCAGTCGCCGACCTTGGCGTCCATCCAGGTGAGCTGAACGCCGGGGGCGCCGGATGCGAGCAGGCCGCTATCGTCGACGCGTATGCCATAGCGGGTCCCGCGGATGTGCCAAGCCATGATGTCGGTGAGCACGCCGTAGAGATTCTTGCGGGCAAACTCGTAGTCGCCGGTGTATTCGGCGTAGGCGCGGATTGCTTCGAAGAACCACAGCGTGCCGTCCACGGTGTTATATTCCGGCTGCTCGCCGGCGTCGGGAAAGCGATTGGGCAGCATGCCCTGATCAACGTGCCTGGAGAATTCCAGCAGGATGCTGCGCGCGATGTCGAAGCGTCCGGTCACCAGCGTCAGCCCGGGAAGCGCGATCATGGTGTCCCGCCCCCAATCGCTGAACCAGTGATAGCCCGCAATGACTGTCTTCTGGTCTCCGCGGGCCACGATGAACTGGTCCGCGGCGGCGACCAGCGCGTGCACCAGTTCATCCTTCACCGGGGCGGAATCGGCCACCTGGCTGCGGCGCGTGATCTCGTTCTGGCGCAACTCGGGCACTTCTCGGACATCATGGCGTACGGTCGTGGCGACGACTGCGGCGGTCGCGCTTGCGCTGAGGTCAAACCGCCACACCAGCGGATTGAACAGATCCTCGCGATAGTCCAGGCCGCGCTCCTGCTCGACACGGTATTCGAAATTGCGGTACCACTGGCCGGTCGCCTCGACGTCATCGGCGTCATGCGCGAGATAAAGCCGCGGCAGCCCCTGATATGGCGCCACGCTGGCCAGGCCAGGTTCGGACGCGACGGTTGGATCCAGCCCGGCGTTCTCATGCGTCGTGTGGTGATAATCGCGGAAGGCGATCAGCGGCCGCACTTCCAGCCGCACCGAATCGCGCGGCGTCTTCAGTTGGTACTGCACGACGGTCGTGTTCTCGCCCTGCACCATGAACACGGATTTCACGATCTCGACGCCCTCCACCTGGTAGGTGAACACGGGAAACGGGTCGAGGCGGAAGCGCGTCTGGTACTGGTAGCCTTGCGGATGGATCACGCCCGGATACTGGTTGGCCGAGAGTTCGTAGCTCGTGCCGTCGATGATCAGCGTCTCTTCCAGCTTCGACAGCAAAACCATCCTGCCGGCCGGAGGATGGACGGCCGCCACCAGCAGGCCGTGGTAACGCCGCGTGTTCAACCCGGTGATGGTGGAGGAAGCGAACCCTCCCAGCCCGTTGGTTTCCAGCCACTCGCGATCGAGGGCGGCGTCGAGATCGCGGCACGCATCCTGGCTAAAGCTGATCATCCTGCACTCCTTGCGCCGAGCGGCAGCACTCCTAGGATCGGATTGCGGCCTGGGCCGCGGCGATGGCCACGCTCTTACGCTCGCCACTCTGTTGCAGCATCTTGGCGACGAGTCCGGTCCAGCCGGTCTGGTGATTCGCTCCCACGCCCCGGCCGGTGTCGCCGTCGAAGTACTCGAAGAACAGGATCAGGTCGCTCCAGTGCGGATCGGTCTGAAACTTCTCCCAATCGCCATACACGGGCCGGCGTCCCTGCTGGTCGCGCAGGAAGGTCCGGTTCAGCCGGCGCGACAACTCCCGCGAGACTTCCCATAGCGTCAAGTACTGTCCCGAGCCGGTGGGACACTCCACCTTGAACTGTTCGCCCAGGTAGTGATGGAACTTCTGCAGCGACTCGATCAGCAGATAGTTCAGCGGGAACCACACCGGCCCGCGCCAGTTGGAATTGCCTCCGAACAGCCCGGTGCGCGACTCCGCCGGGTCGTAGTCAACGCGGTGCTCGCCACCGTTCACGTTGAGAACGTACGGATGCTCGCGGTGATAGCGGGAAAGTGCCCGTATCCCGTGCGGCGAGAGAAACTCCGATTCATCCAACATCAATTGCAGGATCCGCCGCAGTTTTTTCTCGTCCACGATGGAGAGCAGCCGGCGCGCGTCTCTGCCCGCGGTGCGCATGCAAGCCACGTTCTTCGTCAGGTCCGGACGGTTGTCGATGAACCACTCCATGCGGCGTTTGAACGCGGGCAGGCGGTCGAGAAGTTCCGATTCCAAGGTCTCGATGGCGAACAGCGGGATCAGGCCCACCATCGAGCGCACCTTCATGGGGATGCTGTTGCCATCGGGCAGGTGCAGGCCGTCGTAGTAGAAACCGTCTTCTTCGTTCCACAATCCCATGCCGTCGCGGCCGAGGTTATTCATAGCGTGCGCGATATAGACGAAATGCTCCCAGAATTTGCTGGCCACGTCCTCGTAGGCGGGGTTCTCGCTCGCTAACTCCAGGGCGATGGCCAGCAGGTTCAGCGTGTACATCGCCATCCAACTGGTACCGTCGGACTGCTCGAGAAGGCCGCCGGTGGGCAGCCGGGCGCTGCGGTCGAACACGCCGATGTTGTCCAGCCCGAGGAAGCCACCCTGGAAGATGTTCATGCCTTCGGCGTCCTTGCGATTCACCCACCAGGTGAAGTTCAAGAGCAGCTTGTGGAAGACGCGTTCCAGGAAAGCGCGGTCGCCTTGGCCGCGGCGCTTCTTCTCGATCTTGTACACCCGCCACGCCGCCCAGGCGTGCACCGGCGGATTGACGTCGCCGAAGGCCCACTCGTAAGCCGGAATCTTCCCGTTGGGGTGCATGTACCACTCGCGCAGCAGCAGGATGAGTTGCTCTTTGGCAAAATCGCAGTCCACCAGCGCCAGCGGCACGCAGTGGAACGCCAGGTCCCAGGACGCGTACCACGGGTATTCCCACTTGTCGGGCATGGAGATGACGTCGGCGTTGTAGAGGTGCGTCCAATTATGGTTGCGGCCATGCCTTCTCTCGGGAGGCGGAGGAGGAAACGCGGGATCGCCATCCAGCCATTGCTCCACTACGTAGTGATAGAACTGCTTGGACCAGAGCATGCCGGCGAAGGCCTGCCGCATGACGTTCCTCGCGTCTGGCGCCAGGTCCTGGGGGATGACTTCGGCGTAGAACTCGTCGGCTTCGCGCTGGCGCTGCTCGAAGGTGCGGTCGAACTCGGGGCCGAAAGCCAGGTTCGGCGTAGCCGGCTCCTTGTCCACCAGCCGCAGGCGGATGACGCGGCTCTCCCCTGGCGACAGCAGAAGGTCGTAGTCGGCGGCGGCCTTCGTCCCCACCAGTACCGGATTGACCGCATTACGCCGGCCGTGGACTACGTAGTCGTTGATCCCGTCTTTGACGTAGGGCGAGGCATTGTCCGTCCCGAACAGGCGGCGGAAATTGGTTTCGTTCTCGGTGAACAGCAGTTGGGGCAATCCTTCACAGTAGAGCCAGCGTTGTCCGTAGGCCGGATCGAGCAGTTCGATGGCGGAATCTTCCAATCCTTCATGGGCCTTCAGCATCGGCCGCGGTTCCTCGCGGCCCCAGGACCATGTGTTACGGAACCATACGGTGGGCAGCAGCCGCAGGCGCGCCGGCTCCGGCCCGCGGTTGGCCACGGTGATGCGGATCAGCATGTCCTCGACATCGGCCTTGGCGTACTCGACGAACACGTCGAAATAGCGGTCCTGATCGAAGATGCCGGTGTCGAGCAGTTCGTATTCCGGGTCCTGCCTGCCACGGCGGCGGTTCTCATTCACCAGGTCCGAGTAGGGAAACTCGCGCTGCGGATACTTGTACAGAAACTTCATGTAAGAGTGGGTGGGCGTGCTGTCGAGGTAGAAGTAGTATTCCTTGACGTCTTCGCCATGGTTGCCTTCGTTGCCGGTAAGGCCGAAGATCCGCTCTTTCAGGATGGGATCGCGGCCGTTCCAGAACGCCACGGCGAAGCAGACGTACTGGTGCCGGTCACAGATGCCGGCGATGCCGTCTTCGTTCCAGCGGTACGCCCGCGAGCGCGCATGGTCGTGGGGGAAGTATTCCCAGGCGGTTCCGTTCGCGCTGTAGTCCTCGCGCACCGTGCCCCAGGCGCGCTCGCTAAGGTAAGGCCCCCAGCGCTTCCAATGTTTGGTGCGCGCGATTGATTCATCCAGCCGCCGCTGCTCCGCGGTCATTGGCCCCCCTCCACTGCTGATGTGATGCGCGAGATGGCATTCGGTTTCGCGCCGTGGAAGAGGATCGCGGCCGGGCCTCTCCGCATGCCAGCGTGTCCAATGAACACTCCGGAGCGTCAGTGACTTCGGGAGAAGTGCTCGTGCACAATCGACCAGCTCTTGCCGCGCTTTACAAAGACATGGCTGCCGCGGCCTTCGACCTTGTGTCCGGGCGCCAGTTCGACAGTCCAATAAAAGCTCGCGACTGCGCTTCCGCCAAAGACCTGCACGCGGGCCTGCCGTATGCTATAGCGAAGCTGTGGCGACTGGTCCAGATAGTGCTCAAAGGTCCGCTTGAGCGCAGTCCGGCCGGCAATGCGATCATGGCGTGTGGAAGAAAAACCAATGCAATCGGAGCTGAATTGCGCCAGCAACGCTTTCATGTCGCGGCGGTTGAAGTCGGACGCTTGCTCACGCTCCAGCCCAAGGATTTCCTGTTCCGCTCG
>Ga0310038_10002994_pt1 | contig 12319 bp, 13 predicted proteins | sample Sb_taG_6_FD_200461 | JGI IMG/M metagenome (GOLD analysis project Ga0310038, IMG submission 200461) | Peat soil microbial communities from Weissenstadt, Germany - Sb_50d_4_PS metaG (v2) (version 2) | ecosystem: Environmental > Terrestrial > Soil > Wetlands > Peat | place: Germany: Weissenstadt... | reverse complement strand
CATTTATCGCACACAATTACCAGTCCGGCGTGATTAACGCGGAAGATCTGGCTTATACGGAGGAATGTGGCAACCAGAGCTGCCCGGATCCTCCGCGAAGGCCGGATCCTCCGTGCTTTTGGGGCGCAGGCGTCTCAGTGGTACTGCCGGGGCGCGGCGGCGGGAAGCATGAGCCTGGCCGGACCCGGCGCACGCTCCACGACCAGCCGGGAGCCGCAGTCAGGGCTTCCGAGCCACCCCGCAGTACACCGACGGCTCGTCCGGGGGCGAGCCCGCGGAGCCGGCGCCGGCACCCGGAGCGCCCCCGCCGCCCCCGCCGCCCGGTACGTCCGGTGCGTCGGGCTTCCACCGCGGGCACGGGACGACACCCGGCTCGATCAGGTCCAGCCCGTCGAAGAAGCTGGCCAGCTCATCCGGCCGGCGCAGGTGGTAGGGCACCGGCGCGGCGTCGTTGTACCGCTGCTGCGAGTTCTCGACGGGCCCGCTGCCGGGCACGCCGTCGGCCATGGCCAGGTAGCTGCCCGCCGGCAACGCGTCCATGAGCTGACTGGTGATCGACCGGGCCGCCCCGTGGTCGTCGATATGGCCCAGGACGCCGAGCATGATCAGCGCCACCGGCTTCTCGAGGTCGAGGGTGCGCGCCGAGCCGGCCAGGACCGCGGTCACGTCGCGCAGGTCGGCGTCCACATAGCTCACCGCTCCCCCGGGCGTGCTGGCCAGCATCGGACTCCGCAGCAAGGCCCGGGCGTGGACCAGCACGGCCGGGTCGTTGTCCGCGTAGACGATCCTGGTATCGGGCGCGATCCGCTGCGCGATCTCGTGGGTGTTGCCGCCCGCCGGAAGGCCCGCGCCGATGTCGAGGAACTGCCTGATCCGCGCCGGGCCGGCCAGGAAGCGCACCGCGCGGACCAGGAAGGCCCGCTCGGCCCGGGCGGCCTGGGCCAGATGCGGGAAGTCCCGGTTCATCTGCTCACCCGCGGCCCGGTCAGCGGCGAAGTAGTCACGGCCGCCGAGCCAGTAGTTCCACACCCGGGCGAGGTGCGCCGCGCTCACGTCGAGCCCCGGCGGCGGGGGCCCGCCCGGATCGCGGCCCGCCGCTCCGGAAGCGCCCGGGGCACCCGGGGCACCCGGGCCGCCCAGGGCACTCGGGCCGCCCAGGGCACCGGACGCGCCTGACGCGCCTGACGCGCCTGACGCGCCCACGACGGTGGGGTGCGGTTCGTGGCTGGCGTGGCGGCCAGCCGCAGGACTAGCGCCGCGAGCAGCACCGGGACCGGCAGCGGGACCGGCGCCGCGAGCAGCGGCGGTCAGCCGCTGGCCGTGACGGGGACCGGGCACCGTGACATCTGGCTGGGATCGGGGGGCGCGTCTGCGGAACATTCCTCGTATTGTGCCCGACCGTCCGAGTGCCCGGCGGGCTGTCCGGGAACGCGAGCCGGCCGACCGGGAACGCGAGCTAAGTCAGCCGACGGGGAACGCGAGCTAGCCGACCGGGAACGCGAGCCGAGCTCAGGAACGTAGCGCGGCCAGCCGCGTAGCCGCGGCCGCGACCCGCTCGTCGGTGGCGGTCAGCGCCGCCCGCACGTGCCGCTCCCCGGTGGGCCCGTAGACCGAGCCCGGCGTGACGAGGATCCCGCACACCGTAGCCAGCAGCTCGGCCGCCGACCAGCAGTCATGGTCCGGGTGCCTCAGCCACAGGTACAGCCCGGCCTCGGAATGGTCCACCGACCACCCGGCCGCGGTGAACGCCTCTCGCAGCACCGAACGCCGCGTGGCGTACCGCTCCCGCTGCACGACGGCATGCGCCTCGTCGGAAAGCGCCGCCGTCATCGCGGCCTGCACCGGAGCCGGCACGATCATCCCGGCCTGTTTCCTGATGGCCAGCAGCTCCGCGACCAGCGCGGGGTCACCGGTGACGAAACCGGCCCGGTACCCGGCCAGGTTCGACCGCTTGGACAGCGAGTGCACCGCCAGCACGCCCGCAGGCGATCCCCCGGACACCGAAGGGTGCAGCACAGAGACCGGCGGCGCTTCCCAGCCCAGCGTGATGTAGCACTCGTCGGAGGCCACCACCGCGCCGCGTTCGCGCGCCCATTCGACCACCTTCCGCAGATGCGGAACCGGCAGTACCCGCCCGGTCGGGTTCGACGGCGAGTTCAGCCAGACCAGCCGGACCCGCGAAGGGCCCGCGGCCAGCAGGCTGTCCGAGGCGACGGCGGACGCGCCGGCCAGGCGCGCGCCGATGTCGTAGGTGGGGTAGGCCAGCTCCGGGTACACCATCACGTCGCCCGGCCCGAGCCCGAGCATGACGGGCAGCCAGGCGATGAACTCCTTGGTGCCGATGACCGGCAGCACGTCGTCCGGCGACACGGACACCGAAAGCGAACGGTCCAGCCAGCCGGCCGCCGCCGCCCGCACCGCCGCGGTCCCCCGCGTCGCCGGGTACCCGGGCGCGTCCGACGCGGCAGCCAGCGCGTCACGGATCACCGAAGGCACGGGATCGACCGGCGTGCCCATGGACAGGTCCACCGCGCCGTCCGGATGCAGCCCGGCCTTCTCGCCGAGCGGCGCGATCCGGTCCCAGGTGAACGCGGGCAGCCGGCCTGCGAGGGTATCCGGGCTCATTCCTCCGCGGCTTGCGGGGGCAGCGCCGCCACTACCGGATGGTCCTTGCCGATCTTGCCGGCCTTCGAGGCGCCGCCGGGGGAGCCGAGGTCAGCGAAGAAATCGACGTTGACCTTGTAGTACTCCTTCCACTGATCGGGCACATCGTCCTCGTAGTAGATCGCCTCGACCGGGCACACGGGCTCGCACGCGCCGCAGTCCACACACTCGTCAGGGTGGATATACAGCATGCGGTCGCCCTCGTAGATGCAGTCCACGGGGCATTCCTCGATGCATGCTCTGTCAAGCACATCAACGCAGGGCTGCGCGATGATGTAGGTCACGGGTGAACTCCTTCGTGGTTCTTGTCCCTGCTGCTAACACAGTATGGCCGGTGCGGTGCTTCTGCCGACTCGGTGCCACCAACCTAGCCCGCGACAATAGTGCTGCGCGCCGGGCCGGCGGCCGCGCTGGCCCGCTGCCAGCCGGTGCTGCCATGCCCCGCATTCCACACATAACCGGCATACCGGACCTGGCTGATCCCGTACTGCTGGGCGTGCGTCACCAGCCAGCCGGCCACCGTCCAGGCTCCGTCCTGCTGCGCGTGCACGACCGCCACGCTTCCGTCCTTTTTCTTTTTCCCCGAACGGTCCGTGGTGATCCTCACCAGCACATCGTCCCTGCCCTCCGGCCCGAATGTCTGGGTCAGCTGCCTCAGCGCCCCGGCCAGGTCGGGTTTCCCGGCCGGCGTGTACCAGCACGACACCCCGGCCGGCGAGGTGCCGGTGAAGTAGCCGGCCAGCAGCGTGGCCACCCCGACCCACTGCTCGTAGGCGTACCCGTCCGCGCTGTGCTGGACGTCCTGGGCCGCCTGGTCGACCGGCATCCTGGCGTAGCCGCGCACCCGGACCAGCGCGGCGAAGAACTTGGTGGTGGCGTAGACGGGATCCTCGAGCTCGGCGGTGGTGCCCCAGCCCTGCGACGGGCGCTGCTGGAATACGCCTACCGAGTCGAGGTCGCCGTAGTCCAGGTCCTGCAGCTGCGATTCCTGCAGGGCGGCGGCGAGCGCGATGGTGACCGCCCGGCGAGGCAGCCGGTGCCGCGCCGCGACGCCCGCGATCGTGGCGGCTATGCCCGCCTGATCGGTACCGAGCGGGATGGCCGCTACGCCGGTGCCCACCTGGCACCCGGGCGGCGGCGGGGGAGCGGCGGGGGTAGGGCCGGGCCGGGCCCCGCCGAAGGCCAGGTAGCCGGCCACCGCAAGCACCAGCGCGGACCCGACGAGGGTGACGGCCCGGAGCCGGCGGGTTGGGGGCAGAAGGGCCGGCACACCATCAGACGGTACTTGATTCAAAGTCCGGGCCATTCAGATTCCCGCGGCGGTGCCCGTGTCGCCCCTGTATCGACCGCTCACGCGGGCCCGTGCTGGCCACGGGGGGACGAACCCGTAAAGCCCCCTGGCCCCCCCGCGGAGGCCCGCGCCCGCTAGTCGCTTTCTGAATGGCCCTCACGGGACCGCTAAGCTCGCCCAACATGAGCAGTGTCGCCCTCGGGGGGGACGACCCCCCCCAGACCCCCCCCGCTCCTGGGGGGACCAATCCCCCCAGACCCCCCTTGGGGGGGACCAATCCCCCCAGACCCCCCTTGGGGGGGACCAATCCCCCCAGACCCCCCTCGCCGCTGCCCCAGGTCATCGACGAGCTGTGGGAGCGCCGCACGGAGCTGTCCCCGGCCGACGAGCAGGCCCGCGCGGCGGTGGTCGGCGCGGTGGACGCGATCGACGCCGGGCGGGCCCGGGTGGCCGTCATCGACCCGGCCACCGGGGAGGTCGTCGTCGACGAGCGGGCTAAGCGGGCCATCTTGCTGGCCTTCCGGATCCTCCCGATGGCGCGGTCGCAGGTGGGTGACTTCCGCTACGACGACCGGGTGCCGCTGACCACGCGGCTGGACGGGGTGCGGGTGCTGCCGGGCGCGATCGTGCGCTGGGGCGCCTACGTCGCGCCGGGCACCGTGCTGATGCCGTCGTTCGTCAACATCGGCGCCTACGTGGACAGCGGCACGATGGTAGACACCTGGGCCACGGTCGGCTCGGGTGCCCAGATCGGCAAGAACGTGCACCTGTCCGGCGGCGCGGGGATCGGCGGCGTGCTCGAGCCGCCGAACGCGGTGCCGGTGGTGGTCGAGGACGAGGCGATGGTCGGCTCGCGCTGCATGGTGGTCGGCGGGGCCCGGGTGCGGCAGGGCGCCTTTCTCGGCGCGGGCGCCATCCTCACCCCGACCACCCACGTGATCGACGTGGAGACCGGCGCCGAACTGCCGCGCGGCGAGGCGCCGCCCTGGTCGGTGTGCGTGGGCGGGACCCGCCCCCGGACCTTCCCCGGCGGCACGTTCGGAATGCCCTGCCTGCTGGTCCTCAAGCGGCAGCCGGAGGGCGTCCGGCACGACAAGTCCGCCCTGAACGCCATCCTGCGCGACCATGGCATAGACGCGTGAGTGACTACCCTTAGTACACGATGAGCGTGAACTCCGAACCGCACCGGCGGGTCCGTCGCCAGGGACCCGCCACGCTGCGCGGCAAGCAGATACCGGCGACCACCACCGACCAGCGGCTGCTCGACCAGCGCGGCCCGGCTGAGTGGGTGCACACCGATCCCTGGCGGGTGCTGCGCATCCAGGCCGAGTTCGTCGAGGGATTCGGCCTGCTGGCCGAGCTCGGGCCCGCGGTGGCGATCTTCGGCTCGGCCCGCACGCAGCGCGGCACCCACGAGTACCAGACCGCCGAGGACATCGCCTCGGGCCTGGTCAAGGCCGGCTATGCGGTGATCACCGGCGGTGGCCCGGCGATCATGGAGGCGGCCAACAAGGGCGCGGTCGAGGCGGGCGGCGTCTCGGTGGGCCTGGGCATCGAGTTGCCCATGGAGATGGGGCTGAACGACTACGTCGAGATTGGCATGGAGTTCCGGTACTTCTTCGCCCGCAAGACCTGCTTCATCAAGTACTCGCAGGCCTTCGTGGTGATGCCCGGCGGCTACGGCAGCATGGACGAACTGTTCGAGGCGCTCACCCTGGTCGCCACCGGCAAGATCACCAAGTTCCCGATCGTGCTCGTCGGCCGGTCGTACTGGTCCGGGCTGCTGTCCTGGCTGCAGGACACCGTGCTGGCCGAAGGCAAGATCGGGCACGCGGAGTTCGGGCTGATCAGCGTGGCGGACGAGCCGGACGAGGTGATCGAGATCATCCGCCGGGAACACGCCGCGCAGACCTCCGGCACCTGAGCGTCGGCACCTGAGCGCCAGCGCCCGCGGTGCGACATCGCGCCGCGCGTGGCACGATGCATATGTGCCCGTGCTCATGATCCTCGTGGCCGTCGTCATCCTCGTCGGCGTGTTCTTCGTCGCCACCGGGCGAGGCGGCGAGATGGCTTACGAGCAGGCCGACCACGCACCGCTGGACCTCGGCCCGGTGTCCGCCACCGACGTCGCGCTGCTGCGCCCGCCGACCGCCATGTGGGGCTACAACATGCAGGTGACCGACGAGGCACTGGAGCGCATCGCCCAGGCCATCCGCGACCGTGACGTCACGATCGCCTTCCTGCAGCAGCGGATGGCGGACCTGGCCGCGCAGGCCGCCCCGGTGCCCCAGCCCGCCGAGCCGCCCCGGGCCCATCTCCCGGAGCACGCGCAGCCCGCGGACGTCGGCGCCCCGCCCGGTCCCGAACACCCGGCCGAGCCCGCGGATCCCCCGCTCGCGCCGGAGGAGCCGTCCCGGTGACGGATCGGGGCCCGATGCCGGGCCCGGACGGCAAGCTCCGCTGCCCGTGGGGCCTGAGCGCGCCAGAGTACCTCGCCTACCACGACGAGGAGTGGGGCCGCCCGGTGCGCGGCGACACGGCGATCTTCGAGCGGCTGTGCCTGGAGGGTTTCCAGTCCGGGCTGTCCTGGCTGACCATCTTGCGCAAGCGGGAGAACTTCCGGGCCGCCTTCGCCGGCTTCGACGCCGCCGCGGTCGCGGCCTTCGGCGAGGCTGACGTGGCCCGCCTGCTGGCCGATCCGGGCATCGTGCGGAACCGCGCCAAGATCAACGCGGTGATCGTCAACGCGCGGGCCGCGCTCGGCCTGCCCGACGGGCTGACCGCGCTGGTCTGGAAGTACGCGGGCGAGCCGGCCGCCGCGCCGCGGACGCTGGCCGACGTGCCCCCCGTTACGCCGGCGTCCAAGGCGCTCAGCGCCGAACTGAAGCGCCATGGCTTCACCTTCACCGGCCCGGTGACCGCCTACGCCACCATGCAGGCCTGCGGTATCGTCAACGACCACCTGGCCGGCTGTTTCGTCCGGGCGGCCTAGCGCACCTCCGTCGGACGATCTGCCGCGGCGCGACGCGTCGGCCTGCGCGCGCTGCCCGCCAGCGCCACCTCGCGCTCTACCCGGCGGCGCGAGCCCGCCTCAGGCCGGGCGGCGTATGCATGTGACGAGGAAATACTTCATAAAGTCACTAATGAATCACTGAGGGTGTGCTAAGGTCTGGATCCGGTTCACCATTGCGGGGGCGCGGGCCGGAGGCATATCCGGCCCGCCGGTGACAGGCCGGTCGCGCGGAGGCCCCCTCCTTCATCGCCTCCGTTAACCGGATCCGGGCGGCCAATTTCGATCCACAACTAGGGCCTAGTCCCCGGGTTAGGCCCTATCCTGCACGGCATGAGTGCGGACCAACCCCCTGAAGAGCCCGACATCGCCAGGCTCTTCGCTCCCGTGGCGGTGGAAGACACCTTCGCGGGCGTGCTGACCGAGGCGACCGGCGTCCTGGGCCAGATCGACGACCCGGTGGACGCGGAACTGTGGGTCTCGGACCTGATCGGCGCGCTGGCCGCCTCGGCCGCGGGCCCGGATTCGCTGATGGACGCCCTGGCCGGATCTCTGGTTCCCGCCGCGGAGGCGGCCTCCACCCCGGAGTCCCTGGCCCTGCTGCGGGTCTTCGCCGCGGTCGGCTCGCCCGCCTTGCGGGCCGCCGCCGGGCAGGCCGCGGCCCGGCTCCGCGCCCGCGGCGTGGCCGACCCGCCCTGGGCCGCTGCGCTCGGCTCCCCGCGGGTGGGCGAGTGCTGGCACTACGCCGACGTCGGCGGCCGGCAGGAGTCGCTGACCATGACCTTCTCCTACGGCGACCGGCAGCACGCGGTCTGCGTGCTGCTCGATCACGGCCGGGGCGGCAAGATCAAGGACACGTGGGTGGCCGCGGCGGCCGGGCTGCGCGCGGAAACCGAGCAGGCGGCGCACGACGACCCCCGGGTGGTGTTCGAGATCATCGACGCCGCCGCCGCGGGCCGCCGGCTCAGGTATGCGATCGGCGCGGGCGAGTGCCCCGAACAGCCCGATGAGGTCGACGACGTGGTGGCCCACCGGGCCCTGCTGCACGCCCGCCTGGAGCTCCTCCTCAGCCCGGGAACCCGTTAACCACGGGTCCCGATGAGGTCGGTCCGGCGCTCGGCGTCGGAGTCTCGCCCGCCCAATGGGTGCGGTACCGTTTTACGGGGCGAGGGCCAGGGTCGCGCCGCTCGGGTCGAGCAGCCGGTACGGGCCTGCCGTGCCGGGCAGCCGGGCCAGGTCGCCGCGGACCCGGGCGCACGGGCCGTCCGGGCCGGCCAGGACCGTCCCGTCGGCCTGCACCGCGACCAGCTCGCCGTCGTGGCGCAGCAGCACCGGGCCGCCGCGCTCGGCCGAGATCGCGACCCGGCCCGCCCGCAGGCCGTCGAGCACGTCGCCCGGATCGCTCCCGTCACACTCGACCCACGTGGTCGGGCACCCGGGCGGGGCGTCCGACCCCGGCCGGTGCCAGTCGCTGCCGCCCACCGGGATCGCCGCGGGGTCCCAGGCCAGCCACCATCCGAACGGGATGGTCCAGCGCTTGTCGAACCAGCTCCAGTGCCACACCTCGGCCAGCGGCGGCCGGCGGCGCATCGGGCGCGTCCAGCTGACCGGCCCGGCGAACGGATGGTTGACCGAGAGCAGGCCGCCGCGGGCCTGCGTCTCGTCCAGCCAGTCGTCGGGTTCGCGGCGGAAGTCGATCCAGCCGATGTCGCCCAGCGCCCCCGCGTGCCCGCCGTCGGTCGTGACCTCCTGGCCGGGCAGCAGCGTGATCCCGTACCGCCGGGCCGCGTCCGCCAGCTCCGCGTGGTGGCTCACCGTGTTGTGGTCGGTGACCGCGAGGAAGTCCAGGCCGCGCTCGACCGCGAGGACGGCCAGTTCGGGGACGGTCAGCCCGCCGTCGGAGTGCACGGTGTGCGAGTGCAGGTCGCCCGCGAGCCACCGCCGGCCGGGGCCGGCCGGCAGCTCCCGACGCGGCGGGCGTTCCCGTGGTATGGGCGGCGCCGCGGGGACGGGCGGCAGCAGGCCCTCGCCGCGCCGCGTGGCCCGCGCCGTGACCCGGTAGCGCACGCCGTCGGCCGGGACGCGGTGCAGGCCGGTCATCACCTGCCATTCCCCGGCCTCGATCGCCCCGGGCAGGTACCCGGGCGTGGCGGCCTCGCCGGTGATGGCGAACCAGCGCCGCGCTCCCCCCGACCAGCCGCGGAACCCGCCCGGGCCGAGACACCCGAGGTCGAGCACCGTCCCCCCGGACTGCTCGTACTCCACCTCCACCCGCAGCCCGGCCGTGCCCGGCCCGACCTCCACCGGCAGGTAGTGCCACGGGGACTCGAACCGGTCCTCCAGCGTCCAGCGCCCCTCGTGCACCGTGAGCCCTCTCGCGGCGCCGCCGCCCCGCACCCTGCGCCCGCCGGGCCCCGAACCGTCCGCCATGTCACCATCCGACCAGACCTGGCGTCCCGCGCCAAGTAAATTAACCAAGCGTATAATTATTTCCGGGCAGCGTGACCGGCTCGACCAGCGGAGGGCACCATGCGGGCCATGATCGTGAAGGAGTTCCGGCAGCTCCGCCGGGACCGCCGGACCCTGGCCATGATGATCGTGATGCCGGTGCTGCTGCTGGTGATCCTCGGCTACGCGGCCAGCTTCGATGTGTCCGCCGTCCCCACCGTGGTGGCCGGCCCGGGCGCGGCCGCGGTGGTGAAGGCCCTGCCGGAGACGTTCCAGCTGGCCGCCACCTACCAGGCGGGCCCCCAGACGCCCGAGGCGTGGGCGCGCGACCAGTTGCGCGACGGGCACGCCGCCGTCGCGATCGTCACCGGGACCGCGCCGGGACCGCAGGTCCTCATCGACGGCACCCAGCTCTTCGATGCGCAGAAGACTCTCCAGGAGCTGTCCGCGCTGTCGGGCGTCCAGGCCGCCACCACGGCCAGCGTCACCGGGTCCGCCAGCGTGCAGATCCTGTACAACCCCGAGCTGAAGACGTCGTACATCATGATCCCGGGCCTGGCCGGGGTGATACTGGTCTTCGTCGGCACCGTGATCACCAGCCTCGGCGTGGTCCGGGAGCGGCAGGCCGGCACGCTCGAGCAGCTCGCGGTGATGCCGCTGCGGCCGACGGACGTGTTCCTGGGGAAGATCATCCCCTACTTCGCGGTCGCGGTCGCGGACCTGGCCATCGTGCTGGCCGTCGGGGTCGCTGTCTTCGGCGTCCCGTTCGCCGGGTCGGCCGCGGTCTTCGCACTCGGCGCGCTGCTGTTCGTCTTCGTCACCCTCGGCGTGGGCGTGCTGATCTCCAGCGTGTCGCAGACCCAGGGACAGGCCATCCAGCTCGCCGTCATGACCCTGCTGCCACAGGTGCTGCTATCCGGCCTGATCTTCCCGCTGTCCTCGATCGTGGCCGGTGTGCGGTGGATCGCCTACCTGCTGCCGCTCACCTACTTCACCGAGATCTCCCGCGGCGTGATGCTCCGGGCCGAGCCGATCACCTCGCTCTGGCCGCCGTTCGTCTACCTGGCCCTGCTCGGCGCGTTCGTAGCCACCCTCGCCACCCTGCGGTTCCGCGCCTTCCTCGCCCCGGGGGAGGGACGGTGACCGGTCCTGGGGTCTGGGGCGCCGACGGAGTGTCCGTGAGGTTCGGGGCCAGGCAGGCCCTGGACCGCGTGAGCATCAGCGCGCTGCCCGGCCGGGTGACCGCGGTGGTGGGGGCCGACGGAGCGGGCAAGACCACCCTGTTGCGCTGCCTGGCCGGCGCGCTGGCGCCGAGCGAGGGCACGGTGCGCCGGCCGGACGCGCGCCGCATCGGGTACCTGCCGCCCGGCACCGGGGTATACGAGGACCTGTCCGTGGCGGAGAACCTGCGGTTCCGTTCGGCTTCATATGGAATACCGGCATCGGCCGCCGAGCGGGAGGTCAGTGAGTACCTGGAACGGACGGGGCTCGCCGCGGCGCGGAACCGGCTGGCCGGCCAGCTGTCCGGCGGGATGCTCCGCAAGCTGGGCGTGGTCGCGGCGCTGCTGCCCCAGCCCGATCTGCTCGTGCTGGACGAACCGACCACGGGCGTCGACCCGGTGAGCCGGGCCGACCTGTGGTGGCTCATCGCCCGCGCCGCCGCGGGCGGCGCGGCCGTTTTGATGTCCACCACCTACACCGACGAGGCGGCCCGGGCCGCCCGGGTGCTCGTCCTCGACTCCGGCCAGCCCCTGGCCGAGGGAACGCCCGCCGAGATCGTGGCCGCCATCCCCGGGACGATCACGGTGGCGGCCGAGCGGCCCGCGGCCGGGGACGAGCGGCGGCGGTCCTGGCGCCGGGCCGGCGCCTGGCGGGTCTGGCACCCGGAGGCCGGTCCCGGGCGCGGCGAGGCCGTGCCGCCCGACCTGCAGGACGCGGTGTGCGTCGCGGCGCTGCGCCGTGAGCTGGGGGCCAGCCATGCCTGAGCCGCTCGCCGAATGCGCCGGGGTCAGCCGGACCTTCGGCCGGCTCACCGTCGTCGACCGGGTGGACCTGGCCGTCGGCCCGGGCGAGGTGGTCGGGCTGCTCGGCGCCAATGGCGCGGGCAAGACCACCCTGATCCGCATGCTGCTCGGGCTGCTGGCGGTCTCCGGCGGTTCGGTGCGGCTGTTCGGGCGGCCGCCGTCGCGGGCGGCCCGCCGGCGGATCGGGTACGTGCCGCAGACCCTCGGCCTGTACGACGACCTCACCGTCGCGGAGAACCTGGCCTTCTCCCGCGCCGTGTTCTCGACCGCCCCGGGACTCACGGACGTTCCCGAGTCGCTGCGCGGGTACGCCCGGGTCTGCGTGCGCGACCTGCCGCTCGGGGTCGCGCGGCGCGCGGCGTTCGCCCAGGCGCTCGAGCACGGGCCGGAACTCCTGCTGCTGGACGAGCCGACCTCCGGGGTGGACCCGCTGGCGCGCTCCCGGCTGTGGGAGACGATCGGGGAGGCGGCCGGGGCGGGCGCCGGGGCGATCGTGACCACGCACAACATGGAGGAAGCCGGGGAGTGCTCGCGGCTCGTCGTGCTGGCCAGCGGGCGCGTGGTGGCCGCGGGTACCGTCGCCGGGATCGTCGGCCAGGCCCGCACCACCGTGGTACGGGCGGCGGACTGGGCCGTGGCGCTGCGGCGGCTGGAGGCGGCCGGCCTCCGCGCGGTGCTCTCCGGCGAGACGCTGCGGGTGCCGGGCCGGCCGGCGCCCGGCCTGGCCCGGGCGCTGGCCGGCCTGCCCGTCCGGGTCAGCGAAGAGCCCGCCACGCTGGAGGAGCGCTTCTTCGAGCTGGCCGCGGCCGGGATCTCCGCGCCGTGACCGCCCCCGGACCCCAGCAGTCCAGACGGCGGGCCGGGCGGCGGGCAGGCGAGAAC
>Ga0310038_10002988_pt1 | contig 12342 bp, 10 predicted proteins | sample Sb_taG_6_FD_200461 | JGI IMG/M metagenome (GOLD analysis project Ga0310038, IMG submission 200461) | Peat soil microbial communities from Weissenstadt, Germany - Sb_50d_4_PS metaG (v2) (version 2) | ecosystem: Environmental > Terrestrial > Soil > Wetlands > Peat | place: Germany: Weissenstadt... | reverse complement strand
CCGTGCCTGGGGCAAAGGGGTTAACGGGCCCGAGGACGGCCACGCGGCGGACGGGAGCCACGCCGGCGACGATCACGGGGCCTTCGGCGGGACGGTCGACTACGACCTGGGTTACGACGCCAACGGCTGGGACACACAGGGCTTCCGCAGCCCGGCGGCCGGCTACCTCGACAATCACGAGACCGCCTACGTCGGCGACGGCGCCGCGCAGGGAAACGGTCACGGCGGCAGCCACGCGCGGACGGCCGGCACGCAGCAGGCCGACCCGCCGGACTGGACACCGGACGCGCCGGGGAGCACCGGCCCCTGGCTTCCGGTCCCTCCCGGTCCGCCAGCGCCACCTGGCCGCGGCCGCCGGGCCCGCCCCGGGAGTCCCGGCGGGCCACGTGGTCCACGTGGTCCACGGGGTCAGCAGGTCAAGGTCAAGGGAAGCTGGTGGCGGCACTGGACCTGGCGCAAGGCCCTGGGCGTGCTGCTGAGCATCATCGGCGGGTTCATTGTGCTGCTCGCCCTGGCGGTGGCCTATGTCTACAACAAGACCCCGGTGCCTGCCGAGCAGATGGCCCTGAGCATGTCGTCCCAGTCAGTGGTATATGCCAGTGACGGACACACCGTCATCGGCCGGTTCGGCACCACGGACCGGCAGGTCCTCAGCTACCAGCAGATCCCGGCCCAGATCATCGACTCGGTGCTGTCCGCCGAGGACCGCAACTTCTTCAACGAGGGCGGTGTCTCGCCGCCAAGCATCCTGCGCGCCGCGTGGGAGGACACCTTGGGCGGCGGCAACTTCCAGGGCGGCTCCACCATCACCCAGCAGTTCGTGCGCAACTACTACCAGGGCATCGGCAACTCGCAGACCGTGAGCCGGAAGATAAAAGAGATCTTCGTCGCGATGAAGATCGCCAGGCAGAAGTCCAAGAAGTGGATCCTGGAGAACTATCTCAACACGATCTACCTCGGCCAAGGTGCCTACGGCATCGGCGCGGCGGCGCAGACGTACTTCAACATCCCCGTGTCCAGGCTTTCCACCATCAGCTGGAGCGATGCGGCGCTGCTGGCCGCGATCATCCAGCAGCCGAGCACCTATCCGCTGCCCCAGTACCGGAACGATCTCGAGGCTCGCTGGCAGTACGTCCGGGACGGCCTGCGCACGATGGGCTGGATCACGCCCAGCGAATATGACCAGATGAAATTCCCCGCGTTCGGCGACCACACGCCGGGCAGCTACGGCAACGACGTGTGGGACCCCTACGTGATGGAGGTGGTCAAGAACGAGCTGACGGGCGTCTACGGCTACACCGAGTCGCAGATCCTCAATGGCGGCTACAAGATTGTCACCACCATCGACCCGGCCAAGATGCGCGCCCTCTACCAGGCGGTCATCGCCGAGAAGCAGCAGATGGCGGCCGGCGGCGAGCCGCTGCAGTCCTATATGCACATCGGCGCGGTGCTGGAGAACCCGCAGACCGGCGCGGTCGAGGCGTTCTACGGCGGGCCCGGCTATCCCGGCGCGAAGTACGACGGCTACGGTCGCCGTATCACCACCAAGGAATGCAAGATCATTTACTGCCAAGAGAATATGGCCATCTATGCCCGCGAGCAGGTCGGCTCCTCGTTCAAGCCGTACGTGCTGTCGGCCGCCGTCGCCGCCGGCATGAACGTGCAGGGATCCTCGCTGGACGGCCAGGACTTCGTGTGCATCCCGCCGGACTCGGAACCGAAAACCTTCCCGACGCCGGAGCCCGCTCCGAACGCGCCTAACGGCGGCTGCACGGGCAGCGGCTACGGGATGAGTAACGACAGCACCAGCGAGAACGGCGCGTTCAGTCCTCAGGACGCGATGACCAACTCTGTCAACACCGCCTACGCCGACCTGTGGCACTACGTGGGCGGCCAGGCCGTCGTGCACATGGCGGCGATGTTCGGCGTGCGGACCGGCATATCCGGGCTCACCGGGATGGTGCACCAGGCGGGCGTCGCCCTCGGCCAGGCCTCGCTCAGCGTGCTGGAGCAGGCCACGATGCTGTCGGCGATCGACAACGGCGGCACGTATCACGCCGCGCACGTGATCGGATCCATCTCCCAGGGCGGCGCGCACTACCCGTTGACTGTCCGCAGCTACCCGGTGTTCAGCCAGGCCCCGATCCAGAACTCGGGCATGGCGTCGCAGGTGCAGTACGCGATGTCAAAGGTCGCGTACGACGGCACCGGCGCCGCTGCCGGGATGAGCGACGGCCGCCCGATCATCGCCAAGACCGGGACCACGAACACGGCTCAGTCGGCGTTCTTCATCGGCGCGATCCCGCAGGAGTCGCTGGCGGTCGGCATCTTCACTAACCACCAGAGCGGCCTGCCCAACGACCCGCAGACTCTGAACGGCCTGGGCGGCATCTCCCAGGGCTTTGGTGGTACCTGGCCGGCCCTGATCTGGCACACCTATGCGGAGAATATGTTCGCCCCGCTGGGCGCCGAGCAGTTCGAGCAGCCGGTCTTCACCGGGACAAAGTGGAACCTGGCGCCGCCGGGCCTGCGGAACCTGGCCAAGCCGCACAAGAAGAAGAAGAACCCGAACCCGGGCAACGGCTTCCCGACCCCGCCGCCGGGCAACGGGAACCCCAACCCCTATCCCACCTACAGCTGCGACCCGACGGTGGTGACCTGCAACCCCAACGCCCCGGGTGGCGGCGGCGGCAACACCCAGTCGGTGAGCGCCACCAAGGCGGGTGCCGCGGTCGGCGTCTTCGCCGGCCTGCCCGCGACCTGCCTGTGGGTGCGGCGCCGCGCGCGCAACCGCATCGCAAAGCGCGGTTAGATAGGGGGGTGGAAGACGCCCGGCATGGCGCTCTCCCGCCCGATGATCACCACGAGGTGAACTGGACGTGGCGGGAGCGCCCCGCACTCGCGGTCGCCCTGGGCAGCACCGGCGTGCTCCTCGCCGCATCCGTGCTCGCCATGCTGCTCGCGTTCGCGGAGAAGGTGCCGTGCCGCTCGGGCGCCTGGAACTACGACGCCAAGCAGTTTCAGGACGCCTGCTACACCGACATCTACCCGCTGTACTACACCGAGGGCCTGTCGGCCGGTAAGGTCCCCTACACCGGGCACCCGGTGGAGTACCCGGTCCTGATCGGCGGCGCGATGCAGGCCGCGGCCTGGCTGGTCAGGAACATCGACGCGGCGATCAGGGGCCGGGAGTTCTTCGACTTCACCGTGATCCTGCTCGCGGTGTGCGCGGTAGCCGCGGTGCTCGCCACCGCGCGGGCCGCTGGCCCCGACGCCCGCTGGCAGGGGCTGATGGTGGCGCTGTCCCCGGCCCTGATCCTGAACGCGTTCGTCAACTGGGACCTGATCGCCATGGCGCTGACCGCGCTGGGCCTGGCGGCCTGGGCGGCGCGGCGCGGCGTCTGGGCCGGTGTCATGCTCGGGCTCGGCGTCGCGACCAAGTTCTATCCGCTGGTGGTCCTCGGGGCGCTGCTGTTGCTGTGCCTGCGGGCCGGCCGGCTGAGGGACTTCGTGAAGACCCTCGCCGCCGCCGTGGTGGCCTGGCTGGCGGTCAACCTGCCGGTCATGATCGCCGCGCCGTCCGGCTGGGCCACGTTCTACGTGTTCAGCAAGCACCGGGGCGCCGACTGGGGCTCGGTCTGGTACATGTTCGAGTACTTCAACCTGCCCAAACTGGGGGATTCCCAGCTCAGCGTGCTCAACGAGATGTCCGCGGCGGCCCTGATCGTCGCCTTCGCCGCGATCGCGCTGCTCGCGCTGGCCGCCCCCCGCCGGCCCCGGCTGCCGCAGGTGTGCTTTCTGCTGCTGGCCACGTTCCTGATGACGAACAAGGTCTGGTCCCCGCAGTACGTCATCTGGCTGGTGCCGCTGGCCGTGCTCGCCCGGCCCCGGCTGTGGCCGTACGCCCTGTGGCAGCTCGCCGAGGTCGGCTACTTCTTCGGCATCTGGGGCTACCTGATCTTCGCCACCGTGACACACCCGGTCGCCGGCTATCAGGGCATCAGCACCGGCTGGTACTTCACCCTGCTGGTGGCCAGATTCCTCACCGTCGCCCTGCTCGCCGCCTACGTGGTGCGGGACATTCTTTATCCGGAACGGGACGTGGTGCGTGCGCGCGGCCACGACGACCCGGCCGGCGGCGTGCTGGACCAGGCCCCGGACCGGTTCCGGATCCGGCTGGCCCGGCCGGTCAGCCGCGCAGGTGCTGCTTCAGCCAGCTGACGTCGGCGGCCAGACCGCCATGCTCTTCGGGTGTCTCGCAGATGGCGGTCGCGCCGGCCGCCCGGACCACGCCGAGCAGCAGCGCGGGGTCGATCGTCCCCGAGGCGATGTTGGCGTGCCGGTCCCGGCCCGAGCCGAACTCGTCACGTGAGTTGTTGCAGTGCACCAGGTCGATCCGGCCGGTGATCGCCTTGATCCGGTCCACCGCCTCGGCCAGGTCGATCCCGGCCGAGTTGGCGTGGCAGGTGTCCAGGCAGAACCCGACGTTACCGCCGGCGTCCCCGGCGGCGTCGGTCACCGCGTCCCAGAGCCGGCCGATCGCGTCCAGGGACCGGGCCATCGCACCGTCGCCGCCCGCGGTGTTCTCGATCAGCATCGGCAGCGGCCGCTCGATGCGCTCCACCGCCTTACGCCAGTTCTCCAGCCCCTCGTCGAAGTCCGCGCCCGCCGTGACATGGCCGCCGTGCACGATCAGCCCCTTGGCGCCGATCGACGCGGCCGCCTCGAGCTGCTGACCGAGCAGTTTCCGGCTCGGGATACGGATCCGGTTGTTGCTCGTCGCCACGTTGATGACGTACGGCGCGTGGATGTAGATGTCCATGTCGGCGGCGGCGTAGGCGGCCTTGATGGCGTCGGCGTCGCCGCCCGGTATCACGGGCCCTTTCCAGCCCTGCGGGTCGCCGAGGAAGAACTGGACCGCGTCCGCCCCGATGCGGGTCGCCTCGGCGAGCGGGTCATCGACGTGGATGTGGGCTCCGATGCGCAGCATGTACCGAGCCTATCGGGGGGCCCTTACGGGCTTGCCCTCCCGTGGCCAGCACAGCCCTACGGCTTGAAGCCGCCCTGGGACAGGCCGAGGGCCAGCCCGACGAAGCCGGCGATGATGCCGGCCACGATCAGCACGCGCTGGTTGCGGGTATTCGAGACCATCTGCGCGTACAGGCCCACCAGCAGGGCGGCCAGGCCGGTGCTGGTCGCGATGATGTGCCCCGCCGGGCCGGTGTGCACGTTACGTATGACTAGGCCGAAGACGAACGAGACCAGTCCGGCGAGCAGCACGAAAATGGTCATAGCGTTCTCGAGCGGGTGCGGCCGCCCGTCCGTGTTCAGGATGTGCGGACGCGGGCCGGTCCGGACGTCCCCTGCCATGCTGACCACCTCCTGGCTGTCACACCATGAACACATGTTTCCACGGCGGAGTCTTCCCTGGCGCGCGACCCCGGAATCCACAGGTTCGCGGACTGTTCGCGCCGGGTCTGGCGGCCGGGTAGACTATCCGCGCTGCGGACGAACCGGCCGGCCCCAGCGCCGGCGTGTACCCGCGACACCTCCTGCCACGGAAGGACCGTGGCCGCATCAGTCCAGAGGAGGCTTCGACGCTCATGCGCCACTACGAGATCATGATCATCCTCGATCCCAACCTCGAGGAACGCACGGTGCAGCCGTCGCTCGACCAGTTCCTCAAGGTCGTGACCGGCGGTGGCGGCAAGGTCGAGAAGGTTGACATCTGGGGCAAGCGCCGGCTCGCCTACCAGATCGAGAAGAAGTCAGAGGGCATCTACGCCGTCGTGGACCTGACCGCCGAGCCCGCCGTCGTGCAGGAACTCGACCGTCAGCTCAACCTGAACGAGGCCATCCTGCGGACCAAGGTCACGCGGCCCGAGCATCACCACTGACCGCGATTCCCGCCGCTCGGTCCCACCACCCTTTCCCATCAGCCAGCAGAATTCGTTAGCGATCCGGAGTACCCCCATGGCAGCAGGCGACACGCAGATCACGATCGCGGGGAATCTCGTGGATGACCCGGAGTTGCGGTTCACCCCGGCCGGGCAGCCGGTGGCGCGGTTCCGGGTGGCCTCGACGCCGCGGTTCCGGGACAACGCGACCGGGGAGTGGAAGGACGGGGACAGCTTGTTCCTGACCTGCAACGTGTGGCGGCAGGCGGCGGAGAACGTGGCCGAGTCGCTGACCCGGGGGATGCGGGTGATCGTCTCGGGGCGGCTGCGGCAGCGGTCGTATGAGACTAAGGAGGGCGAGAAGCGGACCGTGTACGAGGTCGAGGTCGACGACGTCGGCCCCTCGCTGCGGAACGCCTCGGCCAAGGTCAACCGCATCGCCCGCTCCGGCGGGGACGGCGGCTACGGCGGCGGCCAGCGCGGTCAGGGCGGCCAAGGGGGCCAAGGGGGCCCCGGCGGCGGCCGGCCGGGCGGCGGCCAGGGGCCCCAAGGGGGCCAGGGCGGCCAAGGGGGCCAAGGCGGCTACGGCGGCGGGGATCCCGACCCGTGGGCGACCGACGGACCCGGCGGCTATTCCGACGAACCGCCGTTCTGAACAGACAAGCCAGATAAGCCAGAAATCGACCATCCCCGCTTGAACGCGGGGCTCTGCTAAGAGGAGCACCACGATGGCCAAGCCACCAATACGCAAGCCGAAGAAGAAGGTATGCGTGTTCTGCCAGGAGCGGATCGTCTACGTCGACTACAAGGACACCGGTCTGCTCCGCAAGTACATCTCGGACCGCGGGAAGATCCGCGCCCGGCGGGTGACGGGTAACTGCACGCGCCATCAGCGCGACGTCGCGACCGCGATAAAGAACGCCCGCGAGATGGCTCTGCTGCCGTACACGAGCACGGCGCGCTGAGAGGGGTCAGGCAGATGAGTCGTACACCGATGAAGCTCATCCTCACCCAGGAGGTGAGCGGCCTCGGCGCACCAGGTGATGTGGTGGACGTGGCCAGCGGCTACGGCCGCAACTACCTGATCCCGCGCGGCTTCGCGATGCCGTGGACCCGCGGCGCGGAGAAGCAGATCGGGCTGATCAAGCGGGCCAGGTCGGCCCGGGAGATCCGCGGCCTGGAGGACGCCAAGGTGATCGCCACGCAGCTCGAGGGGCTGCACGTACGGATGCGGCGGCGCGCGGGCGCCAGCGGCCGGCTGTTCGGCTCGGTCGGGCCCGCCGACATCGCCGAGGCGGTCCGCGAGGCGGGCGGTCCCGAACTCGACCGGCGGCGGATCGAGGTCCGCGACCCGATCAAGACCGTCGGCTCGCACCAGGTCCGCGTCCGGCTCCACCCCGAGGTCAGCGCCCCGGTCGACATCGACATCGTCGCCGGCTAGGACACGCCAGCACCACTGGCCTCAGCCGTCACCGCCTGGTCCTGGCCGGCCGGGTCTTCCGTACCTGGACGCCAGCCTGGCCAGCTCCGGGTCGATCTCGCTCACCATGGACCAGACGGCGGCGACCCGTGCCTGCAGGTCGGCCGTATCCGCGTTCCCGCGGTCGGCCTCGAGCTGGTCGATGGCCTCCGCCACGCGCTGGAGCGCGCCCCCCTCAATCGAACACACCGTCGAATCGTAGCAGTCCGGGGGCGCCCGCGCGGGCGCTTCCGCGCAGCTGCTGTCCACGGTTCGTGACCGCGCTGCTGTGGATAGCAGCTGTGGATCATGCGGCCGGAAAATCGCGGCCGAAGTTTTTCTTCCACACAGCCGGTGGACCGCATTTCCGAAGCTGGCAGCCATGGGCTCGTATTCGCTTCAGCCATTTCCACAACTATTTCCCCAGCCTGCGCACAACGTGACCGGCGTGTCTGCACACCTTGTCCACACCGTCGTCCACCGGACGGCTGGTGCTCGGCGGGCCGGCCCGGAAAAATGTCAGAGCCATCGGTTAGAACGGACTCAGGCGAAGGCAGCAGTGCGTTCGTTCCATGTTCACTTGCGCGGGGGAGGAGGGCTGGGTGAGCGTCACCGAGATCGTTCCGAGGAACGACGACTTCGAGCGGACGCCGCCGCACGACGTGGCGGCGGAGCAGTGTGTCCTTGGCGGGATGCTGCTCTCGAAGGATGCCATCTCAGACGTGATCGAGGTGATCCGCCCGGCCGACCACTACCGGCCGGCCCACCAGCTGATCCACGAGGCGATCCTCGACCTGTACAGCCGGGGCGAGCCGGCCGACGCCATCACGGTGGCGAACGAGCTCACCCGGCGTACCGAGATCGCCCGGGTCGGCGGTGCCCCGTACCTGCACACCCTCATCTCCTCGGTGCCGACCGCCGCCAACGCCGGCTACTACGCGCGCATCGTCCGGGAGCGCGCGATCCTGCGCCGCCTGGTCGAGGCCGGCACCAGGATCGTCCAGTTCGGCTACGCGGGCGACGCCGACGCCGACGAGCTCGTGGACCGGGCCCAGGCCGAGGTCTACTCCGTCACCGAGCGCCGGACGAGCGAGGACTACCACTCGCTGTCGGAGATCATGCCCGGGGCCCTGGACGAGATCGAGGCGATCGGCAGCCACAACGGAATGCTCACCGGCGTCCCCACCGGCTTTGCCGACCTGGACGCCCTCACCAACGGCCTGCACCCCAGCCAGATGATCGTCATAGCCGCCCGCCCCGCCATGGGCAAGGCGCTGGCCTTGGACACCCCGCTGCCCACCCCGGCCGGCTGGACCACGATGGGCCAGGTCCAGGCTGGCGACCACCTGATCGGCGCCGATGGCAAGCCAACCCAGGTCGTGGCCGCCACCGAGGTGATGCACGGCCGCCCTTGCTACGAGGTCGAGTTCTCAGGCGGCGACGTGATCGTCGCCGATGAGAACCACCAGTGGCTCACCTGGAGCGACCTGGCCGGATACTCCGGCTTGGTCCCGCCTCAGGTCGTCACGACCGGAGAGATCCGCCGCACCCTGCGCTGCGAGGCCGGTCTGCGCCGGTCCAACCACGCGGTGGCCCTGACCGCTCCGATCAGGCTGACGGGCGTCGCCGCGGAGTGGGTTTCGCCGCCCCCGGTTCTGCGGCACGAGCCGTGGCAGTACGTCATGGATGTCCGGCCCGCGCAGTCCCGGCCGGTCCGCTGCGTCCAGGTGGACAGTGCGGATCATCTGTACCTGGCCGGGCGCGGCATGATCCCCACGCACAATTCGACCCTGGCCCTGGATTTCGCGCGCGCCGCCGCCATCCGGAACAGCATGTCGACGGTGCTGTTCAGCCTGGAGATGGGGCGGAACGAGATCACGATGCGGCTGCTGTCGGCCGAGTCGCGGGTCCCGCTGCAGACGATGCGCACCGGCCAGATGAACGACGATGACTGGGCCCGGCTGGCCCGGCGGATGAGCGAGGTGGCCGACGCCCCGCTGTTCATCGACGACTCGCCGAACATGTCGATGATGGAGATCCGGGCCAAGTGCCGCCGGCTGAAGCAGCGGCACGACCTGAAGTTCATCATCGTCGACTACCTGCAGCTGATGTCCTCGCCTCGCCGGGTCGAGAACCGCCAGCAGGAGGTCTCGGAGCTCTCCCGCTCCCTCAAGCTGCTGGCCAAGGAACTCGAGGTCCCCGTCCTCGCCCTGTCCCAGCTCAACCGCGGCCCCGAACAGCGCACCGACAAGAAGCCGCTGCTCTCGGACCTGCGCGAGTCAGGCTGCCTGACCGCCGGTACACGCATCCTGCGTGCCGACACCGGATCGGAGACCACACTCGGCGACCTGCTGGCATCGGGCGAGCGGAACGTTCCGGTCTGGTCGCTTGATGAGCGGCTGCGCTTGGTACCGCAGACCATGACGCACGCGTTCCCGAGCGGGATCAAGGAGGTATTCCGCGTCAGGCTAACCTCGGGCCGCGAGGTGGAGGCAACCGCGAACCACCCGTTCCTTACGTTCGATGGCTGGCGCCCGGTGGGTGATCTTGAGCCTGGCTCCCGGGTCGCCGTTCCCCGGCAGTTGCCAGCGCCGCTGCAAACGCAGGATATGCCCGAGGCGGAGCTGATCATGCTCGCCCATCTGCTGGGAGATGGGTCATTCGTTAAGAATCAGCAGATCCGGTACGCCAGCAAGGATGAGGCAAATCTAGCGGCAGTAACGGACGTGGCACTGCATTTTGGGGTTAGCGCGATCCGCGATGATTACCCGGCGGCTCGCTGCACATCGTTGCGGCTCTCTTCGCCACACCACACGACTCACGGGCGGCGCAATCCGATAACGGCGTGGCTTGACTCGATGGGCCTGTTCGGGCTACGCAGCCATGAGAAGTTCATCCCCCCGCATATCTTCTCGCTACCTCGAGAGCAGCTTGCACTGTTCCTTCGTCACCTGTGGGCTACGGACGGTTCGGTAACAGTCGCCAAGTCCGGAGCGGTTCGGGTGTACTACAGCACCACAAGTGAATGTCTGGCGCGGCAGTTGCAAACCCTACTGCTCAGGTTCAGAATCACTGCGCGACTGCATGCCGTCGGAAATGGCTATGGCCACCCGCAGTGGACGGTCGACGTGACGGGGGTCAAGGATCGGCGCAGGTTTCTGGACGAGGTCGGTGTGTATGGCGAGCGCGGCCTAGCGGCCGAAAAGGCGCTGCGACGACTCGATGATATGACAGCGGCTGGCCGCTTTGACACGATTCCCAGCGCTGTATGGAATCGTGTCCATCAGATCATGAAGGAGCGCTCCATGTCGCTATCCCACATTCAAGCGACAGTCGGAAGCCAGAGCCGAGGCGACCTTAACCCAAATATCAATCCAACACGAACGCGTATCGGGCGAATTGCGCAGGTCCTGGATGACGCGCAGCTAGAAATGCTCGCCACAAACGATGTTTTTTGGGACGCCATCTCGTCTATTGAAAGTATCGGACATCAGGCAGTCTATGATGCGACGGTGCTAGAAACTCATAATTTCGTCGCTAATGGAATTGCTATTCATAATAGTATCGAGCAGGACTCGGACGTCGTCATCCTTTTGCACCGCGAGGACCAGTATGAGAAGGAGTCGCCGCGGGCGGGGGAGGCAGACCTGATCGTGGCCAAGAACCGGAACGGGCCGACCACGACCGTGACCGTGGCGTTCCAGGGCCATTACAGCCGCTTCGTGGATATGGCGAGTTAGCGGAGCGGTATTGTAGGTTCTCATCACGAATGGCGCTTTCTCAGATGATCTGACGCCTATGTGGGGCTTGCGCCATTTCGGTGAGAACGCTCCGGCGCGGCGTGGCGGCAGCCCTGGACCGGGCAGGCGCTCGTGATGCACAGACCACGTCACGAAGCGTCACCAGTGGCCTGGAACCGGGTGCGCGGGATCCGCGGTTTTGCAGGTGCCGGGAGCGTTATCGGCTGGTGGCGGTGGCTGTGCAGGTCAGGCGGTTCTGGTGCGCGGGCCGGTCAGGGCTCTTCCTGGCAGGGTGCCTGGCTGGCCCTGGCTGGGAATTTTTACCCGGCCCGCGCCGGTGCGGCTGGTGGTGGCTGGCTGGCCTCTTGCCCGGTTCCGGGGTCGCGGTCGCGGTCGTGGTCGTGGCGGATCCCGGTCCTGATCGCCCTGGCGGCTTGCCGTGCCTGGCGGCCCATGTGCCCGATCTGGCCGGGCTGGGGGAGGTAGCCGATGGTCAGCCGGTGCACGAGCAGGGCGGCGCGGTCCGCGATGCCGGGCGGCAGGTGCAGCAGCGCGATGGCTGGCAGGTCGCCGGGCAGCCCGCCTGACCGCCGGAGCATGATGTTCGGCTGGGTGCGCACGCAGACCCATACCCGCGTGGCGCCGCCTTGGGCGAGGTCGTAGGCGATCTCCAGGCCTGAGCAGCCCGCTCCGGCGACCGCGACCTGGGCGCCGGTGAACGCCTGTGCGTTCCGGTAGCCGGCCGTGTGCAGCAGGTGGCCGGCGTAGCGGTCCAGTCCGGGCCATCCGGGGATGTGCGGGGTGTAATCGTGGCCGGTGGCCACGATCACCTGCCGGGCTGTGAGCGGGCCGGCGGAGGTCTGCACTTGCCAGCCGCGGGGGTGCGGGTTGATCCGCTCGGCGCGTGTGCGCAGGCGCAGCTGCAGCACGTGGCGCTGAGCGTAATCTTCCAGTTAGCTGATCAACTGGTCGCGGGACGGGAACAGGCCGGCCTGCGCCGGGTAGCGGGAGCGCGGCAGTCGTGAGGTCCACCGGCAGGTGTTCAGCCGCAGCCGGTCATAGCGTCCGCGCCATGCCGCGCCGGCCGAGTCGCCCTGCTCGAGCACGGTGGCGGGTATTCCCAGGCGGCCAAGCTCGGCGGCCGCCGCCAGGCCCGCCGGGCCGGCTCCGATCACGATCACCTCCGGCGCGCTCACCACGGTGCTCCGTGGTGTCCGGGTCGGCTACGGCGCCAGCGGGGCGCCGC
>Ga0310038_10002987_pt1 | contig 12343 bp, 4 predicted proteins | sample Sb_taG_6_FD_200461 | JGI IMG/M metagenome (GOLD analysis project Ga0310038, IMG submission 200461) | Peat soil microbial communities from Weissenstadt, Germany - Sb_50d_4_PS metaG (v2) (version 2) | ecosystem: Environmental > Terrestrial > Soil > Wetlands > Peat | place: Germany: Weissenstadt... | reverse complement strand
GACGGCCCGTGAGGTAATACCGGCATGACCGGATTGGACGAAAAGAGCCTAGCTGAACTGCAAGCCATGTCTGCGGATTTCCGTGGGCAGATTGCCCGGGCCCCTCAACAGTCTGGTCTCGAGCAGCTTCAACTGGAGGATGTTGAGTGGGAAATAGAAAAGCGAAGCTGGCGGAGGGAGGCCTCATCATGATTTGCAGACGGTCTTGTCACAGGCAGTCAGTTTCTCTGAAGTGTCTCTTCTTAGACAATCCCAACCACAGGAGGCCACCGTGTTCGATCATTACGCGCCGAGAATTGGTCCGCTGCAAATGGGAGCTTCATTCTTGATGGTCGCACTGGGGTTTTGGGCAATCCTATTGCTCGCCAGATAAAACCCTCCAACCCCGGCCATGAGGTCATCCTCTTCGTAACGTCCTGGGTCCTGTGGCGCCCTCAGTGGCATCGCAACCGCAAGCCCCGCCAACCCCGGTCTCGAGGCGTACACTGGGAATAGCCAGGAAGATCCAAACGGCTCCCCATGTCGGTCCCATCCTTTGCGCCGGCGCGAGTGAGCGCCACGGAACCAAAGGAGACCTCGAAAGTTGAACATTAACACGAAGACCGGTGGCGGGCCCTTGCTTCGCCTCAAGGCGCGAATCCGAACCGCCAGCTTGGCACGAAAGTACGCCACGGACGAGCCGCCGCTACGGTCAGAGCTGCTGACCGCCGAACAGATGGAGCAACACGGGAAGAACTTGGCGGGCTCGCACGAGTTGAATCCAAAGCGTGCCTCAGACCAACTCCTGACCCGGCTGGCGGAGAACGAAGACGTGCTGTTTGGGGTCCGCGACCTGCTGACCGAGGCGGTTACGGCCAACCGGAGGATTACGCCGGCTGGGGAATGGCTGCTCGACAACTTCTACCTGATCGAGGAGCAGATCCGCACCGCCAGGAAACATTTGCCGAAGGGGTACAGCCGAGAACTGCCTTGCCTGCTGAACGGCCCATCCGCGGGTCTGCCGAGAGCCTATGCCATCGCCCTGGAGACCATCGCGCACGGCGATGGGCGCGTTGATCCGGAGAGCCTCAGTAGTTTCATCGCGGCCTACCAGACGGTGGCCACGCTGAAGCTCGGTGAACTTTGGGCTCTGCCCATCATGCTCCGTCTGGCGCTGGTGGAGAATCTCCGCCGAGTTGCGGCGCGCGTGGCCAGCGACCGCATCGACCGCAACCACGCCGACGATTGGGCGGACCAGATGACCGCCACCGCCGAGAAGGATCCCAAGAGCCTGATTCTGGTGATTGCGGACATGGCGCGGTCGGACCCACCGTTGATGAGTTCGTTCGTGGCGGAACTGGCGCGCCGGTTGCAAGGGCAGGGCCCCGCGCTGGCCTTGCCTCTCACCTGGATTGAGCAGCGCCTTTCGGAAGCCGGCACGACTATCAAGCAGTTGGTCGAGGCGGAGAACCAGCGCCAGGCTGCCGACCAGGTTTCCGTCAGCAACAGCATCGCCAGTCTCCGTTTGCTCAGCGCCATGGACTGGCGCGAGTTTGTCGAGACCATGAGCGCAGTCGAGCAGGTCCTGCTTGAGGACATCGGCGGGGTTTACGGCAAGATGGATTTCCCGACTCGCGATCGCTATCGCCACGTCATCGAGAAGACAGCGAAGCACAGTCGCCTGTCCGAGAGTGCGGTGGCGCGCGCGGCGATTGAGCTTGCGCACCATAACGCGTCCAGCCCAGGCAGCCACCCTCGTGCCGGCCATGTCGGCTTCTACCTCATCGACGATGGACTGCGGCAGCTCCAGGAAGCAGCAGAGGTGCGCTTATCGGCGGCGGAGACTCTTCGCAAGCTGGGCGGCCGCTCCCCCCTCCTGCTGTACTTGGGCGCCATCATTCTGCTTTCGACGGTAATCGCCGGAGGCTTGCTGGTAAAGGCGTATGCGGGCGGGCTGCATGGTTGGCCGCTCGGGCTGATGGGAATCGTTTCGCTTCTGTGCGCCAGTCAACTGGCGGTAGCCCTGGTGAACTGGCTGGTGACATTGCAGGCGCCGCCGCACTTACTGCCGCGCATGGATTTTTCCAAAGGGATTCCGCCGGATTCGCGCACGCTGGCGGTGGTCCCGACGATGCTCACCAGCTCGGCCAATCTCGAGGAATTGATCGAGGCGCTGGAAGTCCGGTTCCTGGCCAATCGAGACGACAACCTGCACCTGGGCCTGCTCACTGATTTTCCAGACGCCGACCAGGAATCGCTGCCCGAGGATGAACCGCTGTTGCGGCTGGCGCGGCAGAGAATCGAGCAATTGAACGACAAATACCCGGGCAAGAACTCCGGCACATTCTTCCTGTTTCATCGGCCGCGCCGCTGGAATCCCCGCGAGCGGACGTGGATGGGATACGAGCGCAAGCGGGGCAAGCTGGGCGATTTAAACGCGCTTTTGCGGGGCGACCCAGGCGACCGCTTCTCCCTCGTCGTAGGCGACACCCAGGTCCTTTCCAGCGTGAAGTACGTCATTACTCTCGACACCGACACGCAGTTGCCGCGCGACTCGGCTTGGCAGTTTGTGGGAGCAATGGCGCACCCGCTGAATCGTGCGCGTTACGATCCCGACCAGCAGCGTGTGGTAGAAGGCTACGGCATTTTGCAACCGCGAGTTGCCGCCAGCTTGCCGGGCACCAGCCGTTCGCGTTATGCGCGGCTGTTCGGGAGTGAGCCGGGCATCGATCCCTACACTCGCGCTGTGTCTGACGTTTACCAGGACCTCTTTCATGAAGGTTCGTTCATCGGGAAGGGCATCTATGACGTGGATGCATTCGAACAGGCGCTGAGCGGGCGTTTCCCGGAAAACCGCATTCTCAGCCACGATCTTCTGGAAGGGTGCTACGCGCGGGCGGGGCTGTTGAGCGATGTGCAGTTGTATGAGGAGTATCCCTCTCGCTACAGCGCGGACGTAGGCCGGCGGCACCGCTGGATTCGCGGCGATTGGCAGCTCTTTCGATGGGTTCTGCCAGGCGCCCCCGGCCCCGGCGGGCATGCTCAGCACAACCCGCTCTCAGGATTATCCAGGTGGAAGATCTTCGACAACCTTCGCCGTAGTCTCACACCTTCGGCGCTGGTACTGTTTCTGATCCTGGGCTGGACGGTGCTGCCGGACGCATGGTTCTGGACGGTGGCGGTGGTTGCGATCGTCCTGCTTCCTTCCCTCATGGTCTCCATCCTGGATGTGCTGCACAAGCCGGGCGAGGTGCTTCTCCGTCAGCACCTCGCGTCCGCCGCGCACTCGGCGGAAAGGCGTTTTGCGCAGGCGGCATTTACGCTGGTGTGCCTGCCGTATGAGGCGTTCTTTACGCTGGACGCAATTTTCCGCACGGCATGGCGGATGTGGATTAGCCACCGGCGAATGCTCGAATGGAATCCCTCGAGCGCCCACGATCTTAGCCACCGCACGAATCTGGCCGCCATTTGCCGGACGATGTGGATCGCCCCCGCGTTGTCGATCGCCGCGGCGATTTATCTTGCGGTTTTGCGGCCTTCCGCCTTCGCTTGTGCTGGACCCTTACTCGCACTTTGGCTCATTTCGCCGGTCATGGCGTGGTGGATCAGCCGTCCGCTGGTCCACCGCGGAGCACGGCTGACGGCGGACCAGACCGTGTTTCTCCAAAAACTGTCCCGCAAGACCTGGGGGTTCTTTGAGACCTTTGTCAGCCCCGAAGATCATTGGCTGCCGCCCGATAACTATCAGGAAAATCCTGTCGCGGTAGTCAGCCATCGCACCTCGCCGACCAACATGGGACTGGCGCTGCTGGCGAATTTGTCCGCCTACGACTTCGGCTACGTTTCGGCTGGACAGCTCATCGAACGCACGGCGAATGCGCTGCAAACGATGGGAACCCTGCAACGCTATTACGGCCACTTTTTCAATTGGTACGACACCAGATCTCTTAAACCCATGACCCCGAGGTACGTTTCCACCGTGGACAGCGGCAATCTCGCCGCCAGCTTGCTGACGTTACGCCCCGGACTGCTCGCCGTTGCCGATGACAAGATTCTCGGAGCGCGATTGTTTGCCGGGCTCCGCGACACCCTGGAGGGCCTGCAGGAGGCTGCTGGCGGCACCGCCGCAACCCAACTCGCGCAACTCCAGAATGAATTGGCACGCCTCTGCGAATCACCCCCGGTGACGCTCACCGCCGCCCGCTTGAACCTCGAAGAATTAATGTCGTTGGCTGCGAAGGTGGCCGATGCCCTCGAGACGGGCTCCGACAGCGAAGCGAGTTGGTGGGCAAGCGCTTTCGCCGGACAATGCCGCGCCGCGGGCGATGAACTCACGTTCCTCGCTCCGTGGTCCGCGCTTCTAACCACGGATGGGCGCAGCGACTGCCCCGAGCTCTCCCATATCCCCACCTTGCGCGAACTGGCAACCTTTGAAGTGGCTTTACTGACCGCCATCGAGCACCGGCACGGTTCGGAAACGACGCCGGAAGCGAGCGCCTGGCTGGCTGAGCTGCGACCGCTCATCACGCAGGCTGGCCAGCGAGCCCGGACCAGAATTTCGACCATCGCAACCCTCGCCCAACAATGCGGAGAACTCGCCCGCTTTGAATACGACTTCCTCTTCGACAAGGCGCGTCATCTCCTGGCGATCGGCTACAACGTCGGCGAAAGCCGGAGGGACGCGAGTTTTTACGACCTGCTGGCCTCGGAAGCCAGACTGTCGAGTTTCGTGGGCATTGCGCAGGGGCAACTGCCGCAGGAGAGCTGGTTCGCCCTGGGCCGATTGCTCACCAATTCCAATGGAGCGCCCACCCTGCTTTCCTGGAGCGGCTCGATGTTCGAGTACCTGATGCCGCTGCTGGTGATGCCGACCTACGACCACACCTTGCTCGACGAAACCTACAAGGCGGCCGTCCACGGTCAAATTGAGTATGGGAAAAGGCGCGGCGTGCCGTGGGGCATTTCGGAATCGGGCTATAACACGACCGACGTTCATCTCAATTATCAGTACCGCGCCTTTGGCGTTCCCGGCCAGGGCCTGAAACGCGGCCTCGCCGAGGATCTGGTGATTGCGCCGTATGCCTCGGCGCTCGCGCTCATGGTGGCGCCCGAGGCGGCGTGTCTGAATCTGCAGCGGCTCGCAGCGGAAGGCGCCGAAGGCAGATATGGCTTCTATGAAGCGATCGATTACACGCCTTCGCGTCTGCCGCGCGGAAAATCGAGCGCCATCGTTCGCTCTTTCATGGCGCATCACCAGGGCATGAGTGTCTTGTCGCTGGCCTATCTGCTCTTGAACCGGCCGATGCAGAAGCGGTTTGAGTCGGACCCGTTGTTCCAGGCCACCACCTTGCTGCTCCAGGAGCGGGTTCCCAAAGCCACCGCGTTCTATACGCATGCGGCCGAGTCCTCCGATATGCGCACCACTCCCACCGGTGCGGAGACCCCGGTGCGCGTGTTCGAGAGCCCGGATACGCCGATACCGGAAGTGCAGTTGCTGTCCAACGGCAGATACCACGTCATGGTCACGAACGCGGGCGGTGGCTACAGCCGTTGGAAGGACATCGCCGTCACGCGCTGGCGCGAAGACACCACCTGCGACAACTGGGGAACATTTTGCTTTCTGCGGGATGTCGCGAGCGGGCAGTTCTGGTCGACCGCGTACCAGCCGACCCGCGAGCCGGCAGAAGAATACGAAGCTATCTTCTCGGAAGCGCGAGCCGAGTTCCGCTGCCGCACGCATGACTTCTTGACCCACACCGAGGTTTCGGTGTCGCCCGAAGACGACATCGAACTGCGCCGCATCACCATCACCAACCGCGCCTGGACACGAAGGGCCATCGACGTAACCAGTTACGCGGAGGTGGTTCTGGCGTCCGCGGCGGCCGACGCGCTCCATCCGGCTTTCAGCAATCTATTTGTGCAAACCGAGATCCTCCGCAAGCAGCGCGCGATCCTCTGTACGCGCCGCCCCCGCTCGCGCGACGAGCACGCACCCTGGATGTTTCATCTGATGGCGGTGCATGGGGCCGACATTGGAGAAGCTTCCTATGAAACCGACCGCCTGCAATTCATCGGGCGCGGAAACACGATTGCCGCTCCGCAGGCGATGAGCGGCCCCGCGGCGCTCTCGGGCCGTGAAGGCTCGGTGCTGGATCCGGTTGTTGCCATCCGGCATCGAGTAACTCTGCGTCCCGGAGAAACGGCAACCATCAACATCGTGACCGGCATGGGAGACACCCGCGAAGCATGCCTGAGCCTGGTTGACAAATACCAGGACCGGCGTCTTGCGGACCGGGTGTTCGATCTGGCCTGGACCCACAGCGACGTGTTCCTGCGCCAACTGAATGCCACCGAGGCGGATGCGCAACTGTATGCGCGTCTGGCGAGCTCCATCCTCTATGCCAATTCCTCGCTGCGCGCCGATCCCAGCGTGCTGATCAAGAACCGCCGCGGGCAATCGGGTTTGTGGGGCTATTCCATTTCTGGCGATTTACCCATCGTGCTGCTGCAGATCGGAGACTCACACAAGATCGATCTGGTGCGCCAACTGGTGCAGGCGCATGCCTACTGGCGCCTGAAGGGCTTGGCCGTGGACCTGGTGATCTGGAACGAAGAGCACGCAGGTTACCGGCAAGAACTCCACGAACAGGTCTTGGGGTTGATTGCTGCCGGCAAGGAAACCATTCCGGCAGGCCGCACCGGCGCCATCTTCGTACGCTCCACGGACCAGATATCCAACGAAGACCGCATTCTGCTGCAAACGGTCGCTCGAGCCACGATTTCGGATACGCAAGGCTCGCTCGCCGATCAAGTCACCCGTCTCGGGCCGCCGGAAACAATGGTTCCGCGCCTTACGCCGGCTCGGAAACATCGCCCCGAACCTGCTGCCGCCGCCGCCCCGCCGCGCAACGATCTCATCTTCTCGAATGGACTGGGCGGATTTACCCCCGACGGGCGTGAGTACGTGATTACCACGACGCGCAAGCAAACCACTCCCGCACCATGGGTCAACGTGTTGGCGAACCCCCGGTTTGGAACCGTGATCTCCGAGTCCGGTTCCGCCAACACCTGGGCCGAGAATGCCCACGAGTTTCGCCTTACTCCCTGGAACAACGATCCCGTGAGCGATTCCAGTGGAGAAGCGTTTTACCTCCGGGATGAGGACAGCGGCCACTTCTGGTCGCCCACCCCCTGGCCCAGCCGCGGCGCGGCGCCCTACACCAGCCGGCACGGATTCGGCTACAGCGTGTTCGAACACACGGAAGGCGGCATACGCTCGGAGTTGTGGGTTTATGTAGCGTTGGATGCGCCTGTCAAGTTCGCGGTGTTGAAGGTGCGAAACCAGTCGGATCGATCGCGCCGGCTCTCCGCCACAGGATATGTGGACTGGGTTTTGGGTGACCTGCGGCCGAACACCTCCATGCACGTGACCAGCGAAATTGCCCCGAATAGCGCCGCCCTGTTCGCGCGCAACCCGTACAACACGGAGTTCGCCGGCCGGGTGGGCTTCTTCGCCGCGGACGCTCCCAAGCAAACCGTGACCTGCGATCGGGCTGAGTTCCTCGGACGCAATGGCGCCCTCCGCAGTCCGGCGGCGATGTCCCGGTCGCGGCTCGCCGGCAAGGTGGGGACTGCGCTCGACCCTTGTGCGGCGATCCAGGTTCCATTCGAACTTGCCGGCGGGCAGGAACGCGAGATCATCTTCACCCTCGGCATGGGGCAGGACGCCGAGGATGCGTCCAGCCTGGTTCGCCGGTTCTGCGGGTCGGCTGCCGCCCGCGCCGCGCTTGAAGCGGTGTGGCAGTACTGGACGCACACCCTCGGCGCAGTGCAGGTGGAGACACCCGACGCGTCCCTCAACGCACTCGCCAACGGCTGGCTTGTCTACCAGGCTTTGGCGTGCCGGCTTTGGGGACGCAGCGGCCACTATCAGCCGGGCGGCGCTTTCGGTTTCCGCGACCAACTGCAGGACGTTATGGCGCTCATCCATGCTCAGCCGCGCCTGGTGCGCGAGCACCTGCTGCTGTGCGCGTCTCGTCAGTTCCAGGAGGGAGATGCCCAGCACTGGTGGCATCCTCCGGCCGGCCGGGGAGTGCGCACTCACTGTTCGGATGATTACTTGTGGCTGCCGCTGGCCACCTGCCGCTACGTGCTGAGCACCGGCGACACCGGTGTGCTCGATGAACCTGTGCACTTCCTCGAAGGCCGCCTGGTGAGCCCGGAGGAAGACTCATACTGGGACCTGCCTGCCCAGTCGCCAACCGCAGCCACCCTGTACGAACACTGCGTCCGAGCGATTCTCAGGGGGCTGGGAGTGGGTGAACACGGACTGCCGCTTATCGGCTGCGGCGACTGGAATGATGGCATGAATATGGTTGGCGAACACGGCAAGGGAGAAAGCGTCTGGTTAGGCTTCTTCCTGTACGCCGTGCTCCTGCAGTTCGCTGAAGTGTCGCGCCTGCGGGGCGATGTCGCTTTCGCCGAGCGCTGCCAGGCAGAGGCCGCGCAAATGCGCCGGAACATCGAGCTGAACGGGTGGGACGGCGAGTGGTATCGGCGCGCTTACTTTGACGACGGTTCGCCGCTGGGGTCGGCAACCAATGCCGAATGCCAGATCGATTCCATCGCGCAGAGCTGGGCGGTTCTGTCCGGGGCGGGCCAGGGTGAGCGCTCACGCATGGCGATGGACGCGGTCGATCGCCGTCTGGTTCGCCGGGAGAGTGGGTTGATCCAGCTTCTGGATCCGCCGTTTGATAAATCGGACTTGAATCCTGGGTCGATCAAGGGATACGTCCCCGGCGTGCGGGAAAACGGTGGCCAGTATACTCATGCGGCGATCTGGGCAGCCATGGGGTTCGCCGCCTTGGGCGACAATCGCCGGGCATGGGAGCTGTTCGACATGATCAATCCCGTCAACCACGCGAACTCTCCCGAGGCGATCAACACGTACAAAGTCGAACCGTATGTGATCGCGGCTGACGTGTATGCGCTTTCTCCCCACATTGGCCGCGGGGGATGGACTTGGTACACGGGCTCCGCCGGGTGGATGTACCGGCTTATCCTCGAGTCACTCTTGGGGCTGCGACTGGAAGTCGACAAACTGCGCTTTGCGCCGTGCCTTCCTGCGGATTGGCAGCAGTTTAAGCTCCACTACCGCTATCGCGAGACGGTCTATCACATCACGGTCATACAAACGCGCGATGCCGGGAGCGCGAAAGGCGTCACCGTGGATGGCGTTCAGCAGGACGACACGGCGATTCCCCTGGTTGATGACCGCCAGGAGCATACGGTGGAAGTGAGAGCATGAGGGAGGGCGATGACACCAGCATTACCGGACGAGGAACGACTCACCCGAAAAGCGACAGCGGTTCAGCCCGAACTGGGCGACTCAGGCGGGTTAACGCAGCCTGCGCCGCCTCGGTCGTCATCGCAAAGAACTCTAAGCTGCTGATTTCGCGCCCGGGCCCAAGACCTGGCGAAGGATTTGCCCAAGCGTATCCATTCCAAAGGGCTTCTGCAGAAAGAATGCACTCGGGTCGGGCATGCCGTGCCCCGAGGTGGTGCTTTTCGGATAGCCGGACATGAAGACAACTTTGATGCCCGGCCGAAGCGCCACGATCTGTTCCGCAACTTCCTGGCCGCTCATCTGTGGCATGACGACATCCGTGAGCAGCAGATCAATGGGACCGTCATGCTTGCTGGCCACGCCGACGGCGTCTGAACTCTGGCTTGTTTCCAAGACCTTGTACCCTTGCAGCAGCAACATCTGCCGGACGAGTTCCCGCAGCTTCTCATCATCCTCGACCAGCAGGATCGTCTCGTTTCCGTGGTGGGGAATCCGGGTCCCCTCCGGGCTGGCCGCCGATTCGCTGGGTTGATCCGTGGCGGGCCAATAGATCTTGAACGTTGAGCCGTGTCCGAGTTCGCTATAGCAGGAAACCTCACCGCCATGCTGCTTGACAATGCCGTAAACCATGCTCAGGCCGAGCCCGGTACCCTCCCCCGAGGGTTTCGTCGTGAAAAAGGGCTCAAACAGGCGCCGTTTGGGTCTCTGCCGTCATGCCGGTCCCCGTGTCGGTGGCCGTCAGCGATACGTACCGGCCCGGCTTCAGGTCCAAGAATCCTTTGACCTCCTGTGCCCCGAGTTCGACGTTCGACGTGCCAATGGTCAGCACACCTCCTTTCGGCATAGCGTCTCGGGCATTCACCACCAGGTTCATGATGACCTGCTCGACCTGGTCGGGGTCGGCTTTCACACTCCAGAGTTCGGGAGTGAGGTTCTGCTTAACTTCAATGTCCTCGCGAATCAGCCGCTGGAGCATCTTCTGGAGGTCGGTTAGCAGCCTGTCCAGATTGATCACGCGAGGACGCATGACCTGCTTTCGGCCAAAAGCCAAAAGCTGGCGCGTTAGGGCCGCCGCACGATTTCCCGCACTGATGATTTCCTGTGCCTGATCCCGCAAGGGATCGTCGGCTTTCAGTTTGGACAAGATCATCTGGGCGTAACCATTGATCACCATTAGAAGGTTGTTGAAGTCGTGGGCGACGCCGCCAGCCAACCGGGCGATTCCCTCCAGCCTCTGTGCACGCCGGAACTTTTCTTCGAGGTGCTTGTATTCGGTGACATCTTGGACGGTGCCCAGGAGGCGGCCCTGACCGGCCTCATTGCCGAGCGGTTCGATGTATTGCCGCAGGAAGCGCTCGGTTCCGTCCGAGAGGATAATTCGATGGTCGATCTGCGAGCATCCTCCCCGAGCGGGTGCCTTTTGAATCGCCTCCCGAACCGACGCCTGGTCCTCTGGATGGACAAGGGAAAACCAGGCTTCCATAGTGGTTCGGGAGTCTTCAGGCTGCATGCCAAAAATCGCGCAAGCGTCTTCCGATAGTCGGATTTCTCCACTTTCCAGATCTTGTTCCCAGCTACCGAGGTTACACATTCTTTGCGCTCGCGTCAGACGTGCCTCACTGCTCCGCAGCCGATCTTCCTGCCTTTTGCGTTCGGTCGTCTCGATCGCCAGGGTCAGAATGCGATCGGGGCTGCCGGAAGGGCCGATCAGCGGAATCCAGGACGACGTGACGAAGATGGTCTCTGGTGGTGCGCCAGGATCGCGTTGGATCGTGCGGGGACTATCGATCGTGTCGCAAGCCCGTCCGGTGGCGATGACGCTCTCGAGACTTGCCACCAAGGGGTCGGACGCTTCACCCCAGATGTCCGAGAAACGGCGTCCGAGGATATCCTTGCCGGGTGCGAGCGCTTGGAGCGCGGGATTCACCAGTTCGTAGATGAAATCCGGTGCCCGCAAAACGGAAATTGCGATGGGAGATTTCTCGAATATTTCGCTCAAGATTTGCCGCTGAGCCTGGATTTCCCGAAGGAGCCCCTCGCGTTGTACCTCGGTCTGCCGGCGTGCGGTGATGTCGCGAAGCCAGACCAATAGGCCTCCCATGGTTGAGGGTGAGACACGGATCTCGAGCCACGTCTCCAAGGGCGGATACACGTTTTCGAAAATGGTGGCAACCCGCTCCTCCATCACACGCCGGTACTGGCGCTCGATTTCGGTTCCGATCGTTTCGGGAAACACATCCCATTGGGTCTTGCTGAGCAGTTCCGTTTTCGGTTTTCCAAGGAGCCGCTCGCCGTCACCGTTCACATAGGTGAATCGGAACTCGGAATCGTAAACGAGAAAGCCGTCGGTGGCGTTTTCGAGGATGCTCTCGGCATCTATGGACGGCGCTGGCCTCGCCTTAAGCTGCACCACTTCGCCCTCGAGGTCGGCGAGGCGGGCCCGGAGTTGCTCGATATCGTTTTGGGGTACGTTTTCAGCCTGACCCAGTGTACTCATACACGTTACCTTTGAGCGCCGATGTCCTGTCAGCTCTGAGTCGCCCCAAATCATACCGCTAGTGAGCGATTTCGCAAGGCCGGAGCTGCATCTGCGAACGAAAAGCGGAGCGATGCCGTGCCATTTTGGGCTGCACCGCATGATTGAGATCGTTACTCGAAGGGAGAATCTCTTGGGACACTCGGCCTGTGCGGGCTCCGCACCGCGCTGCTCATTTGTGCAGTATTGAACAGCACTGCGGCCCGGCGAATGCAACACTTGATGTCGACGTCAGATGAGACGCTCGCCCTTGGTGATCGTAGGGTGCGCAAGTCGACTTGCACAGCCCAGATTCGAATGGAGTAGTTCATGGATTCTCAAGCAGTGAAGCTGCAGGTGACCGCTAGTGTACCGATTGACTGCGAGTTCTGGCCGGAAGATGATGGCTGGAAGGGGCTCTGTAAGAAACCGTCGGTCACTGTCCGTGGCAGTAGTTTCGAAGATGCCAAAAAGAACATGGCAACCGAATTACAAGTACACAT
>Ga0310038_10002977_pt1 | contig 12359 bp, 14 predicted proteins | sample Sb_taG_6_FD_200461 | JGI IMG/M metagenome (GOLD analysis project Ga0310038, IMG submission 200461) | Peat soil microbial communities from Weissenstadt, Germany - Sb_50d_4_PS metaG (v2) (version 2) | ecosystem: Environmental > Terrestrial > Soil > Wetlands > Peat | place: Germany: Weissenstadt... | reverse complement strand
TCCAGGGCATCGTCTCCAGCCTCCTCGGCCAAAACTCTAACCGAGGTGTAAAGGATGTCCTGGCAACGTCCGCAAAAAACTGTAAAGTATGTCATGGCACCGTACACTGAAGGCGGGCGCTACAAAATACGCGTCAACCTTAAGTTCTCACGCGCACTCGTGCGGGGCTACGGCAAAATGATTGTGCTGTCGCAATACTAGACCGATGAGAAACAAGCATCGTGCCTCTCGATCAGCAAAATGTTTGATCTGAAGGGATTCACGCAGGGCGGATTCGCACAGTGGAACTTTCCGGCTGGCGCGGATAGAATAATGAAATGCGTGTGCGCGTGCTGTTCTTCGGACGGCTAAAAGACATTGTGGGTAAGGGAGAGGAACAGGCGGAACTCTCCGAAGGCGCGCGTGTCGAGGATCTGTTCGCGCGCTATGGCCGGAGTTTTCCGGAGCTTGCCAAATTTCGCGCGTCGGTGGTCGCGTCCGTGAATCAGGAATTCGCGGAGTGGCGCGCGCCGCTGGCTTCGGGAGACGAGGTCGCGTTTCTTCCGCCTGTCAGCGGCGGAGCGATTCCCGCCGGGGCCGCGGTCGAGGAAAACCTTTGCGCCCTGGTCCGGGCGCCGATCGAGACCTCGGAAATCGTGGCGCAACTCAAGGCCCCGCCCGATGGCGCCGTGGTCGTGTTTGAAGGGATCGTGCGCAATCATTCCGGTGGCCGCTCCACGCTGTATCTGGAGTATGAGGCTTACGAGGCGATGGCCATTGCGAAAATGCGCGAAATCGGCGATGAAATGCGCGAGAAATTTGCGATTCGGCGATTCGCGATGGTTCACCGGCTGGGCCGGCTGGAAATCGGGGAGACGTCGGTGTTGATTGCCGTCTGCTCGGCCCATCGCGCGGCCGCCTTCGATGCGTGCCGCTTCGGCATCGACACCCTCAAGCGCAACGTGCCCATCTGGAAGAAGGAGTTCTTCCGCGACGGCGCCGTCTGGGCCGAAGGAGAAATCCCTTCCGCCTGAGCAATCCTTTTCGCGGACGCAGGAATCTTACCTCCGTGCCGATGCCTTCATTTCCCAGCGCGTTCTATTACAAATTTACAGCAAGAATGGCCGGTCGCGGCGGGTCTTGCCTCCGCAAAGCAATTGCGCTTGGTTCCTGCTGCGCTCTTTTGGCGGCGATTGCAGCGGCGACGCTTAAGCCTGTCGCGGCGCGCGAGGGAAATGACCAGGACCAGCGCGGACGCATCCGCACCGAAGTCACCCTCGTCAGCCTGCTGGCCAGCGTGCTTGACAAGGACGGCCGTCCCGCGCTCGGTCTTACGGCGGACCAGTTTGAGGTTTACGAGGAGGGCGTCAAACAAAAGATTGAAATCCTCGAGCCGGAAACCCAGCAGCCACTGGACCTGGCGCTGATGATCGATTCGAGCCTGAGCGAAATCAAGGAGCTCGAGTTTGAGGAAGATGCGGCTTCCCGATTCATCCAGAAAGTGGTGCGCCCCGCCGATCGACTGGCCGTATATGAATTTGCCGACATCGTGACCCAGCTTGCGCCGTTTTCCTCGAATGTGCCGTTTCTGCAAGCGGCGTTGCACCGCATCACCCCGGGCGACGGCACGGCCCTCTATGACGCCATCTTTCTGGGCTCGCAGGGGCTGTCGAAAAACCCAGCGGGCCGGCGGCGCGTGATTGTGCTCCTCACCGACGCCGGAGAGACGACCAGCCGCGCCGACTTCGAGACGGCCAGGCGAGCCGCTCTGCGCGCCGATGCGCTCTTGTACACCATCGTCGTGCGGGCGGTGAAGAACGAGGGCGGACGAAACACCGCCGGCGAGCACGCTCTCGATACGATCGCCGATTCGACCGGTGGCGCCATCTACTTCCCGGACACCATCGCTCAACTCGGCGAGATGTTCGACCGCATCGACCGCGAACTCCGCACGCAGTACCACATCGCCTACTATCCCGATCCGCGGCCGCCTGCAGGCACGTTTCGCTCCCTCGAAGTCCGCGTGAAGTGCGAATGCAAGGTGCGGAGCCGGAAGGCGTATTATTCTGGGGGGCGGCTGGATTGAGAAATGCGTGACTGGTGACTTGTGACTGGTGATTCGTGACTTGTGATTCGTGCTAACCCCTGCCAATGAAGTCTATTTAACCTGCGTGAATTCTGGCATGATTTGGTTTGAGGGCCAAACAAGCGCATGAATTCATTTCTGGATGTGGCTATTGAGACGGCGCGGGAGGCGGGGGCCATTTTGCTCGCGGAATTCGACCGGCCGGTCAAGATCAGCTACAAGGGGGAAGTGGACATTGTGACGCAAGCCGACCGACGGTCCGAACAGGCTATCGTGTGCCGGCTGCGGGCTCATTTTCCGAAACACGCGATTGTGGCCGAAGAAGGTGGCGGGACGGAAAGCGAATCACCCTTCCGCTGGCACGTGGATCCACTGGATGGCACGACTAATTTTGCTCACGGGTACCCCTGTTTCGCTGTTTCCCTCGGTCTTGAGGAAGCGGGAGAGCTGATTGTGGGCGTGATTCTCCAGCCGGTAAGCGGGGAACTTTTCACGGCCGTCAAGGGAGAAGGGGCTTACCTGAACCAGAAGAAAATTGAGGTGTCCCATATTGAAAAGCTGTCCACGAGTTTGCTGTGCACCGGCTTTCCCAGCGTCAAGCGCGCTCAGAATCCGAATATTCATTATTACTGGGACTTTACATTGCGTTCCCACGGCGTGCGGCGCGACGGCTCGGCTGCGATGGACCTTGCGGCGGTGGCTTGCGGCCGCTTCGAAGGCTTCTGGGAGTTCGGGCTGCATACCTGGGACACTGCGGCGGGCGTTTTGCTGGTGCGCGAGGCCGGGGGCGCCGTAACTCAGTTCGATGGGCAGCCCTACAGACTGGGAGACCGGGAAATTCTTGCTTCGAACGGCCGCGTGCACTCGGAAATGAAAGAGGTCGCGGCCAGCATTGCCGAACGAGCCGCGGCTCAGGCCCGAGTTCCGTAACTGCGCAATAACTGTCCTGAGGTTCCGGCTGGTTCGAGATTGACATTTCCCCTTTGCACACGAGCCCGTAAAACGTTGCATTGACTCCATTTCTAGCCGGTGTTAGGCTCGGAAACGTTGGCTCGTATTTACTGAGGGATGATGGGAAGCAGCCTCACATTTCCGGTTCCGGGGAACGCGGGAGCAGACGACAAACTTTCCCGATGGCTGGGCCGATGGCGCCGAGGCGGCATTGAGCAGTATTCGTCAGGTGCCGCGCAGGAATCCCCCGCTGCATGGCGTTCCGGTGATCGCTTCAGCGTGAATGATGAGCGAATCTGGCTGGATGCTCTCCCGAGTGCGTTTCATGGCTTGCGCGTAGTCCAAATTTCCGACATTCACCACGGTCTCTTTCTCCCCAAAGAATGGCTTTCCGAGGCGGTGCGGCAGGCAAACCGGCTGAATCCGGACATCATTGCGCTCACGGGGGATTTCGTCACATATTCCCGGCGGAATATCGGCCCGGCGGCGGAGTTGTTGGGGCGCCTTCGGGCGCGTTATGGGGTGTACGCGGTGCTCGGCAACCACGATTTCCGCGTGGATGCCGATGCCATCACTCTGGCGTTGCGCCGGCAGCGTATTGATGTCCTGCGCAATCGGCGCGTTACGTTGTGGTTTGGCGGGGAGTCCGTGTACCTGGCTGGAGTGGACGACTACGGGTACGGGGCGGATTTGCGGCGGGCGATGCGCGGAGTCCCGCGCGAGGCGGCAACAATCCTTCTTGCGCACAATCCCCGGGTAATCCACCTTGCCTCCCGGCACAACGTGAGCCTGGTTCTTTCCGGGCATACCCACGGCGGACAAGTCAACCTGCCCCTTCTCGGTACCGTATACGGGCGCTCGCCGGAGCGGTTGCGCTACAAGATCGGCTGGGACCGGATGGGAGCCACGCAAATTTACGTTAGCCGCGGAATCGGTACGATCGTCCTTCCCTGGAGACTCCGCTGCCCGGCGGAAATCAGCCACTTGGAACTGCTGCAGGGGGCCTCTGGCGTTTCCCGTTCGGCAGCCGCGGATTGATCCCCTACGTGCATGCGCGCCGTTGACCTGATTCGCCGCAAGCGGGACTCGGGCGAACTCGCTCCCGAAGAAATCCAACAACTCATTGCCTCGTATACCCACGGCGACATTCCCGATTATCAAATGTCCGCATGGCTGATGGCGGTCGTGCTGCGCGGGATGAGCCGGCCTGAAATTTCCGCGCTGACCGAGGCCATGCTGCACTCGGGCCGCGTCCTGGACTTTTCCGACCTGGCCGGGCGCAAGGTGGACAAGCACTCCACGGGAGGCGTGGGGGACAAGACTTCGCTGGTGATTGCTCCCATCGTGGCGGCCGGCGGGCTGAAAGTGCCCATGATCAGCGGCCGCGGCCTGGGGCACAGCGGTGGCACGCTGGACAAGCTGGAATCCATCCCCGGCTTCAACGTCAATCTGACGCTCGCCGAATTCCGCCACGTCCTCGAGACCTGCGGGTGCGCCCTGATCGGGCAGACGGCCGAAATCGCGCCCGCCGACAAGAAAATCTATGCGTTGCGCGACGTGACAGGGACAGTGGAAAGCCCCGCGCTGATTTGCGCTTCCATCATGAGCAAGAAACTGGCCGAGGGGATCGACGCGCTGGTGCTCGATGTGAAGACCGGATCGGGCGCTTTTATGAAAGAGATGGACGACGCTGTGAATTTGGCGGAATTGCTCGTCGAAACCGGGAAGCGCATGGGCAAGAAAGTGGTTGCGCTCCTGACCGACATGAATCAGCCGCTCGGGCGCAAGGCCGGGAACGCCATGGAAGTCGCCGAGTCGATCGAAGTGCTGGCCGGCGGAGGGCCCGCGGACCTGCGCGAGCTTTGCCTGGAACTTGGGGCGTGGATGTTTTTCCTCGGCGAGCGCGTCAAGACGCCGGGGGAAGGGAAGAAGCTTTCCTCGGACTTGATTGCGTCCGGCCAGGCGCGCGAAAAATTTCGTGAAATTGTGGGGTTGCAGGGAGGCGATGTGGGAGTCGTGGACGATCCGCATCGCCTGGCACATGCGCGGCAGACTCTCGATGTCACCAGCTCCGCTGGTGGATACATTGCCTCCATCCAGTGCGAACAGCTGGGCGTGGCCGGCGTGATCCTGGGCGGCGGCCGGGAAAAGAAGGAAGACAAGATCGACCCGGCCGTTGGCCTCGAGTTTCACAAGCGCATCGGCGACGCTGTCGAGCGGGGCGAGCCGCTGTGCACGCTGCATTACAACTCCGATGCCAGGCTTGCCGAAGCTCGGCGCCTCGTCGAAACCGCATATCGCATCGAGCCTGAGAAGCCGAAATCTCTTCCTCCGCTCATCTATCGCGTGATTGGCGCGTAAGCCGGGTTCCGGGAGCGAGTTGTTGCTACCCTGTCTTGAAGCTCAAGTGTGCCTCAAATGGTGCAAAGTGGTGGGAAATGGTGTAACCTTACACCATGGCAACCCTCGAGAAACCGATTCGTCAAAGTGTCTCACTTCCCGCCCGCCTCGCCCGGCGAGTTCAAACGCTTGCGAAGAATCGCAAGACCAGCACAAACCGCGTTTTGGTGGAATTGATCGAAACGGGAATCGAATCCAAAGAAGCGGAAAAGTCGAGGTTTTTCGAATTGGCGGACCAGCTCAGCGCAACCTCCGACCCCGCCGAACGGAAACGAATCAAAGAAATTCTGGCCCGCATGACCTTCGGTGAATAAATGCCGAAGATTCAGTGGACGGATTTGCCCACCGCTTTGCGCGATCACCTTTTTGAAAGACTGACCGAACGAAAGATCACCGCCGATGATTTGTATCAGCTAAAGATATGGCGTGGATCCGAGCCAGACGCGCCCGAGGGCGATTGGTATAAGGACTTCGGATCATTCAAAGTTTGCGGCGAAGGAAAATATCCGAAGACTTTCCTGCTTCGCGGACAAACCGCAAGAGGGGAAAAGCTATGAACCTAAGGGCTGATTCCAAGGGCGGTCCCTCCGCCTAGGCTCGCTTTGCCTTCCTGTCCATCACATGAAGGATGACCCGCATGCCAAGCGCCCGGGCTGCCCGCGTGATCGTGGCAATCGTCACGGAGATATTTTGTGGATCAAGTAGACGATCGAGCTGCGATCTGCTCGTGCGAAGCTGTTTCGCCATGAGTTGCTTGGTCTTTCTCTGCTCCTTCATCGCCGTTTTAAGCTGCCAAGCCAGTACCCGCTTGATTGCCACTGCCTCGACCTCTTCCAGGATTCCTTCGTCTTCGAGAAAGCGGTCGAAGGTCGAACCGGTGTGGTCTCTCACCTTACGGCTTTTTTTTGTCTTCATATCATTCCTTTTTGATGCTGGTTCTTGTTTCGCCTCGCCAGATCCAAATCCTCGTTCGGTGTCTTCGGCGTCTTCTTGATGAATCCGTGCAGAAGGACCATGCGGCTCTTCTTGTCGATGTAAAAAAGTATCCGCGCAATTCGATTTTGGGCCAGGCTCGTTCGCACTTCATAAACACCATCGCCCAGCGATCTGCAAACGGGCATCCCGATCGGCCAGCCGAACTCCACTGTCTTGATGTCCTCGCCAATCCGCTTGCGGTCTTCATCGAAGGGCAAACTCTTCGACCAGTTTCGCAAGGGCTCTCCGCCAGCATCCGTCCGGAAGAAGACCGCTGGAACTCGCTTGCCGGGTTTTTCGAGTGCTCCAGACGGGGCTCCGTGAGTAACGGGAGGCTTAGGCTTCTTGCCCACTCCGACAGTGTACCATGCATGGTACGTAGAGAAGAACCTGTTTCGTCCGCCTCCGGAAATGACAATCTGGCTGGACCCTCCTCGCGGGCGGCAAATCCCGCACATCAGAATTTCCACATCCCGAGTTGTTCCCCGGCATGCTACTGTGACGGGCATTTCCCGGGGGCACCCGGGACGCGAGGAGACCGCGAATGGGCCGATTCACGGGCGTGCTTGGGTTGCTGACGATGCTTGGTCTGGCCTACTTGTTCTCGACCAACCGGCGGGCGATCAAGCTGAAGATGGTGATTTGGGGTTTGTCCTTGCAGATCGCCTTCGCGTTTCTGGTGTTCTATTGGACGTTCGGCCAGATGCTTTTTTATCGGGCGGGCAATGGAGTGAACAAGCTGCTCGCTTATGCGTTTGTGGGATCGGAATTCGTGTTTGGTGAGCTGGGGAAGCAACGGTCCTCGATCGGATTTATCTTCGCGTTTCAGGTTTTGCCGACGATTATTTTCATCGCCTCGCTGTTTGCGCTTCTCTACTATCTCGGCGTCATGCAGGTGGTGATTCGCGCGGCGGCGTGGGTGATGCAGCGGGTCATGGGCGCAAGCGGCGCGGAATCGCTGAACGTCGCGGCGAGCATCTTCATGGGGCAGACCGAAGCGCCGCTGACGATTCGGCCGTTTCTGCCGGAATTAACGCAATCCGAGTTGATGACGATCATGACGAGCGGAATGGCGCATGTTTCGGGCGGAATCATGGCGGCCTATATTGCGTTCGGCGTGGAAGCGCGGCACCTGCTTACGGCGGTCATCATGACCGCGCCGGGGACGCTGCTCATTTCAAAAATGCTCGTGCCCGAAACCGAGCAGCCGAAGACAATGGGTGTCGTGCATATGGAAAATGTGGAGCATGACACGAACTTTCTTGCGGCAATCGCGCGCGGGACCAGCGAAGGGCTGGGCATGGCGATCAATGTCGGAGCGATGCTGATTGCCTTCCTGGCGCTGATCGCGCTCACCAACGGCATCATGAGTGGAATTCACAATTTTTTGGGCGGGCACGGCATGCTGTGGTTTCCATCGAGCCTGGAGCAAATTTTTGGCTGGGCGTTTGCGCCGGTGGCTTTCATCATCGGCGTGCCGTGGCACGATTGCGTGCAGATTGGTAATTTGCTGGGCACCCGCATGGTGGTCAATGAGCTCGTTGCATTTTCCATGCTTGGTCCGATGAAAGGCACGCTGGATCCACGCTCTTTTACGATCGCGACGTTCGCGCTTTGCGGATTCGCGAATTTCGCTTCGATTGGAATGCAAATCGGAGGCATCGGCGCGCTCGCGCCGAATCTGAAATCGCAACTGGCGAAATTCGGCATACGGGCGATGCTCGCCGGGACCATGGCGAACCTGATGTCCGCCTCGATTGTAGGGATGTTTTTGAAATGAGCGCATCCGGAGCGGCCAAAACAAAACCGAGCCAGGAGTTCGTGCGCGCCGAGGCGGCCGCGAAATTCATCCTGGCAAAAACAAAACTTCGGCCGCGCATTGGTCTGGTCCTCGGCAGCGGCTTGGGCGCATTCGCGAACGAAATTGCGGGAGCGGCGCGCATTGAATACGCGAAAATTCCGCATTTCCCGCGCTCGACCGCGATCGGGCACGCCGGGCGCATGGTCATCGGCAAAGTCGCGGACGTTCCCGTGGCCATCATGCAGGGCCGCGTGCATTTCTACGAAGGCTACTCGATACGTGAAGTAATTTTCCCGATGCGCGTGATGGCCCGCATGGGTATCCGCGCCGTAGTAGTCACGAACGCCGCCGGCGGAATCAATCGCAATTTCAAGCAAGGGTGTCTTGTCGTTCTCCGTGATCACATCAATCTTCAGGGCACCAATCCTTTGATTGGACCGAACGACGAGCATTTCGGCGAGCGCTTTCCCGACATGACGCAGGTGTACTGGAAACCGTACCAGGCGGCGGCGCTGCAGGACGGCAAACGCCTCGGGATCGAAATCGCCGAGGGAGTGTACGCAGCGCTCACCGGGCCGAGCTACGAAACGCCTGCGGAAATTCGCTTCTTGCGCACGATCGGAGCCGACCTGGTCGGAATGTCCACGGTGCCGGAAGTGATTGCCGCCGCGCACATGGGAATTCGGGTGCTGGGAATTTCCTGCGTAACGAACATGGCCGCGGGGATTCTCGATCAGCCGATTACGACCGAAGAAGTCATGGAAACCGGCGAACGCGTGAAGGCGGATTTTGTGGCCCTGCTGCACGCCGTGATTCCACGCATGAGTAAGGACCTGCCATGAGCGAACGGGACGCCCAACACGATGCCCAACACGACGCATTGATTGCCGCGGCGCGAACCGCGCGTGAACACGCGCACGCGCCTTACTCCAATTTCCGCGTGGGCGCCGCGGTGCGCGCGAAATCCGGCAGAATTTTTACCGGCTGCAACGTGGAAAATGCCACTTATGGCTTGACGCTTTGCGCCGAGCGGGTCGCAATCTTCAAGGCGATTTCCGAAGGCGAGCGCGGATTCGACGCCGTCGCCGTCGTCGCGGATACCGATGCGCTCACGCCTCCGTGCGGGTCGTGCCGCCAGATCCTGTGGGAGTTCTGCGGCGACGCGGAAGTGATCCTCGCGAACTTGAACGGCAAGGTCGAACGCTATCGCATGTCCGCCCTTTTGCCGAAGCCGTTCGATCATTCGTTTTTGTGAAATGCATTTGGAACCACAGATGCACACCGATGAACACGGATATCAGAAAGAAGAAATTCAAGGGTTGAATCACAGAGGGCACTATGGACTCCTAGAATGAAATAACGCGGAAAAAGAATAAGCCTACAATGTAGTTTCCTTGCCGTTGGAGGTTACCTCACAAGATATTCAGAAGATCAATGCAAGCCCTTAGCCTCTTTTCCTATCCGTGTTTATCAGTGTGCATCTGTGGTTCCAAGAGATTACGAGCTGCGCTCCGCGGTGCGCTGGCGGATGAGGCGCGCCGAAGCCGTCCGCAGCGTATCGGAGACATTCTTGTTGGTCGACAGGAATTTGAGGTCCAGCGGCTTCATGTGGGGCAACAGGTGGAGCGTAACCTCCAGCGGCGTTTTTGGATTGAACATCAGCGCGCGAGTAATGGTGTAGTTTTTGCGAAACTTGCGGTTGCCGGCGATCAGGCGAAGGGTTTCGTCGGTCAGGCTGGCCATGTTCGCAAAGGATTCCACTTCCTGCTCGGAAAGCTGCGGGGATTGCAGGACAGCGCGCTGGACCACCTTGCAGGGATCGCGGATCAGCAGGAGGCGCTCGTCGCGGCCTCCCTTGAGCGCGCGTTGCACGCGCTCCACGACGCGCATGCGGCCCAATTTTTGCAATAGCGTTTCGCGTTTTCCCTTGTCCGGCTCGGCGGCTTCCGCGGCTTCGATGAATGCCTCGACGGGTTCCGGCTCGGCGCGCTGCAACTCCTGCAGAAGAGTGCGCTGCTCCGCATTAATCACCGCGGAGGCGATGAGTTCGGCGACCAGGATGGGGGAAGTGCTCAGCCGGTCGAGGTCCTCGAACAGTTCTTGAATGGCAGTGACCGAGAGATAACGGATGACAGGGCGAATAACTTCAATGGGGCAGGTCGTATTTTGCGCCAAGGCGTCGGCCACGCCCGGCCGGCGCGGAAATTCAGCGGCGCAGTAGGCGAACATTTCCGGAGCGGCGCCGGGCTGAGCGAGCGCGGCGAGGACGGTTTTCAGCGGCTGGGTCAGCAGAATGCTCGCAGCTTTCACGCGGACCGCGGAATCCGAATCGGCGGCAAGAATACAGAGTGGTTCGATGCGGTCTTCCGGCGCGAGCGACGCCGCCTCGCCGCAGATGGCTAGCTTTCGCTCCGAGGTCGTCCGGCCGGCACGAATTTCATCGCGCAACGCGGCGCTAATTTCCGCCACTGGAGGCTCCCTTGAGATTGTCTCGCGTGAGCGTGACCTTGCCTGCGTGACCCGGGGGACCAATGGGAGCCAGCGTTTTTCCGTTCAACTCGATGTGCAGCACCCCCGCATCCTTGGCGGTCACTTGAAAATGGTCCGCGGCTGAGAAGAAATGATTTTCCCCGGCCTTCATCGTTCCGTCAAAGACCATATCATTGTCAGCCACAATCGTGACCTTGGTTCTCTTGCCCGCTTGGATTTTCAGTTCCATGACGTCGTTCGCCGGCGAAATCGGCGCAGTGGCTGAGACGGAATCCGTGGCCGCACCCGGCGCAACCGAGGTTGCATCCTGAGCACCCGAGGCAGGCGTGACATTGTTTGCAGGAGCGGGCGCGTCGGCGGTCTGCTGCGGCGCACCAGTGGACGCGGAAGACGACGCGACACTTACCGCCGCGGCCCGCCTTGCGGCGCGCCATGCAAGCAAGCGCCGCGCGCCGAACCAGCCTCCGCCCAGCAACGCCAGGACAACGACGGCGGCAATGATCCACGCCAGCCAGGGCTGCTCAGGCGTGACCACGGGAGGGCTGCCGGTCCAGACTGGAACGCTTGGGCGGTCACCAACAGCCAAGGTATATTCCGCAACGGTATTTTCTTCATCCAGGCCGAGGTAGCGGGCCACGGCCCGCACGAATCCCCGGTTGAAAACCCCGCCGGGAAGCTGATCCCACTCCTCGTTTTCAATGGCTTTCAGGAAGCGCGTGGCAATTCGCGTGGCGGCGGAAATTTCCTCCAGAGTGACGCTCCGCAATTCCCGTTCGCGTTTTAGGCTCTCGCCAAAAGTGCCAGTGGTCATTGTTCCTTTTCGGCCCGTTGTTCCCAGCGAATATAGGCGGGCGGCGCGGGAGTGTCAATCTCACGGAAAACCGCGCCAAGAGTGTCAATCTATGTGGCTTTTTACTTTCGAGCAACACCCTGCGAAGTCGCCGTTGCACAGATTGACAAGAGTTGACTATAATTTGTAGTGCCCCGACACCTTCCCTGACCGGCGGGTGGCCCGCGATAGACTCTGGCACCAAGGCGTTCAGTGACCACGACTGAGAATTTTTCTGGGATCGAGCGGCGCCGCAGCACAACGGTTCGGGGAGAACAACGCGAGGCGGGCGAAATCGCGGTGTTCCACGAGCTGGGCAAGGCGCTTACTTCCTCCCTGCAACTCGATCAAGTCCTTCGCACCATCATGGAAAAGATCGACGAATTTCTGCGCCCGGATACCTGGTCGCTCCTTCTCGTCGATGAAATCAAGCAGGATCTGTATTTCGAGCTGGCGGTCGGCAAGGGCGCGCAAGCGCTGAAGGACGTGCGAATCAAGATGGGGCAGGGAATCGCCGGCTGGGTGGCGCAGCATGACGAAGCCGTGATCGTTCCCGACGTGAGCAAGGACACGCGATTTTTCTCCAAGGTCGACGAAAAGACAAAGCAGGAAACCCGCTCGATCGTCGCCGTTCCGGTGCGATACCGCGACCATTGCCTGGGCGTCATCGAACTGATCAATTGCGTGGAGCGGGAAGGCTTCATGGAGCGGGACCTGGCGCTGCTCGAGGCGCTGGCGGATTTTGCCGCGATCGCCCTCGAAAACGCGCGTCACGTGAAGCGCATCCACGAGCTTACGATCACGGACGATTGCACGAGCCTCTATAACGCGCGGCATATGGATTTCAT
>Ga0310038_10002975_pt1 | contig 12368 bp, 10 predicted proteins | sample Sb_taG_6_FD_200461 | JGI IMG/M metagenome (GOLD analysis project Ga0310038, IMG submission 200461) | Peat soil microbial communities from Weissenstadt, Germany - Sb_50d_4_PS metaG (v2) (version 2) | ecosystem: Environmental > Terrestrial > Soil > Wetlands > Peat | place: Germany: Weissenstadt... | reverse complement strand
TGGTTGTCCGTCGCAATTTTCTCGGCCGCGTCAGCCGCGCTCGCCGCTGACAAAGTTTCATTTGGGACGAACTGGCTCGCCGAGGCCGAGCATGGGGGATATTACCAGGCAATCGCCGACGGCACCTATGCGAAATACGGCCTCGACGTCACGATCGTCCAAGGCGGTCCGCAGGCCAACAACGAGCTTCTCTTGGCGGCCGGAAGGCTGGATTTCTATATGGGCGGCAATCTATTGCTCGCCTTCGACGCGGTCGCCCGCAATGTCCCGATCGTCGTCGTCGCCGCCGATTTTCAAAAAGACCCGCAAATGTTTATGTCGCATCCCGGGGTCGGACTCGACACGTGGGCCGAGCTGCCGAAGGCGACGACGACTTTCGTCGGCAAAGAGGGCCTTGTTAGTTTCTACCAGTGGATGAAGTCCGCCTACGGCTTCACCGAGGATGTCGTCAAGCCCTACACGTTCAATCCCGGGCCGTTCATCGCCGACCCCCACTCGATTCAGCAAGGCTATGTAACCTCGGAGCCGTTCGCCGTCGAGCGCGAAGGTCATTTCAAGCCGAACATCTTCCTCTTCGCCGATTATGGCTATGGAACCTATGCCACGACCATTGAAACCCGCGCCGATCTGGTCGCGAACCATCCGGACGTCGTGCAACGGTTCGTCGATGCTTCCGCAATCGGCTGGTATAATTATCTTTACGGCGACAACGCGAAAGCGAACGCTCTGATCAAGAAGGACAATCCGGACATAACGGATGAGCAGATCGCCTTCTCGATCGCCAAAATCAAGGAATACGGCTTGGTCGACTCCGGCGACACGACGAAGCTTGGCGTCGGCGCAATGACAGACTCGCGGATCAAGAATTTCTTTGACGCCATGGTCAAAGCGGGCGTCGTGAAAGCGGATGTCGACTACAAGAAGGCCTATAGTCTGCAATTTGTCGACAAAGGCGTCGGCCTCGACCTGCGCCCGAAGTAAGGAGCGGCGCACTTCGCGTCATGAGAGGCGGTCTTAGGCGCCCGTCGGCGAGTTATCGCCGCCTTCCCACAGGAACCGGCTGACGATGAGCGCGCAGTTTGCGGTTCCCAATGCGCGGCGCTACGCGCTGATCGGGGCGCGCGTGCTCGACGCCAACCTTCGGGCCGCCGGCGCGCCTGTCGACTTTGATGGCTTTGCGACTGCGGACATTCTGATCGACGAAGGTCGGATAGCCGAAATCGCGCCCGCAGGAGCCAGCGCGTTCGGCGAGTCGCCGCGGCTGTCGCTCTCGGGCCGCATAGTCTTGCCGTTGTTCGTCGACGTTCACACCCATCTCGACAAAGGCCACATCTGGCGGCGGAAGCGAAACCCGACTGGCGTTTTCGACGATGCGCTGAAGGCCGTGATCGAGGATCGCGCCGCGAATTGGAGCGCGCCGGACGTCGCCGCGCGGATGGAGTTCGGCCTGCGCACGGCCTACGCGCACGGGACGACGGCCATTCGCACGCATATCGATAGCGTCGGCCCGCAGACGCGGATCAGTTGGCCGGTCTTCGCCGAGGCTCGCGCCCGCTGGCGCGGAAGGATCGAGCTCCAGGCGGCGCCTCTTTTTACCATCGACTTTGCGTCGGATGCGTCCCATATGGCCGAAATCGAAGCGATGCTTGACGCCCACGGAACCGGAATCCTCGGCGCAGTGACCACCATGGTCCCGGGTTTGAGTGAGGGGCTTGGCGTCCTCTTCGCGCTCGCGGAGCGCAAGGGTTGGGAGCTCGATTTCCATGTGGATGAAACGGCCGATCCGGCGGCCCGGTCTCTGAAGTTCATTGCCGAGATGGCGATCGAGCGCCGCTTTGGCGGGCGAATCCTTGTCGGCCATTGTTGTTCGCTCGCGCGGCAAGACGACGACGAAAGGCGGCGGACGATCGACGCCGTCGCGCGCGCCGGGATCAGCGTCGTGTCTTTGCCGATGTGCAACATGTTCCTCCAGGATCGACAAGCGGGCCGCACGCCGCGCTGGCGCGGCGTCACGGCGCTGCATGAATTGAAACACGCCGGCGTCAACGTGATGATCGCGAGCGACAACACCCGCGATCCGTTCTATCCCTTCGGGGACCTGGATATGATGGAAGTTTGGCGTGAAGGCGTCCGGATCCTGCACCTCGATTATCCGTTCGCCGACTGGGCGCCTGCCGTCAGCGCGGCGCCCGCTCGTGCGATGGGGCTTGAGCTGGGATATTTGGGCAAAGGAGGCCGCGCCGACATGATCTTGACGCAGGCGCGCGATTTCACTGAACTTCTGGCTCGTCCGCAATCCGATCGCATCGTGCTGCGATCCGGCGAGGCGTCGACCGCCGAGCCGCCCGCTTACGCCGAGCTCGACGGCCTCGAAGGCCTCTCGCCATGAGCCATGCCTACGACATCGCCGCGTTGCGCGCCCTGATCGGTTCGATCAAATGGGAGGACAATCCCATCCTGGTCAAACAGAAGAGCCGCGACTTCTATTGGTATTCGCCAGTGTTGAAGCGCGAACTCGAGGCGGTGACCGCCGACGTCGTCGTTTCGCCGACGAGCGAATCCGAAGTCGCCACCGTGCTCGCCGCCGCCTATCGGCTCGGGATTCCGGTTACGGCGCGCGGCGGCGGGACCGGCAATTACGGCCAGGCAATGCCGTTGACGGGCGGCATTCTTATGAGCCTGGCCGAGATGAATAAGGTCCGGTCGGTCCAACGGGGACGCGTGGTCTGCGAGCCGGGGGCGTTGCTGGGCGACGTTGACAAGGCCGCCGAGGCCTTCGGGCAGGAGCTACGCATGTTCCCGTCCACCCGCGCGACCGCTTCGATCGCCGGATTCGTGGCGGGCGGATCCGGCGGCGTCGGCTCCATCACCTGGGGGGGCTTGCGCGATTTCGGCAATGTGCTGCGCCTCCGCGTCATGACGCTCGAGGCGGAGCCGCGCGCGCTGGAATTGACGGGAGAGGATTTGCATAAGGCGGTGCACGCTTATGGCACCAACGGCGTCATTACCGAAGTCGAGATGCCGTTGACGGCGCGCTACGACTGGATTGACGTCATTGTCGGGTTCGACAGTTTCGATGCTGCGACGGCTTATGCGCTGGCGCTCGGCGAGCAGGACGGAATCCTGAAAAAGCTTGTGACGGTCGTTGCCGGCCCGACGCCGCACGAGTGTTTCCTCCGCCATCGCGCGTTCATTCCCCCCGGCGACAGTGTCGTCATTCTGATGATCGCTCCGCACGCGATTGACGCTTTCGCAGCCTTCACGCGCCACTATAAAGACGCGCAAATCCTGCTCGACTCGAGCCGGGCGTCGCCTGGGACGCTGGCGGGCTTGCCCCCCAACTATGAATTGACCTGGAACCATACGACGCTGCGCGCGTTACGAGTCGATCCTCGCATCACTTATCTGCAAGTCCGGTATCGCGACGACGGAGGGCCCGGGTTGATCAAGCGTATCCACGACCGCTACGGGCCCGAGGTCAGGGGACACCTGGAGCTCATTCGCTTCAACGGTCGAATTGCGTTCGCAGGCCTGCCGTTGGTGCGTTTCACGACCGAAGCGCGGCTCAATGAAATCATGTCGGAGCATGAAGCGATGGGCGCAATGATTTTCAATCCCCACCGCTACACCCTCGAGGAGGGCGGCATGAAACAAACCGACGCGATCCAGCTCGCGTTCAAGCGCGAGACGGATCCGCGTGGGCTGCTCAATCCGGGCAAAATGATCGCGTGGGAGAACCCGAACTTCGATTTCTCCGCCGGCAAGAATTTCCTGTTCCCCGGTCTCGAAGCCAGGGCGCGCGCGGCGGGAGGGTGAGCCGAGCGTGCGCATCCTCATGCTGTTCGCCCACCCGGTCGAGACGAGCTTCAACGCTGTGCTGCACGCAAAGGTCGTCGAGGTCCTGCGCGCGAAGCACAAGGTCGACGATTGCGATCTCTACGCGGAAGGATTCGATCCGGTGATGTCGCGCGAGGATCGGATCGACTACCACAACGTGGCGGTCAACCGTCGCCACGTCGGCCCTTACGTGGGCCGGCTGCTCGCCGCCGAAGCGCTGGTGTTCTCATTCCCGGTCTGGAACATGGGATTTCCGGCCATTCTCAAGGGATTTATCGACAAGGTGTTCCTGCCCGGCGTCAGCTTCAACCTTGGCGAGGACGGCTCCTACATCCCTTGCCTGCATAACATCAAACGCCTCGGCGTCGTCTGCACTTATGGCGGCGGGCGCTTGTTGACAATCATGATGGGCGATCCCCCGCGCAATTTCTTGACGCGGTCGATGCGTCGCCTCTGCGCTCCGGGCGCACGCTGCGACTATCTCGCCCACTACGACATGAATCACACCAGGACGGGGCGGCGCGCGGCGTTCCTGAGAACGGTCGAAGCGCGGTTCTCCAAGTGGTGAACGGCGACAACCTTCCCTAGCTCAACCCGTCCCGCCGGCTTCCTCGCCCTCGATAGCCCGGCGATGCTTCGCGAGCTCGGCCCCTGCGAAATCCATGAAGGCGCGCACGCGCGCCGATCGGCGAAGATCGGAGTGGGTCAGCATCCATAAGCCCACGTCGAGTTCCGGCAACGGGTAACCGATGCGGGCCAAGTCTGGGCTTCGATCGCCGAGGAAACAAGGCAGCAATGCCGCGCCAAAACCCTGAAGCGCCAGTTCGAGCATGCAGTAGACCGAGTTCACCTTGGCGGCCAATCGTTCAGGACGCACATTGGCCTCGATCCACCGCCGTCCTGACGCCGTTCCGAAACCGCCGCCGAACCCGATGAACGCGGCGGAATCGATCGGCCCGGCGCCGAGCGCCGCGGCCACGTCGCGCCGACAGTAGATTCCCCAGCGCCCGGTGCAGATTCTCCTTCCGACCAACGTTTCCGGGGGGTCATTGGTCAGACGAATCGCAATGTCGGCATCGCGGCGAGAAAGGCTGAGAGTTTGATTGGAGAGGATCAATTCGACGACCACGCCCGGGTTGAGCGCCTGAAACTGCGCCACGATCGCCGGCATGAAGTGCTGGCCGAGGGCTTCCGGGGTGGTGACGGATAATTCGCCGGTCGGCTTGATGTCGCGGCCGGCAACCCGTCGCTCGAATTCCGTGATCGAGTCGGCCATCGTCGTCGCCAGCGCGATCATTTCTTCGCCCGCGGCCGTTGGTTCGTATCCCGCACGGGAGCGCTCGAAAAGGCGCGCGCCGACGGCGGCCTCCACCGCCGCCAGCCGTCGAAAGACGGTCGACTGATTGACGCCGAGGAGTTCGGCGGCCCCGGCGAGCGAACGTGCGTCCGCAATCGACTTGACCAGCCGAAATTCGTCCCAGCTCAAACCCGAGTTCATCATTCCTTCGATTGGTCGTTCATGATGTCAGACGGCGCCGTGCGCCGCGGCAACATCGCAAGGGCCCGCCGGAACTTACATATATGATTTGCCAACCCCCCGCCGGAAGCTGGCGGAATCGATGCGCGAGCCGTCTCGCCGCGCCATTCCGCAGAATTGATCGCGCGGCGCATCAGCGGGTCTTCGGCGCGGCTGCTCGGCGGAGCCGATCGTTGATCGCCGCCCCAAGCCCATGTTGCGGGATCGGCGCCACGGCGATCCGCATCGCGCCGGCGCCATCCAACGCTCGCAAATAGGAGAATAAATGTGAGGCGGCTTCGATAAGGTCTCCCGAGGGCGAAAGATCGAGGCGTGCGCTCGCCGCGCTCAGCGACAGCGAGCCGCCGAAATCGAGCGCGGCCTCATCGGCCGCAGCGTCGGCGGCTTCCAGTCGAATAGCAGCGTTGGGAGCATAATGCGACGCCAATTGCCCAGGCGCTTTCGGCGCGGTTGGCGACGCGGGACCCAAGTCGATCGGCGAACCGAGCACGGACTCGATCGCCTCCCGTGTGATTGCTCCGGGGCGCAGCAATTGAGGTCGATCGGCGAGACACGCGACGATCGTCGATTCAAGACCATAGCGGGAAGGCCCAGCGTCAAGGATCCAGTCGATCCTGTCGTCGAGATCGGCGAGGACATGAGCGGCGGTCGTCGGGCTCACGCGGCCAGAGCGATTGGCGGAGGGCGCGGCGAGGGGGACGCCCGCCGCCTCGATGAGCGCGCGAGCCGTTTCGTGAAACGGTGCCCGAAGCGCCACGGTGTCGAGACCGGCGCGCGCCAGCAGGCTGACCCGGCAGGCCGGGCTCACGGGCAATACCAGCGTGAGAGGCCCGGGCCAGAACGCGAGAGCGAGCTTTTCGGCCTCGGGGCCGAACACCGCATGCCTTCTCGCCGTCCCGATGTCGAGAACGTGGGCGATGAGCGGATTGATTGCGGGTCGTTGCTTGGCGGCGAATATCGCCGCGACCGCCGCATCCGAGGTCGCGTCCGCCGCGAGGCCATACACTGTTTCGGTCGGCATGGCGACGAGGCCGCCGACGCGAAGGCATGCGGCGGCGGCGGCGATCGTCTCCGGGCTCACAGTCGCGAGGCGGGTCATTTTGCGATGGAGCGCCATTCGTCCCTTTGTCGCGCATTGCGCGCAAGCTCGACTGTACATAAGCTGATTTGTCATTGTTGCAGCAGGCAGCGTGCGACGAGCTTTGGGGCGATTGGGTCTGGTCCCAATCGCGCCCGCGCGTTCGCGACGTGAGGAGTTCCGATGCCCTATCGTTCGCCAGTCGCAGATATCCTCTTCTCGCTCAATGCGGTGGCCGGCTTGCCGGTCTTGGGGGACAGCGCATGAGCGACGGAATCGATGTCAGCCGCGACGGCGCGGTGATGGCCGCGGCGTTCGCGCGGCCGGAGAAGAAGAACGCGATCACCAGCGCGATGTACGAGGCGCTTATCGAGACCTTCGACGAGGCCGAGCGCGACGCGGGCGTCTGCGCGCTTGTCGTCAGCGGCAAGGGCGGCGTCTTCACCGCCGGCAACGACATCGGCGATTTTCTGAGAGCCGCGAGCGGGGCGGACGGTTCGCGCGACGCGCGCGGCTCTCCGGGCTGGCGCTTCACCATGAGGCTCGCTGGCTTCGAAAAGCCGTTGATCGCCGCGGTCGAGGGCGCGGCGGTCGGCATCGGAACGACCTTGTGCTTTCACTGCGATCTCGCCTACGCCGCGCCGAGCGCGCGCTTCCAGATGCCGTTCGTCAACCTCGGCCTCGTGCCGGAAGCAGGCTCCTCGCTGCTGGCGCCGCAGCGTTTCGGACGCGCCAGGGCGGCGGAATTCCTGCTGCTCGCCGAGCCGTTCGACGCCGCGAGGGCGCTCGCGCTCGGCCTCGTCAACGAAGTCGTGCCTGCGGCGGACCTCATCGCCCACGCGATGGCTAAGGCGCAAGTCCTGGCCGCCAAGCCCCGCTCGGCGCTTTTGGCCGCGCGCCGCCTCATGCGCGGCGACCCGGTGGCGCTGAAGGCCAAGATGACCGAAGAGATCGAGGCCTTCGGCGCCGCGCTCGCCAGCGGCGAAGCCCGCGCCGCCTTCCAGGCGTTCCTTTCGGGAGCGAAGGCCTAGCGGGCGGGCGGCGGCGACGGGGTTCTGTCACCTATCTATCAGGCCAGGACACCGCGAGGTACTTCTCCTGCAGGCTCTTCACCATCCAGACCATCGCGTCGTTCAAGGGCGTGGGGACTGAATCGCGCTTGCCGGCGTCGACGATCGCGCCGTTGACGACGTCAATCTCGGTTTGCCGGTTCGCTTCCACGTCCTGCAGCATGGAGGCGCGCGCGCCGATCGCCTGCTCGAGCAAGTTGGCGATCGCCTGCCAGCGCTCGGCGTAGTCGAGGTTGATCCCCTGCGCCTTGGCGACCGCGACAACCTCAGCGAGCAGCCCTCGCATGAGGGCGATCGTCCCTTCGTGCTGGATGAGCTCGTGGGCCTGAAAGCGCAGCAGCGCCGATGTCGGCAGAGTGCACACGTTCAGCGCGAGCTTCTTCCATATCTCATCGATGATGCGCGACGAGGGTGTCGTCTCGATGCCTGCCTTGCGAAAGGCCGCGACGGCGGCCTCGAGCCTCTGCGACTGGGCGCCGTCGAGCTCGCCCACGGTGGTCAATCCAATTCCCGAATGCTTGACGCGGCCAGGGCCAAGCAGCGTGCCTGAATGATAGGTGAGCCCGACCATCACCCGAGGTTTGCCCGCTGCCGCCGCGATCCGATCGGCGTTGCCCCAGCCGTTCTGGAGGGTCAGGATCGCCGTATTGTCGCCGAGCATCGGCATTGCGGCGGCGATCGCAGCCTCCGTGTGGTAGCATTTGACGAAATTGACGATGAGATCGACCGTCCCGACATCGTTCGGCTTCGACGACGCCTTCACGCGGATGGTCGCGGTCGAACCATCCTTCTCCTCGATCGCAAGGCCGTCGCGATCGATGGCGTCGACGGCCGCTTGCGAAACATCGACGAGAACGACGTCTTCGCCGGCGCGCGCGAGATAGCCGCCGAACAACCCGCCCATCGCGCCGCCGCCGCCGAGAACTGCGATCCTCATGAGTGGTATTCCTCCCTGGCCAGCCTCTCACGCTCGCATTTTTCTGGTCAACCTCCCGCCCCGAAATCCGTTATAGGAACACAAGGCGGACGACTCGATCGCGCCGCGGTGAGCTGTTCTGACCCTGTCGAGCGCCATGTCAAAAACCATTCTCGTAACCGGCGGCTCGCGCGGCATCGGCCGCGCCGCCTGCTTGCTCGCTGCTCGGCACGGCTGGTCGGTCGGCGTCAACTATGTGAAGAACCGAGCAGCGGCGGAGGCGACTGTCATCGAGGCGGAGCGCTTGGACGGCAAGGCCGTCGCGCTGGCGGGAGACGTGTCGCGCGAGAGCGACGTCATCGCCATGTTCGACGCCGCGACAGACGCGCTCGGGCCTCTGGACGGCGTCGTGATCAACGCCGGCGTAGCAGCGACGACGTCGCGCCTCGTCGATATGAGCGTCGAGCGCATGCGGCTTGTCTTCGACGTGAACGTGCTCGGCGCATTTCTCTGTGCGCGCGAGGCCGCGCGTCGCATGAGCAAGAGCCGCGGCGGCCGCGGCGGCTCGATGGTCCTGATCTCTTCGGTCGCCGCACGGATTGGCGCGCCCGATACCTATGTCGACTACGCCGCTTCAAAGGCCGCTGTCGATGCGATGGCGCTCGGCTTGTCGAAAGAATTGGGCCGCGAAGGCGTGCGGGTCAACGCGATCCGGCCTGGCGTCATCGAGACGGAAATTCACGCCGCGTACGGCGAGCCTGATCGGCCCTACAAGATCGGCGCTTCCACTCCGCTCGGGCGGCCGGGAACCGCGAACGAAATCGCCGAGGCGATCGTCTGGCTCCTGAGCGATGCTTCATCCTATGTCACCGGCGCGATCATCGACATAGCCGGCGGGCGCTGACGGGATGGCCGAGCCGCAAGAAATCGCCGACGGCGCGGCGGCGGTCGCGCCGATCCTGGAGATTCGCGGCGTCGCCAAGCGCTTCGACGCCACTCAGGCGCTCGATGACGTCTCGCTTACGCTTCATGCCGGCGAAATTCACGCCCTGCTCGGCGAGAACGGCGCCGGTAAATCGACGCTGATCAAAATCATCACCGGGGTGCATCAGCCTGATCGCGGCCAGATCCTTCTGGCCGGGCGACCGGCGACGATACGCAGCGCCGCCGAAGCGCAGCGATTGGGCGTCGCCGCGATCTATCAAGAGCCGCTGCTTTTTCCCGATCTCAACGTCGCCGAGAACATTTTCATCAGCCACCAGGACCGCGGTGCCGTGGTCGACTGGCGACTGATGTTTCGCGAGGCCGAGGCGATCCTCGCCGAGCTCGGCGTCTCACTGGACGTGAGAAACCCGGCGCGCGGCCTGACGCTGGCCGCCCAACAGTCGGTCGAAATCGCCAAGGCGATCTCGCTCAACGTTCGCATCCTCATCATGGACGAGCCGACGGCGTCGCTCTCCGCCCATGAGGTTCAACAGCTGTTCAGGCTTGTCCGCGATCTGAAAAGGCAGGGCGTGGCCATTCTCTTTGTCAGCCATCGCATCGAGGAAGTGTTCGAAATCGCCGACAAGGTCACGGTCTTTCGCGACGGGCGGCGAATATCGACGCGCCCGCGTCTCGAGGCGACGCCGCAGCGCGCGATCGCAGACATGGTCGGCCGTGAGATCGACCTGACGAAGGCGCGGGCGACGTCGGCGCGAAAGGATCGTGTTCTCTCGGTGGCGGATCTCGGCCGTCGGGGGGTCTTCGAAGGCGTCACCTTCGATCTCCGCCGCGGCGAGGTCCTCGGCTTCGCCGGGCTCATCGGCGCGGGCCGAACCGATGTCGGACTTGCCGTTTTCGGCATCGAACCGGCGACGTCGGGAACCATCCTCATCGACGGCAAGCCCGTCACCATCCGCTCGCCGCGCGACGGCATGAACCTCGGCATCGCCTATGTGTCCGAGGACCGTCGCCAGCTCGGCCTTGTCCTCCCGATGTCGATCTTCGCCAACATTACGTTGCCGGTTCTGCGCCGCTACCTCAATCGCTTCGGCCTCGTTCGAACAAGTCTGGAGCGGCGAACCGCCGACGCCTTCGGCGCAAAGCTCGCGATCCGCCCGCTGTTGGTCGATCTCGAAGTCGCCAAGCTGTCGGGCGGCAATCAGCAGAAGGTCATGTTGAGCAAGTGGCTCAACACCAACCCCTCGATCCTGATTCTCGACGAGCCGACGCGCGGGGTCGACGTTGGCTCCAAAGCCGAGGTGCATGCGATCATCGGCCAGCTTGCGGCCGAGGGAATCGGCGTCATCGTCATCTCGTCGGACCTGCCCGAGGTGCTCGTGCTCGGCGACCGCGTGCTCGTCATGCGCGAGGGCCGGCAGATGGCGATTCTGGATCGCGCTCAAGCCAATCAGGAGACCGTCATGGCCGCGGCGATGGGCCAGAGCTTGGCGGAATCGCTTAGGTCGGAGTCATGACCTGGCTCAAGCGCCGAGTCCGCCCGGAGCAGATCCGCGAATTGAGCCTGCTCGTCCTCATTGTGGCGGCGATTGTGATGTTCGGGTCGTTCATCGACGGATACTATAGCTTCCGCACCTTCAATCGCATCGCTTCGAGCGTCGCGATCATCACGGTCGTCGCCGTCGGCCAGACGCTGGTTGTGCTGACGCGCAATATCGATCTGTCGGTCGGCTCGATCGTCGGCTTCACCGCCTATTTCGTCGGAACGCTGATCGCCAACAATAATGGCATAAACCCCCTCCTGGCGGTCGCCATTGCAATCGCGATGGGCGCGGCGCTGGGCGTCGTCAACGGCGTCATCGTGGCTTGGGGCCGGGTGCCAGCGGTGGTCGTGACCCTTGGAACGCTGGCGATTTATCGCGGCGTGCTCGTCGACCTCTCCGGCGCCAAGACGGTGACAACCGACAGTCTGCCGGACTGGCTCACCGGTCTTCCTTTGGTCAACGTCACGCCCATCGGCAATCTCGACATCCGACCCCTGTTCGTTGTCGCCCTGGTGATCGTCGTCATATTCCAGTTCGGCACGACCTATCTGAGTTTTGCCCGACGATTCTATGCGATCGGCTCCAACCCCGAAGCGGCGCAGCTCGTCGGCCTGCCGATGAAAGGCATCGTCTTCCTCGCGTTCGTCATCTGCGGGGCGCTCGCAGGGCTCGGCGGCTTCATGTTTCTCGTTCGTTTCGGCAACATCACTGTCGAAGCCGGCCGCGGTCTGGAGCTCAGCGTGGTCGCCGCGGTCGTCGTCGGCGGCGTCAATATCTTTGGCGGCTCCGGAACGGTTGCGGGCGCGATGCTCGGCGCCGTGATGATCGGGACGCTCGAACAGAGTCTCTTCCGCCTGGGCATCAGCGAGTTCTGGCTCGACGCGGTGCTCGGGCTCCTCATCTTGCTGGCGGTGGCGAGCGACGCAGTTATCCTGCAACGCCTCAGGGCGCTGTGGGGCGGCGCCGATTTGAAGCTCGTCGCGAGAGGAGCGGACTCGGGCGCGGGCGAGCAAAGCGCGCCGCGGCCATGAGCGTGCTCGACAGGCTCAAGGGGTGGGAAACAATGATGCTCGCGCTTCTGTGCGCGATCGTCGCGCTCAACAGCCTCGGCTCCCCGTATTTCCTGAGCGTCGGAAACATCGTCAATCTGTTTCAGCTGTCGATCGAAAAAAGCATCGTCGCGCTGACCATGGCGCTGGTCATCATCGGTGGCGAAATCGATCTCAGCGTCGCTTCAGTCATGGGGCTCGCGGCATGCGTCATGGCGTGGACGTTCCATGAGGGCGCGCCAATGCCGCTTGCCGTGCTGCTTGCGCTTGCGGCAGGCGTTCTCGCCGGGCTCAACAACGCCTTCTGGATCGCCAGGGTCGGCCTGCCGTCGCTTGCTGTCACGCTCGCAGGCCTTATCGGTTATCGCGGCGTCGCCCGCATCTTGTTGGAAGAC
>Ga0310038_10002973_pt1 | contig 12371 bp, 10 predicted proteins | sample Sb_taG_6_FD_200461 | JGI IMG/M metagenome (GOLD analysis project Ga0310038, IMG submission 200461) | Peat soil microbial communities from Weissenstadt, Germany - Sb_50d_4_PS metaG (v2) (version 2) | ecosystem: Environmental > Terrestrial > Soil > Wetlands > Peat | place: Germany: Weissenstadt... | reverse complement strand
CGCCCAGCAGGCGCTGGCGCCCTACCCGAGGCTGGCCGCGGCCGGGTTCCTCCACGACGCCGAGAAGGAGCTCGCCGAGGCGCGCCTCACCTCCGCCCTCGTGGGCGGGGCCCCGCTTCCGGGGCCCGGGGACCTCGCCGTCGGGCTGGCGGCATGGCTCAACGGCCTGGCCGAGGCGGCGTCGGAGCTCCGCCGCCATCTGCTCGACCGTTTGCGGGCCGGGGAGACGGCCCGGGGCGAGGAGCTGCTCGGTGCCATGGAGGACGTCTACGACACCCTCGTCACGATCGAGTATCCCGACGCCATCACCGGTGGGCTGCGGCGGGCGACCGATGCCCTTCGCGCCGTGGTCGAGCGCAGTCGAGCCGACGTGACGACGACCGCGCTCCAGGCCACCTTGCAACGGGCGATCGAGCAGCGGCTGGGGCCGCCAGGCTCCTCCGGATCGTGAGGGCCGGGGACCTCACCACTCCGGCCCTCGTGGTGGAGGCCACGCTGCTCGAGCACAACCTGACCGTCATGTCCGCAGCCCTTCCCGCCGGGCGTCTGCGCCCGCACGTCAAGGCGCACAAGTGCACGGCGCTGGCGGCCCGACAGGCGGCGCACGGGCACAGGGGATTCACCTGTGCCACCACGGTCGAGGCCGAAGGTCTGGCCCGGGCCGGGCTGGGAGATGACCTTCTGCTCGCCAACGAGGTGGTCGACGTGGCCCGGCTTCGCCGGCTGGCGCGCTCCGGAGCACGGGTCACGGTGGCCGTCGACTCGGAGGCGACCGTCGCTGCGGCCGCGGCAGCGGGAATCGGCGAGGTCGTCGTGGACGTGAACGTCGGGCTCCCGCGTTGTGGCTGTGCCCCGGAAGAATCGGGGCGGCTGGCGGAGTCCGCTCGGGCCCGGGGCCTGGTGGTCAGGGGGGTGATGGGATACGAGGGCCACGTCGTGGGCGTCGAGGACAGGGCACGACGGGTCGAGATGGTCGAGGTCGCCATGGGGATGCTCCTCGAGGCCCACGAGCTCGTCGGTGGCGAGCTCGTCTCGGCCGGAGGGACCGGGACCTACGACATCAACACGTGGGCGAGCGAGATCCAGGCCGGCTCGTACGCCCTCATGGACAGCGCCTACGGCAGGCTGGCCCTTCCCTTCAGCCAGGCAGTGACGGTCCTCGCCACCGTCGTGTCGGTCTCACCCGGTTGGGCCGTCGCCGACAGCGGGGCGAAGGCGCTCGGCATGGACCACGGCAACCCGACGATCGAAGGTGCCGAGGTGTGGTTCTGCTCGGACGAGCACTTGACCTTCAGGCCCGGCACGGCGGTGGTCGTCGGCGATCGAGTGCGGGTGGTGCCCTCACACGTCGACCCCACCGTGGCGTACCACGAGCGCATGTTCCTCGTCGACGGTGACGACGTCCTCGAGACCTGGCCCGTCGACCTGCGCGGGTGGTGACCCGGGCTGACCCGGACTTAGCAGTAGGGGCGGGCGAGCGTGAGGAGGAAGTCGCCGCCCGGTGCCTCCCACATCGAGTCGACCAAGAATCCCGATGCGTAGAGCTCGTCTTCGACTCCCTGGCGGGTGAACTTCGAGCTGATCTCGGTGAGCAGGTCCTCACCGGCTGCGAAGGTGACGTCGAAGGACAGGTCGGCGATGGAGACCACCTGCTCCGACTGCGAACGCAGACGCATCTCGATCCGCTGCGCCTCTTCGTCCCAGAGCGCCACGTGCTCGAATCGCTCGGGTTCGAACGATGCGTGCAGCTCGCGGTTGAGGACGTGGAGCACGTTGCGATTGAAGGCGGCGGTGATCCCCTGGGCGTCGTCGTACGCGGACAGCAGGCGGGCCGGGTCCTTGACGAGGTCGGTCCCGAGCAGGAGCCTGTCCCCGTGCGCCATCATGCAGTCGAGGTCGAACAGGAACCGGCGTCGTTGGTCGGGTGTCAGGTTCCCTATCGTGCTCCCGAGAAAGGCGACGAGGCGGCGTCCCTCGCTCGGCACCCGGTCGACGTGGTGGTGGAAGTCCCCGACCACGGCATGGACCAGGAGTCCCGGGTACTCGTCGGCCAGCGCGGTGGCGGCAGCCCACAGGGTCCCGTCGCTGACGTCGAGCGGCACGTAGCGGCGCAGCCCGCCGGTCCCTTCCATGGCATCGAGCAGGACCCGTGACTTGTCGCAGGTCCCGGCGCCCAGCTCTACCAGGGTGTCCGCCGCGGCGGTGGCGGCGATCTCGGGCCCGTACTGCTCGAGGAGGGCGCGCTCGGCACGGGTGAGGTAGTACTCGGGGAGCCGCGTGATCTCGTCGAAGAGCTGACTGCCCCGGTCGTCGTAGAACCAGACCGGGGGAAGCCACTTGTGCTCCGCCGTCAGGCCGGTCCGGACGTCGTTCTCCAACGCGCCGCGCAGATCGTCGGCGCTCAGGTGGACGTCGATGGAAGGCGTGGTGGGGGACAAGGGGATCAGCCGTCGCGGGCCAGCAGCAGGCCGGTGAACGGCCACCGTGCCGACGGAGGGAAGAAGTTGCGATACGTCGCCCGGATGTGATCCAAGGGCGTGACGCAGCACCCGCCGCGCAGCACGTACTGGTTGACCATGAACTTCCCGTTGTACTCGCCGACCGCCCCGGGAGCGGGCCGAAAGCCGGGATAGGGGCTGTAGGAGCTCGAGGTCCACTGCCACACGTTTCCGAAGAGCGAGGGGCCCGGGCTCGTCGGCCTCGGATGCAAGATCGAAAGGTCGAGGAAGTTTCCGTCCGGGACCCGGTCCGAGGCGACCGACTCCCACTCGGCCTCAGTGGGCAGGCGGGCCCCGGCCCACCGCGCGAAGGCGTCAGCTTCGTAGTAGCTGATGTGGCAGACGGGCTCGGCCAGGTCGACGAGCTGAGGCCCTCCCAGAGTGAACAGCCACCAGTCGTCCACGACCTTGAACCAGTAGAGCGGTGCGTCCCAACCCTCGGCCTGGGCCGTGGCCCAGCCGTCGGACAGCCACAGGTCGGGGCGTCCGTATCCGCGGTCGTCCATGAACGCCAACCACTCCCCACAGGTGACGGGGCGGTCGGCGAGGGCGAAGGGCTCCAAGTGCGTGATGTGGCGCGGGAATTCGTTGTCGAAGGCGAAGCCGTCGTCACCGTGGCCGACCTCGGTCAACCCCCCGGCGTGCTCGATCCAGTCCGTCGGGGGCGAGGACCGCGGGGCGTCCACTCTGACCGTCGTGTACGCGGGTTGGAGAGGGTTGCACGACAGGACGTGCTTGATGTCCATGAGCAGGAGTTCCTGATGCTGCTGCTCGTGGTGCAGGCCGAGCTCTACGAGGCTCGAGATGTCGGGAGCCAGTGATCCGGCCAGAAGGCGAGCCATCGACTCGTCCACATGCCGGCGGTACTCGGCCACCTCGGCGATGCCGGGCCGCGAGACGACTCCACGGCGGGGCCGTGGATACCGGGCGCCGACACCCTCGTAGTAGGAGTTGAACAGGTACGCGTAGGCGGGGTGGAAAGGGCGGTATCCGCGCAGCTCCGACTCGAGGAGGAACGTCTCGAAGAACCACGAAGTGTGGGCCCGGTGCCATTTCGTAGGGCTCACGTCGGGCATGGACTGGACCGTCTGGTCCTCCGGGGAAAGGGGGGCGGCCAGGGCCTCGGTCATGTCCCGCACCTGGCGGTAGCGCGACGCCAACCGGGTGGACTGCTCGGTCGTCGTGATCAGATCACCCATGGCGTCCCCGTGTCATCAGCGCACAGCGTAGGCGGAGGGTGTCATTTCGAGAGCCTCCGGGTCCGAGCCGGTGCGATCTTCCAGGCGTCATCATTTCCCAGTCGGCCCCGAAACATGCCGCGACCCCAGGGGGACGAGAAAAGCCCAGGTGGGAGGGCAAAAGATGTACGCATACCTGGCCACCTCGATGACCGTGCGTCGAGCCCGCCACCTGGGGAGGAGCGGTCAACCGCCGAGCGGGTCGCTCTCGTTCGCAGGAGTCGGAAGGCTCGACGGCGTGGACCGGCCTCTCCGGTGCAATCCGGCTGAGGGCCCTGGTCCCATCGCCGGTCAGTGAGAGATACTGGTGTCCGTCGACGGGGGGGCTGGAAGCGGCATGTCGTCTGAACATCCCAAGTCTGCGGGAACGACTTCGGCTGGCGCGCCGGGCCAGAAAGAGCCTTCTTCATCCCGAACGGCGTCTGCAGCACCTGCTCCCGCGGCACGTGCTCGTTCGCCCCGGAGGTTGCCCCGACTTTCAGAGGCCTTCGATCCGTCGCACAACAGCCTGGCCTTCCTCCGGCTCTTCTTCGCGGCCATGGTGCTCGTGAGTCATTCCTTCCCTCTTGGAGGCTTCAACCACGGACTCGAGCCCACGTACAAGTTGACCGACAGCCAGGAAGACCTGGGCGGCCTGGCCGTGGCCGGCTTCTTCGTCATCAGCGGATTCCTCGTCACCCGCAGTTTCGTGACGTCGTCGACGGCGCTTCGCTACATGTGGAAGAGGTTCCTGCGGATCTTCCCTGGGTTCTGGGTCTGTCTCCTCGTAACAGCGGCGTTGATCGCGCCGCTGGCGTACTTCTACCAGCACAACCACCTGACCGGATACCTCGGCGGGCACTCCGACTCCCCGCTTCGTTACGTGCAGGTCAACTTCTGGCTGGGCATGAATCAATACAACATCGACCACCTCCTCGGTGGGACCCCATGGGCGCGCAATTTCGACCAGCGCGCCTTTGACGGATCGTTGTGGACGCTGATCTACGAGTTCAAGTGCTATATCGCCATCGCCGTCCTGGGTGTCTTCGGGGTCCTGCGACATGGCCGCTACGGGATCCTCGCCGTTTCTGGCGCGCTGTGGGCCGTCCTGCTCGTGGAGACTCGAAATCCCCACGCTGTTGCTCCGGGTTTCCCGGTGATCGGGGATCCGTGGATGGTCAGGCTGGCCTTCCTGTTCAGCCTGGGGACGCTGCTCTTCCTGTTCCAGGAAAAGATCCCGATTGCAGGTTGGCTGGCCGCCATGGCGGGCGCGGTCTTCGTGGTGAGCCTGCGCACGCCGATCTATCCGGAGGTGGGCCAGATCGCGTTCGCCTATCTCTGCTTCTGGCTGGCGGTCCGATTGCCGATCCGCACCGCGGATCGCTACGGCGACTTCTCCTACGGCCTCTACATCTACGCGTTCCCTGTCCAGCAAATGGCATCGCTGAATCACCTCAACCGGTGGGGACTCGTGCCTTACGTCCTGATCACGTTCACGGTGAGCCTGGGACTCGCCGTTGCCAGCTGGCACATCGTCGAGAAGCCTGCCATGAGCCTCAAACGGCTCGGAATGCCGACTGCGTGGCAGGCGACTTGGGACAGCCACAAGCCGAAGTGGTGGCCCGAGCGCAGGCCACGGAGTCGTGTCCCCGCCGAAACTCCGGGTGTTCTCGAGGGCGCTCTGCCGCTGCAGCCGGCGAGGATCGGCGCGGGGAGCGCCATGTCCGACGAGAGTGAATTCGCTCCGAACGCCTCCGTCGCCGTCCCCTCTGAGCCGTACTCGAATGCCGGTCCCACTCGGGCGTACTCTTCGACGACCGATGATTGACAAGCCGGGCTCGGCGGCCTAGTTGGACGTCTCGGGGGACCCACCCAGTGCACGGCCTGATCGTTACGGGTATTGACAGTGAGTTCTGGCGTGATCGATACTGCGCTCGACGCGGGGGGCTATAGAGCATTGCCTGTAACTCACAATGCCACCGATCGCCTTGAACCCGATTCAAGCGCGGGTGGGAATGAGAGGTGGCAGGAGTCAAGACCGGGGCCGACCGCTATTGGGGGGCCCGCCTCCTCGGCTCGACATGTGTTCGTCGTCGCGTTCGTCTTGGTGTTCTTGATGATCGAGGGATGGAGCCTCGCCTCGCCCCCATTCGGGGGTCCCGATGAACCGAACCACGTCGCTCGCGCCGTGGCGCTCGCGCATGGAGAGCTGACCGGCAAGACACTTCGTTTCGGCATCATCACGACGAGTGTCCCGCGCGTGTACACCGTAACCCCCAATTGTCATCACTGTTACCTCTTCACGCCGAGTGGCGACGCCATGTGGCCGTGTTTCGCCTTCTGGGACACCATTCCTGCCTCCTGCCAGCAATTGCGCCAGGGGGCAGGTCCGGTGACTACCGAAACCAATAACTATCCGCCCCTCTACTACGCAATTGTGGGAGTTCCGAGCGTGGCGGTGACCTCGACCACCGGTCTTTACCTCATGCGTCTGGTGAGTGGCCTGGTGAGCTCGATCTTCATCGCTCTGGCGATCATGACTGTCTTTGCGTGGTCGAAAAGCCGGTTGCTCTTCCTGGGCGTCCTCCTCGCCGTGACACCGATGACCCTTTTCATGGCGAGTGTCGTGAACCCGAGTGGACTGGAGATCTCGACCGGATTCTGTCTTTGGTGTTCAGGGCTGGTCCTCACGCTCGAGAACGCGGGCGCTCCCCCCACCGGACTGGTCGCCGTCATGACGGCGTCCGCAGCGGCGCTGCTGTTGATCCGACCGGTCTCTGCCCTTTGGGTCGCCCTGACACTTGGCATACTGATCCTGCTGGCTGGACCTCGAATCATCATCGGTCTTCTTCGCCAGAAGATCATCCGCAGAGCCGCACTGGTCGTCGTTCTCGCCGGAGTGCTGGCCTTTGGTTGGGCACTTCACTTCGCCGCGGTGGGCTCGGCGCCGTCGGGCGCTCAACTTGCCCCGGGAACATCAGACGCACAGGTGGTCGCCACGCTCTTTGGCGAAACCGGCGGTTGGTTGAAACAAATGGTGGGCGTGTTCGGTTGGCTCGACACCTCCGCACCCCTCTACACCTATGTGGTCTGGGGAATAGCAGTGGGCCTCGTCCTCCTCGTCGCACTAGCAGTTTCCCGGCTTCGCCAGTCTGCCGCCCTCGTGCTGTTGATCGCGTTGGTGATCGTCGTGCCCGTCTTGTTCGGGTACGGTGAAGCGCGAAACGTGGGCATCGACTTCTGGGAGAGTCGCTACATCCTGCCTTTGGCCGTTGGCGTTCCCCTGGTGGCGACCGCGCTGGTCGATCGTTCGAGAGTGGCCACCAAGGTGCATTCCCGGCTGACTGTGCTCGTGTGTTGCGCCATTGGGTCGGCCAATTTCCTGGCGTTTGCCGAGGCGTTACGCCGAAATACAGTCGGGGTCGCGGGCCCAATCGACTACTTGAAGGGATCATGGAGCCCCCCCTTCGGAGCGCCCGCGGTCACGCTCCTCTACCTGGTGGCCACGGGCCTGTTCGTTTGGTACCTCGGGCACCTCAGCATGGTCGCCGGTGGTCACAATGGGTCGACAGGAAGGGGATCACTCGGGGACACGGATCGATCTCCCCCTTTGGAGGTCCGGGGCGAAGCTCAACCTTCGGCCGCGTTGGGTTGAGCAGGTCAATCTGCTCGGCGGACAACGTCACGTGAAGCTATAAGCTCCGACTCATGTGGAACACGGGGACTGCGATCCGGCGGCGAAAGCTCTGGGAGAGCCGGGCGGCTGTGCGGGGCTACTCGCTGGGACGAGCCGTGGCGGATCGGCTCGGGCTCCAGGTGATGCTGAAGACCTACTACAGCCCGATCCCCGATCTGCACGGACTTCCCGCTGAGACGTGGAGCACAGCCGACCCCATGCGCGGCATCGAGTTCGACCTGGACGCGCAAGCGGCCTTCCTGAAGGAGGACCTGTCCGAGCTGCTCAGGGCGTTTGCTCCCGACAGCGCGGTTGATGCTGACTACCGCTACGACTTCGAAAATCCCTCGTACCCTCCACCGGACGCGCGAGTGTTGTTTGCTCTGGTTCGTCGGCTGCGGCCCCGGTCGATCGTGGAGCTCGGCTCGGGCCAGACGAGCCGGGTGATCGCCCAGGCATGCCGCATGAACGCGGCTGATGGTCACGAGTCGACATATCGGGCCTTTGACCCGTTCCCTACGGCGATCGACGAGGGACTTCCAGGCCTCACCGAGTTGGCCCGCATGGATGCCCAGACGGTTCCCGAGGAGGTCTTCTCCGAGCTCACCAGCGGGGACATCTTGTTCGTGGACACGACACACACCGTCAAGCTCGGCAGCGAGGTGAACCGGATCGTGCTCCGACTGCTGCCGCTACTGGCTCCCGGGGTGATCGTGCATTTTCACGACATTCACCTTCCGTATGAGTATCCCCGGTACTTGATCGACGACTATGCCCTCTGTTGGTCCGAGCAATACCTATTGCAAGCGTTCCTGTGCCTGAACCCGAGCTTCGAGGTGCTCTGCGCGGTGCACGCGCTGTGCCAGGACCGGCCTGAAGTTGCCGTCGTCACAGGGCTCGCCGGCCAAGGTGAGGACGGCGGCGCGTTCTGGATCAAACGCAAGCAGGAGTCTTAGCAACGCCTGCCCGCTCTGACTGATCGGCGGTTTCGTCTCACCATCTCCTATGGGTGCGAAGAACGGACAGCTCTCGTTCCCACACGGTGCCCCCGGGCGTTAAGTCACTGCCGGACCACGGCTAGAATCGGGCCTCATGGCCCCAAGTGCGCAAGAGCCGACCGAGGCTGCCTCGAGTGCGAACCGCCCTGATCATGGCGCCAGGAAGGTGAGCGCCATCATTGCGTGTTACGGAGACGCCCCAGCGTGTCCGATCATGCATCAGCGCTTGACGGATACCTTCAAGAAGAGCGGGGTCGACTACGAGATCATCTTCGTCAACGACGCCAGCCCCGATGACGCGAGGGAGGTCCTCGCCGGCATCGCCAGCAAGGACCCCAAGGTCATCGTCATCAACCACTCGCGCAACTTTGGTTCTCAGAGCGCATTCACCAGTGGAATGCGTATTGCAACTGGCGACGCTGTTGTTCTTCTGGACGGTGACTTGCAAGACCCACCCGAATTGATCGAGCAATTCATCGAGAAGTGGCGGGAGGGATACGAAGTCATCTACGGAGTCCGGACGAAACGTCAGGCTCCCTTGTTCTTTCAGGCCGGATACAAGCTCTTCTATCGCCTGTTCCGGGCCGCCTCTTACGTGCCGATGCCACTCGACGCGGGAGATTTCTCACTGCTTGATCGCAAGGTCGTGAATGCCCTGAACGGTCTCCCCGAGAGCAACCGGTTCCTGCGAGGATTACGCGCCTGGGTCGGTTTTCGACAGATCGGGGTGAGCTACACGCGCCCTGAGAGGATGTTCGGCCGCAGCACCAACTCCTTTCTTCGAAACCTGGGCTGGGCACGCAAGGGTATCTTCTCGTTCTCCTATGCGCCCCTCGAGGTGATCACGGTGGCCGCCCTATTCACGGTGGTCGCCAGCGTATTGGGCAGCATCGCAACCCTCGCGATTCGGCTCGCAAGTCCGGGCAGTGCTCCGTCGGGTCTTACGACGGTGATCCTGATCGTGTTGTTTCTCGGCGGTATTCAGCTCGTCTGTCTCAGCATCATCGGTTCGTATCTCGCTCACATCTATGACGAGGTCAAGCGGCGACCCGCCTTCATCGTGGAAAGCATTCTGAATGCGCCAGACGAAAGCAGGGCCGGCCAAGGCGATTTCGAAGAGGCCGAGAACGGTTGATCCCAACTCGGCGCCGGTCGGTCAGCTGAGGCTTCGGCCGTTCACTTGAGGCCGGGGCAAGGCAATGCCGAGGGTGCGGGAGAAATCGGGTCCGAACACCCGGGAGCTCGAGAAGCTCGAGCGGATGGATGGCCAAAGAAGCCGAGAAACCTGCCCACATCGGGGGCAGCCGGTCGCGGTAGTTGTTCTTGTAGGCGTCTTGCGGTCGTGCGCCCCCTGAGATGGGGTTGGGGAAGGAGCCGCCGTGCTCCGGATCATCTCGACCACGGATCAGCCGTGGCCCACCGGCTTCGACCGCCACTACTATTGGCGATGTGATTTGGGGGGGGTCCATGTGGGCGGCGTCGCATCTCAGGCGACTGGGGGTGGTCGGGTCGCCATGCGCTCGGCGGGCGGGTCCCTTTCTCAGTTCGGCGCGTCCCGTCGCGGGCCAGATCAGGTGCGAAGACCCCAAGAAGGGCGATCGCCAGGGGGGATCTGATGTCTGAGTCTGGCAAGCGGGTGATCTTGACAGGCTCCACGGGCTTCATCGGGGCCAACCTGGCACGCCGTCTTCTCGGGGACGGCCACGACGTTCATCTGTTGGTACGGCCCGCCGAAAACCGGTGGCGACTGAAGTCGATTGTCGACGATGTCCAACTTCACACGGTGGCGTTACAGCAACAAGAGCGACTCGGGGAGATCGTTGCAGAGATAGACCCGGAGTGGGTGTTCCATCTTGCCGCCTACGGTTCGTACTCGTCCCAACGCGACGTGCAGACGATTGTGTCGACGAACTACAACGGTGCGGTGAACCTGGTCGAGGCCTGCCTTCGGACCGGGTTCGAAGCTTTTGTGAATGCCGGCTCGTCTTCAGAGTACGGCTATATGGACCATGCTCCCCATGAATCGGAGTTGGCTGAGCCAAACAGTCACTATGCTGCGACGAAAGCCGCGGCTACGCTCTATTGCCGATTCACTGCCCACCAACAACAACGGCGCCTCGCGACCTTACGCCTCTATTCGGTCTTCGGCCCTTGGGAGGAGCCCACCCGACTCCTTCCGACTTTGATCCTCTGCGCATTGCGCGGCGAGTTACCCCCCCTTGTGTCTCCAACGATTGCACGTGACTTTGTGTACGTCGACGACGTAGTCGATGCCTTCATCTCAGCAGCCAAGGCGCCACTCGACGATCTGGGAGCCGTCTTCAACGTCGGCACCGGCATTCAGACGACGCTCTACCAGCTGGTCCAGATCGTCCGCGATCGTTTCGGGATCGATGTTGATCCGAAATGGGGCTCGATGCCTGATCGCCATTGGGACACTGATGTCTGGGTTTCGGATCCGACTTCCATCCAAGCCCAGCTCGGCTGGAAACCCGCGTACGAGCTTGGCGACGGACTCGAGCATTTCGCCGACTGGTTGGCCTCGGATCCAGCCGTCCACCAGTACTACGAGACCGCCCGCACCGTCCCGTCGTGAGTGACGAATCAGGGGGGAAAGGGATGGAGGAAGAGGGTTCGCCGCTCGGACCGGCAATTCGCCGCGTGGTGTTGCAGCAGTCCATGCGCGCACACGTCGGCCACATCGGATCTGCCCTTTCGATCGCTGACATCGTCGGCGCCGTCTTTTCGGTAATCGGGGCTCAGGATCCCCGCGACGACGACCGGGCGCGGTTTGTGCTGTCAAAAGGTCATGCCGCCCTCGCCCTCTACGCGGCGTTGGCCAACGTCGGGACATTGACCGAAGACGAACTTGCCACGTTCTGTGGGGATGCCAGTCTCCTAGGAGTGCACCCCGAACACCTGCTCAGTGGTGTCGATTTCTCGACGGGCTCACTTGGACAGGGACTCTCGATGGCGGTGGGGGCGGCCCTGGCGGCCAGGATGCAGAAGTCAAAGCGGCGGGTCTTTGCGGTTGTCAGCGACGCCGAGTGCAACGAAGGGGTGATCTGGGAGGCGGCCATGTTCGCATCTCAACACTGCCTGCACAATCTGACCGTGCTCATCGACCACAACCATCAGCAAGCCTTCGGCTACACGGCTGAAGTTCTGGCGAGTGGCGCATTGCCTGCAAGGTGGAGAGCGTTCGGCTGGGAGACGATCGAAGCGAATGGGCACGATGAGGCAAGCCTTTGTCGGATCTTGCGGTCACCCATGAAGGATCTCCCCAGGGTGATCATCGCTGAGACAGTCTTCGGAAAAGGCGTCTCTTACATGGAAGGCCAGATCAAGTGGCACTACCTTCCCATGTCGGATTCGGAATACGCGCAGGCTTTGAAAGAAATCGGATCGCAGACGTGAGATCTGCATTCGTCCAGGCCCTTGTGGACGCGGCCCAGGCTGACGATCGGATTGCCCTTCTGACCGGCGATCTCGGATTCATGGCACTCGAGCCATTCCGAGACAGGTATCCCGATCGTTTTTTCAACATGGGTGTGGCCGAGCAGAACATGGTCGGGGTGGCCACCGGCTTGGCTGAGGGTGGCCTTAGGCCTTTTTGCTATTCGATCGTGCCGTTCGCTGTGTATCGGCCTTACGAGTTCATTCGAGATGGACCGGTTCTTCACGGCCTGCCTGTCACGATCGTGGGCATGGGTGGTGGATTCGAGTACGGGACCGCCGGACCGACGCACTTTGGCATCGAAGACGTTGGTGTCATGCGGCTGCTGCAGGACATGGCCGTGATCGTTCCTGCAGATGGGGCTCAGGCCGCCTCCGCGGTCCACGCGTTGAGGGAATGGTCGGGGCCCGCTTATCTGCGCCTCGGCAAGAACGACCGTCTCTCGGTCCCGGGGCTGGGGGGCCGATTCGAGTTCGGCCGAGTCCAGCAAGTCCGAGAGGGCGATGACGTGGTGTTGTTCGCGAT
>Ga0310038_10002967_pt1 | contig 12387 bp, 9 predicted proteins | sample Sb_taG_6_FD_200461 | JGI IMG/M metagenome (GOLD analysis project Ga0310038, IMG submission 200461) | Peat soil microbial communities from Weissenstadt, Germany - Sb_50d_4_PS metaG (v2) (version 2) | ecosystem: Environmental > Terrestrial > Soil > Wetlands > Peat | place: Germany: Weissenstadt... | reverse complement strand
AGAATTCAACTTCTCCAGCCGGGCGCGAATTACCTCTCGGGCATTCGAGCCGTCGGGTGATAAGGTGAGAGCCGCATCTCGCCCGCCGCTTGAATCCCTTGTCTGCATAAGCGCTACCATCGCGGAACTCACTCCTTGGGGAACTCGACGTGTGGTGGGGCCCCGACCACGGTACCCATCAGGCTCGACTGAACCCTGGTCGGCGGGGCAACCACTACCAGATCGACCCGCCGATTGAGCGCCCTTCCTTCCGGCGTCGTATTCGGCGAGACAGGGTGATATTCGGCGTATCCCGCCACCGACAAGCTCTCTGGCGGAAACCCGTACTGGGTGACAAACAACTTGGCCACCTCCGTGGCGCGCGAGGTGGAAAGCTCCCAGTTGGAATCGAAACGCTGAGTGTGGATGGGTATGTTGTCGGTGTGTCCCTCAATCCGAACCTGATAGTGGCCATGCGCCAGAACTTTCGCGATGCGCGCAACCGTGGGCTCTGACTTCAGTTTGAGTTCGGAGGAACCGCTGTTGAAGAAGCCGATTTCACGCAGATTGACCACCAAGCCCTCGCGCCCCGCCTTGATGGCGACTTCCCCGCGGGTGAGTTCGTTATGCAGTTGTTGCGCAAGCTCGTTCTGGAGTTTGGCAAGGTTGCTGATCGTACTCTGTTCGCGGAGTGCCGAAACCGTGGGGAGCCCTTCCTGGGTTGGCCCTACCGAAATGGGCGGGACCTTCGAGGAAGGCAGATTGAAGATACCCAGGTCCTTAAAGGCTGTCTCGATCGCGACAGCAAGTTTTCCGATCTTCCCCTTGTCCGTCTGCGAGGAAGCATACATCACGACGAAAAAAGCAAATAAGAGTGTCATGAAATCCGCGTAGGATACCAGCCAACGCTCGTGGTTGGCGTGGCCTTTGGGGCGACGCTTCATGCCGCTTTCTCCTCCTCAGTCTTGGACTCCGCGCTCTTGGAGGCCTCGGATAAGAAACTGTTCAGCTTGATTTCAACCATTCGAGGGTTCAGACCTTCCAGAATTGAGACCACTCCTTCCAGCATCATCTCGCGCGCCACTTGCTCTTCGCGCATCCGAATCTTGAGTTTGCCGGCCGCAGGAAGAAAGAAGATATTGGCAACTCCAACGCCATAGATTGTGGCCACAAACGCCACCGCAATTCCCCGCCCCACTTCATCCATCTTGTCCAAGTGCTGCATGACCTGGATGAGGCCCAGAACGGCGCCGATGATTCCAATGGTCGGCGCGTATCCTCCCGCCGACTCAAACACCTGGGGAATCTTCTCCTCTCTCTCCTCTCGGTTCTGAAGTTCCAGTTCCATCATCTTTCTCAGCTCTTGTGGTTCGGTGCCATCAATAGCCAGCATGAGCGATTTCTTGAGGAAGGGGTCCTCGACCTTCTCCAGGTCCTTGTCGAGCGAGACAATTCCTTCCTTGCGTGCCTTTTGGGCAAACCCGACAAGCTCTCGAACAACCGCCTGTCCGTCGCGTTTTGGCTCCAGGAAGACACGCACGAAACTTGCAAAAGCCGATAAAACCGCGGAGAGTGGAAACTGGATCATGGTGGCCCCAATGGTTCCGCCCAGAACTATCATGGCGGCGGTGGGCTGCATGATCTGGCTGAGATTCCCGCCTTCGATAAAAAAGGCCACCAGGATTCCGACAGCTGCTAGCGTGATTCCACCCACACTGGCTTTGTCCACTATCCGATCTCCTAATTCCTCAACGAGGCTCGTTCCCTCGGCTTCGGCGCTTGAAGCCTGTTCGCGGGCGTCCCAAAATGCCACGAGCCGCAAAGCCTGGGTTTCGCACTACTCGCCGTTTTCCCCGAGGGCCGCCAAAGCCTGCCTCGACGTTAATGCTTACTTGCAAGGCCCTTCCTGTTTCTTCTCCCCTGGATCGTGACTGCCGACCAGGGAACCCGCAGCCGTCAGAATCCGGGTGCGGAAATTCATGATGGCCTCCATCACCTCCGCAACCGACTCGAGGACCACGATCTTTTCCCCGGAGACCAGCGTGATGACCGTGTCGGGCGTGTTCTCGATGAACTTGATCATGTCCGAGTTGACGACCAAGGGTCGATTGTTGAGCCTCGTGAGTAGAATCATTCTGTCAGCTCCGGGGCATACCTTTCGCTACACAACCTGCAATCCCCCGCTCCTCCTATCGGCAGACTGCCATGCCGTCTTGACTCTCGCCGGACGGTTAGGATCATCTGTTTGTTGTTCTTGCACCGGACAACCAGGCAGGCCTGCTTGCTGATGGGCTACGTCCGCGGCTTTTGCGCGGCAAGTTTGCGCAGCTCTTCCTCAACGCGAGTCATCACCTCCTGCCACTCCCCTAGCTTTGATTGGCGGAACAGGCGAGCCGTGGGGTACCAGGGGCTATCCTCGCGCCCCAGCAGCCAGCGCCAATCGTTCGACTTTTGCAGCAGGATCCAAACGGCCTTACCCATCGCCCCGGCGAGATGCGCCACGGAAGTATCGATAGAGATCACCAGGTCGAGGTTCGCAATGATCGCCGCCGTGTCTTCAAACTCCTTGAGTTCGTCGTGGAGATCGATTAAACGCGCACGCGCGCCCAACAATTTGACCTGCTCGGCAGGCGCGCCCACCTGCAGGGAATAAAAAGTCGCGGCTTCGATATTTGTCAACGGCGCAAGTTGTTCGAGCGATATGGAGCGCCAGAGATCATTTGGGTGTGACGAACTGCCTGCCCAAACGAGACCCACTCGCAAGGCATTGCCGCGGGCACGGGCCAGTTCCTGTGCCGGAAACAATCGCTGCTGCCACCTCTCAACCCGGGAGGGGTCAGCATAGACGTAGGGAACCTGGGCTGGAATGGTGTCCAAACTCGTACCCAGTGCCCATGGCAGACTCAGCAGCGGGCACTGCCAGTCGAACGCCGGGAGCGGCGCACCACAGCTGATCACGTCTGTTGCTCCTGGGGTTCGCGCCAGCAGGCCTTGCAAGCACGGCTGAACTTCCAGGAAGACGTTTGCTCCCAGCGCAGCGACGACTGGAACATAGCGGACAAACTGGAGAGTGTCACCCAGGCCTTGCTCGGCATAGAGCAGTATTCGAGAACCTTCGAGGGGTTCGCCTTTCCAGCGAGGCGCTTCGAACTTCCGGCGGAAGCGAAAACCGTACGGCGTATTCCAGCGCTCCTCGTATTGAGTCCAGCCGTCGAGGTAGTTACCCTGAACAAGATCGATAAGGCCAAGAAACGAGCGGGCTTCGGCGCAGCCGGGCTCCAATTCGAGCACCCGTTTGCAGTACCCGGCAGCGTTCGCCAGGTCGGCCTCTAAATTGTAGATGATTGAAAGATGCAGATATGCGGACGCCGACTTCGGATCGAGCTTCAGAGCGTCTCGGAATGCGTTCGCAGCCGCCGCAAGATCCCCTCTGCGCTCGAAAACGTATCCCATCCCGAGGACCGCAGAGGTTGACTTCGGCTGGAGGGCGAGAGCACGCTCGAGAGCCTTCAGAGCCGCCTCATACTCCCCCAAGTCGGTGAGAGCGGATCCAAGCTGAGTGTAGAGCTCGGGGTTCGTGGGATCGAGGGCCAGGGCGCGCCCGCAGGAGTCTAACGCCTCTCGAAGAGCCCCTTGCTTGCTTTCCAGGCCTGCCAAGCTGCTGTGCAGGCCGGGTGAATCCGGCTTAAGCGCCAGAGCTCGCCGATAGGATGCCGTGGCGGCATCCCACTCCCCTAGACGCTCCTGCAACTTGCCCAGCCGATGGTGGACGTCCGCAGACTGGGGACGAAGTTCGGCCAGGCGCACGAGGCATCGGCTCGCCGGTTGCATCTCGCCCTGGGCAAAGTAAGAGTCGGCCAGGCTGTTCAGCGCGTCCGGATCGTCGGGATTTAGCGCCAGTGATTCCCTAATCAAGCGGATGGAGTCTTGAGAGCGGCCCTCGCTCTGAGCTACCAAGCCCAATAAGCGGAGCGCCTGAGGGCAGCGTGGGTCGGCCTTGAGACTCCGCCGGTAGCACGCCTCCGCGGACCCCAATCGTCCCGCCTGCTGGTGAGCGATCCCCTTACTGAGAAGCTTCCGGACCTGCGGCGTGAGAGACAACTGCTTCGCCACGGGAATGACCTCCAACTGGCACCGGCTCTCCTGCGCCGTGAACCGTTAACAGGCCGGAAGGAGCGCCAGGTGCATCTTCGTAATTGTGGAATTGCGATCTTCGCATTTCGATTTTCGAAGCTACCAGCCCGCGCAGTTCACCCTCGACGCGGGATATTACCTCTTTCCAGTTTCCCATCGTAGATTGGCGGAAGAGGCGCGCCGTGGGATACCAGGGACTATCCTCACGCTCGAGCAGCCAGCGCCAATCCGGCGAGTTGTTGAGCAGCACCCAAACCGCTTTGCCCATAGACCCCGCAAGATGCACGATGGAGGTATCGATCGAAATCACCAGGTCAAGATTGGCCACAATCGCCGCCGCGTCGGCGAGGTCCTTCTGTTCATCCTGGAGGTCGATTAAATTCACACGGCGTCCCAACTGCTTCACCTGCTCGATGGATGGCCCCATCTGCAAGGTGTAAAAGGATGTACCCTCGACGAAAGTCAAAGGCGCGAGCTCCTCGAGCGGGATGCGGCGACGGAAGTTCTGACAGTACTTAGGGTCGCCGTCCCAGGCCAGCCCGATGCGCAGTGTGCTCCCCCTCTCGCCCCGCTCTTGGAGCGCTGCCGCCATGCGTTCTCCCCACACCTTGACCAGGGCCGGATCGGCGAAAACATAGGGATTTTTCGCCGGGATGGTATTCATTTCGGTTGCAAAGGCCAAGGGCAAGCTCATGAGGGGACAGTGCCAACGGAAATCCACAACCGCACCGCCATCCGTGATCACTCGGCTTGCTCCCTCGGTCTTTTCAAGCAGGCGATGCAGTCTGGGCGGCACGGCCAAAGTCACTTCCCCGCCCCGCGCGGCCACCAGCGGAACGTAGCGAACGGCCTGCAGGGTGTCGCCCAGGCCTTGTTCGGCGTGCAGGAAAATGCGCGCTCCTTCCAGCGGCTCGCCCTTCCATTGAGGCTGGGAAAACTTCTTGCGAAGCTCGAGAGCTTCTTGGCGCTGTTCGTATCCGGCCCAGCCCTGGGCGAAATTGCCTTGACCCAAATGCCAGAGCCCCAGGTGGAAGCTCAGCTCGGCGGAGCCTGGGCATAAGGCCCGAGCGTTTTCGTAGGACTCATATGCGCCCGCCATCTCGCCCATCATGTTGAGGATCGAGCCCAATGACACGTGCGCGAGATACAGGCCGGGATCGAGCTTGACCGACCGCCGCAGCGACTCGGCCGCGGCCCGTACGTCTCCGCACCTTTGGTAGTAGTAACCCATAAAGTGCGCGGTCCGCGCCGAGTTGGGATTAAGCGCCACAGAGCGCTCAAAAGCCTCCGCCGCCGCATCCAAACGCTTCAGGTCGGTCAGCACCAGGCCCAAATCAGCGTAGGTATCCGAGCGCCCGGGATCGAGGGCGACAGCCCGTTCGCAAAGCTCGAGCGCTTCCGCGTAAATCCCCTGTTTGCGGAGAATATCGGCAAGCTTCGAGTGGGCTTCCGGAGAGTCGGCCTCGAGCTCGAGCGCCCGCCGGTAAGACCGGGCAGCAGCCTCGCGATTGCCCAACGTGTCCTCCGCCTCGCCCAGCCGGAGATGCGCCTGGGCCGAGTGGGGGCATAGTTCGCCGACCCGTCTGTAATGCCGAAGGGCCTGTTCGTTCTCACCCCGGAGCCGATGGTAGCTCGCCAAGCACGTTAGCGTCGTCGGATCGTCCGGGTCGAGGGCCAGCGCCGCGCTGATAAACTGATGGGCCTCCGAGTAACGCCCGGATTCGAGAGCGATCAGCACCCGCCGGTGGAGCGCCTCGAGGCACTGGGCATCGGCCCTCAGGACATCGCGAAAGCACTCGTCCGCCAATGCCGTCTTACCGAGCCTTTGATAGTCAATGCCTCGTGCGAGGAGCTTGCGGGCCGACCGGGACCTGGATTTCGACACGAGTGACCTCCGAAAGCAGCGTCGAGCTGGAACCAAGCACGTTTCGCGCCAGCCGCAGGCGGAGCCTCTGGCCGCGCCTTACTTCAAGGCCGTTAACGCGAAAGCCGTCCTCGGAAGAGAACTGGCAGCAAAGGGATTATCTCCGCGGCCCGGGCAAGCTGTGCTCTCTGACCCCGGTGACAAGAGTTTCGTTTAAGACTCGCCTCGCGGGCCCTTCCGGGCCGGCGGAAATTAGGACGGGATTAGGAGATAAGGGAACGCTTATCGAAGCTGCCTCTCTTTCACTCTCGACACCCAGCGCCATCGATGAGAAGAAACCCCTCACCCGGCTCGCTACTCTCGCCACTCTCTCACCACAGGAGAGGGCTGAAAACTATCGTCGTTGACGGCCCTCTCCCTCGGGGAGAGAGTGGCCTGCTGCCGGCGCGTTCATCAGCCGGAGCGGGCCGCGTGAGGGGTTACTTCCGAAGAATCTGAACATCCGTTGCGTTCTCGAGTTCAACCTCTTAATGCAGGTTCAATAAGATATTGGCCTGTGCCGTGGCTAGCCCACGGCCTGCGCCGACGCCGCTTTCCGAGCACCTCCCGCCCGGCGAGAGGCGAGGCGGGGCCGGCGCATCCAGCGCTTCGCCCGCCAAACTCGCAATAAAAGCGCACCGCCTATTAAGGTTTTGGAAGTGATGCCGATAAGGTCAACGGACTGAGAAATTGGTTCCGTCAGTTGGAAAGAGGGACCAGCAGTACCTGGAAAGCCGCATCGCGCAGCCCCGGGTTCTCGCCCCAAGACGGACGCCAAAATTTGAGAGGAGACCTCGTATGGGACTAAGTATCTTAAATAACATTCCTTCCTTGGAAGCTGAGAATCAGTTGGGGGTCACCAACAGCAATTTGTCGAATACCTTGTTCCAACTGTCCTCGGGTTCCAAGATCAACTCCGGCGCGGACGATCCCGCCGGCTTGTCTATTGCAGACGGTTTGCAGGCCAACATCTCGGCGCTCACCCAATCCGCGCAGAACGTGGCGGACGGCGTCGGCATGTTGCAGACCGCAGACGGCGCTTTGAGCCAGGTGACAACACTGCTCGACCGCGCTGTGACGCTCGCCACAGAGGCGGGCAACGCCGGACTCACCACAGGCGCGAACAGCCAGCAAGCCGCCCTGCAGGGTGAATTCACGACGATTACGAACCAGATCAACCAGATCGGAGCCAACACCACATTCAACAACACCCAGGTGTTCACCTCCTCACCGGTGACGGTGTTCCTCAGTGACGGTTCCAACGTTGACGCTGGTAACCAGGGTGGCTCAACCAGTAACTCTGTCAGCGTTACCATGAACGCCCTGTCTGCCTCCGCCCTCGGCTTGGGCACTTACGCCTCAGGCACCCTGGACATGCTCAGCACCCCCTCGAACGGCAACACCGTACAAGTCGGCAATCAAACTTACACCTTCGCGGCTACGGCAGGGGCGGCGAACACGGTGGCGTACGGCAATTCAGCAACCCAGGCCTTGAGTAACTTGATGCAGGCCGTGAACAACGGTCCCAATGGCGTCGGGTCGGGAACTAATTACGGAACGGGTACACAGGCCAACACCTCGGCCACCATCACCAGCGTGAACGGCGGCTCGGCAACTGTGCAAGCCCTCAACGCGGGCCTCAGCGGAAACAGCGTTCAACTCAACTCCCTGCTGACCACCGCTGCCGGCAGTTCGGCTGCCAATATGAGCGGCGGCGTGGCTGCCATTACTGCCACCGGGATCCTGCAGTTGGGCGCCAACCAGCCCAATACCCTTACCAGCGCCACTGGAGTCCTGAGCCTGAACAGCAACGTCAGCGATGGCGTGGCCAGCGGCACCATATCACTGAACGCTCAACCGACCGCCGGCGACAAGGTCAATGTCGGCGGCACTACTTACACCTTCGTCGCCGCTACCAGCGCCACGGCTGCGGGCGACGTGGCAATTGACGGCAGCAGTGTGACGCAGACTCTAACCAACTTGGCGAATGCCATTAACGGTACCCCCGGCGGGACCGCCAGCACTTATGACACCGCCGGCCAAAACTCCGCAGCAGTCGCCGGCGTTGCCTCAGGCAATACCAGCGCGGGCACTCTGACGGTTTATAATGCAGCCACTGGTAAGCAGGTTGCCGGTTCGGGCGGAAACAGTACGGTGCTTACCGGATCTTTCGCGGCAGGCGCGGGCAGCGTGAGCGGCGCCGGGACTCTCACCGGAGGCGGGACCGCCGACACGGTGACCGTCGGCAGCACCGTTTACACTTTTGTCGCATCAGGCAGCGCCACGGCTGGAAACACGGTGGCGGTCGGCAGTTCCGCCACAGCCACGCTGGGCTACCTGAAGAACGCCATCAATAACGGCTCGGCCGGCTCCGCTACAACCTACAACACGGTCTCCGGCGCCGCCAACACAGCGGCAACCGCGGCAGGCTCGAGTAACGTGCTCACCTTCACCAATTCCGTTGCCGGCGCGGCCGGAAACGGCCAAACTGCCTTGAGCGCTGTTTTCGCCGGCGGCGGCAGCACGGGAGCGGTAACCGGCGTGGACGCCAACGGTAAACTGACCGGCGCCACGAACGCCGACACGGTGATCCTGGGAGCCAGCGGAGCAGCCACGACTTACACATTCGTCGCGTCGGGCAGCGCTACTACAGGCACCGAGGTGGCGCTTGGCGGCAGCGTCAACGGAACTTTGACCAACCTGGCGGCTGCTATCAACTCCGGCGGAGCGGGCGCAGGTGGCGCTTACTACACCAATGGCGGCACGGCTGCCGGCAACCCAGTCGTTGCCACAGCAGGCGCCGGGGCGGTGGTATCTGGCTCTCAACTTACCATCACAGCTAACAGTGCCAACGCGAGTTATGCCGGAGCTGGTGGCAACAGCGTCCTATTCTCTGCTACCGGGTCGCTCGCCAACACTAAAGTGGGCGGGGGCACAACTCTGGCCAATGGCGCGAACGACGTGGCAGCTACCGGAAACCTGACCATCCTCACCAACCCCATCGCGGGTGATACCGTCACCGTCGGCGGCTCGAGTTACACCTTTGTGGCGGCAGGCAATGCCACCGCTGCCAACCAAGTGGCGATCACCAGCAATTTGTCCACAGGGACGCTCAACCGGGACGCCACTTTGGCGAGCCTCGTCGCCGCCGTCAATACCACCGGCGGAACCGATAGTGGCGCCACCGGGGTGAACAGTTTCGGCACCAACACGGGCGTAAATGGCAACGTAACAGCCGCTTACAGCAACCCCTCCGGTGCTCCCGGCGTGCTGACCTTTACCGCTGTTCTGACCACGCCCACCCAAGCTAACGTTGGTAACTCCCAAACCATGAGCGCCAATCTCTCGAACGGCGCAGGGGGAGTGGTCGGCTCCGGCACGCTTGCAGGCGGCACGGCCGCGGCGGATCTGAGCAGCGCTGCCGATGCGCAACTGGCGCTCAACTCCATCACCAGCGCTATTTCCAAGGTTGCCAGCCAACGCGGCACCATCGGTTCGGGCATTAACCAACTGAACGCCGCACTTCAGGTTATGAACAACACCTCGCAAAACCTGACGGCTTCGCTGAGCAGCGTTCAGGACGCTAATATCGGCCAGGTCATATCGAGTATGTCCAAGTACCAGGTCCTGGAACAGACGGGTATTGCCGCTCTGGCACAATCGAACACCAGTGAGCAAGCTATCCTGAAGCTGATTCCGTAATCGACGCTCGGTAGCGGCGGCCTTCCGCCGCCGCTCGAGAACCCTCGGCAGGGGAACGCTCTGGCGTTCCCCTGCTCCCGGTTCTCTCGCCCAGGCCGCGATGCGGCTCGCCTCCGGGCTTTTCCCTTGCGAGGCTCGATGGGAAGAAACCCCTCACCCGGCTCGTTACTCTCGCCACCCTCTCCCCAAGAGAGAGGGCCTCGACCCTGAGAGTTTTCAGGCCTCTCCCTCGGGGAGAGGGTGGCCTGCTGCCGGCGCGTTCATCAGCCGGAGCGGGCCGGGTGAGGGGTTACGTCCGAAGAATCTCAACACCCGGTCAGTTCTCCTGCCCATCAAGGCAGGCAACCCGGATTCAACGGGTTGGCCTGGGAGCGCTAAAGTCGACTTCGGAATTTGGGTTCAAGGAAGCTCCAGAATTGCCGATAAAAAGCTGGACGCGGCCGCGCGGAGAGCCGGCGGGGAGTTCACCCTGCGCACTCGAACCGCGGAGCTTGTTCGCTCGGTCAAGAAGGGCGGAAGGTGGCATAGCGGATCGGCCGCCTTTTTTGGCTTGGCGGTTCGTCCAGGGAGAAACTTGAATGAGCACTACCTCACTCAGCTCGCTTCTGTCCACCGTTAATCCCAGCAATGAGTCCATCGCCGAGCTGCTGGGGGAATCGAGCGCTTCCGCCGCTTCAACCTCCGGCACTACTTCCGCAGACGCCGACATCCAGGACGCCGTGAACGCCCTGCTGAACTCCTCCACCAGCACTTCCGGCAGTGGCATTGATGTGACGTCGACCGTGGACGCCATACTGGAAGTGGACGCCGCCCCCGAGATCCAGATGCAAAATCAGGTGACGGCCGACAACGCTCAGACCTCAGCCCTCACATCCATTGGAACTGACCTCGCGTCGTTGCAAACCGCCGTGCAAGCTCTTAACGACCCGGCGGGCGCGTTGAGCAACGTCACCGTAAGCTCGTCCAACAACGATGTGGTCAGCGCCACGGCGTCGAACGGTACAGCCGCGGCATCGCATAGCATCGATGTCTTGAGCCTGGCCAGCACTTCGGCAGCCTATTCCGCCCCCCAGCAATCGGCGACCTCCGCACTCCCCATGGGAACGCTCACCATCCAGGTAGGCTCAAATCAGGCGGTTACGATTCCGGTTGACAACTCCCCCGACAACACCGACACGTTGACCGGCTTGGCGGGCTATATCAACAATGCGAAAATGGGAGTAACAGCTTCCGTCGTTACCGAAGGCTCCGGAACCGCGCTTCTCTCTCTGGTCAGCCAGACGTCCGGCTCGGCGGGCAAACTGCAAATCACCGATAACACCAGTACCGGCAACGCCCTCGGTTTCAGCATGGCGACGGACTCCAATGGGAACGCGCTGGGGAGCGACGCGGAACTGACGGTGGACGGCGTCCCGGTGACGAGCAGTAGCAACACCGTCACCGGGGCAATCCCGGGTGTGACTCTGACCTTGTCCGGAACCTCGGACTCTCCGGTCACGCTTGCGGTTCAGCCGGACCTGACCCAGGCAGCCACGGCCGTCAACAATTTCGTGACCGCCTGGAACCAGGTGATGACGGACATCAACAACCAGAACACCGTGAGCACCTCCGGCACGGCGCAGCCGCTCCTGGGAGACCCCTCATTGGACGACTTGCAGTCGCAGTTGCTGAGTGGAATCACCGGCAGCCTCAGCGGCAACAATGGATTGGTCAACCTTCAGTCCGCCGGGATTCAGCTGCAGGGTGATGGCACGCTGTCGGTGGCGAGTAGCTCATCGACAGACAGCATGGACCTTAACGATGCACTGGCCAATGACTTTACTTCCGTCCAGAACCTGTTCCAATCCTCCGGCGGCCCGGGCCAGACGCTCGCATCGGCTCTTACCACGCTCACCAATACCGTCACCGGCCCCTTGAGCGTGGACATGACCGGAATCAGTTCGGAAGTCACCGACCTGAACAGCGAAATCAGTGATTTTCAGTCGAACCTCCAGAACACCCAGACACAACTGATGACTGAATACAGCAACATCAACACCACGCTTGAACAACTGCCTGAGACGATCGCTTCCATTACCAGCCAGATTCAGGCGCTCAACCCACAGACGACACAATCATGAGAAACCCAGCACTCGCTTATCGTCAATCGTCCGTCCAGGGATCCACACCTTTGGGCCGGGTCGTCATGCTTTATGACGGCGCGATCACTTTTCTGAACCGGGCCTTGGCGGCCGTCGAGACCGGTGACATCCAGAAGAAAAGCGACAATCTGAAAGGCGCCTTGGCGATCATCGTACAGCTCGAAGGCAGCCTGAACTTCGAGCAGGGGGGCGAAGTTGCGCAGACGCTCAAAGCGTTCTATTCATACGCACGCGCGCAAGCCCTGAAAGCCAGCCTCGAAAATTCCGTGGAAATGCTCCGCTCGCTGATTCAAGAGTTCACCACAGTTCGCGACGCCTGGCGAGAGGGAGAACGCCGCCTCACGGTCGAGAGCACGAGTCCACCGGCCGAGAGATTGTCGGTTTTCGATTATTGAGCTAGGGGGAACTCGAAAATCGAGTGTCCCGACTCGTTTCCCCTTGCTTGGCACGCAGGCAAGAATCCAGGCTCCGAGGAAGAGACGTGGGCCTCAAAACCAGCGGCGCACGCTACTCAGGCAGATCGAACCT
>Ga0310038_10002961_pt1 | contig 12391 bp, 7 predicted proteins | sample Sb_taG_6_FD_200461 | JGI IMG/M metagenome (GOLD analysis project Ga0310038, IMG submission 200461) | Peat soil microbial communities from Weissenstadt, Germany - Sb_50d_4_PS metaG (v2) (version 2) | ecosystem: Environmental > Terrestrial > Soil > Wetlands > Peat | place: Germany: Weissenstadt... | reverse complement strand
GAGGTTCCGCGGCCGCGCGCCGCATTCTCACGGAGCCGCTGCTGCACTCTCTCCCAAACCTCACGCGGCAAAATCGCTTCGTGCTGCCCGGGATGGCGCTCCTCCTTGTGGCGGATCTCGCCGATGTAAATTGGGTTGGCGAGCAGTTCGTACAACGCGCCACGCGAGAACCGGCACCCTCCGGACTTGATGCCCTTCTGCGAGACCCGTACTTTCGACACAATTCCCCGCTTCTCCAAGTCCTTGCTGAGCTGCCTGACGCGGCCCAGTTCCAGGTAGCGCTCATAGATGTGCTTGACGGTGTCGGCCTCAGCAGGATTAATTACCAGCCGCCGCTCGCGAACGTCATAGCCGAGCGGCGGCACGCCTCCCATCCACATTCCCTTGCGCTTGGAGGCGGCTATTTTGTCCCGAATGCGCTCGCCGGTGACCTCCCGCTCGAACTGGGCAAAGGAGAGCAGGACATTGAGCGTCAGCCTGCCCATCGAGGTGGTGGTGTTGAATTGCTGCGTGACGGCGACGAAGGAGACTCCGTGGGCGTCGAACAATTCGACCATCTTGGCGAAGTCGGCCAGCGACCGGGTCAGGCGGTCGACCTTGTAGACCACCACGACATCAACGAGGCCTTCACCGACATCAGCGAGCAGGCGCCTTAGCGCGGGCCGCTCCATGGTGCCGCCCGATAGTCCGCCGTCGTCGTATGCGGTCTTGATGAGCTTCCAACCCTCGCTTGTTTGGCTCTTGATGAACGCCTCGCACGCCTCGCGCTGGGCGTGCAGAGAGTTGAAGTCCTGCTCGAGACCTTCCTCCGAGCTCTTGCGCGTGTAGATCGCGCACCGGCGGGCTTTAGGTTTAGATTGCTCCATTGGTCTGCTCCTGACGATTTGCCTTCAGCCCGAAGAAGAGCGGCCCTGACCACTTGGTGCCGGTGATCCGGCGCGCGACCTGGGACAACGACTTGTAGGTCTTGCCCTGAAACACGATACCGTCCTCACGGACGATCACCTGATGCTGGGTGCCGTGCCACTCGCGCAGCAGCACCGTTCCCGGTTTGAGAGTCGGTTCGGGCGCTAATTGGATGGACCGGCGTGCTGAGGCATCGGCGGCGACCTTCGCTAGCAATCGGCGCGTGGTGGGCTTCAGCCCGCCGAGCGCCTGTTCCTGAATCCGGTAGGCGAGCGCGCGGATCAGCAGATCCCGGCTGATGCGCCGTGGCGGTTCGGCGCCATAGAGCGCCCGCCAGCGCTCCTTGAGGTTGGCAGATGTGGCCTCGGGTAGTGCCGCGATTTGACCAGCAAGAGCAGAAAGAGTCACGGAAATTTTGTGCTTCATTTGCTGCCCGCCCTCCAGCACGGGCAGTCACACACATTGCTCTGGTTCGCTTACGAAGCCAGTCAAGGCGTTCACGGCCCCATTCGCCTTCCAATCGCCCTGATTGTGCAGATCGTCGTTGCGCGCTGACGGCCGGCCTCTCTCCTTTGGCGCGAATGACGTTGGGAAAATTGGGGAAAACCGCTCGCTTCACGCGCCGACCAGAGCAAACATCCCGACGAGTCCTTAAGGCTTAGGGAGACTTAGAGCGAATGGAACGCGCGAAACTGGTGAAGGGAAGCGGGCATAAATTGCCGATCGGACACTCGTCATCTTCGGTTCGAAAGAAAGCGGACCGGAAAGAGCCTGAGCCCGCACAGCCGCTCCGGAAGGAGATGAGTCGCAAGTCGAAATCAGAGAAGTTGAATTGCCGCTATTGCGGGAGTGATGATCTGGCTCCGAGTTTTATCAAGCGGCGGGATCGTCGATGCCGCAAGAGTTTCAGTAAACGCTATGGATCTGCGGCACGGGCGCCAAAAGCGAAGATCAAGAAGTAGTTTGACCACGGCGTGGGAAAGGGGACTGGGCTCGAAAGGGCTCGGCCCCTTTTCGCTTTAGAGCTAGGTACCGGGGACTATGCTGACTGAGACGATCTTTCGCGGAACCTATTTTTGACTTTGGTCATCGGCGCTAGTGCATTCGACCTTTACGCCTCCGCCCTTCCCCCGGCAGCTTCGCGGAATTATCCGGAGATAGAGCACGAGGCTCACGGCTAGCCGGCACGATTCTCCACATTCACGCGCCCCAGACTCAGTAGACGCTTGGAGAGATTCCAAAGACTCGCAGCTACTTCAAACAAGCGCGCGCGGGCCCGCGGCTCACTCTCAATGCGCACGAGCTCGTAAGCGCCGCTGACTCCCGCCGTAACAACTCGGATGGCTGAGATGGGTGGCCGCCGATTGCCCGTGAGGCGAATCTCGCATGCGAAACCGGAGTTCTCAAGATTGGGATTGCGAAAATACTTGGCGACGTCCTCGCGCAAGATTCTAACTGGTGCAAGCAAAACCAATTCGTTCTGGAAGAAGATCAGGACGCGCTCAGACGGTTTCACAATCTCGGGATTCATTGCCCACCCCGAGATATCGATCAACTCAGCCCGGTAGCGACCAACATTCCAATAGCCCGGGATGGGTTGATTGAGCAAAGGCAAACGAACGCCTTCGGGAGTTTCGATAGACTCGGCGCCATCTTCCGCGTGGATGAGTCGATAGTTGATGGACTCGCGATAGCTGCGAAGGGTCAACATCGATACGTCCTCACCGGCGAGGATGGCGCAACACGTTCGCGCGACTTCGCTAAGTTGAGGCTCCTCGTGAAGGCCGCCGTGACGCCCGGAGACCGGGATGATTCGCATACCTTCGGTTGCGAATGATTCCCATTGGAATCGGTTGGTAGCGCTGTTTGGATAGCCGGAGTCAGTGCAGAGGAAGTAATCGATTGTCCCGCGAAATTGACGGCTGGGAAGATAACTGGCCCAGGCGCGAAGATGCTGGCGTGCAACCCGCACTCCCGATTCCGCGATTCGGCGCTCGGACCCTCCGGCTTCCTCTCCGCGCGGACGGAAGTTCCGCAGATCTTGAGCAGGTGGCGCCGAATCAATCATCGCTAGCAACGCCACTCCGTGTTTGCCGTCCTGGAGCTGAAGCGCAACCTCCAACGCCATTACTCCTCCAAAGCTCTCACCCAGCAAGTGATACGGACCCGACGGTTGCGCGCGCAGAATCTCCGATACGTAATGCGCAGCCATCTCGTCGATTCGCTTGCGACCAACGGTGGTCCAATCCATCGCTGGCGGCTGAAGACCATAGACCGGAAAGTCGGCGCCCATCGCACGACCGAGGAGCAGGAGGCGCATCGCGTGTCCATAGACGCCAGAGATGCCGAAAATTGGAGGACGCTTACCATGCGGGTTGATGGCAACAATCGAACCTGTGGATGGGCTCCAGTCTTTGGAGGCGATGTTTCTGGCCAACTCTGCGACACTGGCGGCCTCGAAGAGCGTGGCGAGCGGAAGTTCTCGTCCGGTTAGCTCCTTGATCGCCTCGAGCAGATTTAGAGCGTCCAAAGAATCTCCACCCAGATCGAAGAAGTCGTCGTTAACGCCAACCTCTTCGGTCCCTAGCACCTCTGCGAAAACGGCGATCAGCGCCTGGCGCAAATCTCCCCCGGCATCATCGTATCTGCGGCGCACCGCTTTTGCCTTCGCACCCAGCTTCCGCAGCGCTGAGCGATCGACCTTGCCGTGGGCGGTTCGGGGAATCGCCGCCATAAAGACAAAGGATCGCGGCACCATCGAATGCGGTAACATGGTCGCGGCGAATGCCATCAGCTCGCGGCGCATCACCACCTGATTCTTTTCCACCACGATATAGGCCATCAATCGCTGCGGCCGATTCCCCTCGGGTTCTACCAACGCCTCAAGAACCCCCGGATGTCGTAACAGCACGGCTTCGACCTCGGCCGGTTCGATGCGGACGCCCCGAATTTTCAGTTGGCGATCGGCTCGCCCCAGATGCTCTAACTTCCCGTCAGCGCGCCATCTCGCTCGATCTCCAGTTCGATAGAGACGGCCACCGGGAACAGTCGTGTCGTTAAAAAATCGCTTAGCGGTTAAATCAGGATCATTTAGATAGCCTCGAGCGAGACCGTCGCCCGCGACGTAAAGCTCTCCGGGCGAATTGGGCGGGACTGGGATACGGTCGGGACCCAGAACGTACGCGCGCATATTCGCGATCGGATGGCCAATCGGCACAAACGGCGAGTCGCCAAGCTCCGCCGCGCCGATTTCAAAGGTTGCGTCCCAAGCTTCGGTGGCGCCGTAGATGTTCCACAGCGTGGCGGCCGGCAGCGCCGTTCGGAAGGCTTCGGCAGTCTTCGCGTTCAAAGGCTCTCCACTTGAGACCCAGAATTTCAAATTCCTCAGGCGCTCACCGAGATGCGGCACCCGTTCGAGGAGAAAGGCCAACTGAGATGGAACCAGGAGGATTCGAGAAACCTGATGGCGCTCCAGCGCCTCAACCATGCGATGGGGGCTTCGCACTTCTTCGTCTGAAAGGATTGCGGTTGGCGTTCCCTTGAGAAGAGCGCCCAGCCATTCCCAGATCGAATCGACGAATCCGACCAGGGCTCGCTGACACGAGATTTCACTTGGTTGAAAGGGACGGGCTTGCCACATCCAACGCAACCGATTCAGAACGGCGTGCTCTTCGATCGCGACTCCTTTCGGCCGTCCGGTTGAGCCCGAGGTGTAAATCACAAACGCCAAACGATCGCGCGCCGCTTCGCTTGCTGAAGGAGCGGCACCTTCATGGCGTTCTTCAATCGAGTCAATATCCAGCATCGCAGCGCTGCCAAGATTTGCTAGTCGCGGCCAAAGCGAACGGTGGCTGATAACGAACCTCGCACGCGAATCATGAAGCATGAATTCCAGGCGATGATCGGGATAGCTCTTTTCGAGGGGAAGGCATACGCCGCCGGCCCTCAAAACGCCAAGGATCGAAGAGGCAAACTTCGGTGAACGATCGAGGAATATACCGACTATCTCCTCGGGCACGATTCCTCGCGCGCGAAGTAGTGACGCGATCCCCTCGGCACGACCGGCAAGCGTCGCGAAGCTAATCGACTTCCCTTCATGAAAAAATGCGGTTGCCTGGGGACGCTGCGCCACTTGGAGGTCAAAAAGACCGAGGATCGTCTCATTGCCGCGCGCGGTTGGGAGCAGGGCGCCTCGCTCAGGTTCGATGGCCTCGCGACAAACGGAAGCCTTTTTCTGTTTATTCAATAGCGGCGCTTCGAGCGAATCGGCTGGTGAACGATTGACGAGCAGCGCCTTGCGATCCACTTTTCCGTCGCGAGTCAGGGGGAGCCGGTCGGCAACAACGAAGGTCGCGGGAATCATGTACTCGGGAAGGAGTTTACGGAGAAACCATCGCATCTCCTTCGACGATGGAGGCCGATCATTTTTCGCAACTATGTGCGCGATCAGGCGACAGTCACCGTCGAGCTGCCGTTCGCCAACCACCGCGGCGGAACGGATTTCGGGATGGTCTAGAAGCGCGCTTTCGATCTCGAAGATTTCAACTCGGTAGCCGCGGATCTTAACCTGGAAATCTTCGCGCCCGAGATGAAGCAACGAGCCGTCATCGAGGAAACGGCCAAAATCGCCGGTGCGATAAATCCGCTTTAAACCACCGCCGGGGTCGGGAAGGAAGCGCTCGCGCTCCAGACCGGGCTGGTGCCAGTAGCGTGCGAGGTGAGCGCTTTGAACAGCGATCTCGCCGATAGCCGGGCCTTCGATAGACCGTCCTTCGTCATCCAACAAGCGAATCTCGGCGCCTTCGACAGGATAACCGACCGGAACGATGCCCCCGGCGATTTGGGTTTTCGAATCGATGATCAGCTGGCAGAAGGTTCCAGCCTCCGTAGTTCCAAATCCGTTGACCAGAACGCAATTTTTTGGAAAATAATGGCGGAAGCTTTCGACGTCCTGCCTTAGGACCGTCTCGCCGGTGAGATTCACGATCCGAAGAGCCGGCAGCGCGAGCGGTCCGGATAACGTCGCCACCAGCGCTCTGAAAATCGTCGGCACCGAGTGATAGATGGTTATCCGCTCGGCTTCAAGCCAGTCGGCGAGATGTTGGATCCCGTCGATGCGAAGATTTCGGGAAATTATCGAGGCGCCGCGCCACAGCCCACGAAACAGATTCATGCCGGCGCCGCTAAGCACGCCGATGCGATCGCTCGGGCCTACCCCGAGGCGATTTTCCCGAAGCACCCTCGCCGTCACAAACGATTCGTTGTAGACAACGCCCTTCGGAGTTCCAGTCGAACCCGAGGTATAGAGAATAAAAGCATCTCGATCTTCGGAGTAGCGCTGTTCCGGAATCGTCGCGCTATGATCCGTTGGCAATTCATCGATTCTCAAAATGGGCACGGCTCTCGTGGCGAGAGAACCGCTCCGATGGTCGGCGACGAGTAACTCAGCTCCAGCGTCACGAAGGATCTGATCTTGGCGCGATATGGGAGTTGTGGGTTCGATCGGAACATACGTCCGGCCAGCCTTGAGGCAAGCTATCGATCCGATGGCCATCGAAAGGCCGTGCTCGAGGAGAAGCCCGATCCTCGCTTCACCCCCGACCGTAATTCCGATGATCGCCTGGGCGAGGCGATTGGCGATCTGGTCGAGCTCGCGATAGGTACAGGTCGTCGCGCCGCTTTTGACCGCAAGCTGGTCCGGATAGCGATCGGCGATTTCTTGGAACTGTCGCGCCAGACTGGCCATCGGACGACGATATATCAGTTGGCGGAGTTATGAGAATTGTCGGCGGTAAGGATTCGGCAGTACCCGGAGCGATTCGCCGTTCGGCCAACGTCGATATTTCTTTGCGACGGAATTTGCTGAGTCTGGGTTCCTGCGGCCAACAGTCGCTGCAGTTCCTCCGCGCATGCCTGCAGAAAGGCGCGTCCGTGACCATAGCGAGAAGATGCGAAGCATTTTTCATTATTTTTCCCGAACAGAATGATGAGCCCGGTGTCGCTGCTCATAATTCCGTGTGGCCTGAAAACATTGGAGTTTTGCGCCGACCGTTTTATCGTGGCCGGCATGTGTACAATCCTGTCCGCGATAGTTTCTCTGGTCTCCTTCCGGTTTCGGCGTCGGGCCTCCTTGGAACTTGAGGTGCTGGCCCTCAGGCATCAGGTGACCGTTCTCCACCGGCAGCGGCCCGGCCGACCGTGGCTTGGTCGAGGCGACCGCCTGTTCTGGGGTTGGCTTTACCGAATTTGGCCTCGTTGTCTGGAGGTGATGGTTCTGGTCAAACCGGCATCAGTGCTCCGCTGGCACCGGCAGGGCTTCCGAAGATACTGGCGTTGGCGCTCAAGCTCACGCCGCGTTGGGCGGCCAGGCGTGAATCGCGAGATTCGCGACTTGATCCGACAGATGAGCGTTGCCAACCCGCTGTGGGGTGCGCCACGGATTCACGGCGAAATGCTAAAACTGGGCATCGAAGTCAGCCAGACAACCGTCGGCCGACATATGGTCCGGCGCCATGGTCCGCCCTCACCAAGCTGGCGGACCTTCCTGAGCAATCAGATCGACGGCATTGCCGCCATCGACATGTTTGTGGTCGTCACCGCTGCTTTTCGTCTGCTGTACGTGAGCGTCATCCTCGGCCACGCGCGGCGGAAGATTCTGCATCTGAACGTCACGCAGCACCCCACCGCAGGTTGGCTCTCCCGCCAGATGACAGAGGCATTTCCGTGGGACACCGCGCCCCGGTATCTGCTGCGCGACCGTGACGCATCGTATGGCTCGGACTTCCGCTGCCGGATCGAAGCGATGGGCATAACGGAGGTCGTGACGGCACCACGCTCACCCTGGCAGAACCCGTACGTCGAGCGCGTGATTGGTTCGATTCGCCGTGAGTGTCTGGATCACGTAGTGATCTTTAACGAGCGCCATCTGCGCCGGGTCCTGATCTCGTACGTCGATTACTATCACCGCTCGCGCACCCATCTGTCGCTCGACAAAGACTGCCCGGATGCTCGCCCCATCCAACCGCCGAACTGTGGCGAGGTAATCGCGATTCCGCAAGTCGGCGGGCTTCATCAGCGCTACGAACGCCTCGTCGCCTGATCTGCTTTCGAAGGCTGTGCAATCTCCAACGCTCGCCCCTGTGTGGGGAGCCACGCCAGCGTGTGCAAAATCCACAGTGCAAATAGAGACCGCACGGACTGATCCGCCCGATCGGGGGATCAGCTCGTGTGTTTCATCGCACCTTACTCGCCCCAGCCCAGAATCTCTCTCCAGATGGAGTTTTGCGCAGGCACAAGACCCGACTCCGAAACCGGAAGGAGATCTCAGAGACGAATGAGCACAGGATCGTGACCATGCCAGCCACGCTAAGGCGACAAGCGAAAAAACTCCAACGTTTACGCGGCTCACGGAATTATGAGCAGTGACACCCAAGAAGGGCTATGTCCTGATCGCCGGCGGGATCGACAACCGGGGCAACACGCTCAGCACGGCTGAGCTGTTCAATCCCAAAACCGGCAAGTTTACCGGGACCGGGAGCATGGAAGTGGGGCGCTCGTCGCAGGATGGTACGGCGCTGCCGTAGGGCGACGAGGCACCGATGGCCGATTGCCCAGAATGCGCGACACCGTTCCCGACGGGCGCGAAGTTCTGCGCTGGGTGCGGCAATCGCGTCGATGCGACAGGCGCGGACGAATTCCGGCGGCCAAGCGACAGCCGGCCGCGTCGCGGTGGGTTTTCAGCTTCATGGATTGCCGCAGTCAGTGGTGCATTTTTGCTTGGCGGAGTCCTGACGTGGTTGTTTATGGCTGCCGGGAAACACGACCGTTCGCAAATTGCCATGCAGCCAAGTACCCAGGGGCGTGCATCGGCTTTGAACGCAGAAGCATCTGGCGTCATGCCGCCCGGACATTCGACGCCCTCTTTACCTGCAGGGCATCCGATGGCTCGTGGTGAGGCCCACGCCACCAGCACGCTTATCGCCAAGGCGGAGAAACAGGCCCAAGCCAGGCCCAAGGACATCGCAGTTTGGAACCGCCTCGGCGACGTGGCCTTCCGGTCCGCGGCGTTCGACCCCGCGAACTATGACAAGGCGCATGAAGCGTTCGCTCACGTGCTCGAACTCGAGCCCGACAATCTCGACGCCCTGCGCGGGCTCGGAAACGTATGTTTCGATCAGCGACAATTCGACAAAGCGATCGCGACGTACCAGCACTACCTGCGCCTTAAACCGAGAGACGTGCAGGTAGTTACCGATCTCGGCACGATGTATATGGCCGAGCACAACTCGCACGAGGCGATCGCACGCTACGCTGCGGCGCTCGCGCTCGATCCGCGGTTCTTTCCAGCTCAGTTTAACCTTGCGGTGGCGTACCTGATGCTCAATGACAATCCCAATGCACGTGAGGCGCTGTCGCGCGCGCGCGCGCTTGCACCTGGAGAGGCTGCTCGCACCAGGATCGATGTGCTGTTGGCGCGGATAGATTCAAATGAAACGGCGAAGAGCACTGCTGCCAGCAAGTCGCGATGAAATGTTCCTCACACTTCAGCATGCCGAGTCAAAAGTGGCAGGGCATTGGCGAGAACGATAAGGCAGCGGAATTAGTAGGCTCCTTTAAGTCGTGCTGGTTCTTTTCCTCGTCAACATTGGGGAGAAGCAAATGAACAAGTACGCAGGAAAAGTACGGATCGGCGTGATCGCGATCTTTTGTGCGGTCGCGTTTGCGATTGTCGGCCTTCATCGTTCTTCAGGCCGCGCCTATAGCGCGGAACCCACCCCGTCCCTCTTGGTTTCGGACGTTTGCTCCTACGCCGTAACGGCTTATTCCGCCGCGAGCAACGGCGACGTCTCCCCGCTGGCCCCCGTCCCCACCGGCCTATCCGCACCGCAATTTGTGGCCATTGACGCGAGCGGGAACATTTACGCCACCAACGCCTGCACCAACACCATCACCATTTACGCCAAGGGGAGCAAAGGAGACGCCGCTCCCACCGCCACCATCGGCGGGAGCAAGACCGGCCTCGGATCGCCAGCCGGCATCGCGCTGGATTCCAGCGGCAGCATCTATGTGGCGGATGAAAGCGCAGCCAGCGTGTTTGTCTATCCACCACTGGGAAGCAGCACCGGGCTGCTCAACGAGCCCCCCATCGCCACCATCAGCGGGAGCAACACCGGCCTGAGCTATCCACAAGGCATCGCAGTGGATTCCACCAGCGGCAGCATCTATGTGGCGGATGAAAGCGCCGCCAGCGTGTTTGTCTATCCACCTCTGGGAAGCAGCACCGGGCTGCTCAACGTGGCCCCCACCGCCACCATCAGCGGGAGCGACACCGGCCTGATCAGCCCGGAAGACATCGCGCTGGATTCCAGGCGCAACATCTATGTGGCGGATGAAAGCGCCGCCAGCGTGGTTGTCTATCCGCCGCTGGGAAGCAGCACCGGGCTGCTCAACGAGCCCCCCATCGCCACCATCAGCGGGAGCAACACTGGCCTGAACACCCCATACGGCATCGCGCTGGATTCCAGCGGCAATATCTATGTGGCGGACGCGCTCGCCTCCAGCGTGTTTTTCTATCCGCCACTGGCAAGGAGCACCGGGCTGCTCAACGAGGCCCCCACCGCCACCATCAGCGGGAGCAACAGCGGCCTGAGCTACCCACAAGGCATCGCGCTGGATTCCAGCGGCAACATCTATGTGGCGGACAACATTGCCAATAGCGTGCTTGTCTATCCGGCGGGGAGCAACGGCAATGTCGCTCCCAGCTCCGCCACCATCAGTACGTCCATGACCACCGGCCTACGATGGCCGCAAGGCATCGCGCTGGATTCCAGCGGCAAAATCTATGTGGCGGATGACGGATTTTCCGGGGTTGGCCCCGGCAGCGTGTTTGTCTATCCGGCCGGGGGCAACGCCAATGCCGCTCCCACCGCCACCATCAGCGGGAGCAACACTGGCCTGAACACCCCATACGGCATCGCGCTGGATTCCAGCGGCAACATTTATGTGGCGGATGAAAGCGCCACCAGCGTGTTTGTCTATTCGGCGGGGAGCAAGGGCAATGTCGCCCCCACCACCACTATCAGCGGGAGCGACACCGACTTGGACACCCCGGAAGGCATCGCGCTGGATTCCAGCCGCAACATCTATGTCGCGGACGACGGTGACGATTCTTGCGACGGTACTGAGAGCGTGTATGTCTATTCGGCCGGGAGCAACGGCAATGCTGTCCCCAGCGCCACCATCAGTGGTGGCAGCACCGGCCTGTGTTACCCGTACGGCATCGCGTTGGATTCCAGCGGCAACATCTATGTGGCGGACGAGGGCGCCGCCAGCGTGTTTGTCTATCCGACACTGGCAAGCAGCACCGGGCTGCTCAACGAGGCCCCCATCGCCACCATCAGCGGGAGCAACACCGGCCTGAGCGGTCCATACGGTATCGCACTGGATTCCAGCGGCAACATCTATGTGGCGGACTTGTCCGCCAACAGCGTGTTTGTCTATCCGCCACTGGCAAGCAGCACCGGGCTGCTCAATGAGGCCCCCACCGGCACCATAAGCGGTCCACTCACAGAACTGGGTGAGCCTCAGTTCATCGCCGTCCAGCCGGCTGCCGCGCCGACACCGACCCCGACCGCCACGGTTACTCCGACTCCCACGGTGACGCCGACTGCTACGCCGACGACCGCGATATCGGTGCCGGCGAAACTGGCGGTGGGCAAATCGACGCTGGGCAACTCGGTGTCCAAGGACCTCGACCTGAAGAACGCGGGGAAGGCGGACTTGTTTATTGACAGCGTGAGCGTGAGCGGGACCAACCCCGGCGATTTCGCTGCGGGCGCCTCGACCTGTCCAGCCGGCGGCCTTGCGCCCAAGGGCAAGTGCATAATCGCGGTGGAATTCACGCCGAGCGCGCTCGGCGCGCGCAGCGCAACGCTCACGCTCCACGACAACGCGGGCACGGGCGCGCAGAACGTGGTGGTGTCGGGGACGGGATTGGCCGACGTGGTAGTGTCGCCCGCCAGTATCGCTTACGGCACGGTGAAGTTGAGCGCAAAGAAGAGCAAGACGGTGACGATGAAGAACGCACAGCCTGTGGAGGTGGCGCTCAGCAAGAGTATCACCGGATCCAACGCGGGCAACTTTGCGGTGACGGGCGGGACGTGCGCGGCGGCGCTGGAGGCCAAGGCGAGCTGCACCTACATCGTGACGTTTACGCCGGGAGCGGCTGGTGCGCGCACGGCGACGCTCAGTGTCACGGCGAGCCCCGACCTGCTAAGTCCGCACAACGTGAGTCTCAGCGGCACGGGTTCATAGGCGCCGCGATTGGGCGGATCGAGCCCGCCGCGCTCCTCGTTGTAAGGAGCATGTGTAACCGCCGGCGGTAAGCCGCTAAACGGGCGCTTTTGCCGAGGGCAGGCGCCCGAAATGGAGACGGCAAGATGGAGGGGGAACGCAGCTCACGAAAGTTTTGGGCAGGTCTTTTGGC
>Ga0310038_10002954_pt1 | contig 12401 bp, 11 predicted proteins | sample Sb_taG_6_FD_200461 | JGI IMG/M metagenome (GOLD analysis project Ga0310038, IMG submission 200461) | Peat soil microbial communities from Weissenstadt, Germany - Sb_50d_4_PS metaG (v2) (version 2) | ecosystem: Environmental > Terrestrial > Soil > Wetlands > Peat | place: Germany: Weissenstadt... | reverse complement strand
TTTGACAGCTCCTACAAGCGGGGGCAACCGGCGACGTTTGGAGTCGGGCAAGTCATCAAAGGGTGGACGGAAGCGCTGCAGCTCATGCCCGTGGGATCGAAGTGGCAGCTCTTCATTCCTTCGAACCTTGCCTATGGCGAGCGCCCGGACCCGCGCAGCGGACTTGCGCCCAATGCGACCCTGATCTTTGAGGTCGAACTGCTCTCGATCGTGGACAAGAATGCCGGTAAGAATAAGGACGAAAAGAAAGACGACATGAGCCAAGAAAAGAAGTAGCGGAATTTCTTGTCCGGTGGGGCGCCGGGCGTCCCCGCCCGTCGGCCCCTTCGACTTCTCTCAGGGCAGGCGGGCGAGACGCCCGGCGCTTCACCGAATGATCCATCCACTGATCCCTCTACTACGCTCCCAGATACATCACGTGGGCGTAGACTCCGAACCTAACGTTGTAGGCGAGATACCAGCCGACGTGATCGGGATCGTCGTAGATGACGATTTCGTCCGAATCCCAGAGCCAGCCGTCACAGAAGCCGACGTCGTAGGGAGCCACGGAGAAATAGAAACCGCCGAACCAGAAGCGGCCGGGACCACCGCCTGCAAGGTGCCAGATGTGGCCGCGCCCGATACCACCGGTGAAGCGACCATGCTCCCACGGATGATCCAGATGGTAATGAGGGTCGTTCCGGCCGGTATCATGGCCCACCCATTGTCCACCGGCATGTACGTGGGGAGCTTCGGGATGTCCTGCCTTGTCGTTGAACTTGCGGTTTTCCTCCACCGGATGCGGAGTGGTTACTTTCGCAGGACCGTGCTTAGGAATGTTTTGATGGCCGCCACCGACCTCTGGCCGGGCGCCGCCATGTTCTTCGTGTTGTGCCAGGGCTGAGAGAGAAAACACGAAACATATCGCGAGCAATCCAATCAGCTTTTTCATTTTTTTCACCATCCTCCAATTGCGATAACACAACTTTGAGTGAGATGTTTCTGTGGGTCTTCAATTCTAGCAGCGGTGGAGCGCCTGAGCACAAGGCGTCGATCTTAACGTTGGTCGAGCATGTGAATGGTTTCGAGGATGGTATCGCCGACGATTTGGAGGCTCTTGGGGCTCAGCTTGTCCATGGTGTCTTGCGCGGTGTGATGGAAGACGTTGTGGTAGCCATAATCGAGGTCGATGACGTCGGCGCTGGGGACGCCATGTTTGACGAAGGGCAGGTGATCGTCTTCGATGGGGCCCTCGCGGGCGTAGAAGTGGGATTGGTAGCCTAAGCGCTCGGCGGCAGCGTAGATGAGATCGAGCAGCCAGGGAGTGCCGATGGTGTTGCGGTCGATGTCGAGGTCGGCGTCGCCGATCATGTCCATCACCATGAGCGCCTTGATCTTTTTGAGCGTGCCGTCTCTTTCCCATTTCTCGGCCAGATGACGGGCGCCGTAGAGACTGTCGGTGTCGGACCACTTCCGCACCGCTTCTTCGCCATCAGTCCAGACGAGCCAGACGCTGTAGCCATCGCGCTTTTTTCCCGATCCCCCGCCGCGCAGCTGGTTGGCGTATTCGAGCAGGATGGCGGTGGAAGAGCCTCCGTCGTTGGCGCCGACGTATCCGATATTGCGCAGCGGGTAGTTGGTGTCGTAGTGGCCGAGGATGACGATGATGCCATCTTTTGTGCCGGGAAATTTAGCGATGATATTGCGGACCGGGAACTTGCCTTCCACGGTGTCGGCGGTAAAGGCGTCGTCTTCGACCTGATCGCCTTTGAGGTGGTCAAGGATGTAGCGCTCGAGTTTCTTGTGATTCTCGCTGCCCATGTAGCGCGGGCCGAAGGCGGTGACCTCGCGGGTATATTGGAAGGCGCGTTTGGCATCGATGTGCGGGAGTGGGTCGTTATCGGGTGGGGCGGCTTCGGGGGGCGCTGGGGGCGGGGTTTTGATTTGTGACGATATTTGATCGAAGTCCTTTGGCTGCGCATCCGTTCCACGCGAGCAGGAAACCAGCGTTACCATTCCGAGTACGGTCAGACAAACCTTTAGCCACAGGGGGCACGGGGAAACACAGGGGAAGGTTTGGCGCACTTCCATTTTGGTTGCGGATGTTCTCATGCTTTTCCCTGTGATCCTCCGTGTCCCCTGTGGTTAGGATTTCTTCTCCGCGCGTTTCCTGCGCTCCTTGGGATGCACTAGCCAAGCGATGGCGATGCTTAGCACATAAAGCGCTACCATGGGGGCGGCGAAGATGCACATGTTCAGGATATCGGGGGTGGGCGTGATGATGGCAGCGACGACGAAGATACCCAGGATGGCGTAGCGGATGTTGCGCCACATCCAGCCGGCGCTGACGATGCCCATGAGCGCCAGGAAGAATATCACGATCGGCATCTCGAAAATTACGCCCAGGCCGACGATGATGGTCAGAAACAGAGAACTGTACTCGCTAAGCGTGATCATCGGCTGGAAGTCTTTGCCGTAGCCGATCAGGAACACGAGCGCCTGCGGGAGCACTATTTTGTAGCCGAAGTATCCGCCGGAAAGGAACAGGGCTATGGTCGAGGCCATGAAGGGCATGACGTAGCGCTTCTCGTTGCGGTAGAGACCAGGCGAAATGAAGCACCAGATCTGGTAGAGCACGAAGGGCGAGGCGACGAACAAGCCGGCCATCATTCCGACTTTCAGATAGAGATTGAAAGGCTCGACCGGATTGACGTAAACGAGCTTGGCCGATAGGCCGTTACGTTGCAGCGCGTCCATGATGGGACGCTGCATGATGGCGTAGATATGCTCGGCATATCCCCAGCAGGCAAAGAAGCCGACGACGATGGCGACGATGGAATAAACGATGCGCTTGCGGAGTTCCTCGAGATGTTCGAGGAAGCCCATAGCGGGCATTTGCTCCTTGGCGGATTCGTTCAGGGGTGAGGAGGCGGACAGCTCAGGCATCGGGCGCAACCTTCGGAGCTTCAACTCTCGGAGCGGGAGCAGGCTCGGGAACGGGTGCAGGTTCGGCTGGGGCGGCGGCATTTTCGGCGGCGGCGTTTTCCACAGCGGCATTTTCCGCCGCTTCTAGCTTTTCGGCGGGCGGTGGATTGAAGATGCGATTGGCGAGCGATCCGAGCGGGGCCTGGAGGGGGGGCAGGATCTGCTGCCGACGGCTGCTGGCGCTGCTGCTGCCGGCGTTTCTACCGTTTGTATCTGATGTATCGACGGAATTGATTTCGGACTCGATCTGCGAGCGGAATTCGTAGGAAGCGCGCCGGAACTCATTCAGGAAGCGCGCGACCTGGCGACCGATCTCCGGCATTTTCTTGGGGCCGAAAAGAATCAGCGCCAGAAAAAACAGGAAGATCATCTCGCCGGAGAAGCCGAAATTCATACGCCTATCATAATGCGCGATGGGGGATCCGGGCCACTGGGGAACGCGGACAAAATATTTACCAAGCGGGAAGCGGGAGCGCGCTGGACAACCGTGGCCTCGGTGGTCCGGCGGAGGAAAACGCTCAAGCGACGCTCCGATGCAAAGCAAAACTCTTCTACAATCCACCACGTTGCCTGACGTGTGGGCGTTGGCTCGCTCGGCGTGGACAGCCGCGGGCGACTGTCCCACGCAAGACTGTTCCACGCAAGACGAAAAGAGCGTTATCTGAAGGTGTATCCGATGGAGGCGCCGACGCGGGCGGCGTGGTTCGCACTGTAGTCCGTGTTGTTGTTGATCCAGTAAAAACGCGCCTCGGGGCGAATGAAGAACCCGCGATGAACATAGAGCTTGATGCCGCCGCCGAGATCTACGTCGAAGTGGTTGCTCGATGCGAGCAGTTGGCTGCCACCGCACGACGCACCACTCAAGTTACAGGCCGAGTAATGGGTGTCGAGCGCGCCGATGCCGCCGACAAGTTCCAAATAGGCGTGACTGGCGAGTTTGGGAGAGTACACTGCGTTGAAGTTGTAGAACACCGGGCGATAGCTGATGCCCGAATCGAAGCCGCAGATGGCCTCTGGGCAGCTGGCGCTGCCTGCCCTCCACGACACTTCGGCTCCAAAGCCGAGGTTGTGATAGAAGAGGAAGTCGCCGCTAAAGCCGGGAAAGGCTCCGCCGGCGAGCGACGGGGCGCTTTCAACGCCGTCCACAAAACTGGCTCCCGGGGCTAGCGTCGTGCTGACGCCGAATGCAATGTCGATTTTCTGAGCCTGCGCGAAATTCGAGAGCGCTGTCAGGGCGGCGCAGGCAAACGTCAAGAGGACGGCAATACGCAATGTCTGTTTCAATCGAAACCTCCGGAATTGGTTTTAGGACGTTGGATGCAGATCGAGAGTACAACGATGCCGGGGGCGACTAGATTTACAAGAATTTACGGTCCCGAAGACCTTGAACTGCCGGCGGTTAGCACGTTAAGTTCCGCGCCGCGGAGGCGTCCACTTCTACGTCACCGATATGTAACGGTTGGATGTCTCTTGCCCGGCGAGGGCTAGCGGCGCGAGGACCAGCGCCGGCGCGGCCGCGGTGCTAATAGGCCAGCAGGATGCGCAGGTCGCGCAGATTATTTCCCGTGGGTCCGGTGATAACGGCGTCGCCTAGCGCGTCGAAAAGAGGATAGGCATTGAAGCCGGAGAGCGCGTGGCGCACGGCTTCGGCGCCGTCGCGGGCATCGGCCCGACCACTTCCGACACGGAAGATGGTACTGCCATCGACTACGGCGCCGGCGGCAGGACTGTTGCCGTCGATGCCGTCGGTGCCGGCGCTCAACACGGTAATGTCGTGTCCCGATATTTGCTCGGCGCAGGCGAGGGCGAACTGCTGGTTGCGTCCGCCGACGCCACCGTTGCGGACAGCCACGGTCACCTCGCCGCCGGAGATCAGACAGACGCGCGATACGGTGCGGCGCAGTTCGCGCAGACGGTTGAGCAAGTAGGCGGCGGCTTTGTCGTAGGGCCAGTCGTCGCAGGAGTTATCGACCTCAACCGCGAAACCGGCGCGGGTGGCGGCTACGGCCGCTTCATCGATGGCCACTTTGTTTGAGAGCACGGTCCACCAGCGAGCGCGGATGAAAGCGGGGTCGTCGGATTTTGGCGTCTCGTCAAGAGCATGCTGGCGGAAAAGATCGGCCACGGATTTGGGGAACTGATCGATAAGGTTGTACTTGGCGGCGATGCGCTCGCAGTCATGGATGGAAGTGGAATCGGGCATGGTGGGACCGGAGGCGAGCGCGTCGGGAGTGGCGTCAGGGACGTCGGAGACGAGAATCGAAACCTGCTGGGCGGGATAGGCTGCCTGGGCGAGGCGTCCGCCCTTCACGGCGGAGAGATGTTTGCGGATGGCGTTGATCTCGGCGATCGGCGCGCCGGAGTGCACGAGCGTGCGGTAGGTGGCGGCGAGGTCGGGCAGCGAGATTTCGTCGTCTTTCAAGGTGTCCTTCTTAGTGACTTTCACAGTAACGACGGGCTTTTCGACGATGGAAGAGCCGCCGCCGGAGATCATGAAGATGGCGAGCGAAGCGGCGTCGAGAGAAGCCAGCGACTTGAGGATGGCGTCGGCGGCGTGGATGGATTCGGCGGTAGGCGTCGGATGCCCGCCGCGAAAATACCGGAAACCGCGCACCTGACTGGCTGGTTCGACGGACGATGCGACAATGCCTTCGAGGCCGCTGCCGAGTTGGGCCTCGAGAGCGGCGGCCATGGTGTGCGCCGCCTTCCCGATGGAGACGACGAAGACGCGCTGGTAGGAATCGAGATGGTGCAGGTCGTCGCCGGTGCGCAGAACACGGCGCTCGCAGTGCACGTTGCGGGCGAAGGCGCTTTCGATGGAGGCGCTCTTGAGCGCTGAGGCGAATATCTCGCGAGCGACGTCACGCATATGGCGGAATTGGCTTTCGCGCTTGGGAGTGAGATTGGGCATCGGCTTTTCGGAGGTGCTTCCACAATTCATGAAAGGCGTCGACCTCTACAAGTCCGATGGCATTATAATCTGCGGCATTCCCCGGAAAAGCCAAAACCGCCAATAAGAAGCAGGAGTTCGAACTTGCCTTTCAGGGTCTGCGGAAGATTCTGAAACCCTACGACAAGAAGCTGCGAGTGATCAAAGACAGCCCCGGCAAGTACCTGAGCGAGTCGAAGTCGATTCGGTATCTGGGGAAGCCGGTGATGTTTGCGGCCATCACCAACAAGAGCTACGTGGCCTTTCATCTCTTTCCCGTGTACATGTTTCCGGCTTTGCTGAAAGGAATTTCTCCGGAATTGAAGAAGCGCATGCAGGGCAAGACTTGCTGGAATTTCAAGAAGGCGGAGGAACCCCTGTTCGCGGAATTGGGAGGACTGGTGGAGGCAAGTTTCCAGCGGTTCGCAGAAGTTGGCGAGCACGACCTAACCCGCGAGGACGCCCAGGCGCTGTGGGGAAAATCGAAACTCGAGAAGAATTGAATTTCAGCGAATGGTTGTAATCTCCCTCAGCCACGTTTCAATCGCTTCCCGCATCTCGCGCAAGCGGCCTTCGAAGAAGTGATCTCCGGCTTCAATGCGGACTAGCTTTTTGGGATCGGCGAAGATGCTGACTAGCGCTTCGAGTTTGCCTGGGGGACCGAACTGATCGCGCGAGCCGCTGACGAAGAGTTTGGGCTTGACGCATTCGCGCAGAAATTCAAGATCGTAGACGCGGTCTTCAATTCGATCTTCGACCGGGACGGCGGGCAGGCCGAGGGCGATGAGCGCGCGGACTCGGTCATCGGAATATGCGGCGCGCAATCCGACGGCGGCGCCGAAAGAAAAACCGGCGAAGATGACGGGCAGAGTGAATTCGCGCTCGAGCCAATCGAGGGCGGCGCGCACGTCTTCGGTTTCGCCAATGCCGCCGGCGTGCTCGCCTTCGCTCAGGCCGGTCCCGCGGAAGTTGAAGCGCAGCACGGGGAATCCGAAGCCGTTGAGCGCTTTCATCGCGTGGAAGACGACTTTGTTGTGCAGCGTTCCACCGTAGAGCGGATGCGGATGGCACACCACGGCGGCGTGCGTCGCGGTGGGCGATCCGGCGTTGAGGAGAGCTTCCAGGCGTCCGGAGGGTCCGGTGAGGAATAGCGAGTGGATGCTGGAGGTTTCGGGGAGCACGGAATCAGAGTACAACAGTGGGCAGTAGATACTGGTCGTGTATGGTCGGCGAATTGAGAGATTGCCAGACCATCCGCTCACGATTCACTATTCACTATCCACTATCGACTGTTACTCTTTTCCTGCATGGACCTGTTTGCGCTTACCCGCCGTCTGATCGATATTGAATCCATCACTCCGAATGAAAGTGGGGTGGGAGATTTCCTTTGCGACGAACTGCGGCGACGCGGGTTGGAAGCTCGCAAAATGCCGGTCGACGGTGCGCGCGCGAACCTGTTGGCGGCGTGGCCGGGGCATGCTCGTCCGGAGGTTTTTTTCTCTACGCACATGGACACGGTGCCGCCGTTCATTGCATCGTCCGAAGATGACGAGCGCATTTACGGGCGCGGAGCGTGCGACGCCAAGGGGATTATTGCGGCCGAGATTCTGGCGGCGGAGAAGCTGCGCGGGGCAGGCGTTTTCGTCGGGCTGCTGTTTCTGGTGGGCGAGGAGCGGGATTCGATCGGCGCGCGGGTGGCCAACCAGCAACCGATGGGCGCGCGCTTCATGATTAACGGCGAGCCCACCGAAAACAAGCTGGCGCTGGCGAGCAAGGGCGCGCTGCACGTGGAACTGGTGGCGCACGGAAAAATGGCGCACTCGGCGTATCCGGAGCTGGGTGAGTCGGCGATCGACAAGCTGGTGGAAGCGCTGTACCGCTTGCACACGATGAAACTTCCCGAAGGCGCCGACGTGGGCCCTTGCACAAAGAACGTCGGCTTAATTCAGGGCGGGCGCGCGCCGAATGTGATTCCCGATTTTGCCAAGGCCAACCTTTTTTATCGCCTGGTCGGCCCGGCGGACGCGCTGCGCCGTGAGATTACAGAGACCGTCGGCGCGCTCGCCGAGGTTCGCTTCACCCGCGAGACTCCGTTTCTGCGGTTGCGGACGCTGGACGGTCTGCCGACGATGGTCGCCGCCTTCACCACTGATGTCCCGTCCCTTACGAACTGGGGCGAGCCGCTGCTGTTCGGTCCAGGCTCGATTCACGTGGCGCACACGGAGGGCGAGTTTGTGGAGAAAGCGCAGCTACTGGAGGCAGTGGAGATTTATTGTTCGATGGCGAAGAGGCTGGCTTCTTAGCGGTCGGTTGTCAGCTCCCAGATTTCGGCCTCCAAAAACATTTCACCCTCCTCATCCTAAGCCGGAAAACTGACTTATTTCTGCTCCTAACTCGTACCCGGCCAAAATCTCGTCGAAAGGCAAAAAGTTACGAAATCCTGCTAACTCGATGAAAGCGGTCCCAAAGCCATATTTTGTTCGCGGAGTGCCGATGACGGCGTAGACAGAGTCGGCAGTGATGCCTTCGGGCAGCACACCCGCTTGGCTCCCCCAAAGTCCGCTTCATCATGCATGGCTGGTGCGTGGCACCTACCACGTCGAGGGCGGCCTGCTGAAAGACGGAACCGGAACCCTGGTGGCCGGCTATCCATTCCCGCCGCGCAGCGGAAGGCAGTCGAAAACCTTTCGGATTTGGTGACCAATGGTGACGAGTTGGGCCAACTCGAAGGAAAGCTGCCGCTCGCGACTCAGCGGATTCAATGCGATAAATGGTAGGCACGTGGGGACTCGAACCCCAGACCTCTACCGTGTCAAGGTAGCGCTCTAACCAACTGAGCTACGCGCCTACATTGAGCCGTTTCAATAGTTTACCAAACTCTTGCTGACGGCCGAAGACGGATCACATCTGTAAAACGTTACCTGTAAAACTCAGTTTACCGCGTTGGAACCGTTTCGCAAAATCGGCTGAGCTATGCAGCAGCATGCGCATTGTAAGCATTGATGGATGGTGAAGAAGTGCTGTTACCGACTCCAGAGTCGCTTGTCTGCGAGTGATCATGGGATAGCGCAACGAGAATGCAGTACAGCCCAATCAGCGTGCTAAGAAAAAGTGTACGCGGAGACATTGGCGCCTCCAAGCGAATCAGAAATTTGTCTGCCAAGCCATTGCGAGCAAGGCGAGATCGTCCCGCATGGATTGTTGCAGGTTACTGCCACTCGACTGCCTGTTTACTTGCGGCAGCAGCGGATGGACCATGAGTTGTCCGGTGACCGTGCCCGAACCGGATGCGAGGCCGTGTTGGCCGGTGGGATTGACCAACTCGAATTGTAGGCACCTCTGAACTGCGTCCCATTTGCGCTCAGGCTGACCGTCATGGTGTACATTTTTTTCGCCCGCAGCGATCCGTCGGAGTTCATTACAAGACTAGTGAACTGGACAAAGAGATTTCCGAACGCCGGACTGGGCTGCCAGATACCATGGCCGGGAGTGGCGAACATGTCGGGCAAGATTTGGCCGGGATTACTTCGCTACTAGAGCGGCGAACTGTCTGTACACTCGATCACAGACAAGAGTGCCGTGACTGCGCTACTTGTAGCGTATCCATACTAGGTGCAGATGAGAAGGGGACGACCTGTCGAGTGCTTCCCTCCTCCCCCTGTGGAAATGGGTGGACGACAGGGGTCCCTGTGGCGATGCAGCGATCCAAGTCACTCCGAGTGACACCGGGCTGCATCGCCTCTTTTCAGCACCCGCAGAATGGAGTGGGGTGCGATGGATTTGAAGCGAGCCATGGAGTGCGTTCGGGCAGACCTCGAGAGCGGCCCGACGGTCACTTTTCCGATGTCTACTTCCGAATCCTAGAGCGCGGAGCCAGCAGCACCAACGTTCACACCGCCCTCTACGAGATGCTGAAACGGGATGAGGTCAGGATCAAAGACGGTAAGTGGACTGGCCCGCGTGCCGGTCGAAGTCGACTACGCCAGCGAATGGCGCTATCGCGATCCCATCCTCGGGCCGGACACAATGACGCTCCTGATTTCGCAGTCTGGTAAAACCGCGGATACCATCGCGGCCCAGCGTGAAGCCAAGGCCAAGGTCTCGGCCAATCTGCTGGCCTGCGCGGCCCCGGCGGCGGAGTGTGCCGGGCGCGTTTTCAACTGCGCCACCGGCCAGCGCACCACGCTGAATCAAACTTTCGATGCCTTGAAAAAACTGACTGGCTATAAGGGCAGCGTCAAGTACGGTCCGGAGCGTGGCGGGGACATCCAACATTCGCTGGCGGACATTACGCAGGCGCAAAAGCATTTGGGATACAAGGTTCTGGTGAACTTTGCGGACGGCCTGCGCCCTACGGTGGAGTGGTACAAAAACCAGGGCCGGACGGTCGAAGCCTGAGCGCTGGCGTAGCCGTCATTGCAATGTGGACTGCGGACTGTGGAACTGTGGACTGAGCGTCGGCCTACAACGCGCGGCGCTGGTCGTCCGCCGCGGGAGGGGATTTCGCTTTCGTGGATTTTTCCCAAGCGATGAGTTCGTCCAGGTCATAGCGGAACGGGCCAAATGCGCTGAAGCTTTTCTCGTCGAAAAGCCGCATGGCGCCGCAGCCCAGGCAAACCTGGTAGGAATATCCCTGCACGCCAACCGGCCAGCTCATCTTGCGGTGCCAGCAGCCTCGGAACGCCACCACGGCCATGCCACCCAGGCTGGTGGCCAAGACTCCGGCGGGCCACCACCAGTTAGATTTCTTGAGTTTTTCTGGTTTTTCCTGCTCGACTGCGTCGGTCATCCCATCTCCGGGCTCGTTGCTGCTTCTAACCATAACCATAGGACGAATCGCCGCGGAGGGCAAAAGCTGAAGGGTCGTAGCTCGGGCATTCGACTCTGGCGGCGTCGCTTGCAGCATTTTGCCAATGCGCAGTTGGACGTGTACTGCGGGACATTGCGGTACCCCCACAAGAATATTACGCTGGAATTTAGAGTTGTGACTTTCGTTCGCGGATAAGACCGCCGGTGAAGATCGCTGGTGAAGGTCGCCGGTTGAACGTGTACCCGTGGCTTGGCCGGTTGACCCAAAAGTGGGGTTGAGCCTTTCGCTAAGCCCGGATACGATGAATACGGATTTTTGTGGTCCTGACCACGCAAGCATGAGCGCCACTCCAACCCGCGTTGAATGGGAAGCGTCGGGGACGGCCGACCCTGGCTTTCCACTGCAGGAGGGCAACCGTGTTCTCGAATCGCTTGCCCGCGAGGAAGCCCTGCGCGCCCTGCTCGCCTTCTCCGAACTCCACGAGCAGACACGGAACCGGCGCGTAGCCACGGGATGCGCCCGCGATCGCGACTTGTTCGAGACTGAATGTTTCATCCTCGACGAAGTACTGCAATTGATCTGCGACCGCGCTCAGGCCATCACCGGGGCCGATGGCGTCATGGTCGCGCTCGCGGCCGGATCGAAGGCGGAAGGACCGAACGCGGAAGAACCGGAGATGGTGTGCCGCGCCGCCGCGGGACCGCTCGCCGCCGCGCGTGGGGTTCGCCTGATCGGCGAGTCCGAGTTTCTGCAGGACTGCCTGGAATCGGGAAGCATTCTTCGCTGCGACGATTGTGAAATCGACGCTCGCGTAGAGATGGACTTCTCGCGCGTGCTGGAAGCTCGCTCCACCGTGCTGGTTCCGTTGCGTGGCCGGCACCAGCAACTGGGCGTGCTGCAGGCGTTTTCAACCACGGTTCGCGCTTTCAGCGATCACGACATACGCTGTTTCGATCTGTTCGCGGAACTGGTTCTCTCGGCGCTCAAACCCGAAGATCAGGATCGGCGCATCCACTGGCTGTCTGGTGTGGCTACTGAAGTCCTGCAGGCGAAAGCGGCTGCGGCACTGCCCTTAGTTGCCGAAGCGGCAGCCGAGATTCCTAAAATCGAGCCCGGCCCAACCGTGGCAGAGACGGGGCTTTCCCCGTCTCCCGTTCCCGCGACGCGGCAAGTTTCAAACGCAGCGCCTCCGTTTCCAGAAGTAGTTCCAGGCTTGGCCGCGCTGGTGCAGCCGGTCGTCATTCCCGCGGCCCAAGTCGAGTTGCCCGAGCCCGTGGTCGAGTTGCCTGAGCCGGGCATCGTGGATGAACTATTTGCGATCGAAGAGCCGACGACTCTTATCGAACTGCCGCGCGCCTTGCGATTCCTGCGCCGCATCTCTCTTCCCGGCAGTTCGCGGCCGGGATTGAGCGTGGTGATGGGTCTGGTGGCCGTGGCCGCGTTATTTTCGGCCGGAGCGTGGTGGGGGATGCAGGATCATGGGAAGACGGCGGCCACCAAGGTCGCAGCCGCCAATACCGCAATCTCGGCGCACTCGGCGACGACGCCGTCAGCGCCCCAGGAGGTTCTATCTCTCGAGTTCTCCGACAATCTGATGAGTCCGGAGAAGCTCGGCTCGGATGCGGCGCCGCTCACCGCCGTGGCCGCAGATAAGTTGGCGGTACTGCCGAAGGTCACGGGCGTGCGTCACTGGTCTTC